>Ga0081540_1001681_pt1 | contig 18804 bp, 15 predicted proteins | sample TabmetS2T1R1_FD_71024 | JGI IMG/M metagenome (GOLD analysis project Ga0081540, IMG submission 71024) | Tabebuia heterophylla rhizosphere microbial communities from the University of Puerto Rico - S2T1R1 | ecosystem: Host-associated > Plants > Roots > Rhizosphere ... | reverse complement strand
GATTGCGCGCAGCGGCGTCACGCACCGGTAAGGCTGTCCCTCTCCCCTTGTGGGAGAGGGTCGGTTCGCGAAGCGAAACGGGGTGAGGGGTTTGTCTCCGCGGATAGAGACCCCTCATCCGTCGCGCATCTGTCCATGCCCGCCACCTTCTCCCACAAGGGGGAGAAGGGAAAGAGTCCAATTCCTTCAAAATTTCGGCCAAGAAAATTTTCCCAACTGTGAAGCGGCTCATCCGTTTGGATGAGTCCCGCGATTAGGCTGCCGTCATACTTGCGCCGCCTGATTGCGGCATCCTGTTTGCATTGAGATTCGCCAAAACATTTTTTCGGAACTGCATTTCGCAAAATGGAATTTTCACATGCCCAATTTTTTGCCCAATTTTTCATCGGAGTTCCCGATCGAGGAATCCACGTTCCTGTTCTGCATGATCATCGAGCTGCTGATTCCACTGCTGATCTGGCTGTTCTGGGATCTCGAGCAGCGGCGGCAGCGCTGGATCGCTTCGCGCGTCTGGCCGATGCTGCTTGGGCAGCGGCCTTGATTTTGTGCAGCGGCAGATCGCAGTGATGAACCCGCACAAACCGCCGAGCCGATTCTACCTCCTGGCCGCGATCATGATCGCGGTCGTGATCTGGATGGTGATGGGCGCGCCGGAGAGCGATCCAGCCAGCGCGCCGCTGGCGATTGCGCGCAGCGGCGTCACGCACCGGTAGGGCTGTTCCCTCTCCCCTTGTGGGAGAGGGTCGGTTCGCGAAGCGAAACGGGGTGAGGGGTTTGTCTCCGCGGATAGAGACCCCTCATCCGTCGCGCATCTGTCGATGCGCGCCACCTTCTCCCACAAGGGGAGAAGGGAAGAAGCGCAGCACCGCGTAGGGCGGATTGGCCGAAGGCGTAATCCGCCGTGGTGTGTGAGGACGCGCATTACGCTGCGCTAATGCGCCCTACGATTCGATTTTCAAACAGCGCGCGAGACGACACGGCTTCGCATTCCCGCGGCGGGTTTTCGCCCGGGGCTTGCCGTCGTTGGCCCTCGCTTTCTTGGAGGAGGGCGCAGGGAAAGCCGGGCGCCGACTGCGCCCGCAGTCCCGTGTGCGCCGGGTAGTGAAAGAAAGCACACGGGTTGAACTACAGGTACAGCCGAGACATCCCGGCTTTCCCCGCGCAATGGGTTTACGGCTTATACCGTGCTCTCCCCGGTGAGCGGCGTTTGTTGTCACCGTTGCCGGGCCCGCACAGGCGGGCCGGATAGACGCCACGGTCGCGGCGCCGGGACCACACGGCTTTGCCGTCCGCTTGCTGCGTTTCGTCCGGTGAAAACACCTGACGCCGCAAGCGGCCATCGCAACCCGCGCCAACGTTCCGTGACGACCGCGAAGCGTCCCCTTCCGAAAGACGCGGGCTGGGGCAGTTGTGGCATGAATCGCTACTTCTGAAAAGCGGAATATTTTTGCGCGACGGGCTTGACGCAAATTCGGGGTGATTTGCCCGTCGTGCCGCGGCGGCAACACCTGCCCTTCAGGTTCGCCACCGGCCGGCGTTCAATCGATGATTCCCTGCTTGCGCAACTCGGCCTCTTCATCACCGGTGATCCACCCGAATACTCTCGCACCACCGTCGTCTACTCTCACCAGATAGACAATCGTGAAGTCGATCAATTTCCGGGCACCCCCGACACCGTAGGTAGCCCGCCAGCTCACGCGGGCGAGCGCGTGAAGCGCGTCAATCGGTTGCACGAGAACGTTGCGGACGGCCATCTCTCGCGTGCCGATGGCGCGATAGCGGTCGAAGCCGGCTGTCAGGGCGTTGACGAACGCATCGTCCTTCCTGCCTGCCATGATCCCGGATGGCGCGGCGCCGACGAAGCTGTCGTCGTAGAGATTGCCGAGCGCTGCCACGTCTGGTTTGCCGGCCAAAGCCGCGTTGGTTTCGCGCTGATATCGATTGAACAGCTCAATCACGGCTTTCCGCATGGACACTTCCACAACCACGAATGTGCATTGCCGGAACACGCTGTGGTTCCAGCTCCCTCTGACAACTCGGTCCTGTGGTTATGGGTCCCGGCCTTCGCCGGGACGACAGGCGCTCCGTAGGGCGGGTTAGCCGCAAGGCGTAACCCGCCGCCACGGCGGATTACGCTTCGCTAATCCGCCCTACGCACTTTCCGCCTCATGCTCCGCCGGCGGCACCGGCATGTCGAAGACCGTGTAGTGCTTCGGCATGTTCACCGGCCGGTAGCTCGGCAGCGCCTCCATCCGCTCGACCACGGACTCGTGGATCACGGCGCCTTCCGGGATCAGCCGCGGTTCCTCGCAGGGAAGGTAGTAGCCGAACATCGACTTCCGCTGCGGCCATTCCTTGTACTTGTCGCTCTTCGGGATGCCTTCGAGCAGGCGCCAGGCAAAATTCATCGAATTGTGCACCTCGCCTCGGTAATCCGGCGCGACGTACTGGAACGGGCTGTTCTTGCGCGAGCGGCCCCAGGCGAGCTGGTTCACCGTGCGCGGGTTGACGGTGAGCTTCTCCTTGCAGGCCTCGTCGATCATCCACAGCAGCGGATATTTCGAGACCTGGCACTGCGCTTCCGGATAGCTGGCGCCGACATCGCCATGCACGCCGGCGAACCACACCTGCAAAATGTCCTGCGGCTTCTGGCTGGCATTGGGCGCGTAGGGGTTGCTCATGAAGACCTGCGGGTCGTCCCACGGCTTGAGGCGGAACATGCGGCGCCGCTCGTCGATCGCGATCGCCTGGCGGAACACCTTCACGCTAGGATTGATGCTCGTGAACGCCAGCTCTTCCATGCTCATCACGAAGATCCAGCGGTCGAACCGCGGCACGAACACGCTCGCCACCGTGTCCCACACGCCGACGAAATCGATCACCGGCCAGCGCGCCGAGGTGATGCGGGCAAACTGCGCGGCGTTGTCGAAGCGGCCGGCCGGCAGCGGCCCGTTCTCGTCGCTGTCAACCGTGATCGCGCTCGGGTCCATGCCGTGTGCCGGCGCGTCGGTGGAGAACTGCTTGTAGGCGATCTGGCCGCTGCCTGCGAGGTTGACCTGCTCCGGCGAAATGAGACCGATCTTGTGGATCAGCCCCGCCAGCACCCGCACGGTGTAGGCCCCGCGCGAAAAACCGAACAGATAGATGCGGTCGCCCTCCTGCCAGTGGTTGACCAGGAATTGGTAGGCCGCGAGCACGTTGGGATCGAGCCCGTAGCCGGTGGCGAGCCCCAGCACGAGGCTGATATTGGCGCGGATCTTGTGCCAGGTGCTCGGCTGCGCCAGCGTGCCGACGCCGGGATCGTAATAGACGAACTGGCGCGGCTGTGTCTTCGCCGTCTTGCGCAGGCAGCGATAGAGTTTCAGCACATTGGAGATGTTCTCGGAAATCTCGTTGCCGGTGCCGTCGCAGAGGATGACGATGTTGCGGCCGGTGGTGTCGGTCATCTCTATCCCCCTCTACCAGTCCCGTCATTGCGAGGAGCGTCAGCGACGAAGCGAGTTCGCTTCCCCCTCACTGGGTCTCAGCCGGAGACGATACTCTGGGCAGTGTTGACGCCATCAGCACTCAAGAACGTCTTAAGTTTCTCATACCTGGCGCGGTAGTCGGCCACTCTGACGGTCTTGGGGCTAAAAAAGAAGCTCAGCTCAGAGATTGGGGAGCCTTCCTTTTCCCGGAAGAAAAGCGGCTCAATACCCTTGAGAATGCTAGAAGCAGTAGCAAGGTTTTGTTGCTGATTGCGAGTATGAGCATTTATCGCGAATCTCAGTGATCCGACGAGAATGTCGATCAAGCTCGAGAAGTGTGATTGACCTATCGCAGAATAGTGAAAGCCGACAATATTCGACAACCTAAGTTGGCTCGTATGCGGCAATCCGGTCACGCCAATTGAGAACTTCTCCGCCAAATGAGAATCAATTTGCTTGTATGTAAATCGATCGATCAGCACAAGTCCCGTGGATTCATATCGATTGAGCAAGCAGTCAAAATGAAAGCACACTGTGTTTATCGCGTTGAGGCGCGCAACGTCGGGGCTAGTGGCGATATCATGCAGGATGACTGAAACTAGCAGCTTTACGCCTGCTTCAATTGCTGCAGCAATGACCGACTTCTTTAGCTCGATGAATGCCTGGTGGTTCATTCCTAACGGCGCCGGAAGGAACTTCAGCCTAAATGTAGTCGGAACGTTCATTGACTTCCGTATCTCGTCGATACGTTGAGACAGAGATGAGCAGTTGTCCGTAGGAATGCAGACGCCTCCGTATAGGAAAAAATCACCCTTCCTTTCTTCAATGTTCGTCTCGTCGCAATAGAGGAGATGCATCTGAAATACGCTCCGGTTTGCAATCAACGTATCGGACGGCCAAGAACTCCGAATTGCGGCGCGGATACCTGCAGCTTATTCCATCTTTATGCTAATAGTCCTGTCTGCATTCGTCGAGAAAGCGCCCACGGTATAGGCTTCGTCTTCAAGTTCAGGTTCGATCATGGCTGTTGCAAATATCAATTGATGCTCGACCTTGCTCTCCTTGGACACTCGCAGGATTTGAAGTTGAAAGTTCTGACTACGGATAGCCTCGACCCCCATGTTCTCTTGGGTGTCGATCATGCAAAATCGGGGATGACGAAAGAACGGATTCTTCGTAGCGGCGGCGAAGAAACCTAGGAAAAAGCTGCTCCGTAGGATAGCTCGCGAGCTCGCGGAAAAATAGCCTTCGTCATCAACGGTTATTTGATTGCCTTCAAAAGTGAAGTTTACGTGCCTGGGATTTTCAAAGACATCTTGGCGCTTTAGATCGTGGTCCAGTAACGTTTTCACTTCTTGCGAGATTAGGGTGTAGGCCTTTGCAAGGGTGCTTGCCTGTTGCGCCCGCAAGGCTTCGTTCGCGCTGCGAAGTTTGGCTATGCTGCTTTGTAGCTCAGCCTTACGATCCGATAACTCTCTTACTGTCGCCGCCAGCCGTGCTTTCTGATCTAGGTCTTCGATTTGCCGTTGGATATAGCCTGATTTGCGATGCAGCTCTCTTAACTTTTCGCGTTCGTTCGTTGAAGGCAGTGACTGGAGAGCTGAAAGTCGTCTCGACGCTTCTCTCCATTTCGATTCTGCTTCTGTTATGCTTGCATCAATCTCGACGGCTTTCTCTTCTCGCTTGCGCTGCAGCGATGTTGACTGCTTTGCCTGTAGGCCGGTGTCCATGATGAGCGCGGATATTCGGCTTCGCGTCTGGCTCGAGTCAAACGGTGTCTTGCAAAGATGGCAGGCGTGCGTGCTGTGTTCACCGTCGATCGGCGAATAGCATGCAGGGCAATTCTGAAAACGAACTTCCCCGATGTGTTCTACAATCCGAGACGAGTCGCGGAGCGCTTCTAGCTTGCTCTTCAAGCTGGCAATAAACGCATCCGAATCGGCTATCGTGAGCGCGAGTGCATCTCTTTGGTGCTTCAGGCTGATGAGTGAGGCTTGGTGAGTCTGAACCTCTTTGTAAGCCCTCTCTTGTTGAGTTAGAGTAAGCTTGTCGTGCTTAGAGGAGCTGTAGAGTTTTTGTTCAGCCTCCTCGATCGCGCGCTGGGTCTGCTTTTGCTCTTCCTCCAGCGACTTCCGTTGCGCGTCGATCCAATCGAGGGTGAAAGCCTGATCCGCCTTGCCGAGGACTGAGAATAGGCTGCGGAGCTGACCGTTGATGGTGTCAAACTCCTTATTTAGCTCTCTGATCTTTTGTTCATTGTCATAGACAGTGCTGTCATACGCGCCACATAGTAGCCTTCCCACGGTCTCGCGCAGATCGGCGCGATCAAATGGGACCGCTCTAAAAATGTTCTCGACGGGACTAAGCTGATCCGCATAGAGCAAGCGGAGAATCTGATGCATTGTGATATGACCAGAAAGATCGCTAGAAACTTCGGGAATGCCGAGCAGCCCAAATAGCGCCTGAGAGAAGCTTTCTCGGTTCTCGCCACTGCGATAGGGATATCGGGTCCATTCGGATCGGGGTGCTTTCAATGAATCGACGTACGTCCCTCCGAAGATATCCATTGGCTGCATAGAACTGCTTACCGAGATTTCGCGGCTCAGCGTGGCTTTGTTACCATTCAGACTGACTTCGACGATCACCCTCGAACACAGACGCGCAACCGTGCTCCAGTCAGTGAGGTCGCCGCCTAATCCATAAAAGAGAAAATTTAGGACAGTAGATTTTCCGGACGAATTCTCTCCACGTACAACATTTACACCAGCGTGGAACGCTTCGTCATAAACAACCTTTTCCCCTCGTTGCACAACCATGCGCGTAACGATCAGAGTTGGTTCATATCGCATCATAGCGATACTCCATCAACTCCGTGCGGGCTTTGAGCCCATTTGGGCCAGAGAGGTCATAGTCTTCAGCTAGGACCTTCAGAAAGTCCAAAAGGTCGGCCTGAGCGTGATTTAGTTCATTGGTCCGGGACATTACCTCTTCGGGGATTTCTCTATCTCCAGCTTTGAAAGTATCATTTAGGAAGGCGGCGTAGTCGATGTAGTTTTCGGTTGCCAGCGTTTCCAATGCAGCCAGCTGCATGGGTTTCATTCTTTCAAAGAGGAGCGGAGCGTCTGGTTGTTCCCCATAGGGAGTAAGATGCGCATACGATTCAGAGAGGCGCTTAAAGTGCTGATGTCCGGGTGAAAGGCGAATCGCGCGGATGCGAAACGGAAAGAGCAGATAGAAGTCGAGGATTCGAGCGTGCACGATGGCAAGGGAGCCGACGGCTTTCGCAATCGGAAGTAGCCGAAGAAATCGAAATACCGCATGGAAAGGATCGAGCGCCGGTTGGAATACAAGTTGGCTCATTTGTGCCACCGAACGAAGCACTGCTCGGCTAGCCAATAGACCATTCCAAGAGCAGTGTTGTGGTCGATCTCAAAGACGCTGGCGCCACAATCGTGAACAGTAGGTTCAACGATAAGTTCATTCACAAGACCGTTGACCTGAACGACCCCTAGCGCTGGGATTTGGGGCAGTATGATGTCGTTGAAGTGCCGCTCGGCTCTCGCCAGGAGATAAACGAAGATTTGCTGCGCTGAGGCGTACAGAGACCAACGATGGAGCAGCTTGACGAACATTTCCTTTAATTCAACCGCGTCTTCGAAGCTGTCCTCTCGGCCCGCAATCTTTAGCTTTGCTTCAAGTCCATCGATGCCATCGGCCGCCTTGTTTTTGTAGTACCTTTGCAATCTCTCAATCGTGTTCTGTGCTTTTTGGTTGTTCTTCAACTCGTTGTCTAAACGTTGCAGCAACTGCTCAACGATCCCCGCAGCACGTGGCGCAGATGTTTCTGCAAGATAGTTATTGATTTTGTAGATGTCGCGAGCTGCAATATCCCCCTGCGCGTTTGCGTGGGACTGGTCAACGGAAACCGTTGCGGTTGGCTCGTTTGCCATGCTTAGGCGACTATCGCTTACCGGTATTGATATTGTCTCTTCCGACGATATCTCCGCCCGCGCGAGCTGAACTTTGATCTGTTACGGATCCTGCCCCAGACGCCTGGTTCTTGCGGGTGAGGCGAAACGTTAGCAATGAACCGCCTGCTGCGCCCGCGATCAATCCACCCACAAAGGCCCCAATTTCCTTCGCGTGGTCCATCAAAAAATCCATGAGGTCTACCCATCCAAGCTTATAGAATCCAAATTTCAACCCAGAGTATATGTATCAATTCTGACCGTGCCAAATGGTCTAGAAGTTCAAGCTGGCAGTTCGAACAACAAAAAACGGCCGGGTCGTTTCCGACCCGGCCGCCACAAACTCAACTCTGACGCCTAAGCTCTCACGCTACTGGACGCTACCTGCCCCAGTCAGCCCCAAGCTCCGTAACTCTCAGTTCGCCTGCTTCACCGGCTCCGTGCCGAGCTTCTTCTCGATCGCCCGCTTCAGCTCCAGCGCCTTTGGCGAGAGCGCATCCGCGCGGGCCTTCATCAGGTACGCATCGAGGCCGCCATTGTGGTCGACGCTCTTGAGCGCATTGGTCGAGACGCGCAGGCGCACGTTGCGGCCGAGCGCGTCCGAGATGAAGGTGACGTTGCACAGGTTCGGCAGGAAGCGCCGCTTGGTCTTGATGTTCGAGTGGCTCACCTTGTGGCCAACGAGCGGGCCCTTGGCCGTCAGTTCACAACGCCGCGACATGATCGGAATATCCTCTTCCATCCCCGCCATCACGGCGCGCGCATCGCGCCCGCGGGGGTCCAAAATCTCGTCCATTTCCAGGAACGGGCGGACGTATAGGGGCACGATGGCGCGGCGTCAAGGTTTTTAGGCCGAAATGGCCTAGTCGAGATAGCGGTTTCGCTGAGATTTCAGGGTCTTAACCCACCATATAAAGGGCGCAATCCCCGCCGACATGGATGGTCCTATTATTTAAGAGAGTTGCCGGGCCGCGATTGCTGCTTAAATGAGCCTTAGCGCGCGCCCAGAACAGGACCGATCCTTGTCTCCAGCGTTGGGGATTTCAACCCGACTGAGCCTGCCGCGTCCGGCGCGAGCCTGGATTGCCGGCGGCTGCGCGGCGGCGTTCCTTCTGCTGGCGCCGCTGCCGGTCGCCGCGCAAGGACGGCTCGAGGCGCATTATGAGGCTTCGCTCGCGGGAATCGCGGTCGGCCGCGGCACCTGGGGCATCGAAATCGGCGACGACTATTATTCGGCGAGCGCGCAGGGCGCGACCGCGGGGCTCCTCAAAGCATTCTCCGGCGGCACCGGCACGGGCGCAGCGCAAGGGCGCGTCGTCAACGGCGCGCTGGTGCCGCAGAACTACATCGCGACCATCTCGTCGAAGAAGTCCGAGACCATCAAGATTTCGCTTGTTAACGGCAACATCCGCGACTTCACCATCGACCCGGAACCGCCTGTCGATCCCGACCGCATCGTCGTCACGCCAGAGCACAAGAAGGGCGTGGTCGATCCCATGACGAGCTCGCTGGTGCGCGTGCCCGGGAATGGCGAACTGCTCGGGCCCGACGCCTGCCGCGGCGGAAGCAGCGTGTTTGACGGGCGGCTGCGCTATGATCTCAAGCTCGATTTCAAGCGCATGGAAACGGTGCGGGCGGAGAAGGGCTATCAGGGCCCGGCCGTGGTCTGCGCCATCTACTTCACGCCGATCGCGGGCTACATCCCCGACCGTCCCGTGATCAAATATCTTGCCACCGAGCGGAAGATGGAAATCACGCTGGTGCCGATCGCGGGCACGCGCGTGCTGGTGCCGTTCCGCCTGGCGATCCCGACGCCGTTCGGGCTGGCGGTGCTGGAGGCGACGCAGTTCCACACGGTCCAGCTGCCGCCGCGCGTGGCGAAGACGCAGTAAATTCGAGAGCAGGCGCCTCTTCCCTTCTCCCCTTGTGGGAGAAGGTGGCGCGGACGCAGTCCGCGACGGATGAGGGGTCTCTATCCGCGGACGCAGACCCCTCACCCCGCGCGCTGCGCGCGCGACCCTCTCCCACAAGGGGGAGAGGGTGCATCGGAGCCAGCCGCGGGCGGCGGAATCCCCATTGACTCTTGCCCGGTTCTGATTCGACTCAGGTGAGCGCAAATTTTAAGGAATCGCCGCCGCCATCCACGCCTTGTTCGCCCCTTCCAAACTTGATCTAGTGTCGCCACCTGCACCCTGACCCCTCATGTTGCGGTGAACGAAACGGAAGCCAGTAGGAGTCAGCGATTCGGGCGCCTTTCGTTCCAGACTCGTTCGCAGGCTTAAAAGGTGCGGCGCCAGGCCCGTCCAAAGCGTCGCAAAGTGAGACAATCCGGCACCCAAGGGGTGCCAATGAATCCCAAGGAATCAATGAGTTCCCGAAGCCGCCGTCATTGCGGGGGAAAGCCGCGCCATCCACGCGTAACGAAACAAGTGGATTGCTGCTTCTTGCGATGACGAAAGACCCGCCAATACATAGATAATTCCGCAGATATGGCCTTCTCTCCTTCCCACGCCTCGTTCGGCAATGAACGGGCGCCCGGCGCCGGCGTTACCGCCGTGCTGGGGCCGACCAATACCGGCAAGACGCATCTCGCCATCGAGCGGATGCTCGGCCATTCCTCGGGGCTGATCGGCCTGCCGCTGCGGCTGCTCGCGCGCGAGGTCTACAACAAGATCGCCGCCCGCGCGGGCAGCGAGGCCGTCGCGCTGGTCACGGGCGAGGAGAAGATCAAGCCGAAATCGCCGCGCTACTGGGTGTCGACCGTGGAGGCGATGCCGCGCGATCTCGACGTGTCGTTCCTTGCGGTGGACGAAGTGCAGATCGCGGCGGATCTCGAGCGCGGGCATGTCTTCACCGACCGCATCCTGAACCGGCGCGGCCGCGACGAGACGCTGCTCTTGGGCGCAGCGACGATGCGGCCGATCATCGAGAAGCTGTTGCCGGGCGCTTCCATCGTCACGCGGCCGCGGCTCTCGACGCTGGAGTTCGCCGGCGACCGCAAGATCACGCGGCAGCCGCGGCGGACCGCGATCGTCGCCTTCTCCTCCGATGAAGTCTACGCCATTGCGGAGTTGATCCGCCGTCAGCATGGCGGCGCGGCCGTGGTGCTCGGCTCGCTGTCGCCGCGCACGCGCAACGCACAGGTGGCGATGTTCCAGAATGGCGATGTCGATTATCTCGTCGCCACCGACGCGGTCGGCATGGGCCTCAATCTCGACGTCGATCACGTCGCCTTTGCCTCCGACCGCAAATATGACGGCTATCAGTTCCGGCGGCTGACGCCGGCCGAGTTCGCGCAGATCGCGGGCCGCGCGGGCCGCGCCACGCGCAACGGCACCTTCGGCACCACCGGGCGCTGCGCGCCGTTCGAGCCGGAGCTGGTCAACGCGCTGCAGAACCATTCCTTCGACAGCGTGAAGACACTGCAATGGCGCAATTCGCGGCTGGATTTCGCCTCACTCGGTTCCCTGCAGGTGTCGCTGTCGCTGCCGCCCAATCACGAGGCACTGACCCGGGCGCCGATCGCCGAGGACATGCGCGTGTTCGACCACGCCGCGCGCGATGCCGAGGTGCGCGAACTCGCGCATGGCGCCAAAGCCGTCGAGCGGCTATGGGATGCCTGCGCCATTCCCGACTACCGCAAGATTTCGCCGGCCGCGCATGCCGAGCTCGTGACCACGATCTTCGGCTATCTGATGCGGAAGGGCCGCATTCCCGATACCTGGTATGCGACCCAGGTCGACCAGACCGACCGCACCGACGGCGATATCGACACGCTGTCGGGCCGGATCGCGCAAATCCGCACCTGGACCTTCGTGGCCAACCGGCCGGACTGGCTGGCCGACCCCGAGCACTGGCAGGGCGTGACGCGCCAGATCGAAAATAAATTGTCGGATGCGCTGCATGAACGGCTAACGGAGCGTTTCGTTGATCGCCGTACCAGTGTATTGATGCGCCGCCTGCGGGAGAATACGGGTTTGAGTACTGAGATCGGCAAGACCGGCGAGGTGATCGTCGAGGGCCACACCATCGGCCGGCTCGACGGCTTTACCTTTGCGCCCGATGCGGCGGAAGCCGGCGGCGAGGCCAAGGCGCTGCAGGCCGCGGCTGCGCAGGTGCTGGCGCGCGAGATCGACGCGCGGGCGGAAAAGCTTGGCGCGGCGCCCGACGACCAGTTCATCCTGACCTCCGACGGCACCATCCGCTGGACCGGCGATGCCGTGGCGAAGCTCGTTGCGGCGGAGGACGCGCTGCATCCGCGCATCCGCATCATCTCCGACGAGCGCCTGACCGGCGCGCCGCGCGAGGCCGTGCAGACCCGGCTCGATCTGTGGCTGAAGACGCATATCGAGAAGCTGCTCGGGCCGCTGTTTACGCTGTCCAAGGCAGAGGACGTCACCGGCATCGCGCGCGGCATCGCCTTCCAGCTGGTCGAAGCGTTAGGGGTGCTCGAGCGCAACAAGATCGCGGCCGAGATGAAGGATCTCGACCAGCCCTCGCGCGCGCTGCTGCGCAAGTACGGCGTGCGCTTCGGCGCCTATCACATCTATTTCCCGGGGCTGCTCAAGCCTGCCGCGCGCTCGCTGGCCTCTCTGCTGTGGGCGGAGAAGCAGGACAATGTCGATCTTGCCGCGCTCTCCAGCGCGCAGCATCTGGCGAGTTCCGGACGCACCTCGTTCCCCGTCGACAAGACCTTGCCGCGCGATGCCTATCGCGTGCTCGGCTATCGCCAGTGCGGCGAGCGCGCGGTGCGCGTCGATATCCTGGAGCGGCTGGCGGATCTGATCCGCCCGGCGCTGGCCTGGAAGGAGACCTCGCCCGGCGCGAAGCCCGCCGGCGCGTTCGACGGCCGCGGCTTTGTGGTGACGCAGGCGATGACCTCGCTGACGGGCTCTGCCGGCGAAGACTTCGCCTCGATCCTGCGCGCGCTCGGCTATCGCATGGACCGCCGTCCGCCGCTGCCGGAGAAGCCGGTCGAGAAGGTCGAGACGGTATCCGCGGATGCTGCGCCGGTGGAAGCCGCCGCGCAGGAAGTGTCTGGCCATCCGTCGCCTTCATTGGCGCTGCTGCCTGAGCTCAAGATGAGCTTCGCGGCGAACGACAACGTGGTAGCTGCGCCCGCTGCGGCGGAAGCCGAAGCGCCTGCCGCGCCGGAGGCTGCTGCGGAGGCATCTGCCGCCGAGGCTGCAGCGCCCGAACCCGTTACGGAAGTCCCCGCTGCGGAACCGATTGCTGCTGATGCGCCGCTTGAAGCTGCGGCTGAAGCAGTTGCTGCTGAAGCCCCCGCCGAGGCCGCACCTGCAGAAGCTGCGACAGCGGAGACTGCTTCTGTCGAAGCGCCAGCCGCAGAAGCATCCGCTGCTCCTGCTGAAGCTGCCGCCGAACCCGCGCTGGTCGAAGTCTGGCGCCCGGGCGGGCGTCACGAAGAGCGCCGCCCGCGTCACGAGCGCGGCGGCCGCCATCGCCACCGCGATCAGCGCAAAGGCGATGCCGCGCCGGCGCAAGCGGGCGATGCTGCCGCATCTGCCGCGCAGCCGGCCGAAGGCGAGAAATCCGGCGAGCATCGCGGACGGCGCGACCGTCACCGCGATTTCAGAAAGCCTCGCGAAGGCGGCGAGGGCGTGCCGCAGGAAGGCAAGCGCCAGGAAAACCGTGACGAGCGCGGCGATCGCCGCGAGCGTTTCGAGGGCAAGGGCCGGGAGCGCGACGAGCGCCGCGACAAGTTCGAGCGCAAGGGCGGTGGCGAGCGCGGTGACCGCCGCGATCGCGACAAGGGCCGCGATCGCAGGGATCGCGAGTCCGGACCTTCGCATCGCCAGTACGCGTCGAGCGCCAATCCGCGCGACAACCGCGCCGCCGATCCGAACTCGCCGTTCGCCAAGCTCGCGGCGCTCAAGGAGCAATTAGCTCGCAAGGATTAGGCATAGCGTTTTCAAGCGCAGTGGGTCCCGGTTCGCGTGAAGAAAACGCGTCAAACAAAAGAATCCTTTTGGATCGTCAGCGTCTCGACAAATGGCTGTGGCACGCGCGGGTGGTCAAGGCCCGCACCAGCGCTGCAGCGCTGGTCGAGAGCGGGCATGTGCGTGTCAACGGCGTGCGCGAGAAATCGCCGGGTCATGCGGTGAAGGCGGGCGACGTCATCACCATTGCGCTCGACCGCGGCGTGCGCCTGATGAAGGTGATTGGCTTCTCCGAGCGCCGCGGCGACGCGAGCGCCGCACGCGCGCTCTATGAGGATTTGAATCCGGCCTCCGGATAGCTATCTGCAATGGGCGCGGGGATGCATGAAATCAGGCCGATTTCGCACCTCTGGTTCCCTTGCGGCAGCGCACGTCCTGCGCTAGCAACGCGCGAGAAAAATTACCGAATTACGACCGTTCCGGAGCCCTGGATGACTTACGTCGTCACCGAAGCCTGCATCAAGTGCAAGTACACCGATTGCGTCGAGGTCTGCCCCGTTGATTGCTTTTACGAGGGCGAGAACATGCTGGTCATCCATCCGGACGAATGTATCGACTGCGGGGTGTGCGAGCCGGAATGTCCGGCTGACGCGATCAAGCCCGACACGGAGCCGGGCCTCGAGAAGTGGCTCGAGGTCAACGCCGAATACGCCAAGAGCTGGCCGAACATCACCCAGAAGAAGGACTCGCCGGCCGACGCGAAAGAAATGGAAGGCGTCGAGGGTAAGTTCGAGAAATATTTTTCCCCGAATCCCGGAACGGGCGATTGATTCGCGGGTTGCCATAAAGGCCCAGTTGGGGCCGTTTTGGGCCTAATAAAAGGCTCGGATTTAACCCTAATTCCGTAACAGAGTGTCAAAACGGCCGGGAAAGCGCCCGGAATCGGGCGTAAATCATTGATTTTTGCGGAAAATGTGCTATATTGGGCACATTCGAGCCGAACCCGTCAGCCCCGCTTGGCCCCTATGGGTTCCCGTCAAAAACCTTGAACAGGGGCGTGGCAGTTCCCGCGCACAGGCTGTGTCACAGAAAACGCGTAAACAGAGTGCTTCCAAGACCACGAAGAAAACCGCTGCGGCGAGCCGTAGCGCATCGAAGGGCCGTGCCAAAGCGTCCGTAAAGGCCGCCAAAAAGGCAGCGGCTGCGAAGTCCTCCAAAAAAAGAAGTGCAATGCCATCCAAGAATGCCAAGACTGTCGCGAAAGCGGCTGCGTCGAAGTCGTCTGCTTCGAAGGCCGTCGCAAAAACTGCTGCCAAGGCCCCCGTCGCAAAGCCTGTTGCCGCTGCTGCTCCCAAGGCTGCGGTGAAGCCCGTCGTTCCGCCGCGCGTGGAAGAGAAGAAGCCGCTGACCCAGCGCCAGGGCTTCAAGACCAACGAGTTCGTGGTTTATCCGGCGCATGGCGTCGGCCAGATCCTCGCCATCGAGGAGCAGGAGATCGCGGGCGCCAAGCTCGAGCTGTTCGTCATCAACTTCATCAAGGACAAGATGACGCTGCGCGTGCCGACCGCCAAGGTCGCCAATGTCGGCATGCGCAAGCTGTCCGATCCGTTGCTGGTCAAGAAGGCGCTGGAGACGCTGAAGGGCCGTGCCCGCGTCAAGCGCACGATGTGGTCGCGCCGCGCCCAGGAATACGAAGCGAAGATCAACTCCGGCGATATCGTCGCGATCGCGGAAGTCGTGCGCGACCTCTATCGTTCGGAATCGCAGCCCGAGCAGTCGTACAGCGAACGCCAGCTTTATGAAGCGGCGCTCGATCGGCTCTCCCGCGAGATCGCGGTGGTGCAGCACTCGACCGAGACCGAGGCGGTCAAGGAAATCGAGAGCCAACTCGCCAAGAGCCCGCGCCGCGGCGCCAAGACCGAAGGTGATGCGGTTGCTGAAGGCGATGCCGAGGGCGACGATGATGCCGACGCGGAGGGTGACGACGCTGCGGTCGAGGACGAAGCCGCCTGAAAGGATGGCGAAAGCGACAGTTGAACGAAAGGCCCGGCGTGACGCCGGGCTTTTTGTTTGGGGGGACAAAATTGTCTAGGCGGTGCCACAACTGCTCGGCGCGGGTTGTCCTGCAAAGCGGTCCATCATCCAGGCGACCGCCGCATCGGCCGCATCGCGCCCGGCAAAGCCGTGGCCGACGCCCGGCAGCCACAGCATCGCGACCTTGCCGCCGGCCTTGCATTGCCGCTGCATGTAGGCGCGGGTCACTTCGGGCCGCACCAGGGTGTCGCTGGTGCCCTGCGCGAGGAACAGCGGGATGCGCGGCGGCAGCGTGCCGGGCGTGTTGCGCGCGGCGAGCGTACGCCACGGCTCGACGCTGGCGATGTTTGGCACCGACAGGAATGCCTGCTGCAGCGGCTTCTCGGTACGGCGGCGTTCGAGAATGTCGAAGATCGACTCGATGCATTCATTGGCTAGCGCGTCGATGGTCGGAATGGCCTCGGGCAGCACCACCTTGTCGATCGGCGCGCCAAATACGCGCGACCATGACCACAGCGTCATGGCCGTGAGGTTCTTGCCGCCGGTGCTCTTGAAATCGTCTCCCATCAGCGTGATCAGCGACGTTGCAGGCGCGGCCGCGGCAACGCCGACGAGATTGAGATCCGGAGCGTAGCTTTTGGCGAGGATGCCGGTGTAGAGCGCGGCCTGGCCGCCCTGCGAATGCCCCCACACCGCAAACGTGTTGCCGCCGCCGCTGCCCGGCAGTGCGCGCACCGCGCGCACGGAATCGAGCACGGCGCGGCCTTCGCTGGTGCCGACGAGATAGGGATGCGGGCCCTGCGTGCCGAGGCCGGGATAGTCGGTCGCGACCACCACCGCGCCCTGTTCGACGAGCTGCCGCAGGCCCTGCATCTGCTGGAACACGAAGATCGCGAGCGAGGGCGCGCAATGCGGCACGACGCCCGTGGTCGGATGCGCCCATGCGACGATCGGCCTGCCGCCGGCCGGCGCGTCGCCTGGCGGGATCACGGCGACACCGGAGACCGCGATCGGCTCGCCATTGAGTCCGGTGGAGCGATAGAGGATGCGATGGGCCTGCGCGCCGCCGAGCGCAAACGGCATCGGCTCGGAGCGGACCAGTGTGCCCGGCGGTCCCGCTACCTCCTCAGGCGACGGCATGTAAAATGCTGTCTGTGCCGCAGCTGGTGCGGCGGACAACGCGAGAGCTGCGAAACCGGCGATGGCCGAGAGGCTCCGTGCGATACGGTGGATCGAGTTCCTGATCGAAGCGAGACGCAACTTCAGCCTCCGTAAATCAGCTTGAGATGGCCATCGGCCCGCAGGTTGACTTGAATGCGATCGGACAGCAGCTGGATATTGGCGATGCCCGCCGATGTCAGCTTGCCTTCGCTGCGAAAGCCGTCGCCGAGCGGCCGGGTCAGCCGCGCATTGGCGGAGGCGACGATCTCGTCATAGCCGGCCTTGAAATCGACGCTCAATTGCTCGCGCAGCGCCTGCAGAAGCGCCGGGTCGAACGCCTCTTGTGCCGCAGCAGTGGCATCCGCGCTCATCGCCAGATCAGGGAAGCGTAGCGAACCCGTGCCGGCATCCACCTGCGGTGTCGCCGTCAGATAGATCCACTCGCCCGACTTGCCGATGCGCGCACCGATCACAAGGCTGCCCGACGACGGATAGACTTCGATGTCCGCTCCCGAGAGATGCGTCTCGGACTGCGATGCCACTATGTCCTGCGCCTTGCGCTTGATGGCATCATAGTCGATCGCGATCGGGACGATGATCTCGAACCGGCCAGGGTCGGTCACCTCGCCGCTGAGCTGCGGCAGCGGGGTCGGCGCGTTGGCCGCGGGCTCGCTGCCGACCGTGGTCGCCGTATTGCCGGCAATCTCGATCGACCCCTCCAGCACATCGCCTTCGGCGCGAAGGCCGGAGAAGGCAACGGTCTGCGGCGTCGTCTGTAGCCAGATTTCCGGCTGGTCGGAGATCTTCATATTGGCAAAGGCGCGCTGCCAGGCGACTTCCGCCTTGCCCCTGATATTGAGGTCGCGAGCGTTGGCCTCGACGTCGCCGCGCACCCGCGCAAGCTGCGCCTCGATCTTCGGCGTGACATAGCGCGCCATGTCGATGCGGAAGCCGAGGATTTGCAGGATCGGCGGCTCCTGCCAGCGAAAACCTTCGCTCGTGTCGAGCGAAACGGACCAGTCGCGGTTCAGGCGGGGCGTCGCGCTGGCATAGACCGTCATCTGGCCTTCGGCCGAGCCGTGCAGCAGTCGCGCAAAGCGGCCGATGCCCTGGCCCGAGAGGGCGCCTAACAGCGGCGCGGCGGCCACCAGCCTGCCGCGCTCGGCGCGCAGCGAGACCGGCGCAACGCGCTCGACATAGCCGGAATACTCGCAATCGATATCGACCTCGCGGCCGAGGATGCGGCGATGCCAGCAGCGCGAGCCGCGATCATTGATCGAGGCGAGGCGCCGCGGCACCTTGCGTTCCAGCGCGCGGTCGAGTTCGCCAAGGCTGAATTCAACCGTCGCCGACATTTTGGACGGTGCGGTCGCCGGCGCCGGCTGGTCCGGGTTCAGAGCCGGCTTGTCGGCAGCAAATGCCGATGTCGATACCGATGCGAGCAACAGCAAGGCTGTCGCGCGCAGCGATTGGCGGAGTGTGGTCATGGTTGCTGAATCCTCATGGCGATGCCAGCCACTGCGTGTCGGCATCCACTATTGGTCTGTCGCAGCCGTCTGTGCTTCAAACACAACGGCGTGACGCATCACTGAGCCGTGATTCATTGCCCCGTAAACAGGCACAAGCTGGCCGGCATCGGGGATGTGGCTGGCGCAGAGGCAGAAAACGTCGCCCACGTGCGCGACGGATGAGGGGTCGCTATCCGCGGAGGCAAACCCCTCACCCGCCTGCGCTCCGCGCAGAAACCACCTTTCACGAGGGGAAATGGGAGAGCGTCACTCGGCCGCGCAGGAACTCGCTCGGCTTCCTGCCTATCCCGATAATCGCTAGCATCCTGCCCGGAGCAGCGTTCGTCCGGAGGATCCGAGTATGAGGCGGCAGAAGAAGTTCTATGCGTGGGGTTACGCCGACGAAGACCTGACGCAGGGGGAGATCAAGCCTTGGGAAGCTGATATCGCCCGGCGCTATGGCGTCCCCTCTTTCGACGTGACGCCGCCGCCCAAAGCCGACGAGATCACATTGCGCGCGCCGCGCGTCACCGTACCCACAGCGCTGCAGCCGATCGTTCGCACGGATCATCTTGTCCGGCTGGAACACAGCTACGGCAAGGCGGGGTTCGATACCTGCCGGATGTTCATGCGCTCCGTGCCTAATCCGCCTGACGCGGTGGCATTCCCCGAAAGCGAAGCGGACATCGTCCGCGTGCTCGACTGGTGCGATCAGATCGGCGCCAAGGCGATCCCCTATGGCGGCGGCTCCTCGGTGGTAAAGGGC
>Ga0081540_1001680_pt1 | contig 18829 bp, 15 predicted proteins | sample TabmetS2T1R1_FD_71024 | JGI IMG/M metagenome (GOLD analysis project Ga0081540, IMG submission 71024) | Tabebuia heterophylla rhizosphere microbial communities from the University of Puerto Rico - S2T1R1 | ecosystem: Host-associated > Plants > Roots > Rhizosphere ... | reverse complement strand
GATCCGGAGATCGAGAAGAACGGCACGCCGGCCTCGCCCGCGACCGCGCGCGCGAGCAGCGTCTTACCGGTGCCCGGCGGCCCATAGAGCAGCACGCCCTTGGGGATGCGCGCGCCGAGCGCCTGGAACTTCTTCGGGTTCTCGAGAAACTCCTTGATCTCCTGGAGCTCCTCCACGGCCTCGTCCACTCCGGCCACGTCCTTGAAGCCGATCTTCGGCGAGTCCGGCGTCATCCGCTTCGCGCGCGACTTGCCGAAGCTCATCACCTTCGAGCCGCCGCCCTGGACCTGGTTCATCAGGAAGATCCAGAACCCGAACAGGAGGACGAACGGCAGCAGCCCGGTCAGGATCGACCACCACGCCGAGGAGCCGACGCCCTTGGAGTCGTAGGTGACGCTGTGCTCGTCGAGGAGCTTCTGGATCCCGGGGACGGACTGCTCGCTCGGGTAGTGGACGGAGCCCTTCGTCCCGTCCTTCAGCTTGAAGCTGATCGACTGCTTGTTCGGGTTGAAGACGCTGTCCGAGACCTCATTCTCCTGGATGTAGGTCTGGTACTGCGAGAGCGTGACCTTCTTCTCGTTCTTGCTCGAGCTCATCAGCTGCGTGCTCGCGAGGTACACCACGAGGACGATGAGGATCAGCGGGAGGAGTCCGGAACGGAAAAATCGGTTCATAGCAGGGCGTCCGTTAGCACAGTAGCAGCGTTAATTATTCGTACCGACCCCGGGGAGCGGATTCCTTACTCGGTCGTTACACCCGCGCCTGCGTCTTCCTGCAGGACGCCTACGTAGGGGAGGTTTCTGTATCTCTCGGCAAAATCGAGCCCGTACCCAACCACGAATCGATTCGGGATTTCGAACCCGACGTAGCGGACGGGGACATCGATCTCGCGGCGCTCCGGTTTCGTGAGCAGCGCGCACACCTCGAGCGTCGCCGGGCGGCGCGCTTTCAGGTTCCGCATCAGGTAGGAGAGCGTCAATCCGGAGTCGATGATGTCCTCGACGACCAGCACGTGGCGATTCTCGATCGGGGTGTCGAGGTCCTTGAGGATGCGGACGACGCCCGACGAGTCGCTCGCTGCGCCGTAACTCGAGATGGCCATGAAGTCGACCTCGCAGGGGACGGTCAACTGGCGCATGAGATCGGCCATGAAGAAGACGGCGCCCTTGAGGACGCCGACGAGCAGCGGGTCGCGGCCGACGTAATCGGTCGAGATCTCCTCGCCGAGCTCGGCGACGCGCGCGCGGAGCGATTCCTCGTCGACGAGCACCTCCGCTACGGCGCGCTCGAGCTCAGTCTGGCTCACGGATCGCCTCCACTCCCTCGGCTTCGACGATCCCCGGCACGGCCACGACCTCGTCGCCGCGTACGACGAGCGGCCACGACTCGCGCTCCGACCGGGGCACCTTCGCGTCGACGAACACGTCCTGGACCTTCTTCCTACGGCCTGCCAGATGGTCGCCCGGACGCCACCCGCGTACCTTAAGCCCCTTTTCCTCCGCCGTGATGCGCCACTGCCCCCAGCGCACCTCGTGGTCGAGGGCGACCGGGGAGCGCTCGAGCCACGCGCGGTCGTACTCGCGGACGATCTGGCGCCCGCCGCCGAGGTCGAGGCGTGTCGAGCCGTCGATCGAGTCGAGGAGCTCGACGAGCTCGGGCGGAGCGGTCTTCCGCTCGGCGAGGCGCAGCAGGTTGCCCTCGGCGGCCGGGTGCAGGCGTCGCAGGAGCGGGAGGATCTCGTCGCGGATCAGGCCGCGCTTCGTGCCCGGGTTCGAGCTGTCGCGGCGGAAATCGAGGCCCTCGGCGAGGCAGTATGCCTCGGTATCGTCGCGCCAGCGGTTGAGGAGCGGCCTGACGACGCCGTCCGCGCGGCGCCAGTCGATCTTGCCCGGCGCGCCGCTGGCGACGATGCGGTAGAGAACCGTCTCGACCTGGTCGGACGCCGTGTGCCCCGTCGCGCGCAGCCGCTCGGTCGCGAACGTGTAGCGGATCTCGCGCCACTCGTCCTCGGTGCTTCCGCAGGAGCCCTCGACGATCTCGGCGCCGAGGACGTCCCGGCAGAACTCCGCGTCCTCGTCGGACTCGCGGCCGCGCAGGCCGTGGTTCACGTGCAGCGCCGAGACCTCGTACCCGAGCTCGCGCAGCACCTGCCAGAGACAGGTCGAGTCCGCGCCGCCCGAGACGAGGCACGTCACCGCGGCGCCTGGCGCGATGAGCTCGTGCTCGCGGATGTCGGCCTCGACGGCCTTACGAAAAGCGCGCGGCTCCATGCGCGAAAGGTACCTAGCAAACAGACTGTCACTAAGTTAGAAAAGGACGCTGCGGTAGGTGCCTTCCTGGCGCATGCCGATCTTCTCGTACAGGCGCAGCGCCGGCTCGTTCTCGGGGCGTACGAAGAGGCACACCGTGGGCGTGAATTCGAGCAACAGCCGGCAGAGGTCGCTGAACCCGCGGGTCGCATTTCCCATCCGCCGCGCCTCCGGGTCGACCCACACCTGCTGGAGCTGCACCGCGCTCGGGGTCCACGCGGAGGCCTCGGCCTTGAAGAGGATCGTCCCGTTCTCGACCCAGAGCCAGGAGCGGCCCTCCTCGATCTGAGCGGCGGTCCGGCGCCGGAAGCCGACCGGGTCACGCTCCAGCGGGTCGACGCCGAGCTCCTCCTCGTGCGTGAGCGCGCAGGCGGGGACGAGCAGGTCGAGGTCGTGGAACGTCGCCGCGCGCAGTCCGCTCGAGCCCGGCGCGGGCGCCTCGTCGAGCACGTAGACCGGCTGCCGCGGACGGACCTCGCGGGGTCGCGGCATCACGACCTGCGCGGCGCTCCAGAGCTCGCCCACCGCCTCCTCGTCGCCGATGATCATGCGCGTCGCGCGGCTGGCGGCATCGCCCGCGAACTCCCAGCAGCCACGTCCCGACGGGACTACGTTCGCGCCGAAGTAACAGAGCCCCTCGAGGCCGTCGTCGCCGAGCACCGCCCGGAACCGAGAGTGGCCCCGACGGGCTGCGTCCTCGAGGAAGACGCGCTCGACCGGGTCGCCGGCGCAGTAGGCGAGCATCTGGTCGAGAGTCGGATCGATCAGCACGGGCGGGAATCATCCCAATAAGCTGCGGCCGTGCCGATTCACGTCCGAGCCGAGCAAGGCGACTACGCGGAGGCCTGCCTGCTCCCGGGAGACCCGCTGCGGGCGAAGTACATCGCCGACACCTACTTCGACAATCCCGTGCAGCGGAACGCCGAGCGCGGCCTGCTCGGCTACACGGGCGAGTACGAAGGGCGACCCGTCTCGGTGCAGGCGACCGGGATGGGCTGCCCGACCGCGGCGATCGTGATGGAGGAGCTCGTGCAGCTCGGTGTCAAGCGCTTCCTGCGAGTCGGCACCTGCGGCGGGCTCCAACCCGACCTCGCGCTCGGGGACCTGATCGTGGCGCTGACGGCGGTGGCAGCGGACGCCACCGCGGTCCACCTCGTCGGCGGCGAGCCCCACTGCCCGACGGCGGACTGGGCGCTCATCCACGGCGCCGTCCATGCTGCGAAGGAGCTCGAACAGCCGATGCGCGTGGGCCCGATCGTCTCCTCGGACGTGTTCTACAACCCCGACGCGGGGCAATACGACCGCTGGTCGTCGCGCGGCGTGCTCGCAGTCGAGATGGAAGCGGCAGTCATCTTCACCCTGGGAGCGTTGCGGCAGGTCCAGGCCGGCTGTCTGCTGACGGTCAGCGACATCGTCGTCGAGGGGGAGTTCACACGCATCTCCGACGAGGACCTGCAGGCGGCCGTCGACCGGATGACGCGCGTCGGGCTGACGACGGTCACGTCCGATTAGCTCAACTGCTTTCCTCGTCAACCCAGCCTCCGACGGAGGCGCTACGGGAAAGCGCTGGCCCGAGATCGCTCGCCGCGCGGCGGACCGCGGCCTGACCGGCGACGCGTTCCTCTCGGAGCGCCCGGAGCACCTCGCCGAGCTGGCGCACGACGCGGCGGCCGGAGGCGCGCGGCTGATCGTGGCCGTCGGCGGAGACGGCACCGTGAACGAGGTCGTGAACGGCATCGCGGGCCTGGACGACGTCGAGCTGGCGATCGTCCACCGTGGCACCGGCGGCGACTTCGTGCGCACGTTCGGGATCCCGCGCAAGCTCGAAGGCGCTCTCGACGTGGCGCGCGGCGCGACGACGCGCGAGATCGACCTCGGCCGCGCGACCTACCACTCGTGGGCCGGCCCGGAGGCGAGGCAGTGGTTCGCGAACATCGCCAGCGCCGGGATGAGCGGCGCCGTGGCCAAGCGCGTGAACGAGACCGGCAAGGCGCTCGGCGGCAAGGCGTCGTACGCGTGGAGCACGGTCGCCGTCTTCTCGCGCTGGCGGAACGTCCAGCTCACGGTCAGGGTCGACGACGAAGAGCGGAGCGGCCCGATGTACGACGTGATCGTCGCCAACGGACGCTTCCTCGCGGGCGGGATGAAGATCACGCCCGAGGCGGAGCCGGACGACGGCCTCTTCGACGTCCTCCTGATCGGCGACGTGACGAAGCGCGACCTGATGCTGACGCTGCCGAAGATCTACCGCGGCACGCATCTCCCCCACCCGAAGGCGGAGCTCCTACGAGGCTCGAACGTCTCGATCGACGCGCCGATCCCGCTGCCGGTCGAGCTCGACGGAGAGCAGCCGGGCACGACGCCGGCGACCTTCGAGGTCGTCCGCCGGACGCTACGGCTGCGCGTTCCCTAGGTCGCGGGCTTGCCGGCGGCCGGCTTCTTGGCCGGCGCCTTCGCGGCGGGCTTGCGCTTCGCCGGAGCGCGCTTCGGCTTCCCTTCGAGCTGGTCGACCCGCTTCTCGAGCGCCGCGAGCCGCTTCTCGAGCGGCTCGATCTTGCGAATGCGCTTCTGCATCTCGTCGATCCGCTTCCCGAGCGAGGTCGTCGAGTCCATGATCGCTTTCGCGCCGGGAAGATCCGAGATCCGCCCGACGACCTGCTCGCCGCGATCCGCCAGCCTGGTGAGGATGTCCTTGTTCGCCTGAGAGGCCATCGAAGCCCACCTTACCCCTTTCACCAAGTCCTAACTTTTCGGGACCAACAAACCGATACATGTTTCGTCTCGAATCAGAGAGGCACGAAACACCCGACGCCCTCTCTAGCCTCACAGCAGTGGCCCTGATGAGACCCACGAAAGCACATCGCCACAAGACGGTCACGACCCACGTCCTGGGTCAGCGAGCCGGGATCCCGTACGAGGTCGAGCGCAAGACCTGCTCGTCCTGCCGGCAGGTCCTCGGCGAGAAGCCGTTGCGTCGCGCCGCGGCCTAGGCCCGCAAAGAAGAGGGGCGCCCCGGAGGACGCCCCTCGATCGATCGTTCTCTTCTTTCCTACGCCCGGCAGGGATTGTTGTTCAGGATCTGCCGGAAGTTGTTGTAGCGGAACACGGGCATGAAGCCGGCGCCCATGTAGTTGCTGAGCAGAAGATCACCGTACTCGGCAGTCGAGTTCCCGCCGAAGGTGTTGGTCGTGTTCTGGAGATACGGGCCGCCCAGGTGCCAGATGCAGTCATGGCCGTGCTTGGCGGTCGTGTAGATGGGATAGAACTCCGCACCCGGAGGCGGGTTCACGCAGTTCTCGCCCGTCGACCGGTTGCAAATGCCGCCGAAGTCGGCCGCTTCGATCCGCGGCAGATCGGCCTCGAACGCCACGCGTGAGTAGTTCTCAGTCCCGTTGAAGAGCGGGCTCGTGAACTCGACGGACCGCGCGTGGTACTTCGCGTCCTGCCCCCGGTTCGGGTTCGTCCCCGGCCAGACGTTCTGGTAGCTCGTTCCGTCGAAGTCATTGTCGGTTGCGAGACAACCTCCCACCGGCACGAGCAGCGAGAACGCCGCGCTGAAGCACGCGTTGTCGTCGTCATCCGCACCGGGATCGGCACAGTGGCCGCCTTCGACCTCGGGGGTGCTGCAGTACTGGAAGTGACCGATCTCATCCGAGAAGGCCACGTTGTACGTGTGCGCCGCCCACGGAACGCGCGTGTGCTCACCCGCGGTCGCGTACATCGGACGGAAGGCGTACGGGCTCTGGGAGCACGTCGGCGCGTTGGGCTCGAAGTTGACCTGCGCGAACCCGTTGGCCTCGCTTGCGGTCATCGAGCCGACCTGACCGGTCGAGAGGTCGTGGATGACCGCGACCAGCCCGTCCGACGTGTCGTGGATGTCGACCCGCAGCTGATCCCCACCGTTCATGAACAGGTCCGACGACGCATGCGGCGTGAACGTGTCGTTGGTCGCCTCCAGTGGGCTCGGCGGAGCATGCGGTGTTCCCGAGAGCGTGACGAATGCGAAGTTCGCCGGCTCGATCCCGACCGTGTTCAGGCAGTCGTCGTTGTTCGGGACGGCGTTGTTGTAGTCGTTGTTCAGGCTGAAGATCGCCATCGCCGCGCACCACTTGTGCGCGTCGCAGCTCACGCCAGGCGGCCATGGCGCCCAGCCCGGTGGATAGAACTGGAGCTCGAGGAATGCGGTCCCGGCGTGCCTGCCGATGTAGTCGGCAGCGTTCGGGTCCGAGCTGTCCTTGATGTTCGTGTCGCTGTCCGGAGTACACGGGTCGTGCGTGAACTCGGGCGCCGACTGGTTGTCGCACAGGGCCATACCGACCCAGAACGCCGGGTGCAGCTGGAAGTTCCACGTCCCGCCCGTCCCCGCCTGGTTCGGCATCACGCGCGACTCCTCGGGCAGCGTCAGGTTGTAGATGCTCGAGTTCCCGGAGCCCGAACGGTTCGAATAGAAGAGCAGCGACGGCTCGTCGTGGCCCGTGTATTCGCCGTTGTAGCCGATCGAGCTTTCCGGCTCGGCACAGAGCGACCAGGGCTCGCTGCAGTCGAGGTTCCCGCCCTCCGATGCACGTGCGGCTCCTGCGAACGTACCGACGAGGAGGACTGCGACCACCGCAAATCCTCCCGCAAGGGCCTTCTTCATGCGTATTCCCTCCTTCTCTCCCCTTGTAGAGGGTTTCTCCCGATACAGGTGTCTATACCCTCGTCTGCATCGCGTCAACCAAGGACCCGTCCCCACGTCGGACGCGCTGCGATGCTACGGACGGTGGATTTCAGATTTGCGAACGAGGTGACTGTCCGCTTCGCCGAGACCGACGCGCAGGGCGTTGCGCACCATGCCGCGTACCTCGTCTGGTTCGAGGTGACGCGGATCGAGTACCTGCGCCGGTTCCGGGGTGGTTACTCGGGCCTGCGCGAGGAGGGCGTCGACGCGCTGACGCTCGAAGCGTACGCGCGCTACGGGGATGCGGCGCGCTTCGACGACCGGCTCACGATCCGCGCGCGGTGCGGCGACGTGCGCGGCGCCAGGTTCCGCTTCGACTACTCGGTCGAGCGCGACGGCGCGCAGGTTGCGGACGGGTGGACGACCCACGCCTGCGTTTCGGTCGGGGACCATCGGCCGACCCGCGTGCCTGCGTGGCTCGCGGAGGCGATCGCCGAAGCCGAGGCCTAGCCGCTCGCCCCGGGCGGCGGAGGCGACACCGGCGGTGAAGGAGGCGGCGGCGGTGGCGGAGGCGGGGGGTTCTTCTTCTTCTTCGGCGGCGGTGGCGGCGGAGGCGGCTCGGGCTTGGGCTTCGTCCCGTAGTCGACGACGCGCGGCTCTGCCGAGTAGGTCGAGTACCAGCTGTGGTCGTAGAGCAGCTTCCCGCCGGAGCTGAAGACCTTCCGCCTGACGCTCGTCGAGCGCGACGGCGAGCCGGATTCCTCGAGCACGGTGGTGCCGACCGTCAGGTTCGGGTCGGGCACGCGCTTGAGCGGAGGCTGGCCCGTGACGACCAGCGGAGTCACCTCGCTCGCGACGCGACGGTGCTGAGGCGTTCCGTAGAGCGCAACCGTCAGCGACGAAGAACTGACGAAGGTCCGCAGCCAGAGCCAGTGCCCGGTGTCGTTGACGAACTTGAGATCCGTGTCCGGGTAGTTGACCGTCGCGTCGCGGCCCTGCGGGTAGTGGCTGATGTAGAGCGCGTGGTTCGTCCGGTCGGTGATCGGCAGACCGGCCTCGTAGGCCGCGTTGAACGTGGTCGTCGAGACCTGGCACACGCCGCCGCCGAGGCCCGTCTTGAGCTCCCCGTTGATGATCACCGGCGCTTCGAGGAAGCCCTGCGACTCCGAGCGCTCGCCGGTCGTCGCGTTGAAAGAGAACTCCTCGTTCGGCGCAATGAAGTGGTTGTCGATCATGCGCGCGACGAGCTGGACGTTGTGGATCCGGTTCGCGACGCCGCCGTAGAACGTCTCGTACGCGCCGACGAGCCCGGTGATGCCCATCGTGCGCGCGTCGGCGGTCGTCCGCTCGGGCTGCGCGGTCGTGACGGCGAGGTCGGCCTTGCGGCTGGTCGGCGACAGGAGCGCGGCCATCAGGTTGCGCGTCGTGTCCTCCATGTTCAGCGTGCGCCCGGGCTGGGCGGGGACGACCCGGACGATGTTGCGCGCGCCGATCGCGAACGTCGCGTCCCTCGGCGCGTGCTCGATGCGCTTCTTGAGGTTGGCGAAGAAGCGGTCCGCGCGCGGCCCCGCGAACTGCAGCTCCGTGTCCCCGTCGCTCGGCAGCCGGAGAACGCGCGCGATCTTGGCGACGCTCAGGTGCCAGCCGCCTGGCCCGTAGGCGACGTCGACGGGAGCCGACAGCGCGGTCTCGGCCTTCACCTTGGCGCCGACGAGATCCTTGGTCGACAGGTGCGTCCGGTCGACCTTGAGCGGAATCGGGACCGGCTGGCGCGACAGACCCGTCAGCGCCTGGACGAAGACCTTCTCGGCGGCGGCCCTGTCGAGCAGGCGCCCGTTCCGCCCGGAAAGGATCTGCGGCTGCGAGCCCTGGAGCGCCAGCGACGGCTCGATGCTCGCCTCGTCCACCCCGCGCGCGAACCTACCCATGTAGGAGTCGACCGCGGACTCGTAGACACGGCTCGTCGGAGCGACCTCGCCCCCGAAGACGCGCACGCCGAGGCGCTTCAGCCCGCGGAACGGCCCGAAGCCCTCACCCTGGCTCTGCGCGGCCTCGACCGCGGCGCCCCAGTCGACGTCGACGACGACCCTGCTCGGCTCGACCCGCCAGTGCCTCCCGGCGGCCGTGAACACGACCGGGACGCTCGCGAGGTCACGCGACCGGCTCTCGAGCAGCTTCTTGGCCTGACCGGCAGTCAGACCGGAGACGTCGACCCCAGCGATCTCCGAGCCCGCAGGCAGGCGCTCCGGCGATCCGGCGAACGCGAGCCCGAGGACGGCGGCGCCGACGACGACGACGATCGCGACGAGGAGGCTCCACTGCCAGAGGAGCCGTACGCGAGCACGCCGACGCCGGCGGTCGCGGGGAAGGTGTGCTACCCGAACCGACAAGTTGACCAGTGTATAGGCCCTGGCAGTCGGATTGAGGGCCAGGTTCGACGCACTTCAAAGGTCTGTCAATGGGGCGCGGGTCGCTCGACAAGATCGGTATCACCCGTCGTCGGATCCCACCAGCCGCCGACAGGCGGGCTCGCGGGAGGCCAAAGGAGAGATGACGCCGCGGATGCGGGCTTTGCCCGCGTCCGCTCACAACGGTCCCTTGGTAGGGCCAATCCGAAGAAAGTCGCCAGGGCGCGCGCAGCGCGCCGGACTTTCTTCGGCTACTCCTTCGGGAAGAAGATTTCCCGGGCGATGACGAGCCGCTGGATCTGCGACGTCCCTTCGTAGATCTGGAACAGCTTCGCGTCGCGCATCAGCTTCTCGACCGGGTACTCCTTCATGTACCCGTAGCCGCCGAAGATCTGCACCGCGTCCGTCGTGACCTTCATGGCCATGTCCGATGCAAACCGCTTCGCGTAGGACGACTGCAACGTCGCGCGCTTGCCCTGGTCGAGCAGCCACGCGGCCTGCCACGTGAGGAGCCTCGCGGCCTCGATCTCCGCGGCCATGTCCGCGATCAGGAAGTTGACGCCCTGGTTCATCGCGATCGGCTGCCCGAACTGGACGCGCTCGCGCGAGTACTCGACCGAGAGCTCGTAGGCCGCGCGCGCGACGCCGACCGCACCGATCGCGGTGCCCGGGCGCGTGTGGTCGAGCGTCCGCATCGCGATCTTGAACCCGTCGCCCTCCTCGCCGAGCCGATTGGCCGCAGGCACCTTCACGTCCTGGAGCGCGAGCGCGGAGGTCTCCGTCGCGCGCTGGCCCATCTTGTCCAGGTGCTTCTCGACGACGAGCCCCTCGGTTTCGGCCGGGACGACGAACGCGGAGAGCCCGCGCTGGCCCTCGCTCCTGTCCGTCGACGAGAAGACGACGATCCACGCGGCGTGCCCCGCGTTCGAGATGAACATCTTCGACCCGTTGAGCACGTACTCGTCGCCGTGGCGCTCGGCAGTCGTCTGGATGCCCGACACGTCCGACCCGGCGTTCGGCTCGGTGAGCGCGAACGAGCAGAGGAGCGGCTCCTCGAGGAGCGGCGCCAGCCACTGTCGCTTCTGCTCCTCCGTCCCCGCGAGCAGGATCGGCGCCGAGCCGAGCGTGTTCGCGACGAGCGAGACCGCGATCCCGGAGCAGCCCCAAGCGAGCTCCTCTCCGATCAGGATCCCGTCGAACACGGACAGTCCGGGCCCACCGAGCTCCTGCGGGAGATGGACGTTCATGAGGCCGAGCTCGTGCGCCTTCGCGATCACGTCCGCGGGGTGCGTCTGGTGCTCGTCGTACTCCGCGGCGACCGGGCGGATCTCCTTCTCGGCGAACTCGTGCGCGAGTGCCCGCAGGTCCCTCTGCTCGTCGGTCAGGGCGAACGAGATGCCAGTTGCAGTGGGCTCTTCGGCGATCGCCATCGGAGTTCGGCCCGCCAGTCGATGGTATCCATACACTCCCGCCGATGGACTTCGAGCTCACAGACGAGCAGCGCCTGATCCAGCAGACGGTTCGCGACTTCGTCGACGAGCGCGTCCTGCCGAACGCGATCGAGAACGACATCAACCACCACCTCGACCTGGGGATCATCGAGGGCATGGCCGAGCTCGGCCTGCTCGGGATCGTGATCCCCGAGGAATACGGCGGAGCGGGCCTCGACTTCGTCGCCGAGGCGCTCTCGTGCGAGGAGATCGAGCGCGGCGAGGCGGCGTTCCGCACGCTGATCTCGGTCCACGTCGGGCTGAACTCGCTCGCGCTCCTCCGGTACGGGACCGAGGAGCAGAAGCAGCGCTGGCTCACCCCGCAGGCCCGCGGCGAGAAGCTCGCGTGCTTCGGGCTGACCGAGCCGGCCGCCGGATCGGACGTCGCTGCGATGAAGTCGACCGCGCGCCGCGAGGGCGACGTCTACGTCGTGAACGGCTCCAAGAACTGGATCTCGTACGCGACCGTCGCCGACCACGCCCTCGTTTTCGCCAAGACGGACCCGTCCGCGAAGCACAAGGGGATCTCCGCGTTCCTGCTCGAGAAGGGCATGCCCGGGTTCACCTCCGCGGACACGGAGCACAAGCTCGGCGTCTGGGCGGGCTCGACCGGCGAGCTCTTCTTCGAGAACGTCGAGGTGCCGGCGGAGAACCTCGTCGGTGAGGAGGGCCAGGGGTTCGAGATCGCGATGTACGGGCTCGACCAGGGCCGCTTCACGGTCGCGGCCGGCGCGTGCGGCGTGATCCGCGCCTGTCTCGAGCGGTCGGTCGAGTACGCGCGCGAGCGGCAGACGTTCGGGAAGCCGATCGGCGAGTACCAGTTCGTGCAGGACATGATCGCCGAGATGGTGCTCGGCTACGAGACGTCGAAGCTGCTCGTCATGCAGGCGGCCTGGCTCAAGAACGAGGGCAAGCGGAACACGCGGGAGACGTCACTCGCGAAGTGGCACGCGACGGAGTCGGCCTTCCGGGCGGCGCATCTCGCGATCCAGGTACACGGCGCGTACGGGTACTCGGCCGAGTACGGGATCGAGCGGTACTTCCGGAACGCGCGCGCGCCGATCATCTACGAGGGCACGACGCAGGTGCACAAGATGATGCAGGCCGAGCACGCGCTCGGCTATCGGGCGCTGAACGGCCGCGACGGCGAGGTCTCGCCGATCACGTCGTGGGCGCCGGTCCTCGCGGGTCGCAGCTAGACCTTGCCCGTGCGGATACGTTCGGCCAGCACGGTCAAGCCGAGCTCGTCCGCGAGGCTGAGGGCCGACCCGAGGAGCTCTCCCGCCCGCTCGGTGTCGCCGAGCAGCCGCCCGTAGTCGTGCTGGACGTACGCAAGCCAGACCCCGGCACCGATCTTCGTGTTCCCCGAGATCGCATGCTCGAAGTGGCCGGCCGCAACGTCGGGCCGGCCCAGCATCGCAGCCAGGAGCCCGGCGTCCCGCGAGACAGATCCTCTGAACCCCTCCGGATGATCCGACGCGTTCAGACCGACCCAGGGGACAACCAACTCGTAGAGCACCTCCGCCGCCTCCAGGTCGCCGATCCACACGACGGTCTCTGAGAGCAGGCTCATGGCCCAGAGCCACTCCTGATCGAACGGCACGATCGCGAACCTGTCCGCCCGAAGCTCGTCGACCAGCTCTTGCGCCGAGCGAAGGCTTCCAACTCGCGCGTATGCGTGGGCGAGCGCGCACCGAAAAGCGACGCGGGCCGGGAACGCATCGGCCAGATCGTCGAGCTCCGGGATCACTTCTTCTGGCCACCCCTGGAAATCCGCGAGCCAATAGCGTTGGAGGCGATGCGTCGGGACCGCCGTGTCGGGCATCGACGTCCGGCCGAACTCGAACGCCCTCGCGATGAGTGGCTCGGCATCGGCGACCGGGCCGATCAGGAGAGCGAACATCGCCGAGGCCGCATAGGCCTGCCAGAGCTGGGCGGGCTGCCTCATGATCTCGACGATCTCGAGCTCGCGGGCGAGGTCGAGCTGCGCAGTCTGGAGATCGCCGGTGATGACGAGGACCGTGCGTCGATGGTCGAACGCGGGCAGCGCACGTTCGAGGTCCCCGCCCTGTTCGGCGATCGCGCAGAACTCGTTCGCGATCTCGAGGCACTCGCCAACGGTGTCCGGCCCGATGATCGCCGCCGATCTCCCGTCGAGCGCGTAGAGGAGCGCACCGGCGTCCCCTGATCCCCGCGCGGCCTCGAGTGCCTCCGCGCTGAGCCTGTCTCGTCGATCGCGCGAGTGCTCGTCCCGCAGCGCACCCGCGAGACGCGCCAGCAGCCTGGCTCTCAGCTCGGCCTCCTTCGGGTCGAGACCGTCGAGGGCCTCCTCGAGCAGCGGCACCAGCCGAGTGTCGGTGCCGGTGCGACCCCACATGTGCCACCCGCCGTAACCGGCCGCGGCCTGCGCGAGCTCCCGCGAGAGGCCGAGTCGACGCGCGAGCTCGGCCGCTTCGAGGAACGTCTCCTTCGCGAGTGGGGTGTTCCCGGCCTGCGCTAGAGCGCGGCCCTTGGACAGCAGGAGGCCGCAGCGGGTGGCGTCGTCGTCCGGCGCGAAGATCTGGAGCCCCTCGAGCGCGGTCTCGTACTGGCGCAAACCCTCTTCGTACGCATATTCGTCGAGCGCACGATCCCCTGCGGCGCGGGCGTAGCCGATCGCCTTCTCGAGCTCTCCCCCGGAGACGGCGTGAAAGGCGAGCTCCGCGAGGTGCGGGCCGGGATCCTGGCCGTAGAGGCCCTCGAGAGCCTCCAGGGCCTGCCGGTGCAGGTGAACCCGACGGAGAGACGTCAGCGCGTCGTAGAGCGAATCGCGGATCAGGACGTGGCCGAAACGGAGCCGCCTTTGCGCACCCGGAATGTCGGACACCACGCGCTCGACCATTGCCTCCTCGAGCGTGTCCAGGAGCTCGTCCTCCGAGACGCTGCTTACGCGGGCAAGGCCGTCGAGCTCGAACTCACGCCCGAGGATCGACGCCAGCACCAGAACGCGGTTGCACTCCTCCGAAAGGCGCGCAAGCCGACGCGCGATAACGTCGCGAACGGTTTGCGGGATCGCCATCGGCGCTTGCTCGAGAGGATCGCTCTCGGCCGCGAGGAGCCGCACGGTCTCACCGACGAAGAGCGGATTGCCTTCGGTCTCGTCATGCAGTTCGGCCACGAGCGCCGGCGAGGCGATCTCCGCCGCGTTCAGGTCTACGTACTCCGCGACTTCGTCCCGGCTCAAACCGCCGAGTGAGATTCGGTACGACGTAGGCTCACGGGCAAGCTCTCCGAGCAGTGTCGTCAGAGGCTGGCTCGGCGTCGGGTCGACATCGCGGCACGCGCCGACGAGGAGGACGCGCATCGAGCCGAGCTCGCGCGCGATGAATTGCAGCAGGAGAAGCGACGGCGTGTCCGCAGCGTGGAGGTCGTCGAGGACGAGCACGAGCGGACGGTCGTTCGCAGCGTTTCCGAGGAACTCCGCAACGGCGTCGAAGAGCCGAAAGCGATCGCCCTCCGACTCGAGCGAGACCGGCTCTGCGACGTCCGCAAATCGATCCCGCAGCTCAGGCAGCAGCTGGACCAGATACGGGGCGCCCGCACCGAGCTGCGAGCGCAAGTCGGTCGGATCGGCCTCGCGGACGTACGAGCGCAACGACTGCACCCAGGGCCAGTACGGAGGCGCGCCGCCGGCCTCCCAACAGCGACCATTGAGAACCGTTGCGCCGCGGGCGCGAGAGCGGCGGACAACTTCCTCCGACAACCTGCTCTTGCCGATGCCCGGCTCGCCGACCAGCAAGAAGAGGCGCCCGCGGCCGGACAGTGCATCCTCGAGCCCGGCCAGGAGCTCCGTGAGCTCCGCCTTGCGGCCGACGAAACCTCCGCGCTCATCATCGCTAGGAGCCTCTGCGATCGGTGTCGGATCGAGGCCGGGGTCCTGGTTGAGGATCGCCTGGTGCAAGTCGCGAAGCGGACGGCCCGGCTCGATGCCGAGCTCCTCGACGAGCGCGCTCCTCGCATCCTGGTAGACGGAGAGCGCCTCACTCTGGCGCCCCGAACGGTAGAGCGCGAGCATCTGCTGGGCCCTCAACCGCTCGCGGAGCGGATTCCTGGCGATCACCGCCTCGAGCTCTCCGACGAGGTCGTCGTGCCTGCCGAGCGCGAGGTCGGCCTCGATTCGCTCTTCGACGGCGACCATCCGCCGCTCCTCGAGGCGGGCGATCTCCGCCTGAGCGAAAGGCTCGAAGGCAACGTCGGCGAGCGGCGGTCCTCTCCAGAGGGCCAGCGAGTCGCGCAAGAGCTCGCCGGCACCGGCTGCATCGCCGCGGTCGAGAGCGCTCCGCCCCTTTGAGAGCAGGTCCTCGAATCGATCGACGTCGAGATCGCCCGGCTCGATGCGGAGCCGGTAGCCAGAGCCTTCGGTGACGAGCAACCCGTCGCCGAGTCCGCGCCGCAGCTGCGAAACGTGGTTCTGGACAACCTTGGGCGCGGTCTGCGGCGAGCCCTCCCCCCAGAGCTCCTCGACGATGCGGTCGATCGAGACCGTCTCATTCGCATTGAGAATCAGCAGCGTGAGCAAGGCCCGCTGCCTGCCGCTCGCGAGCTCAACTGCCTGATCCCCGTTGCGAACATCGAGGGGTCCGAGGATCCGAAACTCCATCGCCGCCTGAATGACGGTAACACCGTCTTCCCGGCCCGCCTAGAGACCGGCTCGTTACCGGAGCATGGGCGATTCGTGACCGCCAGGGCGCATGGTGGGCTCACGCCGCGGACAAGAAGCGGCAGAGATCAGAAGGGAGCAGAAGATGCGCAACGGCAAGCACACTCTCACCCGAATCGTCGTCGTCGGCCTCGCAGGGCTCGCTGTCGGAGTCCCGACCGCGCAGGCCTCGGGACAGCCGCAGGACAGTAGGCCGGTCTATCGTGGATCGGGCCCCGCGCCGGCGCCGACGACCCTGGGCCCCGACGACCGGGGCTTCAGCCGGGCAATCCCGGTGTCCTCGAAGACGATCATCCTCAGTCCCGACGACCGCTCGTTCTCGCGAAGCGCCGCATCCGTGCCGACGGCGTTGCCGGCCACGGTGTCGGTTCAGCCACGCGGCTTCGCCTGGGGCGACGCGCTGATCGGCGGGACGTTCGGCCTCATTCTGGCGTTGCTCGGCACCGGAGCCGTGGCGATCGCGCTTCACCATCGCCGCGGCGTCTTGCGCACCGCGTAGTCCATCACGGTTGCCGTGCGCAACTCGGATGTGGGGCCTTCGGGCCCCACATCCGTGGCATGCAGTTACGTTCCCGGCGTGCGTTCCTCGATCGCCGCCGCCGCTGGATTGTCGTGCGCGTTGGCCCTCTCGATTGGCGGCGGGGGGTCGTTCGCGGCGTCGATTCCGGCCGAGCTGGCGGTCACGAGGGCCGACGGCGCCGTCGTCTTCTGGCGGAGTGGAGGCATCACGCGGCTCGCGTCCCAAGCACGGGCGCCCTCGTGGTCGCCTGACGGGCGCCGCGTCGCGTACATCGCCCAGGCCCGAGGAGGCCAGAGCGACGTGTTCGTCGTCGACGCGGACGGAAAGCACCGCGGCCGGATCACGCGCTCCCGGCCGAGCGAGGCTGCGGTCGACTGGTCGCCCGATGGGCGTCACGCCGTCGTCCAGCGACAGGGGCGTCTGTATGTCATCGGCACGGACGGGCGCCACGAGCGACTCCTGACCGCGGGCACGAGCCCGGCGTGGGCGCCGAAAGGAGGCCGGATCGTGTTCGTCCGCAACGGCGACGTCTTCCTTATCGAAGCGAGTGGTCACGGTCTTCGGCAGATAACGACCTCAGAGGCAGCCGACAACGAGCCTGCCTGGTCGCCGGACGGAAAGCGCCTCGCGCTCGTCTCCACCGACGCCGTCTCAACCGACCTCTACGTCGCGGACGTCAAGACGAAGGCGCTGATCCGGCTGACGCAGGACGCAGCCGTCGAGCACTCGCCGGGCTGGTCGAGAGACGGCCGGCGCGTCGTCTATCTAGCCGACGCCGCGGGAGGCGGGCCTTTCTGGAGCATTCCCGCGTCGGGCGGCCCTGCGACACCGCTCGGCGGTCCGCCCGCGGCGACGAGCTTCCGCCTGCGCCCAACGCCGTCGCCCGAGCTGCTGCCGGACTTCGACCAGCGCCTGCCTTCGGGCCTCGCGGTCCAGGGGTCCAGCGGCCGCTACCTGCTCGGCTTCACGTCCGCGAGCGACAACGTCGGCCTCGGCCCGCTCTCGATCGTCGCCTCGCGAGCGAGCCGTGCGGTTCCCAACATGCGGGCGTCGCAGCGCGTCCGGCTTCCGGGGCGCGGGGCCAGGACGTACCCGGGCATCGGCTTCCTGCACTTCACGGTCGCGTTCCCGCACATGCACTGGCACCTGCTGGACTTCCAGCGCTACGAGCTGAGGCGCGCAGACGACCACGCGCTCCTCGTCCGCGACCGCAAGTCGGGGTTCTGCCTAGCCGACCACTGGGCCCAGGCGCACGGCGTCGTACCCGGCAAGCCCCGCAAGCCGGTGTTCGAGTCGAACTGCGGCCAGGGCGAGCCTGGCGCGCTCGCGGTCTCGGAGGGGACGTCCGTGGGCTACACCGACCGCTATCCGGCGTGGTTCCATGGACAGAGCCTCGACATCACGCACGTCCGGACCGGCATCTACATCCTCGTCCACCGGACGAACCCGGAGCTCAACCTGCGCGAGCTGCGCTACGAGAACGACGCCTCGTCCGTGCGTGTGCGACTCACGCGGCCGGGTGGCGTTCCTCGTGTGCAGGTGCTCGCTCGCTGTCCGGACAGCGAGTGGTGTTCGGACTAGGTCGGCAGCAACCCGATTGCCGCGGGCAGCGCCCTCAGGTCCGGTAATCGGCCGACCGCCTCCGGGAAGCGGCCCTCGCGATCGACGAGGAACGCCTGCATGCCGAGCGCCCGCGCACCCGCAATGTCGTCCTCCGGAGAGTCGCCGACCATAGCGGCCTCCGTCGCGCCCACTCCGAGCTGGTCGAGCGCCGACCGGAAGATCGCCGGGTGCGGCTTCGTCTTCCCGTGTGTTCCCGACCCGACCGCCGCGTCGACGTCGAGCGCGTGGTGCGCGACGAACGCACGAAGATCGCGGCCCGTGTTCGAGACGAGCCCGATCTTGAGGCCGTGGTCCCGGAGCGCGGCGAGCGTCGGCAGCGTGTCCTCGTAGAGCTCGAAGTTCTCGGCGTGCTCCCACGCGCGCGTCATCTCGACTGCGCACTCGTATGCGCGTTCCGAGTCGCCGCCCATCCCGCGGATGATCCGCTCGGTGAAGAGCACCCAGATCTCTTCGTCGTGGTCGAGCTCTGGATGCCGCTTGAGCGTCGTCAGCGCATCGCGCCGCGCCTGGTCGTAGCGCGACGCGTCGAGCTCGAGCCCGTGCCGCGCGCCGAGACGCACGTACCCCTCCGGCCCGAGATCCGGGCCGGGACGCGCGATCGTGTAGTCGACGTCGAAGACAACCGCTTTGAGCACGAGGCGAAGATAGCCTCAGCCCCCGATGACCCGGGCAGGCACCACTGCGGCGTTCCGCAGCCGCGACTTCCGTCTGCTGTGGGGCGGGCAGACGATCTCGTTCCTCGGCGACGCGGCGTTCGTCGTCGCGCTCGGCTGGCGCGTCACCGACCTGACCGGGAAGTCGAGCTCGCTCGGCTTCGTGCTCGCGCTCGAGTCGCTGGCGCTGGAGAGGATGCCGATCTCGCTGACGTGCGCGGCCACCTCCTCGCCCGAAGCCGCGTTGATCGTGACCGTCGCCTTCTGGCCCACCTCGACCTTGCCGATGTCGGACTCGCTGAGTGCGACCTCCATCTTCAGCTTCGACAGTTGGGCGAGGACGATGAAGGCGGTGGAGGAAGAGGAATCCGACGCGCTGCCCTGGGAGGAGCTGCCGACGTTGTCGCCCACCTCGTTGGAGATCGAGGCGACGGTGCCGGTGGCCGGCGCGCGCAGCGTGGTGGCGT
>Ga0081540_1001679_pt1 | contig 18835 bp, 15 predicted proteins | sample TabmetS2T1R1_FD_71024 | JGI IMG/M metagenome (GOLD analysis project Ga0081540, IMG submission 71024) | Tabebuia heterophylla rhizosphere microbial communities from the University of Puerto Rico - S2T1R1 | ecosystem: Host-associated > Plants > Roots > Rhizosphere ... | reverse complement strand
AGGGATTTTCGCTGCTGCTCAAGCGCGCAGCGGCCAAGTTGCGCGTCGCGCCAGCGGCTACAAATTGTGCAATCCCGGCTAAAAAGGGAGCAGATGCCGCAGGCTGCTTTCTAATCAAATAGGGTAGCAGCACTGTCACGATTGGCGTTGCCTGCGACAATGCGCTGCATCATGTCGATGAATAACGTCTGCTCTCGCTCGGACAAATCGCCCAGCGTGGCGCGATGCGCGGCCCGTGCCGAGGTTTCGATTTTGGCGAGAAGCGCCGCGCCTGCCGCCGTCAATTTGCACAGCCGGGCACGGCGGTCTTCATGATCGATGGCTCGCTCGACAAGGTTGCGGGCCGCCAGTCGCTTGAGCGCACCGGTTGTCGTCGTCCTGTCGAGCGCAATATCGGCGGCTAAAGTGGTCTGATCGGCGGTTTTCCGTGCGGCGAGGGCGGAAAGCAGGCTGTATTGCAGCGGCGTCACCTCGAATTCGCTGCATGCCTCATGGAACAGCGCGACATGAATCTGATGCAACCGGCGGATCAGAAATCCCGGCCGTTGTGACAGCGGCCACGGGCGGTGTTTGATCTCGCCGCGACGCTTTTTCACCTTCCCCAATGCATTCTCCCAGCTCCCGGAATATTGGCGCCGGTCGCCGATTCGATCGACCTCGCAACGGTCAGATCATGGCATGAAGTTTGCTTTTGTAAAATACGAAGTATGCTTCGTATTTTGACGAGGGCGAGACAAGCCCCGCCAAGACGAAAGCAGAGGGAGATCGTTCATGTCTATCAGCGCCACCTTCGACCAGCTTCTGCGCGGCGGTCGCGTGATCTGTCCGGCTTCGGGCATCGACGGGATCAGGGACGTCGCCATCCGCAACGGCAAGATCGCCGCCGTGCAGCCCGACATTCTGCCGACGAGTGCGAAGGAGGTGATCGACGTGACCGGCAAGCTGGTGTTGCCCGGCCTGATCGATACGCATGCGCACGTCTATCAATATGTCACCGGCCGCTTCGGAATGAACGCCGACATGGTGGGCGTCCAGTCCGGCGTGACAACGCTGGTCGATCAGGGCGGTCCGTCATGCATGACGCTGCCGGGTTTCCGGCACTTCGTCGCCGAGCCGGCGAAGTCGCGCGTCTACGCATTCCTGTCGGCCTATCTCGTGGGCGGGCTCGAGGGGCATTACTACCCCAATCTTTACAGCCCGGAGGGTGTCGATATCGATGCCACGGTGAAGTCGGCGACGGCCAATCTCGATCTGGTTCGCGGCATCAAGGCCCATGCGGAGATCGGCGGCTTCGCGCGCTGGGGCATTCGCGTCATCGAGATGGCGGCCGAGATCGGACGCCGCGCCGATCTGCCGGTCTATGTGCACTTCGGCCAGCTCTGGGGCCTGCCCGAAAGCGGCACCAACGGCGAAGACGTTGATACGATTCTGGCGCGCGTGATCCCGTTGCTGCGGGAGGGCGATGTGCTGGCGCATCCGTTCACGCGCCACCCCGGCGGCTTCGTCAACCGTGAGGGAGAAGTGCATCCCGTGATTCAGGCGGCGCTCGATCGCGGCCTGAAGGTCGACGTCGGTCACGGCAGCCATTTCTCCTATCGTCTCGCCAGGAAGGCGCTCGCCGCGGGCATTGTCCCCACCACGCTCGGTGCGGACATTCACGGCTACAACACCCACGTGCCAGCACCTGCCGGCACGCCCGACCAGCACGAGGACGACGAGAACCATCCGTTCGCGGGGCAGGCAAAATTCAGCCTGGTCCAGGCGATGAGCTCGATGATGGCGCTCGGCCTCGCGCTTGAGCAGGTCGTGCCGATGGTCACATCGAACCCGGCCAAAATGCTCGGCCGTGCCGACGAAATCGGCGCGCTCAAAGTGGGCATGGAGGCCGACGTCTCGGTGATCGGAGAACGAACCGGACGATTTGTCCTTCGCGACAATGAGAACAACGAAGTCATCGCCGAGCGTCTGCTGCAGCCCGCGTTCTGTCTGCGCGCCGGTACGCGATACGACGCTGTAGCGCCAATTCTGCCGCAGGCCGTTGCGGCCTAAGGAGGTCACGTCAGGTCGATCGGGGAGAATGCCACCGTGCGCAATGAGCGCGAGTTTCCTTCCGCAGGCGGAGCGGGCGCCGGACAAGGCGTCGGCGCGCGGCTGCCGCGAAAGGAAGACGATCGGCTGATGCGGGGCCGTGGCCAGTTCGTGGCCGATATTCGCCTCGCTGGGTTGCAGGACGTCGCTTTTGTTCGCAGCCCTTTGGCGCATGCGCTGATCCGCGGCATCGATGTGCCGGAGCGTTATCGCGGCAACGTCTTCACCGCGGCGGATCTCGTCGGCGTCAATCCGATCCGCGCCGTATCAGGGCTGCCGGGATTCAAGATTTCCGAGCAGCCGGTGCTTGCCACCGGAAAGGTGCGCCAGGTCGGCGAACTCGTGGCCATGTGCGTGGCGCCGACGCGCGCCGAAGCGGAGGACATCGCAGCGGCGGTGACGCTCGATCTCGAAGAGCTTCCTGCGGTCCATGACATGCTGAAGGCGCGGGAGCCGGGTTCGGCGCTGGTGCACGAGCATTGGGGCGACAACGTCTTTCTCGAAACCAACTTCGAAGTCGACATCTCCAGGGCGTTCGATGCGCCGATCAAGGTGTCGCGCGAGATATCGACCGCGCGGCAATGCATGTCGCCGCTCGAGGGGCGCGGCGTGGTCGCGACCTTCGATCACCGCCTCGACCAGCTCACGCTCTATTCCTCGGCCCAGATGCCGCACATCACGCGCAGCGGTCTTGCCGAATGCCTCGGCATGGAGCAGGGCCGAATTCGCATCATTTCGCCCGACGTCGGTGGTGGCTTCGGGCACAAGGGAATCCTGCTGCCGGAAGAAGTCTGCCTTTCCTGGCTGACGATGCGTCGCGGCCATCCCGTGCGCTGGACCGAGGATCGCCGCGAGCATCTCACTGCCAGCTCGAACTGCCGGGAGCATCACTACAAGATCACCGTCTATGCCGATCGCGACGGCCGGCTGCGCGGCATCGACTGCGAAGCGACCGTCGACTCCGGCGCTTACTCGTCCTATCCGTTTTCGGCGTGCCTGGAGGCGGCGCAGGTCGCTAGCATCCTGCCGGGGCCTTATCTGATGCCGGCCTATCGCTGCCGGACCTTTTCGGTCGCGACCAACAAGTGCCCGATCCTGCCTTATCGTGGCGTGGCCCGCACCGGCGTCTGCTTCGCGCTGGAGCTGATGCTCGATCTGGTCGCGGCGGAAGCCGGGCTGGAGCCGGGCGAGGTGCGGTTGCGCAATCTGGTGCGACCGGAGCAGATGCCGTTCGACAACATCACCAACAAGCACTTCGACAGCGGCGATTATCCCGAGGCGATGCGGCGGGCGCTGGCGTCCATCGACGTCGAAGGCGTGCGGGAACGCCAGCGCGAGGGAGAGGCCGACGGGCGCCGGATCGGCGTCGGCGTCTCGATCTATTGCGAGCAGGCCGCGCACGGCACCTCGGTCTATTCCGGCTGGGGTATTCCGATGGTGCCCGGCCATGAGCAGGCTTCCGCGCGTCTGACGCCGGATGGCGGCCTCGAAGTCAGGGTCGGCGTGCATTCGCATGGGCAGGGCATGGAGACGACGCTGGCCCAGGTCGCGCATGAGATGCTGGGCATCGACGTCGACAAGGTGCGCCTGATCCTCGGCGACACGGCGATGACGCCGTATTCGACCGGCACCTGGGGCTCGCGCTCAATGGTGATGGCGGGCGGCGCGGTCGCAACCGCCTGCCGCGAACTCGGTGAACGCGCCAGACGTATTGGCGCGAAGCTGCTGCAGCACGATCCGGCTGCAGTCGTGTTGCAGAACGGCGAGGTTCGCGGCGTCAACGGCAGCGTCACCTTGAAGGAAATCGCCCATACCTGGTATCGCCGGCCGCAGGATCTGCCTGCGGACGTCGATCCCGGCGGGCTGGAGGTCACGGCGGGCTATAAGCCGCAGCGCGATACCGGGACCTTCAGCTATGCCGCGCATGCCGCGGTCGTCGCCGTCGATCCTGACATCGGAGAGGTCGAAATTCTCGACTACGTCATCGTCGAGGACGGCGGCGTGCTCGTCAATCCGATGGTCGTGGACGGCCAGATCTATGGCGGTCTGGCCCAGGGCATCGGCACCGCGCTGTACGAGGAGATGCCGTTCGACACAGCCGGCCAGCCGCTGGCGACGACGCTCGCAGACTATCTGCTGCCGGGCCCGACCGAAGTGCCGGCGCCGCGTCTCGATCATATGGAGACGCCGTCGCCCTATACGCAATTCGGTGTGAAGGGCATCGGCGAGGGTGGCGCGATCGCGCCGCCGGCCGCGATCGCCAACGCCGTCAACGACGCGCTGCGGCCGCTTGGCGTTGAACTGATGCAGTCGCCGATTACGCCATATCGCGTCGTCGAGGCGGTTCTGGGCGTGCGCGACGCAGAAAGGCCGGCGGCATGAAACCGGCGCCTTTCGGCTACGAACGTCCACGCGATTTGCAGGCGGCACTTGCCGTGCTCGGCGAGGCCAAGACTTCCGCCAAGATCATTGCTGGCGGCCAGTCGCTCGGTCCCATGCTCAATCTGCGGCTGGTGGAGCCGCAGTTGATTGTCGACATCAGCGGTCTTGCCGAGCTCAAGCAGGCCGAGCGTCGCGGCGACGAGCTCGTGCTCGGGGCCTGCATCACCCACGCGGACATCGAGGACGGCCGCATTCCGGACGTCACGCGCAGCGCCATGCGGGGCGTCGCCGGCAATATCGCCTATCGCGCCGTTCGCAATCGCGGCACGGTTGGCGGATCGCTCAGCCACGCCGATCCAGCGGCAGACTGGGTATCCGCGTTCTCGGCGCTGGGCGCGAAATTGACGCTGCGTAGCCTTTCAGGCGCGCGGATAGTGGCGATGGAGGACTTCGTCGTCGGTGCGCTTGAATCTGCGCTGCGCGATGGCGAGATCGTCCAAACCATTCATGTCCCGGCGATGCCGGCATCGGCGCATTGGGGCTACGCCAAGAGTTGCCGCAAGACAGGCGAATTCGCGCATGCGATCGGCGCAATCCTGATCGATCCGAGCGCCGCGACCGCCCGCGTCGTGATCGGCGCGATCGATTCCGCGCCCGTCGTCATCACGGACGCGGCGGAGTTGTTCGGCGGACGTATTGCTGGCAATTACAAGGATCGCTTCGACGCGCGTGTAGCGGATGTCCTGCTGGCAAAGGCCGGCGTCTCGAATGCGGTGCATCGTCATATTCATGTGAACGTGCTCAAGCGTGCGGTTAGCGAGGCTGCCGCATGAACATGATCGCACTCACCGTAAACCAGCGCGCGGTGCGGGTTTCGGCGGAACCGCGCACCAATCTTGCAGACTTCGTTCGCGAGAAACTCGATCTGACTGGTACCCATCTCGGCTGCGAACACGGCGTATGCGGCGCATGTACCGTGCTGCTCGACGGCGTGCCGGCGCGTTCGTGCATCACCTACGCGGTGGCCTGCGAAGGAGCAGAGGTCACCACGATCGAAGGCCTTGATGAGGACGACGTTACGACAGAGCTTCGCGCGGCCTTCACCCGCGAGCATGCGTTGCAATGCGGCTATTGCACGCCGGGAATGTTGGTTTCCGCGCGTGATCTGGTGCTGCGGCTGCCGCAAGCGGATGAGGGCCTCATCCGCGTCGGATTGAGCGGAAATCTGTGCCGGTGCACCGGCTATGTCGGCATCGTTAGGGCGGTGCAGTCCGTGATCGAAGCGCGGCGCGCTCGCGACATCGCGCCGATGCCGGACGGAGGACGAAAGATCCTGGGTCCCGTTGGCTCGGGTCGAAGCGATACGGACCGGACCGAACACGTGCGATCGGTCGGAAGTGAACCAACGTTGCCGGACGCAGTCGGTTCGGTCCCTTCGATTCCGGATTTTATCCCGGCCACCGTTCTGGAGCAGCAGTTCAGCGTCGCGCATCCGCCCGAGCAGGTGTTTGCGATGTTCGACGACATCGCAGCCGTCGCGGCCTGTCTTCCCGGGGCGTCGTTGACGGCGGCGCCGAAGCCGGAGCGGGTCGAAGGGGCGATCCGGGTAAGGATCGGTCCGATTGCCGCGACGTTCCAGGGCGCCGCACGTGTCGAGCGTAATTCCGCTGACATGTCCGGCCGCATCGTCGGCATCGGCAATGACCGGCGCAGCCGCTCCTCGACGCAGGGCGAAATTCGCTATCGGCTGGTGCCGATCGAGCAGGGGACGCGCGTCGAACTTTCCATCGGATATGCGCTCACGGGCATGCTCGCGCAGGTCGGGAGGCCGGGGTTGGTGCGCGATCTCGCGGGGCGACTGGTCGCGGAATTTGCCGGCAATCTCGACCGTCGCCTGTCGGGTGCGTCACCGGGCGACGTCACTGCGGCCGAGTTGAACGGAATGGCGCTGGTTTTCAGTCTCTTGCGCGCGCGGGTCGCGGGTTGGGTTGGCCGTTTCTCGTCCAACAAGGGCGGAGTGACGTGATGGATAGGTTTTCCGCGTGATGCGGAAACGACGGAGTTTGGACTGCGGATAGATGAACAGCGTGAGATTGGAGAGCCACATGATACGGACTTTCAGACTTGTTCCGACGATAGCGCTGGCGGTCGCCTTGCTGGGTGGTGCCGCCAACGCTCAAACCATCAAGATCGGCGTCAATGAACCCCTGACGGGTGCGTTTGCCGCGTCCGGCACCTATGTCGTCAACGGTGCCAAGATCGCTGCCGATGAGATCAACGCAAAGGGCGGCATTCTCGGCAAGAAGCTCGAACTCGTCATCGAGGACAACAAGAGCAATCCGACGGAGGCGGCTGCCGTCGCCGAAAAGCTGATCACGAGCGACAAGGTGCCCGTGTTGATGGGGGCATGGGGCTCGAGCCTTACGCTCGCCGTGATGCCCAAGCTGATGGAATACGAAACGCCGATGGTGGTCGAGACCTCCTCGTCGGGCAAGATCACCACGACCGGCAATCCCTACATCTTCCGTATCTCGCCGCCGTCGGCGATCGAGGCCGCGGCGTTCAAGGGGATCGTCGACAAGCTCGAACTGAAGAAGGTCGATTTCCTTGTCATCAACAATGATTGGGGTCGCGGCACCGCTGAAGACTTCAGCAAGATGATGAAGGAAAAGGGGATCACGGTCGGGGCCGTCGAGACCATGGACCAGGGCGCCCAGGACATGAGCGCGCAACTCTCCAAGCTCAAGGGTACCGATTCCGAGACCATCATCGTGACGACAGCGGTCGACCAGCTCACGCTGATCTTCAAGCAGGCCGCCGCGCTAGGGCTCAAGAAGCGCATCATCACTACCGGCGGCTCGCAGAATCCGGATCAGATCATCGCGCAGGCGGGCGCCGCCGCCAACGGCACCATGCACCTGACGACCTTCCTGCCCTGGTTCCCCGACAAGACGCCGAACCCGGAGGCGACCAACTACTTCATCACCGAATGGAAGAAGCGCGGCTTCGACTTCGCCGGCTGCACCGAGAGTTTTCGCGGCTATGACGGCATCCGCACTGCGGCAGCCGCGATCGAGAAGGCAGGCAAGGCGGAGCCCGCGGCGATCAAGGCGGCTCTGTGGGATATCAAGATCAAGGGCCTGAACGGCGACATCGTGTTCCGGAAATCCGGTCCCGAAGGCAAAGAGAGCGGCCAGAGCCAGCCCAACGTCTATCTGATCGAAATCACCGACGGCAAGATCGGCATGAAGACACTCTGACGTCACGTTACTGACCGGCGGGGGCGGCGGCAGACCGCGGCCCTCGCCGGCATCGGAATATCCGGGGGCCTCCTTGAGCGAGTTTCTGCAACATCTGATCAACATGCTGGTGCTCGGCGGCACCTATGCGCTGCTGGGAATCGGGCTGACCCTGATCTTCGGAATCATGAACGTCGTGAACTTCACGCATGGGGTGCTGTACACGTTCGGCGCCTACATCATGTTCATCGTGGTGCACCAGCTCGGAATTAACTTCTTTCTTGCGCTGCCGCTCGCCGTCGTTGCCGGCTGGCTACTTGGCGCGGTGATCGAGTTGACCTTGCTGCGGCCGCTGCGCGGCTCCGACATCGACACCACCATGCTTGTCATGATCGGCGCCTGGATCGCGATGCAGTCCGGTACCTTGTGGATATGGGGCGGCGTGGCGAAATCGGTTACCACGCCTTTCCCGGAGGCGCCGCTGGTGCTGGGACCGGTCTCGGTGTCCTGGTTGCGGTTGTTTGTCCTTGCCGCAGCCGCACTGCTGATCGTCGTCACCTATTTCTTGATCAACCGGACCAAACTCGGCTGTGCGATGCGGGCGACATTTCAGGATCAGGACACCGCCTCGCTGATGGGCGTCAATGTCGACCTGATCTACACCTCGACCTTCGCGATCGGTTCGAGCCTTGCCGCCGCCGCTGGCGCGCTACTCGGCCCGGTCTACGTGATCTTTCCTCAGATGGGCGATCTTGCCGCCGTCAAGGCGTTCGCGATCGTGATCCTCGGCGGACTCGGCAACATCACCGGCGCGGTCATTGGCGGCTTCATCCTGGCATTGGCGGAGGAACTGGGCGCGGGCTACGTTTCGTCGGGATACCGCGACGCCATGGGATTCCTGATCATTATCGCGGTTCTGATCTTCAAGCCGACCGGACTTTTCGCGCGCTCGGAGCGCGTCGGATGAAGTCAGGGATCACCATTCTCTCGGTCGTCGTATTCGCATCGGTGCCACTCTGGCTGCGCGATCCCTATCTCATGAACGCGCTGATCACGACCGGCATCTTCGTCATCGGAGCGATGAGCCTCAATCTGCTGCTCGGGTTCACCGGCCAGCTCAGCCTCGGTCACATCGCGTTCTTCGGCATTGGCGCCTATGTCAGTGCTTTGACGTCGCTTGGCTTCGATGTCGGCTTGCCCTTTGGCCTTCGCATCGTTCACACGCCCTGGCCACCGATTGCGGGCTTCGTGTTGGCCATCGCCATTGCGGGATTATGCGGATATCTCGTGGGGCTGCTCTCGTTTCGCGTTCGCGGCGCCTATTTCGTGATCGTGACGATTTCCTTTGCCGAAGTGGTTCGGTTGGTGGCGCTGAACTGGGTCGAACTGACGCAGGGCCCGCTGGCGCTGACCAACATTCCCTCGATGACGATCGGATTGCCGGGTCTCGGAGAGCTGACGCTCCGCACCAAGCTGCAGAACTATTACCTCGTGCTATCAGTCGCGCTTGTCACCTATCTGCTGATCTCGCGCCTGGTCCATTCGCATTTCGGCCGCGCCATGCGCGGGCTGATGGAAAACGAAACGCTGGCAGTGTCAGTCGGTATCGATGTGACAAAGACGCTCACCCTGGCGGCAGTGATATCGGCCGGGATCGCGGGTGCAGCCGGCAGTCTTTACGCACACTACATCCGGATCATCGATCCCGAGGTGTTCGCCTTCATCAACACGGTGACGATGGTGATCATGGTCATCACCGGCGGCAAGGGATCGCTGGCCGGGCCTGTCGTCGGCGGCATGATCTTCGGGTTGTTGCCGGTGTTCCTGCGCCCGATCATGGCACCGGAGGCGCAATGGATCGCCTATGGCGGCGTGCTGATCGTGATCCTGTTCGTATTGCCACGCGGCATCGTGCCGTCACTCGCGCAGCGATTTGCGAAACGACCAGGCCGGGCCGAAAAGGCTGCTCCGGTTGCCTTTTCCGAGCGCGGTGTCAAGGAGCATGCGTGATGACGCCTTCTGCAACCGCATTGAAGGTAGAAAAGGTTGCCGTACATTTCGGCGGGCTGGTTGCGCTCTCGGACATGAACTTTACGGTCGGCGAGGGCGAGATCGTCAGCCTGATCGGGCCTAACGGTGCCGGCAAGACGACGGCTTTCAATGTCGTCACCGGCTTTCTGAACCCGACCCGCGGTGCCGTGAGCTATCGTGGTACCGCGCTCAATGGATTGAAGCCGCATCAGATCGCCGATCTCGGCCTGGCCCGCACCTTCCAGCGCACCAGCGTTTTTCCGAACGACACCGTCTACGACAATCTGCTGATCGGACTGCATCGGCAGGGGAGGGTCAATCTTCTCGAAGCCATTCTGGGGCTGCCGCGCGCGCGGTCTTCGGAGCGCCGTTTGCGGGAACGCGCCAGCGAATTGGTCGAATGGGTTGGGCTCGAACGCCGCGCCCACGACCTTGCAGGCTCGCTGTCCTACGGCGAGCAGCGGCTTGTCGGTGTGGCGCTGGCGCTCGCCGCCGAGCCGTCGATGCTGCTGCTTGACGAGCCGGTCTCCGGCATGAACGCCTCGGAAACCCACGCCTTCGTGCAGTTGGTCCGCAGCATTCGGGACCGCGGTGTCACCATCCTGCTCGTCGAGCACGACATGCCGATGGTGATGAGCGTCTCGGACAGGATCGTGGTGCTGAACTACGGCCGGATCATTGCCGAAGGACCGCCTGATGTGATCAGGAACGATCCGGCCGTCATCGAGGCCTATCTCGGGCAGGGAGCATCGCGTGCTTGAGATCCGCGACATGGTGTGTGGCTATGGCGGGGTCACGGCTCTCCGCGGCATTTCGCTGGAGGTCAAGGCCGGGCAACTCGTCGCTTTGATCGGTGCCAACGGCGCCGGCAAGAGCACGACGCTGCGCGCGATCTCCGGGCTCGTTGCGCCGCGTTCGGGATCGATGCTGTTCGAGGGCAAGGACATTGCGGGCGCCAAGCCGCCGCGCGTGGTGGCGAGCGGAATCGCGCATTGTCCGGAGGGGCGGCGGGTATTTCCACATATGACGGTCGAGGAAAACCTCGACATGGGAGCCTATCTGCGCAGCAGTGCGGCCGAGATCGCGGCCGACCGCGAGCGGATCTATACTGAATTTCCGCGCCTTGCCGACCGCAAGCGGCAGGCTGCCGGCACCTTGTCAGGCGGCGAACAACAGATGCTGGCGATTGGCCGGGCGCTGATGTCACGTCCACGCCTGATCATGTTCGACGAGCCGTCCCTTGGGCTTGCGCCCAACATCGTCGAGCGGACTTTTGCGATCATCCGCGGCATCCGCGACGCCGGAACGACGGTGCTGCTGGTGGAGCAGAACGCGTTTGCAGCGCTCGAGATGTGCGACCACGCCTATCTGCTGGAAGGCGGTCGCATCGTTCTGTCCGGACCGGGGGCCGACATGATCGAGAACGAGCACGTGCGAAAGGCCTATCTTGGCGGATGAGCGGCCTGAAACGGCGGCGTTGTCGGGCGATGAGCGATGGCTGCCGGTCTGCGGGCTCAGCCGGCTGATTTCGCAAACGATTGTCTGTGTCCGCGTGACCGGCTTCGATTTGATCCTGGTCTGGAACGAAGGACGCGCGGTGGCCTGCGAACGGATCTGCCCGCACGAACAGGCTGACCTCAGTCTCGGACATTTGTCGGGAGGACGCCTGTTCTGTCCGCGTCACGCGGCCTCGTTCGATCTTCGTAATGGCCGGATTTCCTACGGCTGGCCGAGCCCGCCGTTGCGGTTATACCCGGTCCGGATCGGAGATGATCAGGTCTGGATCGACGCCGGGGCGATCAAGTCGCCAGCGACCTAGGCAACTGCTACCCGACGAGCTTTCGGGCGATATCGACAAGTACGCCGTCGGGGCGTCGCAGTTCTGCGAGGATGCTGAAATGGTCGGCGCCTTCGATCGGGAAGAGCTTGCCGGGCGCGCCAGCGGCGGCTCGCATTTCATGAAGCTTGATCGAATCGAAAATCAGCGCCGGCAGTTCGGCCGTGCCGTAGGCGATGTCGAGTCGCTTGTGGACGGCGGGCAGGCGAAGCGGCGATAATGCCGTGACTTCCGCGCTGGTTAGCCTCAACGCACTGTTAAGGCCCGTATCGCGGATGGGTCCAAGATCGTACACACCGGAAATCGCCAGTCCTGCGGCAACGCGCGGGTGATCGAGCGCCATTGCGACGAGGTGGGCGCCGGCGGACCAGCCCGAGAGCACGACGGGCCCTGAGATATCGTATGACTCTCCGTTTTTGGCGAGCCAATCGAGCGACAGGGATATCTCGGCCACGATGTCCGTCAACGAAACATCGGGCGCCAGCGAATACCCGGGAATGGCAACCGACCAGCCGTGGGCTGCGACGCCTTCGACCAGCATGGCAAACACTTCGCGCGAATTACGCTGCCAGTAACCGCCGTGCAGGAACACCAGGCAGGGTGCTGCCTTATCGGCGGCCGGATAGAGATCGATCTTTGTCCTTTCGCGGTCGCCATAAGGCACATTAAGAAAGGATTTGTGGCTGGCGCGCAGCGCTTCGGACATCTGGTTTCTTTCGGCAATCAGCGCTGCGCTGTTTTTGACCGCCGCATTGTTGTCATAGGCAGCATCGCGCTCCGCCTGGGAAAGCTCAGCCCAGTTCAGCCGGGGATCGAGAGCTTTGTCCTTTGTCGCCGAGATATCAGTCACGAGTCCTCCCGCTGGACCAAAACGTTCATTGTTGTTCAAGTCCGCTAACGGACGATCATGAGTTTAGTACGACAAAGCCGCTCGCTCTGTCTCGGTATGCTGCCGGGCGCCAGCGAGCGCAGCATGTGGATGTCCGGATTGATCAGGTTCATGCAGGGTAGCACCATGCAACTTTCGTGCTTCGAAACGAGAGTGCGGCGCCGGTGTCAGCAAAATGAGGTGTGGCGTCTGCGGCCGGCGCCGGATGTTTGCTGTTTGCTGCGCTGCATAGGTACCCGGCAAAATAGCTGGGCACGTCTCCGCAGGCGCAGTCAATGGCATGGAAATTGCTGAATATTTGGCTACAGTTCGTCGGTCAGCACGCGGAGGTTTTTGAAATGCTTGAGGGAGCCGAAGTGCGGCTTGCCGTCGATATCGGAGGCACGTTCACGGATATCGTCCTGGATGTGGGGCAGGATCGCAGGACACGCAAGGTGCTGACGACGCCCGCGCGACCGGAGCAAGCGGTGCTGGACGGGATGCGTCTCATTCTGGCCGATGCGCGCACCCACATGAGCGATATCGACGTCTTCATTCACGGCACGACGCTTGCGACCAACGCGATCATCGAACGCCGTGGCGCGAAGACGGCGCTTGTCGCAACGCAAGGTTTTCGCGATGTGCTCGATATCGGTACCGAGAGCCGCTACGATCAATACGACCTTGCGATCGACAAGCCGAAACCGCTGGCGCCGCGCGCCCTGCGTTTCACGGTCCCCGAGCGCATCGACGCGCAGGGCGCCGTGCGGTTGCCGCTCGACGAAGCCGCCGTGCGTGCACTGGTGCCCGAGTTGCGCGCGCAGAATGTGGAAAGCGTCGCCTTCGCCTTCCTTCACTCCTATGCCAATCCCGAGCATGAACGGCGCGCCGCCGCGATCCTGAAAGAGGAAATGCCTGATATCTGGGTCACGCTGTCGTCGGCGGTGTGCCCTGAAATCCGCGAATACGAGCGGACATCGACTGCGGTGGCCAATGCCTATGTGCAGCCGTTGATCGACGGCTATCTCGCACGCATGGCCGAGGGGCTGCAGGCCGAGCAGTTTCGTGGCGCCATCTATCTCGTGACCTCCGGCGGCGGCGTCACCTCGATCGAGACGGCGCGGCGCTTCCCGGTGCGCCTGGTTGAATCGGGGCCGGCAGGCGGCGCGATTTTTGCGGCGCAGATCGCGGCGCGTCTCGGCGAGAGCAGGGTCCTGTCCTTCGACATGGGTGGCACCACCGCGAAGATTTGCCTGATCGAAAAGTACCAGCCCGAAACCTCGCGCGTGTTCGAGGTCGATCGCGCCGCCCGCTTCCTGAAAGGGTCGGGCCTGCCGGTGCGCATTCCCGTGATCGAGATGGTCGAGATCGGCGCCGGCGGCGGCTCGATCGCGCGGGTCGACGCGCTGAAGCGCGTCACGGTCGGCCCGGAGAGCGCGTCGTCCGAGCCGGGGCCGGCGTGCTACGGCCGCGGCGGTCAACGCCCCGCCGTGACGGATGCGGATGTCGCGCTCGGCAAGATCGATCCCGACGCATTTGCAGGCGGGACCATCAAGCTTAGCGCTGAACTGTCCAAACAGGCCTTGTTGCGCGACATCGGCGAACCGCTGGGACTGTCAGCGGAAACGTCGGCCTACGCCGTGCATGAAGTCGTGTGCGAGAACATGGCGAGCGCTGCCCGCGTGCATGCGGTCGAGCGCGGCGCGGTCGTTGGCCAGCACACCCTGATCGCCTTCGGCGGCGCCGCGCCGCTGCATGCGGCCCGTGTCGCCGAGAAGATCGGCGTCTCGCGCGTGATCGTACCGTCCAATGCGGGCGTCGGCTCGGCCGTCGGATTTCTTGCCGCGCCCATCGCCTATGAGCTGGTGCGCAGCCGTCACGCCAGGCTCGATGCGTTCGATGTTACCGCTGTGTCCGACCTGCTGGATGAGATGGCGACCGAGGCGCGCGCTTTGGTCGAGCCCGGCGCCGCCGGTGCACCGGTGCGCGAACGACGCGCCGCCTTCATGCGGTATGTCGGACAGGGACACGAGATCACGGTCGAGCTGCCGAACCGGCGGTTGACGGCCGCGGATCTCGCGGGCTTGCGCCAGACCTTTGAGAAGGATTATGCGGCCTTGTTCGAGCGGCCGATTCCGGGCGCCGCGATCGAGGTGCTGAGCTGGTCGGTGCTCGCGACCACCGAGCCGCGCAATCCGGCGCGCGTTGCCGAGGTGACGCGCAAGCCGGTCGGGAAAGCCGCCGGCAGCCGCAAGTTTTTCGATGGCAGGGCGGGGAAGGTGGTCGAAATTCCGCTGTATCACCGCGACCAGATGGCGCCGGGCGCGACCATCGCGGGACCCGCTGTGATCGCGGAAGATGAGACATCGACATTCGTCTCGACGAGCTTCGACGCCCATATCGACGGTGCCGGCAGCATCGTCATGGAACGGAAGGCGGCATGACCATGAATGAGTCAAGCGGCGCGAGCCTGATCGATCTGCAGATCATGTGGCATCGGCTGATCGCCGTGGTCGAAGAGCAGGCGCAGGTGCTGCTGCGCACGGCCTTCAGCCCGATCGTGCGCGAATGTGGCGACCTCTCGGCCGGTGTGTTCGACCTCAAGGGGCGTATGCTGGCGCAGGCGGTGACGGGAACGCCGGGCCACGTCAATTCCATGGCCGAGTCGGTCAAACATTTCATCGCGCATTTCCCGCTTCAGACGATGAAGCCGGGCGACGCCTACATCACCAACGATCCCTGGATGGGGACCGGCCATCTCAACGACTTCGTCGTCACCACGCCCTGCTTCAAGGACGGCAAGGCGGTCGCGCTGTTTTCCTGCACCAGCCATTTGATGGATATCGGCGGTATCGGTTTCGGACCTGATGCCACCGACGTCTTCATGGAAGGGCTCTACATCCCGATGCTGAAGCTGATCGATCAGGGCGTCGTCAATGAAACGCTGATGGCGATGATCCGCTGCAACACGCGTCTGCCGATCGACACCGAGGGTGACACTTATTCTCTGGCCGGCTGCAACGATGTCGGCTGCCAGCGCCTTGTCGAGATGATGCGCGAATTCGATATTGAGTCGCTGGATGCGCTCGGCGATTTCATCTGCGACCGCTCGCGGGAGGCGGTGCTCGCCGAGATCGCCAGACTGCCGAAGGGCGTCTGGCGCAACAGCATGGTCGTCGACGGCTATGATGCGCCGGTTACGCTCACGGCGACGCTGACCATCTCGGAAGAGGGGATTCACGTCGACTTCGACGGTACCTCGGGTGCCTCGAAGTTCGGCATCAATGTGCCGCTCTCCTACACCACCGCTTACACCGTGTTCGGCCTCGGCTGCGTGGTCGCCTCGCAGATCCCGAACAATGCGGGGTCGCTCTCGCTGCTGACGGTCGCGGCGCCCGAGGGCTCGATCCTCAATGCGCCGAAGCCGGCGCCGGTGGCGTCGCGCCATGTCATCGGCCAGATGCTGCCCGACGTGGTGTTCGGCTGCCTGCGTCAGATCATTCCCGAGCGCGTGCCGGCCGAAGGCACGTCCTGCCTGTGGAATCTCAATGTGCGCGGACAGACGCGCAGCGGCGCCGGCGGCAATTACGGGTTCTCGATGGCGGTGACGAGCAACGGCGGCACCGGCGCGCGTTTTGCCAAGGATGGATTGTCGGCCACGGCCTATCCCAGCGGCGTACGCGGCACGCCGGTCGAGATCGCGGAGACGCAGACCCCGTTGATCTTCTGGCGCAAGGAGCTGCGTCCGGATTCGGGCGGCGCCGGCCGCACCCGCGGTGGCCTTGGCCAGATCATCGAAGTCGGCAGCGGCGTCGATGCTCCGTTCGACATTCTGGCAGCCTTCGACCGCATCGATCATCCGCCCCGCGGCCGTGACGGCGGCTGCGACGGCGAGGCTGGCTATGTCGGACTGAAGTCGGGACAGAAGCTGCGCGGCAAGGGTTTTCAGACCGTGCCGCCGGACGATCGGCTGGTGGTGTTGACGCCCGGCGGCGCCGGGATCGGCGATCCAAGGCAGCGCGCGTCGTTGAACGTTCGCGATGACGTCGAAAGCGGCCTGGTATCAAGCGAGAATGCGGTTGCGGTTTACGGTTTCGCGGGCTGACGCGTCCGGCGTGGCATGCGTTTTGATTTCAACAAAAGGAGAGGGCGTATGATTACGCGACGGACTTTCACAGCGGGAGCAGCGACGATGCTCGCCGCCGGCCATCTCTCGACGCGCGCCATGGCGGCAACGGCGAGTTGGGACTTGTCGACGGTGTGGCCCGACGGCAATTTCCATACCCATAACGCCATGGCTTTCGCCGATGCGGTCAAGAAGCAGACCGACGGCGCCGTCAACATCACGGTGAAGGCCGGCGGCCAGCTCGGCTTCAAGGGGCCTGAGCATCTGCGCGCCGTGCGCGATGGCCTGGTCCCGCTCGCCGACGTGCTCAATATCCAGCAGGTTGGCGACGAGCCCTTCATGGGCGTCGAAAGCATTCCGTTTCTCGCCGGCTCGATGGACGAGCTGAAGGTCCTGCACAAATACGTGCGGCCCGAATACGAAAAGATCACTGCGCGCAATAACCAGAAGATCCTCTATATCGTGCCGTGGCCGACGCAGTATCTCCACCTCAAGGTCAAGGTTTCAACCGTCGACGGCTTGAAGAACATCAAGATACGGGTGCCGGACAAGAACAACGTCGACATGCTGAACGTGGTTGGCATGGCGCCGGTCATGATTCCCTGGGGCGAGACGATACCGGCGTTGGCGTCGGGTGCGGTCGCCGGCGTGTCGACATCGGCGGTGTCGGGCGTCGACGGCAAGTTCTGGGAGTTCATGAAGTACATCTATCCGACCAACCATGTGTGGTCGTCGCAGATGCTGACTGTCAATCTCGATTCCTGGAAGGCTCTGAGCCCGGATCAGCAGAAGGTGGTAGCCGACACCGCCGCGAAGATGGAGCCGGATTTCTGGGCGAATTCGCTCAAGGCCGACGTTGACAGCCTCAACCGTCTCAAGGAGGGCGGCATGGAGGTGGTGCCGGTGCCTGACGCGATGATGGCGGAAATCCGCACCAAGACCGCGCCGCTGCTCGAGGCCTTCCTCAAGCGGGTGCCGGCGGCGGACAAGCCGGTGCGGGCCTATCTCGCCGAGCTCAAGCGGTAAAGCCCGGCCATGGCGACCGTCCTGCCAGTTGCTCCGGAAAGTCTCAACGCGGCGGCGCCTGCGCCGGTGCGCATCCTGCTCGACGCGATCGATCGCCTCGGCCGGCTCGACGGCTGGATCGGCGGCGGTTGCCTGCTGACGCTGACGCTGTTGATGCTTGCCGAGGTCGCGACGCGCTGTCTCTCGAATATCCTGCCGTTCTTTCCGCCGAGCATCTCGATCGCCTGGGAGTACTCCTCCTATCTGATGGCGGCGTCCTTCACGTTCGGTGCCGCCATGACGCTGCGCGTCGGCGGCCATATCCGCGTCGTGCTGCTGCTGAAGAACGTGCCGGCGCCGGTCCGGCGTGCGCTTGAGATCCTTTCGGCGTTTGCCGGCTTCGCCTTCATGGCGTTCCTGACCTCGGCGATGGTCAAGTTCGCCTGGGCTTCTTTCACGCGCGGGCAGCTGTCGACGTCGAGCGACACGCCGCTGTGGTTTCCGCAGGCCGTCGTCACCTTCGGGATGCTGCTGCTGACGCTGCAATTCCTGGCGCGCGCCATCCAGGCGGCGCTCGGGCTGCCGCTCGAAGATCACCGCATGAAGGCTTCGCCCGTCGAATGACCTCGCGCGCAACGAGGGCCAGCGCCGCCGCTGCCGCCGGAAAGCAAGTTCCATGACCATTGAAGTCGTCAGCCTGTTCGCCATTCTGTTCGCGCTGCTGGCGGGGGGCCTCTGGATCGGGTTGACGCTGGCGCTCACCGCGACCTTGCTGCTTGCGATGTTTCGGTCGATCCCGCTCGACAAGCTGCTGCCGCAATACGCCTGGAACATCCTGACCACGCAGGAGCTGTTGGCTCTGCCGCTGTTCATCCTGATGGGCGAGTTGTTATTCCGCACAAAGTTGTCGCGATCGCTGTTTCAGGGGCTGGCGCCGTGGGCCGGCCTGCTGCCGGGGCGTCTGCTGCATGTGAACGTAATCGGCTGCACGATCTTCGCGGCGATCTCGGGTTCGTCGGCGGCGACGACGCAAGTGATCGGCCGAATGTCGCTGAACGAGTTGGTGCGCCGGGGGTACTCGCGGGATATCGCGATCGGCTCGCTCGCCGGCGCCGGTACGCTCGGCTTTCTGATTCCGCCGTCGAACATCATGATCATCTATGGCGTGCTCGGCGACGTCTCGATCCTGAAGCTGTTCACCGCCGGAGTCCTGCCGGGCCTGCTGCTGGCGGGGACCTTCATGGGCTGGGTGATGCTGC
>Ga0081540_1001678_pt1 | contig 18835 bp, 15 predicted proteins | sample TabmetS2T1R1_FD_71024 | JGI IMG/M metagenome (GOLD analysis project Ga0081540, IMG submission 71024) | Tabebuia heterophylla rhizosphere microbial communities from the University of Puerto Rico - S2T1R1 | ecosystem: Host-associated > Plants > Roots > Rhizosphere ... | reverse complement strand
GCGAGTTCAAACCCGGAAACCAGTGGGTCAACCCCGATCATCCCTATTATCAAAAGGCCCTTCCGGTGCCGAAGCGCGACGTCGCCAAGGCCAAGGCGCTGCTCAAGGAAGCCGGCGTCACGCCGCCGATCAGCGTCGACTTCATGGTCTCGAAGGGGGCTGAAACCGAAGCGGCCGCTCAGGTGATCCAGTCGATGGCGGCGGAAGCCGGTTTCGACATGAAGCTCCGCGTCACCGAATTCGCGACCTCGCTGAAGCAGGCCGAGGCCGGAGAATATCAGGCCTATCTTTTGGCCTGGAGCGGCCGGATCGATCCGGATGGCAATTCCTACATCTTCCAGAAAACCGATGCACCGCAGAACTACAGCGCCTGGTCCAACAAGGATGCCGACAAGGCGCTCGACGACGGCCGCCTCGTCACCGATCAGGCGCAGCGCAAGGCAATTTATGAGAAGCTCACGAAGATCGTGCTGGAGGAGAATCCCCTCCTCTACATCTATCACCGCCGCATCCTGATCGCGCACACAACCAAGCTCGAAGGCTACAAGCAGATGCCGGACGGCCTTGTGCGCGTGGTCGGGCTGAAGCTGAAGTGAAAGCGAAAGGCGAGTTGTCGTGTCCCGGACGCGGTGCACCGCTGAGCCGGGGCCTTCTTCGAATGCGACTTGGGTCCCGATTCTGCGACGCAACGCTTCGCATTGCGCCGCGCCCGGGACACGGATGAAGCCATGCTGAATTTCCTCGCGCGCCGTATTCTGCAGCTCATCCCGACGCTGTTCTTCGTCTCGATCCTGATCTTCTCGCTGCAGCAATTGCTGCCGGGCGATCCGGCGCTGGTGATGGCGGGCGAGGAACGCGACCCTGACGTCATCGCGCAGATCCGCCAGCAGTACCGGCTCGATCAGCCGGTGCCGATACAATACGTCTACTGGGTCAAGGGCGTGCTGTCGGGCGATTTCGGCGAGTCGCTGCGCAACAAGGTGCCGGTGCGCGAACTGATCGCGCAGAAGCTGCCGGTGACGATGCAACTGGCGTCGATGGCGATCATCATCGCTTTCCTGATCGGCATTCCCGCCGGCATCGTTTCGGCGGTGAAGAAGGGTACGGCCTGGGACTATGGCGCCAATTTCTTTGCGCTGTGGGGCATCTCGACGCCGAATTTCTGGCTCGGCATTCTGCTGATCTTCCTGTTCTCGATCCAGCTCGGCTGGCTGCCGGCCTCGGGCTATGTGCCGCTATCAGAGAATTTTCGCGCCAGCGTCGCCTCGACCATCATGCCGGCTTTCGTGCTGGGCAATGCGATCGCTGCGATCCTGATGCGGCATACCCGCAGCGCCATGCTGCAGGTGCTGGAAAGCGATTACGTCCGCACCGCCCGCGCCAAGGGGCTGCTGGAGCGTTCGGTCATTCTCAAGCATGCCATGCGCAACGCGCTGACGCCCGTCATCACCCTCGGCGCGCTTGAACTGGGCACGCTGCTGTCGGGCGCGGTGCTGACCGAGCAGATTTTTTCGATTCCGGGTTTCGGCAAGCTGATCGTCGATGCCGTGTTCAACCGCGACTATGCGGTGGTGCAAGGCGTCGTGCTGACGACGGCGACGATCTACATCACGCTCAATCTGATTGCCGATATCGCCTATGTCCTCGTCAACCCGCGTTTGAGGGCGTAGGCCATGACCGACGCTACGCTCACCGCTATACCTGTCGCCGTCTCCGACGAGCTCGAAAGCCCGGCGCGGCGTGCGCTGCGACGTCTGTTCAAGCGCAAGGGCGCCGTGGCGGGCCTCGTCGTGATCGCGACCTTCATCCTGCTCGCGCTGTTTGCGCCGCTGATCTCGCCGTATGAGCCGATCGCGACAAGCTGGTCGCTGGTGCGCAAACCGCCATCCGCACTGCACTGGTTCGGGACCGACGAGCTCGGCCGCGACATTCTTGCCCGTGTGATCTACGGCGCGCGGGCGTCGCTGCTGGCCGGCGCCATCTCGGTCGGCATCGCGTTGTCGATCGGCGTGCCGCTCGGCCTGTTGTCGGGCTATCGCGGCGGTTTCATCGACGCCCTGATCAGCCGCATCACGGACGCGATGCTGGCCTGCCCGTTCCTGATCCTGGCGATTGCGCTGGCCGCATTCCTGGGTCCCAGCCTCGGCAACGCCATGATCGCGATCGGCATCTCGGCGACGCCGATCTTCGTGCGGCTGACCCGCGGCCAGGTGATGAGCGTCAAGGTCGAGGATTATGTCGAGGCCGCGCGCGCCATGGGCAATCCGCGCTGGCGCATCGCGCTGTTTCACATCCTGCCCAACATCATGCCGGCGCTCTTGGTGCAGGCCACGCTGTCGATCGCCGCGGCCATCATCGCGGAGGCCGCGCTGTCGTTTCTCGGCCTCGGCCAGCAGCCGCCTGCGCCCTCCTGGGGCAGCATGCTGAACGCCGCGCAACGCTTCCTCACCAACGCGCCCTGGATGGCGATCTGGCCCGGGCTGGCGATCTTCCTGGTCGTGCTGTCGTTCAACCTGGTCGGCGACGGCCTGCGCGATGCGCTGGATCCGAGGGAGCGGTAGGACATCGCTCAAATAACAACTTCGAGGTGCATAGTTTATTTACGGAATGCGACGACCTTCTGCGTGGCCGGTTACAGTTTCCGTGGGGCACCTCATGCGCGTTTTCATAGCGTCGATCTTGATCTGGGGATCGGCCACACTAGCCCACGCCGCCGAGCTGGACCTTCCCAGCAGCAAGCTAATCTTAAGCAATGATCCGTGCTGGGTGGGAGCTTCCGCAAAACCCGCTACGCCAATTCAGATCAGCCGCCGCGGAGCTGTCTATGTCATCGAGCACATTCACAATGCCTGCCGCCTCCTGGCCAGCGCTCGCGATGAAGGCTCGCGTTCCGACTCCATTCGCGGCGATCTCTACGACAGCATCATCGGCCCGATCTATCGAGCCCATCCGGCCGTTGCGCGTGCCTTGCGCCGGCCGTCCGTTGCGAAGGTATTCCACGCGACCCCGCGCGATATCGAACGAACAACCGCCAGCCACCTCAACGACGAGATAGCACGTCTTCAGAAAGACATCGCCAAACTCGGCGAAGACACGCTCGACCGATCCGTTGATCTCAGCGCTGCCACGAAAGCACTGGAGCCGTTCATCGATGCTGCCACCGAACTCTCATTCGCCGGCCAGATCGCGCTCGACGCCTATCCGGACCTGTTTGCGAAGATGCTGGAAGCGGTTCCGGATCGGCCCCGCACGGCCGAAAGCGACGCCGCCTTTCGCAAAGGCGCCCCACCCCAAGGCTCTGTAAAGTTGAGCGACGCCGCGCTTGCGCTGGTGCAGTCCTTCATGCGGGATGTAGGTCGCATTCCGGGAAGCGAGCATATCGCATCGATAAGCTGGACACGGGAACAGAAGTCAAAGCGCCCCGGCGACAGGGAATGGTCCAACAGCGGTGCCGGCTGGACCCTTGGCGCCTGGCGGAGGACCGAGGTCCCTCCCGACGTCATCGACACGGTTCGGGGTATCGAGATCATGTTCACAGCCGAGGACCCAGCAACCCTCACGGGCAAGACGATCGATGCGACAAAGCGCAAACTTTTCGTTCGGGATTGAGCCCAGCACAAACGCACTTGCCGCAACGCCGGCCAATCCCTCCCACGCTGGTCGAAGGACCTAAACCACCAGTTCCCGCAGCACCCTTCGGCAATCCATCTCGTATTCGAGATCGATCACCGGCGGCCGCGCGAAATGCCAGCTCAGCCCGGAGCGCGCGGCGCCGCGGCGAACCAGCGCGTCGGCAAAGGCGTGATGGAAATCGTGGATGGTGTAGGTCTGCACCGCGGTCGCATCTTGCCAGCCGAACCCAAACTCGCCCATGCGGCGCTCCATTACGCCGGCGACATAGCGGACCTTCTCGGTAATGCCGTCGGGGCTGATATCGCGATAACGTACCGTACGTTCGGCGTAGCTGGCGTTGCCTTCCTGTGACTCGCCGCTGCCTGCGATGACAAAACTCGACGTCGTGCTCTGGCTCGGCCGCGTGAATGAAAACGCATGGAATGACGGCTCGGCCGGCGGATCGATCTCCGGACAGACATTGCTGCGCGCCACCGGGTTGGTGTTGCCGTCATAGACGCCCCACTCCGCCAGCGTCTTGACGTAGTGCAGGTTGAAATTGCGGAATCCCTCGTCAGTGAAAGCGGCGGGCGATCGCAATTCGCAGGCGCAGAACGACGTCAGCGGCCTGCCCGTTGCCTGAATGTAGTTTGCGATCTGCGCGAACCCTTCGGCAAGCGGCACCGGCTTGTCGAAGCGAACCCGCTCGATTTCGTATCCAGGGTTGGCCGCCACGCCGCCGGAATATTGAAAGACGGCCGGAATGAAGCGGTAATTGCCGGCGGGAAAGTCGCTCGTCATTTTGGCTCCCCTGTTTTCTTCTTTCCTAGCATGGAGAACCGACGGCGTCGCCGGGCCGCCGTCCTGTCGACACAAAAAAGCGACGGCAGCGATTTCCGCTGCCGTCGCCAATTACTTCAACCTATCGGAAAGGCTCAGGTCGGCTTGAGCGCCTTGTTGCCGAGATCGTAATCGGCAATCTCCCGGGTCCGCTCCGAGCTGGCCTCGGCCTGGTGGTCGGTGGCCATCCAGACATAGACCGCCGGCAGCACGAACAGCGTAAACAGCGTGCCGATCGACATGCCCGCGACCACGACCAGACCGATCGAGAAGCGGCTGGCCGCGCCGGCACCGGTCGCCGTCAATAGCGGGATCAGGCCGGTCACCATCGCCGCCGTCGTCATCAGGATCGGACGCAGCCGGATGCGGGCGGCCATCTCGATCGCCGAACGCTTGTCGAGACCTTCCTTGAGCTGCAGCTCGTTGGCGAACTCGACCATCAGGATGCCGTGCTTGGTGATGAGGCCGACCAGCGTCAACAGCCCGACCTGGGTGTAGATGTTGATGGTCGCGACGCCGAAGAACAACGGGATCAGCGCGCCGACAATCGCCATCGGAACCGAGATCATGATCACCAGCGGGTCGCGCAAGCTTTCGAACTGCGCCGCCAGCACCAGGAAGATGATGATCAACGCAAAGCCGAAGGTGATCGCGAGCTGGTTGCCTTCCTGCACATATTGGCGGGAGTCGGCCAGATAGTCGTGGCCAAATCCGGTCGGCAGCTTCTTGGCTTCACCCTCCAGGAAATCCACCGCCTGCCCGACCGTCACGCCGGGCATCGGCACCGCCGAGAAGGTCGCGGAGTTGAGCTGGTTGTAGTGCGTGAGCGAGTTCGGATCGGTGCCGGTTTCGATCGACACGATGGTCGAAAGCGGCACCAGTTGCCCGGTGTTGGTCGGAACGTAGTAACCGCCGAGCGATTCCGGCGACAATCGCTTGTCGCGCGGCACCTGCGGGATCACCTGATACGAACGTCCCTCAAGATTGAAGCGATTGACGTAGTTGCCGCCCAGCAGCGTCTGCAAGGTGGCGCCGACCTGAGCCATGTTGATGCCGAGGTCGCTTGCCTTGGAGCGGTCGATGGAGACGCGCACCACCGGCTGGTTGAACTCAAGGTCGCTGTCGGACACGATGAACAGGCCGCTCTTGCGCGCGGCGTCTTTCAGCTTGGCCATCTGCTCATAGACGGCCTGGAATCCGGCGGTCGAGTTGATCACCATCTGCACCGGCAGGCCGCCCGGTCCGCCCGGCAACGGCGGCAGGTTGAACGCGAACGCCTGGACGCCCTCGATCTTGCCGATTTCAGCCTGCACCAGCGGCTTCAGCTTGATCGAGGACCGCGTGCGCTCCTCCCATGGCTTGAGCAGCATGCCGGCAATGCCGCCCTGCGGCCCGTTGATGCCGTTCAGCACGAAGCGCAGATCGGTCTCGGGGAACTTGGCAAACGCCTTGTCGAGCTTTTCGCCATAGAAGTCGACATAGTCGATGTTGGCGTATTTCGGCGCCTTGGTCACCGAGAACACGATGCCCTGGTCCTCCTCAGGCGCCAGTTCCTTGGCCGTGTTCATGTAGAGGAAGCCGACCATGCCGAGCATCGTCAGCGCGAACAGGAAGGTGACCGGACGATAATCGAGCGAGCGGTCGAGCTGACGCCCGTACCAGCGCGTCATCGCGCCGAACACCCGGTTGACCAGCTTGGCGAACCGCCCCTCATCCGCGCTCTTGAGCAGCACCGAACACATCATCGGCGACAGCGTCAGCGCGATCACGCCTGATACGATCACCGAGCCCGCGAGCGTGAAGGCGAATTCGCGGAACAGCGAACCGGTCAGGCCGCCGAGGAAGCCGATCGGCGCGTACACGGCCGCCAGCGTGATCGTCATCGAGATCACGGGACCGACGATTTCGCGCGCGCCCTGCAGCGACGCCTGCACCGGCGTTTTTCCTTCCTCCAGATGTCGATGGATGTTCTCCACCACCACGATGGCGTCGTCGACCACCAGCCCGATCGCCAGCACCATCGCCAGCAGCGTCAGCAGGTTGAAGCTGAAGCCCAGCGCCAGCATCAGGCTGCAGACGCCGATCAGCGATAGCGGTATCGTCACGACGGGAATGATGACCGAGCGGAACGAGGCCAGGAACAGGAAGATCACGACCACGACGATCAGCACGGCTTCGATCAGCGTGTTCTTCACCTCGTCGATCGACGATTGAATGAACTTGGTGGAATCGTAGGCCACCTTCATCTTCATCGACGGAGGCAGGTTGCGTTCAAGCTCCGGAAACAGCGCGCGCACACCCTTGACCAGCGTCAGCGGGTTGCCTTGCGGTGTCGCCTGCACGCCGATGAAGATCGCACGCTCGCCGCTGAATGCGACGCTCGCATCCGAGCTTTGGGCGGCAAGTTCGACGGTTGCGATATCCTCGATTCGCACGAAGCCGCCGTCCTTGGACTTGACGATCATCTTCTTGAACTGCTCGAGGTTCCGCAGGTCGGTATTGGTCTGAATGTTCGAGACGATGAAGTAGCCCTTGGCCTGACCGGCGGCGGCCTGGAAGTTGTTGGCGGCGATCGCGGCCGAGACGTCGCTCGGCGATACGCCACGGCCTGCCATCCGCACCGGATCGAGCCACAGCCGCATCGCAAACGTCTGCCCGCCGAGAATGTCGGCCGACGCCACGCCATCGACCGTCGACAGCACCGGCTGCACCACGCGCGTCAGATAATCCGAAATCGCCGAGCCGGAGAGCTCATCGCTCGAGAAACCGAGATACATCACGGCCGTGGTCTGGCCGGTCGTCTTGGTCACGATCGGGTCGTTCGATTCCTTCGGGATCAGGTATCTGACCGAGTTCACCTTGGCGAGGACTTCGGTGAGCGCCTGGTTCGGATCGAAGTTCAGCTTGATGTAGACCTGGATCGTGCTGGTGCCCTGCACCGACGACGAGGTGATGTAGTCGACGCCCTCGGCGGAGGCGACCGCCTGCTCGATCGGCGTGGTGATGAAGCCCTGGATCAGGCTGGCCGACGCGCCCGGATAGACCGTGGTGACGTTGACCACCGTGTTCGAGAGCTTCGGATATTGCCGGATCGGCAATACGCTGGCGGCCCTGGCACCGATCAGGAGGATCAGCAGGCTGACGACGACCGACAGGACCGGGCGCTTGATGAAGATATCGGTTAGGACCATCGCAGATTTATCCCGCTGAGTTCAGCATTTCGGGCGCGGTCTCATCACGGAGACCGCCGCCCGCCTTTTTTCGCCAGCGCGGCCCCTCGGGCCGCGCAATCATCCATTAGTAGCGCGGTGGCGTCGCCGGAGTCGGCGGCACCGGATCGTTCGAGATCGTCACTGCCGCTCCCGATTGCAGCTTGAGCTGGCCCACCGCCACGACGCGGTCGCCGTCCTTCAGCCCTTTCAGGATTTCGGCGCGCCCGCCAACGCGGTTGCCGGTCTGCACGAAGGTCCGCGTCACCGTGAGGCTGGTCTGGCCATCCTCCCCCTTCTTTTCGCCGACGAGGTAGACCGAGTCGCCATAGAGCGTGTAGTCGACCGCGGTTTCGGGCACGGTGATGACGGGTGGCTTGTCCGGCAGGACCACGGTGGTGGTTGCGAACATGCCGGGCTTGAGGATCTTTTCCGGGTTCTGGATCGTCGCCTGCACGCGGATGTTGCGCGTATCGGTCGCGATCTGCGGCTCGATGGTGGTGATCTTGCCCTCGAAGGTGCGGCCCGGATAGGCATCAACCGCGATCCGAACGATCTGGCCGACCTTGAGATTGGCAGAATCCTTTTCCGTCACGGTGAAGTTCGCATACAGCGCCGACAGATCGGTCAACGAGACAATCTGCGTGCCGGCGGTCAGATATTGTCCGACCTCGACCTTGCGAACGCCGAGTTCACCGTCGAAGGGAGCCCGCACCAGCTTCTGCGAGATGATGGCCTCGGTCTTGGCGATACTGGCGCTGGCCTGGTCGAACGTGGCCTGCGCATTATCTACGGTCATCTGCGGCCCGACTTGGCGCTCCGCCAGTTGCTTGGCGCGATCCAGCGAGATCTGCGCCACGCGCTGTTGCGCCTTGAAGTTGGCGAGGTCGCCCTGCTCGGGTCCGTCGAACAACTGAATCAGCGGCGTGCCCTCCTTCACGCTGGCGCCCGCCGTGAACTGGATCTCGGTGATGCGGCCGTTGACGTCGGAGGTCACGTTGACCTGATGCACGGCGGCGAGATCGCCGACCGCGGTCAGGAGATTCGGTATGGTTTCGGACTTCGCCGCAGCGATGTTGACGCTGATCGGCGGCGGCGGCTTGCTGAAAATCTGTTTGAACAGATTGGGCAGAAAGACGAACTTGAAGAACACCAGGCCGCTTACCACGAGCCCAAGCAGCAGCCCGACGATGAGAAACCATCGCACCATCCGGACCGGCCGCTTGTGCGGCTTATCGGTTATCGGTTTGCCCGATAGTTTCGGTTCAGTCACGATATTCATGTCATGCACTTTCTGCAGTTACCGATTGTCCCGAATTCGGTGACAGCTCGCCGTCCAGATGAGAAGCAATTGCGGCCTCGGTAAGTCCGATGCCGCGCAGGATGAATTGACAAAGCTGCCGCTCCAGGTCGGCGGCGTTGCCGTAGGAAAGACAGGGCACGGCCGGAAGCCGCGTCAGCGCCGCCATCAGCACGGTGTGGTGCGCGAACCAGAACAGGTTGAGCGGATCGCTGCCGATCCGCGCCGCGTCGCCGGCGGCGACCGCACGTTCGATCGACGCGGTGAACACCGGCCCGATCAGGCCGCTGATCTTGTCGTAGAGCAGACGCGCGAACTCACCGTCGTCGAGGTGGCTGGTCGTCATCAGCCGCAGCCGCTGCGCTTCCTCCTGATCCGACCCGTCGGATACTTCCATGAAATGGCCGACCATGCCCTTGACCAGTTCAACCAGTGTGGCAGTTGAAGGCTCCTGGCCGAGCAGCAGCGCAAAATCCGGATCGGCCTCGCACTCCTCCGCCAGGATCTCGGCATAGAGCGCTGCCTTGGAAGGGAAGTGCTTGAACAGCAGCCCTTCCGAAATGGAAGCGGCCGCCGCCACGCTCTTGGTCGTGGTGCCGGCAAAGCCGTTACGGGCAAAGCATCGCTTGGCGGCGCTCAGGATCAATTGGCGCCGCAGGTCACTGGTCATGCGCAGGTTCGACATAGGCGCGTGAGTAATTACTCACCTTGACGAAGTCAAGGATCTATTGCAGCGCACACGTGGATTCTGTCGCGGGGTGACGTCAAAGACACAGCTTCATCACGTTGTTTGAACACGATTTTCCCGGGAAACCAGCTCTCACGCTGCCGGCTCATCCCGGACCGGCCGCAACCCCAACGCGCGGTAGTCGGTGCGGAACCGGAAGCTGCGCACCCGCTTGACGCATCGGGAACGGCATTTAAGATAGTTGCAATTGCGACTAATTTGATGGTCGCTTACCTATCTTTCCCAACGAGTATGGCAAGCCATGAATTTCGATGCGCACGAACTGGCCGCCACCTTCGATCTCGAAAAGCTGACGCCGGAGTTCTACGCCAACCCCTACCCGACCTATCGCGCGCTGCGCGAGAGCGAGCCGGTCAAGCGGCTGCCGAACGGCTCGTATTTCCTGACGCGCTACGACGATCTGGTTACGGCCTACAAGAACACCAAGGCTTTCTCTTCGGACAAGAAGAGGGAGTTCTCGCCGAAGTACGGCGCCTCCCTGCTCTACGAGCACCACACCACGAGCCTCGTGTTCAACGATCCTCCAGCCCACACCCGCGTCCGGCGGCTGATCATGGGCGCGCTTTCGCCGCGCGCGATTGCCGGCATGGAGCCCGATCTGATCCGGCTGGTCGACCGCCTGCTCGAGGCCATCGCCGCCAAGGGCAAGGTGGACCTGATCGACGATTTTGCAGCCGCGATCCCGATCGAGGTGATCGGCAACCTGCTCGACGTGCCCGAGGGCGAGCGCGAACCCTTGCGCGACTGGTCGCTGGCTATCCTCGGCGCGCTGGAGCCGGTGATCGGCCCGGACGCCTTCGCCGGCGGCAACAAGGCGGTGAAGGATTTCCTCAGCTATCTCGAAGGCCTGGTAGCGCGGCGCAGAGCAAAACCCGGCAATCCCGACCGCGACGTGCTGACACGACTCATTCAGGGCGAAGACAATGGCGAACGGCTGACCGAAAAGGAGCTGCTGCACAACTGCATCTTCCTGCTTAATGCCGGCCACGAGACCACCACCAACCTGATCGGCAACGGGCTGGTGGCGCTGTCGAACCATGCGGGCGAGAAACGCCGGCTGATCGAGAACCCCGCGCTGATCAAGACCGCCGTCGAGGAAATGCTGCGGTTCGAGAGCTCCAACCAGCTCGGCAACCGCATGATTGTCGAGCCGTTCGAACTCGGCGGCATCGCGATGCCGCCGGGCACGCCGGTGACGCTGTGCATCGGCGCCGCCAACCGCGATCCCGCGCAATTCGCCGATCCCGAACGTTTCGACATCGGCCGTACGCCGAACCGGCATCTGGCCTTCGGCACCGGCGCGCATCAATGCGCAGGGATGGCGCTGGCGCGGCTCGAAGGCGCGATCGCGATCTCGCGTTTTCTCGCGCGCTTTCCGGATTATGCACTCGACGGCGAGCCGGTCCGCGGCGGCCGGGTTCGCTTCCGCGGCTATCTGAACGTGCCTTGCAGGGTCAGCTAGCGCTGCAGACGAATTGCATTGGCCCTGCGTCGCAAGATCGCAACGCAAGCCATCGACGAGAAGCGAACGATTTTAGCGTTTGCGCGTTGGCATTTCCGGGCGATGAAGCACGAGGGAGTTAAGTTCATGCTTCCGCTCGCCGTTCGCGCTGCCGCGCTTTTTCTGGGTGTCTCCGCCATCGCGGTGAGCACCGGCGCATCTGCCCAATTCGGAAGAGGTCATGGTCCAGGCGGCGCGGGTGCGCCCGCAGGCCGGCCGGCAGGACCGCCTCCGGCTATGGCGCGCCCGGCAGGCCCCCCGGCAATGGCACGACCCGCCGCACCAGCGTTCCATGCAGCTCCCCCGCAGCGTCCAGCCATGGTCCCACACGCGGCGCCGCGCATCGCTATCCCACATGCGGCGCCGCGTTTCGCTGCACCGCCGCGATCGGCCGCACCGCACGTGGCAGCGCCACGCCCCGAGATCCATCGGGCCCCACCGCAGCGACCGGCGATGGCAAGACACCCGGAGCCACGCATCGCCGCCCCATCGCGCCCGGGAACATCGCCCGATGCAGGTGCGCGATCATCGCGAAAGGAACAGATCGAAACGCGTGCGCAGCAGCGTGAGCAGCGTATCCAGCAGCGACAGCAAATCGTGCAGCAGCGGCAGCGCGACATGCTGTCGCGCCAGAGCACGGAGCGGCAGACCCGCATCGATCGCCTGCAGCAGCGCGTGCAGCAATTGCAGTCGCAAAAGTCGGAAGGGCTGCGGGCGCAACGCACGCAGCAAAGGTTGCTGCAGACGCAGAACCGCCTGCTCCAGCGCGAGCAGCGCATGCAGCAAAGCGACCAGGCGCGGCTGCAGCGGCTGGGACCGCCTTCGGCTGAACGAGCCACTGTTGCTGCCGCTGCACAGGCTGCCGCACGCGGACGATTTGCGGCGCATTTCCGCAGCAATGACGCCTTGCAAGCCAGCGCGGCGCTCACCGCGCGGGAGAACGGCTGGGCTCCCCGCCAAGCCTGGCGGCGCGGTCACCGCGCGGCGTTTGTAGCCTGGCTCGGACCGGTATTCTGGCCCTACGCCTATTCCGACATCTTCAACTACACCTTCTGGCCTTACGCCTATGACCCCGGCTATTGGGCCTACGCTTACGACGACTTCGTCGACACGGTGTTTTGGGGTACGGGCAGCCCGTATTCCGCTTACGCCCGATATCCGGAACCTGGCGCCGCGATCACCGATTCCCGAACGCGCGGGCGCGCAAGCGTCAGCTCACAGACTCTCCGGCAATTGTGCCGAGGTCCGGATAAGGGCGTGACCGCCTGGCCGATCGAGGAGATCGCGCGGGCAGTACAGCCGAGGCCCGAACAGCGCGCCCTGCTCGATGAATTGAAGGCCGCCGCGGCGAAGGCGGCCGAAGGGTTCAGCTGCGCCGATTCCTATGCGATGACGCCACCCGGCCGCTTGCGGGCGATGACGAACCGTGTCAGCGCAACGCTCGACGCGGTCAAGATCGTGCGTCCGGCACTTGAGAAGTTTTATGATTCGCTGAACGACGAGCAGAAGGCACGCTTCAATGCGCTCGGCCCGAACGTCGGCGAACGGTCGCAACAGCAGCCACAGCAGGAAGCGAATGCGCAAGCCGAGGCCTGCGGCGAGCCGAAATCCAGCCTCACGCAACTGCCGATCGATCGCATCGAGGCCGTGATACATCCGGACGGCAAGCAAAAGGAAGCGCTCGACCGCCTGAGCCAGGCGACGAAGAGTGCGGTTGAACGGTTACAGGCCGCCTGCCCCGACGACGTGCCGCTCACACCGCTCGGACGGCTGGAGGCCATGGAAAAACGGTTAGAGGCCATGCTGCAGGCGGCCGCGCTCGTGCTCCCGGCCCTGGATGAGTTCTATGCCGGGCTGAGCAACGAGCAGAAGGCGCGCTTCAATACGCTGCAGCAGACCGCAAGTCCCTGATCAACGCTTAGATCCAATCCTCTTTTGACGAGGTGATCGAATGAGGCAATGGCACTTTGTCGCTCTTCTTGTGGTTTCATCATCTGCCGCCCTGCCTCAAGCGTCCCGAGGTGCAGAGGACGTCTCAGGGCAACAGGCGTTCAACAATGCCTGCCGGACCTGTCACATGGTGAGAGAGGGCGACAACCGGCTGGGCCCCAACCTGCACAAGGTCGTCGGGCGGAAAGCAGGATCGCTGCCGGACTACGCGTTCTCCGGTGCAATGAAGGAAGCAGGCTTCGTCTGGGACGAGGATAAGCTCGATCGGTTCATCGCAAACCCCGATGAGGTCGTCCCCGGCAACAGCATGAAGCCGTATGGCGGCCTCGCGTCGAGCGACGATCGAAAGAAAATCATCGCCTTTCTTGCTCAACCGCGATAACGCGGCCAGCTCTTGTCCGGGGAAGCCTCTTTCCGCGTTACTTCGTGGCGTGCACCGACGCCAATGCGCGTTCCATGGCCTGCGTCACGATAACGGCGGATCGCTCGTCCAGATGAACGCCATCGGCCCAGCGCAGCTCGCTCCGGTTCGTATCCATGCGCAACCACCGGCGCGGATCGGGAAATGCGGAGTGAACGACGTCTCGCGTGGTCGTTGCAAACCGCGAACCTTCGATGGGCTCCGAATACGGCAACTCGAACAGCAGCACCCGCGCGCCGCGTTGCTCCAGCCTCCGGATCAACTCTTCAATTCGCATCATGTTGATCCGCGTCGCGTCTGCCGGGTCTTCTGCATTGAACTGCTCCAACGCACGGTCCGCATAGATCCGGCTGTCGAAATCGCTCGGCGGCTGCTCGATCAGGCGCCGAAGGTCGAGCGCAACCTGCTCACGCGTAAGGGGCGCGTGAAGCCGCTGCTCGTAGGCTGCCACCGCGGCCCTGACGGGACGAAAGAACAGCGGCTCGGTGTCGCCACGGGAATATCGCTCGACCAGCGCGGTATCGGTTGGCCGGTTGAGAACATTCGCCTCGACCAGTATCAATCGCGGAAGGTTCGGCTGGTTGGCAACGATCTCCAGCCCGGTGATCGGAGAGCCGCCGGCCAGCGCCAGGTTGCGCAATTTGGGCGTCGCAAAATATTCCTCCTTGAGGCGGAACGTGAGCGAGCTGCCTGCCAGCACGATATCAGGCACTGGCTCGCGCAAATAGCGGCTCAGCGTGATCAGCGTGCCGTCACGCGTTGTCGTCGCCGGCATTTGCAGCCCGCTGCCGAAGCGCGCGGTCGCAAAGCCGCAGGCGATCAGCAGAATGAGCGCGCCGGCACCGCATTTGACCAACCACCGAACCGCTGACACTTTCTCCTCACCCCTAGAACTGAAAGTAGATGAACGACGTTTCCGGGCCGGCCTCGAGATACATCAGCGCGGCCATGAAACCGTAGAGATACGGTTCGACGTACCGCAGTCTTCCTTCGAACAACGAACTGGGAGCGAAGTGCTGAATGATGACCGGTAACGAATAGAGCAGCGCCAGACTATAGAACAATTTCGTCGGATTGGGGTTGGTGCTCGGCGTGAACATGCCCGCGAGGTAACCGGCCGCGTGCTCGAAGTTCGGCAGCTTGAAGAAGATCCAGAGCATGGTGACGCAGACAAAGACGACGGTCATCCGCGCCGCTCGAAACACCGCAAAATCGATCGCAGCCAGTCGCGCCAGCAAGGGGCGTTCGAGCACCAGCAACAGGCCGTGCAATAGCCCCCACATCAAATAGCCGAAGCCGGCGCCATGCCAGAGTCCGCCCAGCCCCATCACGATCATCAGGTTCAGATAGGTTCGCCATATCCCATGGCGATTGCCGCCGAGCGGGATGTAAAGATAGGTCCGCAGCCAGGTTGACAGCGAGATATGCCAGCGCGTCCAGAACTCGGAGAACGAGGCCGAGATGTAGGGCAGATTGAAGTTGATCGGCAGGCGATAGCCGAACAGCAGGCCGAGCCCGATCGCGATCCCGGAGTAACCGAAGAAGTCGGCGTAGATCTGATAGCTGTAGAGGAAAACCAGCAACCAGCGATCCTGCGTCTGCAGCGTCTCGTAGAGCGGGAAGCTCATATAGGACGTCATTTCATTGAGGTTGTTGGCGACGTAGAGCTTGAAGAAGAACCCGACCAGAATCCATTTCGCGGCTTCGACAAGGGGAATATCCGCAAAATATTTCGGCTTGATCTGCGGCATGAACATTTCCGCGCGCGTGATCGGCCCTGAAACGAGCTGCGGAAAGAAGATGATGTAGAGAAATACGTCGGTCAGTGTTGGCGGGCTCGCCTTCTGCCGGGTCAGATCGACCAGCAGGCTGATGTTATGGAAGACGAAGAATGAGATGCCGATCGGCAGCGGCAGTTTCAGAAGGAAATCAAGCGGCGCGAAGCCAACGAGGCTGGGAGACGCCGGATCGATGAACAGCAGCTTGTATTTGAAGAATGCGAGCAGCGCGAGGTTGAAGGCGATGCCGACCGGAAGCCAGCCTTTCCGGTTTCGCAGTGCGAGGACCAGGAAGAGGTAGGTTCCGAAAACCGCGACAGCCAGCAGCGCCAGGAGTTCCGGCTGACCGTAACCGTAAAAGAACAGGCTGGCGAAGACCAGCAGTTGGACCTGAAACGCGCGCAGCGGCGGCAGGTAATAGGCCACGAATACGGTCGCAGCGAAGAGACCGAACTGCCAGGATGTGAAGGTCATGCCACCCCAACGGTAGTTGGGGAAGCTCTAGCATTTCGACCCCGGAGGGCATAGCCGGAACCGCCGGCCGCGCCGGCTCAGCGCCGCTCGATTCCGTACCAGGGTAAGGCGGGTCTAGTTTCCGGCGGTGTTGAAGCGGGAAAGATCGCAGTCCCGTTCGGCATATCTCACGCGGCGCAGGCCCTCACGGTCCTCGACCACGGTCGGCCGGCAGCGCTCGTTCCAGGCGGCCTGGGCGGCTTCGTCGGCCTTCAGCTCTTCCGCCGTGCGGGGCGCGATCTTCACCGTGCCGCCACTGCCGACGTAGAAATTGGTTTGCTGGCTGGGAAGCAGCGGCTGCCCCGAGGCGATGGCCGAGGCCTTGGCATCCGCTGCCGCCCTCGCCGCGCGGGCGGCCTGGGCGGCATCCGCGGCGTGACCGTGGTCCATCGCGAATTGCGCGGACGCTGACGATACCGAAGCGACGACAATCGAGATTGCGATGAAGACGCGCATTGACACTGCCTCTTGAATGAATGCCGGACGTCAGGAATGCCCGACAAGCATTGAGGCGGCGTAAAGCGGCGTGACTAACCGGGCCGCAATTTAGTCGATAAAGATTTAGCGGTCTTGCGGGCGCGACAGCGCGCCGGAATCATCGGGCCCTAAAGGCCCGGAGCGCTCTCCTTGCCGATCGCGAGGAGCGGAAGCGGCAGTTACTCGCTGCGACCGAACTCGCAGCCCTTGCGGGCGTAAACAAGGCGGACGACGCCTTCGCTGTCATAGGTGCGCTGGGGCTTGCAGAACGCTTCCCACTTTTCGATGCTGGCGCGTTTTGCCCGTTCGTCTGCCTGATCCTGCGCCTCGTTGCGCGGCGTATCGTCCAGGTAGGACGTCGTGCACATCTGGCCAAAGAACTTGCTGTGCGTGCAGCGTTCCACGACCTGCCACGCCTGTGCCGATGTCGACAGCAGGGCGAGGGTCGCAATTGCGTAAAGGATTTTCATGTTGTCGCTCATCGTTCGCGGAGAACTTCTCCGTGCGATTAGCTAGCGCCGGAGTTCGCGCGGGCGCAACGGTAACCCTTTGTTAATCTTATTAGCCGCGCAAAAGGTTAAACCTGGAACCGCGCGCTGTCTCTTGGCGCTACGCTATCAGAATAATGAGCGCACGGCAGTTCACATACGAGACAACACCGTCCGCCATTGAGACAGCAAAGAAGCGACTTCGATCGACGGCCGTTAGACCACCGTACGATGCCGCTCGATGCAAACCCTCAAAACCTCGTCCATCGACCTATTCCACCAGTCGTTGGAGAAGATTTCGATCTCGGAATAGCCGGCAAAACCCTGCGCCTCGACCGCTGCTCGCACAGATGTGATGTCGATGACGCCGTCGCCCATCATGCCGCGGTCGTTGAGGATGTCCTTGGTGGGTACCAGCCAGTCGCAGACGTGAAACGCCAGCAGGCGATCTCTTCCCGCGCGCGCGATCTGCGGCATCAGCTCCGGATCCCACCAGATGTGATAGACGTCGAGCGCCACGCCGAGCACGCCAGAGCGCTCTGGATCGAGCTGGTCGCAAATATCGAGCGCCTGCTTCGTCGTGTTGACGCAGGCGCGGTCGGCGGCATAGGCCGGATGCAGCGGCTCGATCGCAAGCGGCATATTGGCCTGCTTTGCATACTCCAGCATCTCCGCGATGGCGTCATGGACCTGCGCGCGTGCCGCAGCGATGTCCTTCGATGCTGTGCTTCCCGGACGCGAATATTGCGGCAGGCCGCCGACCACCAGCACGATGCAGGGCGCGCCCAGCGCCTTGGCTTCATCGACGGCGCGGCGATTGTCGTCGCGCGCCTCGATGCGGAAGAACGCCTTGAGCAGATCGATGATCGGCAGGTAGGCCGTGGTCTTGCCGAATGAGGCCGAGCCGCTTTCCAGCACCTGCCAGCCCTGCAAGCGGTGCGAGCGCGTGAACTCCCAGAACAGGCGCGACTTCCCGACCCCGGGCTCGCCGACGACCGCGACGACCCGGCCGTGTCCGGCCTGGGCGTTGTCCATCGCGCGGTGAAGCTCGTCGACTTCGGCGTCGCGCCCGACGAATCGGGTCAGGCCGCGCGCGGCGGCCGCGTGCAGCCGCGAGCGGACCGCTCCCGGCCCGACGACCTCGTAGACCTCGATCGTCTCCGACAGTCCCTTCACCGGAACCGGTCCGCGTGAGGAGACCTGGACGTAGCCCTCGGCGAGCTGCAGGGTCATCGGCGCCAGCAGCACGGTGCCGGGAGCCGCCAGCTGCTCCATGCGGGCGGCCAGATTCGTGGTCTGGCCCACCGCCGTGTAGTCCATGTGCAGATCGGAGCCGATGGCCCGGACCACCACGCCGCCCGAGTTGAGCCCGACACGAATCTGGATGAGCACCCCGTGCGACCGAAACGCCTCTTCGGCGTGTCGCTTGACCGATTCCTGCATCCGGAGCGCCGCGTAGCAGGCCCGCACGGCGTGATCCTCGTGCGCGACCGGCGCGCCGAAGAGCGCCATGATCCCGTCGCCCATGACCTGGTTCACCGTGCCCTCGTAGCGGTGGACCGCCTCCATCATGAGCTCGAGAACCGGATCGAGGAGCTTGCGCGCGTCCTCGGGATCACGATCGCCGAGCAGCTCCATCGAGCCCTTGAGATCGGCGAAGAGCACGGTGATCTGCTTGCGCTCGCCCTCGAGCGCGCTCTTCGTGGTGAGGATCTTCTCGGCCAGATGCTTGGGCGTGTACGCGCCGGGCGAGGCGAAGCGCGGCTGGGCGCCGGCGAGCGCGGCGACCGCATTGGCCGGGTACGCGCATTCCGCGCAGAACTTCGCGCCCGGCGGCAGCTGGGCGCCGCAGCTCGCGCAGCGCGCCGTGAGTGGAGCGCCGCATTCCAGGCAAAACTTCGCCCGCGGCGGGTTCTCGGTCTGGCAGCGGGGACAGGTCATCGGGTGGGGTCAAGCTAGCCTCGCGCGGAGGCCCGCGTCAAGAAACGGAGTTCGGGG
>Ga0081540_1001677_pt1 | contig 18839 bp, 21 predicted proteins | sample TabmetS2T1R1_FD_71024 | JGI IMG/M metagenome (GOLD analysis project Ga0081540, IMG submission 71024) | Tabebuia heterophylla rhizosphere microbial communities from the University of Puerto Rico - S2T1R1 | ecosystem: Host-associated > Plants > Roots > Rhizosphere ... | reverse complement strand
TAGAAGGTGTAGAGCACGGACGAGTTGCCGGAGAGGACCGCGGCGACCGCCATCAATGTGCCGATGAGGCAGATCGCAAAGCAGATCCACGCGGCCGTGATGCCGCGCACGGGCCGGCCCAGGCTCGTCGCCGTCACCGCATAGCCAAATCCCATCACGAAGAACGTCGTGACCACATAGGCCATCGCGGTGCCGTGGAGTGTCACCGAGGCATAGTAGTGATTGGGATCATCAAACGGCGCGGGCAGGGGACTGCGCATCAGCATCTGCCACACACCCAGCATCACCGCCGGGAAGAACACGCCAAACGCGACCCAGTAGTGATAAAGAGCGAGTCGTCTACTGTTGTACACAGCTTGACCTTTCCGTCGGTGCCAAGGACTGGAATTGCTCTTTCGGGACGACGCTCACGCGTGCCCACATGCCATGGTGGCCGGCGCCGCAAAACTCGTTGCACGGCATGCGATAGATTCCCGGCCTGGCGAACCGAGTGCGGACTTCTGCGACAAAGCCCGGCATGACCATTGTGTTGACATTGGTGGACGGCAGCAGAAAGCCATGGATCACGTCCGTGCTCGTCAGGCGAAATTTCACGGGCGTATCGGCGGCGACCTTCGTGCAATCCGGAGTGAACCCGAATTGCCCGGCGACCAACCGTATCGTGAGCGAACCGTCTCGCTCCTGCGCGGTGCCGAGATTGCTTTCGGCGAACTCGCCGCCGAGATGCAATGTAGTGGGATCGATCGTCTCGACATTGCTGGGTGGAGAAATAGCGTGGGTCATGCCGGTCAGCACCACCACCGCCATCATCACGATCAGCAATGCGACCATGACGCCCAGCCAGCGCTTCTCGGTGCGTGCCACCACCTCCGCCGGAACGATGCCGTCGGGCAACGGCCGCTGCAGGGGATCGGGGTGCGTGTCAGCCAATGGGACCTCGCGGCAGGAACAGGAGGAAATAGAAGGCGAGCCAGATCAGGAGAACGATCGCCACTGCCATGCTGGAAACAAGCAGCGCGCCGCGCGGACCGTGCCTGAGTGCTCGCGCCGCAGCGTCCGAATCGATCGGCGCTGCGACGTGCTCGGGCGAAGCGGCGGCCGAGTGGTGCGTCCCAGTGAGTAGTTCTGACATTGGCTGGCCTATCGCTTCGCCGCACTGGCATCGGTAGCGTCAGGGACTTCTTGCTGGCCGCGGACCTGTTGATAGTAGGCGGCAATGGCCGCGATCTGTTGATCGTCGAGCTGCTTGGCGATTGGCGCCATCGACTCAGGGCTGGTGTTGCGGAATCCGCGCTTCCACATCTGCAGTTGGGATGAGATGTATTGGGCGTATTGCCCGGCGAGATAGGGAATCGCGGGCGTAGCGCCTGCGCCGTCAGGTCCATGACAATTGTTGCACCCTTGAACGGCCCTGGCGGCATCGCCGACTCGTGCGAGCTGTTTGCCTTTCTCGACGATCGCGGCATCGGCAGTCGCAAGCGGCGGAAACTGGCTATCGACGCTTGCATAGTATGCCGACACATCAGCGATTTCGTCCGCCGACAGGGCTTTGGAGATCGGCGACATGATGGGATTTGCTCGCGCAGATGACGTGTAGTCGTGCATCTGTTTTGCAAGATAGTAGGCCGATTGACCTGCAATCCTCGGGAACGTACCGCTACTGTCAGAGGCGCCGCTGAACGCATGGCATTGCGCGCAGGCGGGGACCTGGGCTGTGCCTTGCGCGGCGATCACGGCGCCGCGTTTGGCGTCCGGTTGACGCGTGCTGCTCTGAGCCAAAACATGACCCGGCGCAGTCAGGCACAGTGCCACGACGATGGCAGTCGCTGCGACCGAGTTTGGTTGAACGAACTGACTCATGTCTGCACCAAAGGGCCTGGTGACTTCAGATACTTGTTCTTGATCGCGTCGAGCGCCCAATAGGTCAGAGCACCGACCGTATCGGTCGGGTTGTACGAGGCGTTGTGCGCGAACGCGGAGGCGCCGACGACGAACACGTTCGATGCGTCCCAGCACTGCAGATAGCGATTGACCACACTCGTCGTCGGATCATCGCCCATGATGGCGCCGCCGGTGTTGTGCGTGGTCTGATAAACGGTCGTGGTATAGGGCTTCTTGCGCGGCGCACCCGCGACGATCCTGCCGCCCATGATGCGACCGATTTCCACCGTCTTCTCGGTCACGTAGCTCGACATGCGGATGTCGTTGTCGGGAAATTCGAACGTCATGCGCAGGAGCGGCAGGCCCCAGGCATCCTTGTAGGTCGGGTCGAGGTCGAGGTAGTTGCCACGGCTCGGATGCGACGACCCGTGGACCGTGAGCGCGACCGTGTGATTGTAGTGACGCGCGACCGCCTGCTTCCAACCCAGGCCCCAGGCAGGCGTGCCGGGCGGCGTCGGGTGAAATTCGATGGGGCGGCCATTGGTCATGATGGCTCCCACGTACGCGCCACCGATGAATCCGTGCGGTCCGTGATCGAAATTGTCGCCGGAAAAATCGTCGATCACGGTTCCGCTCGAGCCGGATGCCATGAACGGATTGATGTTGACGTCGCTGTCGTAAAACACCGAGACGCCGCTCACCGTCTGATAGGCATAGTTGCGCCCGACAGCGCCTTCGCCGGTTCTCGGGTCGTATTGCCTGCCGATGCCGGAGTTGAGCAGGAGCCGCACGTTGTTGAGCGCATAGGCCGTAATCAGCACGATGTCGGCCGGCTGTTCGAACTCCCGGCCGCCGGCATCCACATAGGTCACGCCGGTGGCCTTCTTGCCCGTGCTGTCGAGGTTGACGCGCAGGACCTGGCAATTCGTGCGCAGCTCGTAGTTGGGGTTCTTGAGCGCCACCGGAAGAACGATCGTCTGCGGGCTCGCCTTGGCAAAGTGCTCACAGGCGAACCGTTCGCAGAAGCCGCAGAAAACGCACTGTTGAAGCGTCAGGCCCTCGGGATTGGTGTATGGCTGGCTCAAGGTCGAGGCGGGTTGGGGAAACGGATGATATCCGAGGCTCTCCGCCCCTTTCCGGAACAGCGCGCCGTAATAGGGCTCCTTCATGGGCGGCGTCGGATACTCGCGGGAGCGGAATCCTTCGAACGGATTTCCCCCAGGCCGGATCTGGCCCTTGATGTTTCCTGCCTTGCCGCTCGTCCCGCACAGATACTCGAAGCGATCGTAGTGTGGCTCGAGCTCGTCATACGTGACGCCCCAATCCCGAACGGTCAGCTCCGGATCGATGAAGCTCTTGCCGTAGCGCTGCTCGAGATGCGTCCTGTAGATGAAGTCGGAGGGCTGGAAGCGATAAGTCTGGCCGTTCCAGTGCACCGCTGCCCCGCCCAGGCCCGTTCCAGGCAGGAATCCGATCCACCGGCGCATCGGCAATGCGGTCTGGTCGACCGAGTTGCGGACGGTCACCGTTTCCTTGACGTTGTCCTGCATCAGAGCCTTGCGCACCGCGAACCGCAGTTCGTCATGGATCGTCGGAGATTGGAAATCCGGTACCGTGTCCCGCGCCGGGCCGCGCTCCAAACCGACGACTTTCAATCCAGCCGCCGCCAGCTCCTTTCCCATGATGGCCCCGGTGAGGCCGACGCCGACCGTGACCACATCCACGGGTTTGAGACGTTCCGCCATTGGTGTCTGTCCTCTTGTTACGGCAGGCGCGCCGGAATGGCGGGATGCACATGCACGTGCCCATGCACATCCTCGGCAAGACTCGTCGGTGCGCGGTCGATCTTGATGCCGTGCCGGTCGACCACCTCGTAATAGGACGCGTAGGCGCCGGGGAATCCGATCATCCGCCACGCCACCATGTCGCGGTTCCCGCCATAGACGGGATCGCTGAAGAAGCCTTCGACGGTGCACTCCCAGAGCGTCGCGAAGAAGACGTTGGACGCGACGCCACCGAGATCCTTGCCGCCGGCCTCGAGGCTCCGCAGATAGGCGTCCTGTTCATCGGACCGCATGTCCGCGAACGGCGTAGCGGCCCTGAGCTCGCCATTGATCGCCGCAATCGCGGTTCTGAACAGCTCGGCCGGCGTGAACGGCAGCTGGTATCCTTGGCTTGGCGTTCCTTTCTGCCAGGGCCCGCCGCGATAGAGACGCTCGCCGGCGCCCCACGCGCCGCCGAGTTGCTTGTCGATGTAATTGGGGACGCCCGCTTCGCGGGCACCCGGCCATTGCTCGTCCGCCGGGATCAGGCGCGCCACCGCCGCTTCGATGAAGGCCGCCTCTTCGCTGTTCAGGAAGAGATAGGTCACAGGCTGTGCCGGCGCGCCGGATCGGGTTGCGGCGGGAGCGATCGGTACAGCCGCGACGTGCTGAAGCTCGTGTGCCGGCGCTTCATCAGATGCGAGACCGACCGGCAACATCGACGCTCCCACCGCGCCTGTCGCCTTGATCATTGTTCTGCGAGAGAGGCTTGCCATCGCGTTCTTTCCCGAGTCGATTTCACCGCCGCCATCTTGCCGGCCCGGCTAATGAACGGGCCGTTGCGCGTTCAACATTGCACGTGTCGTCGCACAACTCGGACGGTTCGGCCTAGTACGGGATTGCTGCGCGCAAGTACCGTTTTGCTACGACGCGCGCGCGCGCTTTCTGGACGCGCGGGCGGCAACCGCGAAGCGGCGCAAGTAGCATTCGTGATCGCAGTAGCAGACGCGCGTCGCGAGCTCTCGCAGGTAGCTGTCACCGATGGTCTCGCAGCACACCGCACAGAAGGATTGCGGTTCGGGTATCCTGCCATTCACCAGCACGAACTTCATTGTCCGCCTCCCAACGAGAAGCAGAACACTGTATCGGCGGCGTCGTTGTAGGCACTCGGTGGCGGAGCGCAGAGGTGGTTCCTGCCATCGGGATTGTCCCGATTGCGCTCGATCTTCTGCGCCGGGATCAGGATGTACTTTCCGTCCTCGCGGCGCCGCGCGTAGACGTTTCCGGCACCGTATTTGATCTCAGTCGGGTAGCAATCCGCATTGTTGCAGCAGCTTCTCGATGGATTGTCCGGCATGTGCCATGTCGAATAGAACTTTTCGTGCAGGGCTTGATCCTGCGGCGGATGCTGGTGTTGCGCCGCCGCGGTAGACACGACAAAAACGCAAGCTGCCGCGAGACATGTCCGTCTCAGGTATCCGGGTCGGCGGTTCCGGGCGGTCGGGTGCCGGCCGCAAGAGATCGTCGTCGATGAAACTGGCCACATGAGCGCCACCACGTATGCGATGCGGCGACAATCTCACCGTTGACCGATCGTCTCTTGAACGCCCTTGTTCTGGCCGGGACCCTCTTGCTGCTTTGTCACCCCGGCCGAGATACAGCCAAGCAGACCTGCCCGGACTTCATCGCGGTTGATCTTGTTGAGCATTTCGTGTCGTCCATATTGTCGATTCGGATAGGGGCGCATGCAGCCGCCGGTCATGTGCGGCGCGGGCCCTCTCTTGCAGGACGGGGCAGCCTGTCAGCGCGCCGGCATCGCAGCGCCCATGCGAGCATGACGAGGACCATCAGAAGCTTGGCCAGGAAATCCAGCATCGCCTTGTCCTTCACCCGTCGTGCGCCCGCTGACGGATGAGCGCCAGCCTTCGGCTCCCTCAGGTCACCTGCCGTCCGACCGGAATATGTCGCACGCACATGACTTTGATGCGCTCGCCGCGCGCGAGCTCCTGACCGATGGAGGTCTGCGCCAGGAAAGCCTGTCCGCGCATGGCGCACGTGCTCGGCAGCGCGAATTCCTCCGGCACCCGCAGCACATGCACGGCGTTGTCGCGGCCGCACTCGCGGAGGTCGGGCGTCAGGGCCAGCGAACAGACGAGGACGAACGCGGTCAGCATCTTCGGAATTTCTCGCGGCGACGATTGCTTCGCCCTGCACTATCGCCAACAGCTCGGCGGCATTCTTGCATGGGCATGCCGCAGGCGAGACGCGCTTGCTGCTTGCAAGACGGATTTGCTGCTTTCGTGCCCTGCGCACGACGCCGGCAGCCGGCGCACCTGGCGGTGCTATCGCCGACCAGGCAAGCGCCGGCATCGGCGACCCCACACGCAACCGTGACGCCGGGACCCGTGCCGGCATCGACTCCGCTAGGACCGCCCTGCATTTTTGGCATGGGCTTGGATTTTCAACTGGCAACAATGGCAGGATTTTGCCAAGTTGTGGTGGGTCAACGAGGCTGAAGTGTCTGATCGGTCAACGGTTTCCGCCGACGAAATATCGTTCGGGGCGTTTCGCCTGTTCCCGGCGCGGCAATTGCTGCTGGAGGCCGACAAGCCCGTTCGTCTCGGCAGCCGTGCCCTGGACCTCCTGCTCGCCCTGATCGAACGGCGCGGCGACCTGGTCGGCAACGAGGAACTGATTGCCAGGGTGTGGCCCGGCACGTTCGTCGAGGAAGGGAACCTGAGGGTCCATATCGCGGCGCTCCGCAGGGCTCTAGGGGATGGCCACGGGGGCAAGCGGTATGTGGCCAACGTTCCGGGGCGCGGTTATCGGTTCGTGGCGCCTGTCTCGGTCTCGCAGCGCTCCGGACCAGCCCCGCCGCAGACGCCCGCCACCGCGCCGGCGTACAATCTGCCAAGCCCGCTCATGCGCATGATCGGCCGCGACAAGGTCGTCCGCGCGCTGGTGGAGCATTTCGGCAGCGCCCGGCTCATCACCATTGTCGGACCGGGGGGCATCGGCAAGACGACGGTCGCGTTGGCGGTGGCCAACGAGCTGATCGCATCGTTCGAGCACAAGGTCCGGTTCATCGATCTGGCCCCCCTCACCGACCCTCAGATCGTGCCCAGCGCGCTCGCTTCGGTGCTCGACGTGGCCGTCCGCTCCGACAGCCCGCTTCCGATGTTGACCGCTCACCTGCGGGACAAGGAGATGCTCCTGGTCCTTGACAGCTGCGAGCACGTCGTCGAAGCGGTCGCCGCGCTGGCCGAGACCATCGTCAGGGGCGCGCCACGCGTGCGCATCCTGGCAACCAGCCGCGAGCCTTTGCGATCGGACGGCGAGACGGTGGTGCGCCTGCCGCCGCTCGGGCTTCCAGCGACCTCGAGCGCGCTCACCGCCGCGCAGGCAGTCACGTTCCCGGCGGTCCAGCTCTTCGTCGAGCGCGCGGCCGCCTGTCTCGACGAGTTCGAGCTCACTGACGCGGATGCGCCGATTGTGTCCGATATCTGCCGCAGGCTCGATGGCATTGCGCTCGCCATCGAGCTGGCGGCGAGTCGCGTCGATACTCTCGGGGCACGGGGGGTCGCGGATCGCCTGGACGATCTTTTCCGGCTCCTCACGCGCGGGCGCCGCACGGCGATGCCGCGTCACCAGACCCTCGGTGCCACGCTGGACTGGAGCTACGGCCTGCTTGCGGAGCCCCTGCGTGCAACGCTGCGGCGCCTGAGCGTCTTCGCCGGATGGTTCACGTCGAAATCGGCAAGCGCCGTGGTGTCCGGCGATACCCTGGCCGCCGCGGACGTCATCGACTACATCGCCGACCTGATCGCGAAGTCGCTCGTCGCGGCCGACGTCGACGGCGCAACCGCCTACTATCGCCTGCTTGATACGACCCGCGCCTACGCGTTGCAGAAGCTCGTCGAGGCAGGCGAGGTCGAGCAGGTATCGCGAGCCCACGCCAACCATTACCGCGCGCTTTTCGAAAAGGCGGAGGCGGAATGGGAGACGCGGCCCAACGTGGACTGGCTCGCCGATTACGGCCGCCAGATCGACAACCTGCGCGCGGCGCTGGATTGGACGTGTTCGCCATCCGGAGACGTGACGGTCGGCCTGGCGCTGACGGTGGCCGCAGTGCCGCTGTGGTTCCAGCTGTCGCTCATCAACGAATGCCGCGAGCGCGTCGAGCGGGCGCTCCTCGCCCTCGATCGGGACGCAAGCCGCGACCAGCGCCGCGAGATGAAGTTGCACGCCGCGCTCGGGTGGTCGCTGATGTATACGACGGGGCACCCGCGACCGCCCAGCGCCGCCTGGCAGACCGCCCTCGAGCTTGCCGAAGGCCTCCACGACGTCGACTACCAGCTGCGGGCCCTGTGGGGCCTGTGGTCGAGCTGCCACAATAGCGGCGAGTACCGGCAGGCACTGGAGCTGGCGAAGCGCTTTGCCGCCCTCGCCGTGAACAGTGCCGATCCGGCCGATCCACTGATCGGCGATCGGATGATGGGAGTGGTGCTGTATTTCCTGGGCGACCAAGCGGGCGCGCGACGGCACATCGAGAGCATGCTCAGTCGCTATGTCGCCCCCATTCACCGCTCGCACATCGTGCGCTTCCAGTTCGAGCAACGGGTGACCGCGCGCATTACTCTGGCGCGGGTGCTTTGGGTGCAAGGGCTTGTCGACCAGGCGCTGAGCGTGGTCGACAGCAACATCGACGACGCCATCGCCATCGAGCACACGCTCTCGCTCTGCAACGCGCTGGCCAATGCGGCCTGCCCGGTCGCGCTTCTTGCCGGCGATCTGGCCGCGGCCGAGCGCTACACCGCGATGCTCAGCAGCCAGACGGAACGGCACGGATTCGGCGTCTGGCACGTCTACGCCGACTTTTTCAAAGGCGAACTGCTCGTCAGGCGTGGCGATCTCGACGCCGGCTTGACGCTTCTGAACGCCTCCGTCGGAAAGCTTCGCGACGCCAGGTTTGGCCAGCATCAAACGGCATTCCTCGGCGTGCTGGCGGACAGCTTCGTCCGCGCCGGACGGCCGGCCGAAGCACGCGCTGCGATCGACCAAGCGCTTCAGCAGTGCGAGCGGACCGGAGAGCGCTGGTACATGAGCGAGCTGATGCGGCTCAACGGCGAGATCGCGCTGCTTGATCCCGCAATGGATGCGGCCGCCGCGGAACAGGCCTTCCACGGCGCGCTCGACTGGGCACGCCGCCAGCAGGCGCTGTCGTGGGAATTGCGAAGCGCCACGAGTCTCGCCCGGCTGCGGCGCAAGCAGGGCCGCGTCGCCGAGGCGGTCGCGCTGTTGGCGCCGGTCGTGGGCCGGTTCACGGAAGGATTCGGGACCGCCGACCTGAAACTGGCGAAATCGCTGCTCGACGAACTCGCCTAGCTGCCATTGAACCGCAGTGCGCGGGCGGCGGACCAGCGATCGGTCGCCGGTGCATCACTTCAAGAGGACGCCGGGCAGCCAAAGAGACAGCGCCGGCAGATAGGTCACCAGCGCGAGCACGATCAGCATCGGCACGTAGAATATGAGGATGCTGCGCGACACCGCTTCCATGCTGACGCGTCCGATGGCGCAGCCCACCACCATGGTTGGGCCGACCGGCGGCGTCAGCAGGCCGATGCCGAGATTGAGGATCATGATGATCCCGAAATGCACCGGATCGATCCCGAAGGTCTTGATCACCGGCAGAAAGATGGGCGTGCAGATGAGCAGCATCGGGGCGAGGTCCATGAATGTCCCGAGCGCGAGCAGAAGAAGGTTCGTCCACAGCAGAAACATGTACTTGTCGCTGGAGACGTCGACGAAGAACTGCGTGGCGATGGCCGGAACCCGCATGATCGCCATCAAATAGCCGAAGGCGATCGAGAAGCCGATCATGATCATGACCATGCCGACGGTGCGCACCACGCGCGCGATCAGCCTGGGCAGCTCGCTCCACTTGCAGTCGCGATAAACAAACATCGTGACCAGAAACGCGTAGATGCAGGCGACCGCCGCGGATTCCGTCGGCGTGAAGACCCCGCTGAGGATGCCGCCGAGAATGATCACGATGGTGATCATTCCCCAGATCGCATCCAGCGCGATCTTCAGCGCCTGCCGCAACGGCACGACCTCGCCCTTGGGGAACTTCTGGCGCTGCGCAATGACCAGGACGAGAACGATGAGCGAGAGGCCGAGGAGCAGCGCCGGAATGATGCCCCCGATGAAAAGATGGGCGACCGACACGGTTCCGCCGGCGGCGATCGAATAGATGATCATGTTGTGCGACGGCGGAACGAGAAGCGGCTGCAGCGAACCGGAGATCGTGACATTGACGGCGAACAGGCGGGGATAGCCGTTCTTGATCATCTGCGGGATCATCACCGAGCCGACCGCGGCGGTATCGGCCACCGACGAGCCGGAGATGCAACCGAACATCGTCGAGGCGACGATGTTGACCAGCGCCATGCCGCCGCGGATGAAGCCGAAGAAGACCTTGGCGAGGTTGACGAGGCGCTCAGCCATGCCGCCCACGGCCATGATGGCCCCGCACAGGACGAAGAACGGGATCGCCAGCAGCGGAAAGCCGCTCATGCCGCCGGAGACCTTCAGCATCACGGCTTCGAGCGGGATGCCGATCCACAGCGCCGCCAGGATGCTGGCGAGGCCGAGCGCGTAGGCGACCGGCATCCCCAGGAGACAGAGGACCGTGAAGCTGCCGAGCAGGATGAAGACGTCCATCCCGGGCTTCCGCCCTATTCGGACGCGAGCTGGCCGACGGTCTCCGGCTCGGGCTCGGAAAAGAACGTCTGCGTCAGAAACCGCTCGATGACGAACAGCGTCGTCAGCGCCCCACCGATCGGGATCGGCAGATAGCCAAGGCCAGCCGGGAGGCCGGGGAATTCGGCGAGGCTCTGGTGCCAGGTCGCCTCGACGAGCCTGATGCCCCACCCCAGCATGAACAGGTTGGTGGCCAGCATGCACAGCTCGAGAAACCAGCCGAGCCAGATCTTGGCCGGGCCAACGAGCAACGCCGGCAGGACGCCCACGCCGATATGGAGGTGCTCACGGTAACAGACGACGGCCGACAGGAAGGACAGGACGATCATCAACAGCACGGCCATCGGCTCGGGCCAGGATGCGGCGCTGTTGAGGACGTAGCGCGTGAACACGCCGTAAGGAACGATCAGCGTGATGATGACGAGGCAGGCGCCGGCAACGAACAGGCAGGCGTTGTGAACGCCGTCCATCATGCGGATGTACTGTGCTTTCATTGTCCCCTGCGTTGCCCCCGGTCACCGCCGTTCGCGTTCCCTGCGCCCAAGCAGATCGGCCGCGATGCCTTGCCGGCCAATGGAGCGGGCTGACGCCGCCCCATGGTACGGCCAGTCTACTTCACGTTCTGGATGCGCTCGATAAGGCCCGTGAGCGGCGCGCCGTGCTTATCCCACACGGGCTTCACCGCGGCACGGAACGCCGTCTTGTCCGGAATGTCGATGATCTCGACCCCCGCCTCGTTCATCTGCGCGATCGATTTCCTCTCCATCTCGTACCACAGGCTGCGCTCCTCGAGCTGTGCTTCCTTCGCGAATTTCCGGATCAGCTGCTGATCTTCCTTCGCCAGCGTTGCGAAGATTTTCTTCGAGAACACCAGCATCTCCGGGATCATCAGGTGACCCGTGAGCGAAAAGTACTTGGCATAGCGGTAGTGCTGGCCGGCCGCGTAGGTCGGCTCGTTGTTTTCAGCGCCGTCGACCACACCGGTCTGCATCGCGTTGACGAGCTGGTCGAATCCCATGGAGACGCCGTTGCCGCCGAGCGCGTTCATGGTGTCGACAAAGACCGGATTGCCCATCATGCGGATCTTCAGGCCCTTGAGATCCTGTATCGACCGGACCGCCCTCTTGCCGTTGTAGATGTGACGTGCACCGGCATTCATCCAGCACAACCCGATCAGATTGGCGCTCGGATGGTCGGTGAGCCTCTGCAACAGCTCGTCGCCGATCGGGCCATCGATCACCTTCTCCATGTGCGCATTGTCGCGGAAAATGAATGGCAGATTGAAAACGTTGAGCTCGGGCACGACCGGGCCCATCGGTCCGACGCTGATCCTGGCCATTGCCAGCGCGCCGACCTGGGCTTGCTCGATCGCTTCCTTCTCGCCGCCGAGCTGCATGGACGGATACATCTGAATGCTGAGGCGGCCGGCGGTCGCCTGCTCGAGCTTCTTACCCATGCGCACGACCGCTTCGACCGTCGGATAGCCGGGCGGTTGCACGTCCGCGGCCTTCAGCACCCTCGCTTGGGTCCATGCGGGTCCGCTCAAAGCGAGAGCCAGGGCGAACAGCGCACCCGACCCGAGCATCATCATATATCGGTTCATCTGACTTCCCCGCGCCGTGCTCCAATCACCACCATGATGACGGGACGGGTTGCCATCGTGTCAAGACCGGCGTCCGGGCCATGCACCGACGCGCTGCAGACAGGCCCGCCACACAGGTCCGTGCGGCCTATTTGGCCTGGCACGACGGAGGGGGTTCAGTTTTCCGGTCCTTTTGTCATGGACGCGGTGACGCGCGGCACGTCATCAATGGCTTGGATGATCCACGAGAAAGTACTTCAAGATCTCATCGCCCTCGATCGGGACGAACGGTTGGGAGCAGACTTTGCAATGGACCATCCGGTGGGCCGCCCCAGGTTCGGCCTGGATGCGGACGATCTTGTAGCGTGCTTGACAGCGCGGGCAGGAGAAAACTGCATGACGATTTGGGGCCACTACAGCCCCCTGAACCCAAGACCATGGATGCCGGCATACTCGAAGGAGTGCGCGAGCGGGCGCTCGATGTCCAACAGGGCGGCGAGACACGCGCGCGCGCGATGCACACGGCTGCGAATTGTGCCGACGGGGACGTCGCACGCTTGGGCGGCTTCCTGATAGGACAGGCCTCGCCATCCGACCGCGAGCAAAACGTCTCGCATTTCATCCGGCAGTTTCAGCAGAGCCATACGCAGATCCTGATGTTCCGCGTGCGCGATCTGGCTCGGGCCGGTCGCCAGCGTTTCCGCGTAGTTTCCGTCCACATCTTCGACCTCGCGCTGGCGCTTGCGGCAGTCGTCGTAGAACCGGTTGCGGAGGATCGTCATGAGCCACGGACGCATATGGCTGTTTGAATCGAACAGGTGAATCTTGCTGCACGCCTGCAGCAATGTCTCCTGAACCAGGTCGTCTGCCTGCTGCGCGCCGGACAGCGCCACGGCAAACTTTCTGAGCTGCGGGATGGCAGCGACCATCTCGTCGCGAAGAACGGAATTCATGGTCATCAGCCGGCTCCTTCACAACGCCTAGGCGCCGGCCCGGCCGAGTCGCGCCCGGCACACCCGTGTTTCTCGCGCCATCTGGGCCCGGGCCCGCGCATGTAATGCAGCTCGGGCCGGTATGGATCGAGGAATGCCTTGATCAGCTCCCGCCAGAGTCCGGGGGCGACGGGCACGATCCGCACCCGTCCAGCACTGGCGAGCACCGGTGTCCATGGCTCCGATCGAATTGAGGCAGCGCGGATCATGACCGAAACCCTTCGTGACGCGGCTGTCCGTCGGACCTAGTCCGCGTTGCTCCACCGTCAGGACGTGCGGGACAGCAGCGCGTTGACCTTGCGCTCGATAAATCCGGGCTCGCGCCCTGCTGCAGCGACACCATTCAGCAGCTGAATGGCCCAGGTCGTCGCCGCAATGCTGAGAGCATTGGTGACCAGCAGGAAGACCACCGCCGCCTCGAGAAAGTTGACGATCTGATCGCGAAACACGGTCGCCTCCATCGCTTGACGATGGGCAGTGTCGCCAATTCCTCGATTCCATTCTTGAATGCACTTGCTGCAGGCGAGACGCGTTTGCTGTGTGGAAGACGCGTTTGCTGCTTTCGCGCAGCCGCGATGACTTGCGCGCGCGAGCGCCGTTGCGGCAGCATGGTGGAACGCGGAAGGGGCGTTTAGGCAAAGCGCGATTCCCACCGGAGCTTCGGCCCAGGCAGGCTGTCAAAATTCATTCAACGAAAAGAGTATCGGTAACTGCTCGGCGTGAGGCCGACCTGCTCGCGGAACCGGCGCGTAAGATGGCTCTGATCGGAGAACCCGGACGTATAGGCAATCTGCGAAAGAGACATATCGGTTGCGGCCAGGAGCTCCTGCGCTCGCCGCACGCGACATCGCATCACATACTCGTGCGGCGTCACCCCTTCCGACTGTTTGAATGCGCGAGCGAAGCGAGATATCGACAGGCCCGCGATACCGGCCAACATTTCCAGGCTGACATTGCTTTCCAGGTGAGCATCGATGTATTCGCGTACGCGTTGCCGGGCGCGGGGCGGCAGACCAGTGCGCAGCCCTGGGCAGAACTGCACGAAAACGGCGTCGGCGGGTTTGTCCGTTGAGGCGTCAACCGCAAGATGCAGCGCTGGTCGCGACACGTGCGCGAGCTCGTCGGAGCCCATCGGATCCGGAATGGTCATTGCTCGCTCTTGTTCGAGCCGCCGAGTTGGGATTCGAGTGCCCGTCGGACGCACCGAAGCAACTCTTCGTCATGAAACGGCTTGGCCAAATAGCAAATCACGCCGGCCTGCTTCGCGCGCCTCCGATCTCTCTCATCGGGAAAAGCGGTAATCAAAATGGTGGGAATCGTGGTTCCCGACCCAGCCAGACGATCATGAAGCTCGAGACCCGACATTCCCGGCATCCGCATATCTGCGATCAGGCAGGACGTTCCGTGACGCTGGTCTGATTCGAGAAAATCCTCGGCGCACAAGAATGCCTTCGCGACGAAGCCCATGGCTTTGACAAGATCCTTGGTACCTTCGCGGGCCAGTTCGTCGTCGTCGACAATCGAGATCACAGGTTTCGACACTCGAGCCTCCCCCATTCGCGATTTCACGTTAGCGCCGGGCAAAGGGTTCAGCCATTGGGCATCGGTAGGACCGGCACTAATGTATGGAAGGCCGAGGGGCGCGCCCGGAGGAAGGGCATCCGCCTTCGGAACTACGCGCCTAATGCTTTGTATCTAGAGCACCGCCGGAACGCCTCGCCGGCGAACCTGATGCGGGAGGGCCGGCCTGTCGGTGGCCGGAGCGCGACAGCGCGACGCCGCGGTGACGGCGACTGGATATCCCCTGGATCGCTACAATTTTCCAGCCGAGATGCCGAGCTTGTCGGCCATTCGCACCAGATCGACCAGAAACCTCGCCCGCATCTTTCGCATGATCTGGCTGCGATGGACCTTTACGGTCGCCTCGCTCAGCTTCAGCTCGTCGGCAATCTGCTTGTTCGGGCGCCCGGTGATGATCAGCGCCATGACGTCCTGTTCGCGCGCCGTGAGCGACGTGAAACGCTCCTGCAGTTCGGCGACAAGCTTGGCGTCTTCGCGTCGGACGCGGTCGCGATCGATTCCCGCCTGTACGGCGTCGAGCAGTTCCTGCTCGCGCAGCGGCTTGGTCAGGAACTCGATGGCTCCCGATTTTATCGCTCGCACCGACATTGAAATGTCGCCGTACCCGCTGATGAATATGACCGGAAGGTGAATGCCTGATTCTGCCAGCATGCGCTGGAATTCCAGTCCGCTGGAGCCAGGTAATCTGACGTCGAGTACGATGCAGCCAGGCGCATCGGCGCGTTTGCTCTGCAGGAATTCCTGCGGCGACCCGAATGACTCGGCTCCCAACCCAACCGAGCGGAGAAGATCGGTGACAGAATCGCGGACCAATCTGTCATCGTCGATGACGAACACGATGGGTTGGTTCTCTGTCATGGAGCCGGATCAGGTGTCGCCGATACTGAAACATGAACACCGCACGCGTTGCGGCCGCGGTGAGTCGCCGGGCATCCCCGCCCGGCAAAAGCCGATCACATCCGCCGCAATCATGACAGTTCCTCGCCGTCGGCCGGCAGGCTGAACTGGAATACGGCCCCCTGCGCTGCATTCGGGCTCGCCCACAGCCGCCCGCCGTGCGCCTGGATGATCGTTCGACTGACCGCCAGCCCTATTCCCATTCCATGAGGTTTCGTGGTGTAGAAGGCTTCAAAGAGCCGGTCGAGCGTCGCCTCGTCCAGCCCGGTTCCGGAATCGCGTACCGTCACGAGCACGCCGTTCGTCGCGTCCTTCGCGGCTGAATTCGCCCCCTCCTTCGCGGTGGAAACCGACAACTCACGCCGCGATTGGCCGTCTCCGCTCATGGCTTCAATGGCGTTCAGCATCAGGTTGAGAATGACCTGCTGCAGCTGGATTCGATCCCCGCGAACGGGCCGCACGTCGGTGGCGAGGTCTGTCTGCAGCGAGATACGATTTCGCGCCACCTCGCTGTGGATCATGGTGATGACCTCCACGATCGTGTCGTTGATGTTGAGCCGGTCCCGGTGCGGGGGCGATTTCCCGACCAGCGCCCGGATGCGCGTGATGACCTCGCCGGCGCGGTTGCCGGCGCTGATCATGCGTTCGACCGACTGCCGCGCAGCCTCCACATCAGGCGGCTCAGCGGCGAGCCAGCGCAGGCAGGCGTTCCCGCTGTTCACCAGGCCAGTGAGCGGCTGGTTGACCTCGTGTGCGATCGCGGCGGTGAGCTCGCCCAGGGTCGTCACGCGGGCCACGCGTGCAAGCTCGGCCCGAACCTGCTGCAGTTCCGTCTCGGCCCGCTTTTCGGCGGTGATGTCGCGGGCGACCTTCGATGCCCCAACGACCTTTCCGGATTTGTCGAACAGGGGAGAAACCGTCAACGAAACGTCGATGCGGCGGCCGTCCTTGGCAATTCGCACGGTCTGGTAATGCTGAAGCCGCTCGCCGCGCTGCAGCCGCAGCAGGATCTGCCTCTCCTCCCCGTGCAGCTCGGGCGGAATGATGCGGAAGATCGACTGGCCTATCATCTCGTCGGCTTCATAGCCGAAGATATGGGTAGCGCCGGCGTTCCACGAGTTGATCGTCCCGTCGAGGCTCTTGCTGACGATCGCATCATCGGACGACGAAACGATGGCCGCGAGCCGGGAGGACTCCAGCGCCGTCCGGTAGCGCTCGGTGATATCCTCGCCCGCGATCAGGATGATCAGCCGGTCGTCCGAGCAGCGCAAGGCCTTGGCATTTTCACGGACCCAGATCACCGTGCCGTCCTTGCGGATCTGTCGAACTTCCCAGCTGTTCGATTGACCGGGCGCTTCCAGACAGACGACCATATTTCTGCGTACGAACTCCTTGTCTTCCTCGAAAGAGAGATTCAGCACGGACTGTCCGACCAATTCTTCAACCGCATAGCCGAGCTCCGAAGACCCCGAGGCGTTCACCGAGAGAACGGTGCCGGTGGCATCGACCAAGAAGTACATGGCCGGATTGTGCTCGAAGATCTCTCGCCATTGCCCTTCGCTCGGCCGCAGCACGTCTTCGCCTCGCGTGCGCTGGGCGACTTGCCCCTGCGGCCCGGCCGTGCGTGGGGCGGCGCGTCCCTCCAGTTCCGCATTCATGTCATGCAGCTCCTCCTGCCCCGTCGCGATCGAAAATTTGGCCTGCCGGCGAGCGGGTCCCCGCTCTTGCCGCGCCGGGAAGCGCCAGGCAAGCGGCATCGTCCGGGACCGCAATTGCGGCATCGAGGCGATGGAAGCGCGCTCAGCTCCGGCAGCCAAATGACGCAAATACCGCGTGGCATATCGCCTTGCGGTGAATGGAGCCAAGGAAAACAGGGCATCATGACACCCGCATCGGCTGGCGTGAAATCAAAACAGCAGGTCCCGCCGATGGCAAGGCCCGTGATGTTAGCTGGCCAGAATGCCGGGACGAAAGAGCAGCCTGCCGGTTTCCGGATTGAGCAGCGCAGCGACCCCGCCGCCGCGCGTGCCGGCGGCGCGTCACCGTACGGCTGCGTGGGCCGGCCGTACCGGACGAGACCAGGTCATTCCGCAGCCGCGCCTTTGCCGGCGCGCTCGCCGGGAATCGATTTTGCGTTCAGGACCCCGATCCCGTAGGCGGAGTGCGCGCGCAGGATCTCCATGCACCCATCGTAGGTCTCCGTACGCGCCCAGTCGCGCTGCCACTCGAACATGACCTGCAGCGTGGTCATCGGCACGATCCCGGCCTGGATGCCGCGCTGGACCGCGCGCTCATGTGCCTCGATCGTGATGTCGCCGCAAGCATCGGTCGGAACATGCACGTCGTATCCTTCCGCGATCGCGTCCACCGCGGGGAAGCAGACGCAGCACTCGGTCCACAGGCCGGCGATGACGATCTTCTTGCGGCCGAACCCGGTCACGGCAGCATTAAATTGGCTGTCCTCCCACGAATTCATGGTCGTGCGGTCGATCGGCGGCTGGTCGGGGAACAAGGCCTGGATTTCGGGCAACAGATCACCGTTGAACGTCTTGGCGGCGACCGTGGTCAAAACGACCGGGACGTTGAACAACCTCGCTGCCTTGGCCAGGGCCACGGCGTTGTTGAGGACCATGTGGCGCTCATGCGAGCCGACCCCGAAGAAAATTTGCGGCTGGTAGTCGATCAGAGCGACGATGCTTTCGTCGGGCGTGAGCAGCCCCTCCAGCTTGTGGGACATACTTGGGCTTCCAGTTTGGTGGTCCGGATACCGACAATGGATGTCGGCCCTGCCCTATGTTCTTGCACTCGTTTGCCACCGATAGAATAGTTTTGCTGTCTTCAGAACGTGCAGCAGCACTCCTTGTCCTGATGCCACCAATCCCGGCAACGATACCCTCAGCGCATCGACCATCGGTAGCTGCTCGGGGTCACGCCGACATGCTCGCGGAACCGGCGGGCGCAGTGGCTCTGGTCGGCGAACCCTGCGGCGAGCGCGATCTCCGAAAGCGGCAGGTCGGTGGCGGCCAGCAGGTCGCGAGCGCGTCGTACGCGGCATTGCACCAGGTAGTCGTGCGGCGTCATGCCCTCCGACTGCTTGAACGCGCGGGCGAAGTGATACATCGACAGGCCGGCGGTTGTGGCCAATGCCTGGATGCTGATGGTCTGCTCCAGGTGGGCCTCGATGAACTCGCGCACGCGCCGCAGCGCCCGTGGCGGCAAGCCTCCGCGAATTTGCGGACGTAATGGCGCAGCGGATTCACCCGGCGATGGAACGCCTCGCTCAGGCGAGACCGGTTGCCACTCACAAGCGGCATCACTTGAATTCAGGAGCATGGCCGCGTTCCTTCTCGACGACGAAAAACGATCACCCCCGGCTCGGGT
>Ga0081540_1001676_pt1 | contig 18848 bp, 15 predicted proteins | sample TabmetS2T1R1_FD_71024 | JGI IMG/M metagenome (GOLD analysis project Ga0081540, IMG submission 71024) | Tabebuia heterophylla rhizosphere microbial communities from the University of Puerto Rico - S2T1R1 | ecosystem: Host-associated > Plants > Roots > Rhizosphere ... | reverse complement strand
CCGGCTGCCGCTTCGCCGCGCGCTGCCCGTTCGTGGTCGAGACCTGCACCGCCGCGCCGCCACCGCTGGCGATGGTGAGCACGGGCCACGCCTCGCGCTGCATCCGCGCGCCGCTGGAGCGGCTGGTGTCATGACCGCGCTGCTCGAAGTCGAGGGACTTGTAAAACATTTCGTTGCCGCGCGTTCGGTGTTCGGCCGCCCCACGGCCCATGTCAAAGCCGTTGACGGTGTCAGCTTCACGGTCGAGGCCGGCAAAACGCTGGCGCTGGTCGGCGAATCCGGCTGCGGCAAATCCACCGTGAGCCGGCTGGTGCTGCGGCTGATCGAGCCGGATAAGGGAACCGTTCGCTTCGAGGGCCGCGACCTCGGCGCGCTGAACGCCAGCGAATTGCGCGCCTTCCGCCGCGATGCGCAGATCATCTTTCAGGACCCCTACGCGTCCCTGAACCCGCGCATGACCGTGAGCCAGATCCTGACCGAGCCGCTGGCGCTGCATGACCTGGTGCCGGCGCCGCGGCGGCGCCAGCGGGTCGAGGAGCTGCTGCGGCTGGTCGGGCTCGAACCGCGCTTTGCGCGGCGCTATCCGCACGAGTTCTCCGGCGGCCAGCGCCAGCGCATCGCCATTGCGCGGGCGCTGGCGGTGGAGCCGAAACTGATCATCTGCGACGAGCCGGTTTCGGCGCTCGACGTCTCGATCCGCTCGCAAATCCTCAATCTGCTGCGCGACCTGCAGGACAGGCTCGGCCTCGCCTACATCTTCGTCTCGCATGATCTCGCAGTCGTAAAGCACATCGCCAATCGCGTCGCCGTGATGAATCTCGGCGGCATCGTCGAGACCGCGGACGCCGATGCGCTGTTTGCCGCACCGCGGCACCCCTATAGCCGGGCGCTGCTGTCCGCGATCCCGGTGCCCAAGCCGCAGGCCAAACGCAGCCGCATCGTGCTCGAGGGCGAAATGCCGAGCGCGCTCAATCCGCCCTCGGGCTGCCGCTTTCACACCCGCTGCCCCTACGCGATCGAGCGCTGCCGCACCGAAATGCCGCTCCTTATCGCCGACAGTGCAGGACATGCCACGGCCTGTCACCGCACCGCGGAACTGCCCGCGCCCGGAAGCATCGTGCCGGCCGACGGCGGCTTTTCGCCGGCGCTGGAAAAATTGGTCGCCGCTTTCAGCGGCGGCATGGAAGGTGCATACCGCGCCGGGGTTGATCTCAGGACAGGGCCGGCCGGCCAATCGTAGACAAGGGGATGGCAGCGATGAAAATCTTGCGTTTGGCAATCACCGCGGCGGCGCTGCTGCTGTCGTTCGAGGCAAGTGCCCAGACCACGCTGCGGATCGGGCTCGCCGAGGATCCCGACATTCTCGACCCGACCATGGCACGCACCTATGTCGGCCGCATCGTGTTCGCATCGTTCTGCGACAAGCTGTTCGACATCGATGAAAAGCTCAACATCGTGCCGCAGCTTGCGCTGAGCCACGAGACCTCCGCCGACGGCAAGGAAGTCACGATCAAGCTGCGGCCCGGCGTGAAGTTTCACGATGGCGAGGCTTTCGATGCCGAGGCCGCGAAATTCTCGATCGACCGTCACCTGACAATGCCGGGCTCGTTCCGCAAGCCGGAGCTCGCTAGCGTTGATCGTGTCGAGGTGGTCGATCCCCTCACCATCAAGCTGATACTGAAAGCGCCGTTCTCGCCGTTGATCGCGCAGCTCACCGATCGCGCCGGCATGATGGTCTCGCCCAAGGCGGCAAAGGAAGCCGGTGACAAGTTCGGGCTGCGTCCGGTCTGCGCCGGGCCCTATAAATTCGTCGAGCGCGTGCAGCAGGACCGCATGGTGTTCGAGAAATTCGCCGACTACTGGAACAAGGACAATGTCCATATCGACCGCGTGGTGTTCCTGCCGATCGTCGACGCCACGGTGCGGCTCGCCAATCTGAAATCGGGCGGGCTCGACCTGATCGAACGCGTGCTCGCCACCGATATCAAGGATGTGCGAAGCGATTCGCGGCTGAAGCTGTCGACGGCGATCGAGCTCGGCTATCAGGGCATCACGCTCAACATCGGCAAGGACAAGGCCAAGGGCCCGCTCAGCCAGTCCGCCAAGGTTCGGCAGGCGCTCGATCTGTCGATCGATCGCGAGGCCATCAACCAGGTGGTGTTCAACGGCGAGTTCAAGCCCGGCAATCAGTGGATCAATCCGGATCATCCCTATTATCAGCAGGCGTTTCCGATCCGTGCGCGCGACGTCGCCAAGGCGAAAGCGCTGTTGAAGGAGGCCGGCGTCACACCGCCCGTCAACGTCGACTTCATGGTGCCGAAAGGCGCAGAGACTGAAGCCGTCGCCCAGGTCGTTCAGTCGATGGCCTCGGAAGCCGGGTTCGACATGAAGATCAGGGTCACGGAATTTGCGACCTCGCTGAAGCAGGCCGAAGCCGGCGAGTATCAGGCCTACATGCTGGCCTGGAGCGGAAGGATCGATCCGGACGGCAATTCCTACGTATTCCTGAAAACCGGGGCGCCGCAGAACTACAGCGCCTGGAGCAATGCGGAAGCCGACAAGGCGCTCGACGAGGCGCGTCTCGTCACCGATATGGCGCAGCGCAAGGCGATCTATGAGCGGCTGGCCAAAGCGGAAATGGAAGAACAGGCGATTCTCTACATTTATCACCGGCGCATCCTGATCGCCCACACCACCAAGCTCGAAGGCTACAAGCAGATGCCGGACGGGCTGGTGCGCGTAGTCGGGCTGAAGCTGAAATGATCGGAGCTGCGCCCGCGAGGTTGAGTGAGCCATGCTGAATTTTCTCGCGCGGCGCATCGTTCAGCTCATCCCGACGCTGTTCTTCGTGTCGGTGCTGATCTTTTCGCTGCAGCAGTTGCTGCCGGGAGATCCGGCGCTGGTGATGGCGGGCGAGGAGCGCGATCCTGACGTCATCGCGCAAATCCGCCAGCAATACCGGCTCGATCAGCCGGTGCCGGTGCAATATGTCTACTGGGTCAAGGGCGTGCTGTCAGGCGACTTCGGCGAGTCGCTGCGCAACAAGGTCCCGGTTCGCGAACTGATCGCGCAGAAGCTGCCGGTGACGATGCAACTGGCGTCGATGGCGATCGTGATCGCCTTCCTGATCGGTATCCCCGCGGGCATCATATCGGCGGTCAAGAAAGGCACGGCCTGGGATTATGGCGCGAATTTCTTCGCGCTGTGGGGGATATCGACGCCGAATTTCTGGCTCGGCATCCTCCTGATCTTCCTGTTTTCGATCAAGCTCGGCTGGCTGCCGGCGTCGGGCTATGTGCCGCTCTCCGAGAACTGGCGCGCCAGCATCGCCTCCACCATCATGCCCGCCTTCGTGCTCGGCAATGCGATCGCCGCGATCCTGATGCGGCACACCCGCAGCGCCATGCTGCAGGTGCTGGAAAGCGACTATGTCCGCACCGCCCGTGCCAAGGGCCTCGCCGAGCGCTCGGTGATCCTCAAGCACGCCATGCGCAACGCACTGACGCCGGTGATCACGCTGGGCGCGCTGGAACTCGGCACGCTGCTTTCGGGTGCGGTGCTGACGGAACAGATCTTTTCGATTCCGGGCTTCGGCAAATTGATCGTCGATGCCGTGTTCAATCGTGACTACGCGGTCGTGCAAGGCGTGGTGCTGACGACGGCGACGATCTACATCACGCTGAACCTGATCGCCGACATCGCCTATATCCTCGTCAATCCGCGACTGAGGGGCTGAGGCCATGACCGACGCAGCTCTCGGCGCGATCAGGATTGCCGCCTCCGATGAGTTGGAGAGCCCGGGGCGGCGCGCGTTGCGGCGGCTGTTCAAGCGCAAGGGCGCGGTCGCGGGCCTTATTGTCATCGCGACATTTGTCTTGCTCGCCATTTTCGCGCCGCTGGTCGTGCCTTACGATCCGATCGCGACAAGCTGGTCGCTGGTGCGCAAGCCGCCGTCCGCGCAGCACTGGTTCGGCACCGACGAACTCGGCCGCGACATTCTCGCCCGCGTTGTTTACGGCGCGCGAGCTTCGCTGCTGGCGGGCGCGATCTCGGTCGGGATCGCGCTTTCGATCGGCGTGCCGCTTGGGCTACTGTCCGGTTATCGCGGCGGCTTCATCGACGCCCTGATCAGCCGCATCACCGACGCGATGCTGGCCTGCCCGTTCCTGATCCTCGCGATTGCGCTCGCCGCATTCCTTGGCCCCAGCCTCGGCAACGCCATGATCGCGATCGGCGTCTCGGCCACGCCGATCTTCGTGCGGTTGACCCGCGGCCAGGTCATGACCGTCAAGGTCGAGGATTACGTCGAGGCCGCGCGCGCCATGGGCAACCCGCGCTGGCGCATCGCGCTGTTTCACATCCTGCCGAACATCCTGCCGGCGCTATTGGTGCAGGCGACGCTGTCGATCGCCGCCGCCATCATCGCGGAAGCCGCGCTGTCGTTCCTGGGCCTTGGCCAGCAGCCGCCCGCGCCGTCCTGGGGCAGCATGCTCAATGCCGCGCAGCGGTTCCTGACCAACGCGCCCTGGATGGCGGTCTGGCCGGGGCTGGCGATTTTCCTGGTGGTGCTGTCGTTCAATCTGGTCGGCGACGGCCTGCGCGATGCACTGGATCCGCGGGAGAGGTAGATCCCCGGGGGGCGGCCGTCATTGCAGCCACCGGGTCGCGCGAATGCGCGCCCGATGACAGGCTCCGCGAAGCAATCCATTCCTCCGCTTGCTGAGATATGGATTGCTCGTCGGTACGCTCCTCGCAATGACGGCATGCGCCTCAGATCACCACTTCCCGCAGCACCCTGCGGCAATCCATCTCATATTCGAGATCAATCACCGGCGGCCGGGCGAAATGCCAGGTCAGGCCCGAGCGCGCGGCGCCGCGGCGGACGAGCGCATCGGCGAAGACGTGATGGAAATCGTGGATCGTATAGGTCTGCACATTGGTCGCGTCCTGCCAAGTGAATCCGAATTCGCTCATGCGCCGTTCCATGACGCCCGCGACGTAGCGCACCTTCTCTGCAATGCCCTCGGGGCTGATGTCGCGGTAGCGCACCGTGCGCTCCGCGTAGCTCGCGTTGCCTTCCTGCGATTCGCCGCTGCCCGCGATCACGAAGCTTGGCCCCGTGCCCTGGCTCTGCCGCGTAAAGGAAAAGGCGTAGAATGACGGCTCGGCCGGCGGATCGATCTCCGGGCAGACATTGCTGCGCGCGACCGGATTGGTCGTCCCGTCGTACACGCCCCATTCCGCCAGCGTCTTGACGTAGTGCAGGTTGAAATTGCGGAAGCCTTCATCGGTGAACGCCGCCGGTGAGCGCAATTCGCAGGCGCAGAACGACGTCAGAGGCCGCCCCGCCGCCTGGATATATCTGGCGATTTGCGCAAAGCCCTCGGCCAGCGGCAACGGCCGGTCGAAACGCACCCGCTCGATTTCATATCCGGGACTGGCGGCCACGCCGGCGGAATATTGAAACACGGCCGGAATGAAACGGTAATTGCCGGCGGCAAAGTCGCTCGTCATGTTGGCTCCCCCTGTTTTTCTTATCTCCTAGCATGGCGAGCCGGCGGCGTCGCCCGTCGCATGGCTACCGGCACAAAAAAGCGGCGGCAACGATTTCCGCTGCCGCCGCCTTCGACTGTCATCTGTCGCGAACGATCAGGTGTGCTTGAGCCCCTGCGTGCCGAGATCGAAATCGGCAATCTCCTTGGTCCGCTGCGAGTCTGTCTTGGCCAGGTGGTCCGTGGCGAGCCAGACGTAGACCGCCGGCAGCACGAACAGCGTGAACAGCGTGCCGATCGACATGCCCGCGACCACGACGAGGCCGATCGAGAAGCGGCTGGCGGCGCCGGCGCCGCTTGCCGTCAACAGCGGGATCAGGCCGGTGACCATGGCCGCCGTCGTCATCAGGATCGGCCGCAGCCGGATGCGCGCCGCCATCTCGATCGCCGAACGCTTGTCGAGGCCTTCCTTGAGCTGCAGTTCGTTGGCGAACTCGACCATCAGGATGCCGTGCTTGGTGATGAGGCCGACCAGGGTCAACAACCCGACCTGGGTGTAGATGTTGATGGTCGCCACGCCGAAGAACAGCGGGATCAGCGCGCCGACGATCGCCATGGGAACCGAGATCATGACCACCAGCGGATCCCGGAGGCTCTCGAACTGCGCCGCCAGCACCAGGAAGATGATGATCACCGCGAAGCCGAAGGTGATCGCGAGCTGATTGCCTTCCTGCACATACTGGCGGGAGTCGGCCAGATAGTCGTGACCAAACCCGGTCGGCAGCTTCTTGGCCTCGCCTTCGAGGAAGTCCACCGCCTGCCCGATCGTCACGCCCGGCATCGGCACCGCCGAGAAGGTCGCCGAATTGAGCTGGTTGTAATGCGTCAGCGAATTCGGGTCGGTAGCGGTTTCGATCGACACGATGGTCGACAGCGGCACCAGCTGCCCGGTGTTGGTCGGAACATAATAACCGCCAAGCGATTCAGGCGACAGCCGCATGCCGCGCGGCACCTGCGGAATGACCTGATAGGATCGTCCTTCGAGGTTGAAGCGGTTGACGTAATTGCCGCCGAGCAGCGTCTGCAGCGTCGCGCCGACCTGGGCCATGTTGATGCCGAGATCGCTCGCCTTGGAGCGGTCGATGGAGACGCGCACCACCGGCTGGTTGAAGTCGAGGTCGCTGTCCGAGACGATGAAGATGCCGCTCTTGCGCGCCGCGTCCTTCAGCTTCGCCATCTCGTCGTAGACCGCCTGGAAGCCGGATGTCGAGTTGATCACCATCTGCACCGGCAGGCCGCCCGGACCGCCCGGCAGCGGCGGCAGGTTGAACGCAAACGCCTGGACGCCTTCGATCTTGCTGATTTCGGCTTGCACCAGCGGCTTCAGCTTGGTCGAGGAGCGCGTGCGCTCATCCCACGGCTTCAGCAGCATGCCGGCAATGCCGCCTTGCGGCCCGTTGATGCCGTTCAGGACGAAAGTGAGGTCGGTTTCCGGGAATTTGGCAAACGCCTTGTCGAGCTTGTCGCCGTAAAAGTCGACATAGTCGATGTTGGCGTATTTCGGCGCCTTGGTCACCGAGAACACGATGCCCTGGTCTTCCTCCGGCGCAAGTTCCTTGGCCGTGTTCATGTAGAGGAAGCCGACCAGACCGAGGATCGTCACCGCAAACAGTCCAGTGATCGGGCGATAGTCGAGCGAGCGGTCGAGCTGACGGCCGTACCAGCGCGTCATCGAGCCGAACACCCGGTTGACCAGCCTGGAGAAGCGTCCCTCCTCCGCGCTCGTGAGCAGAACCGAGCACATCATCGGCGACAGCGTCAGCGCGATCACGCCCGACACGATCACCGAACCCGCCAAGGTGAAAGCAAATTCGCGGAACAGCGAACCGGTCAAGCCGCCGAGGAAACCGATCGGCGCGTAAACCGCCGCCAGGGTGATCGTCATCGAGATGACAGGCCCGACGATTTCGCGCGCGCCCTGCAGCGACGCCTGCACCGGCGTTTTGCCTTCCTCCAGATGTCGATGGATGTTTTCCACCACCACGATGGCGTCGTCGACCACGAGGCCGATCGCCAGCACCATCGCCAGCAGCGTCAGCAGGTTGAAGCTGAAGCCCATCGCCAGCATCAGGCTGCAGACGCCGACCAGTGACAGCGGAATCGTGACCACCGGGATGATGACGGAGCGGAACGACGCCAGGAACAGGAAGATCACGACCACGACGATCAGCACCGCCTCGATCAGCGTGTTCTTCACCTCGTCGATTGAGGACTGAATGAACTTGGTGGAATCGTAGGCCACTTTCATCTTCATCGACGGCGGCAGGTTGCGTTCCAGCTCCGGAAACAGCGCGCGCACGCCCTTGACGATCGTCAACGGGTTACCTTGCGGCGTCGCCTGCACGCCGATGAAGATGGCGCGTTCGCCGCTGAAGGCAACGCTCGCATCCGAACTCTGGGCGGCAAGTTCGACGGTTGCGATATCCTCGATCCGCACGAAGCCGCCGTCCTTCGACTTGACGATCATCCTCTTGAACTGCTCGAGGTTCCGCAGGTCGGTATTGGTCTGGATGTTTGAGACGATGAAGTAGCCCTTGGCCTGTCCCGCCGCAGCCTGGAAGTTGTTGGCGGCGATCGCCGCCGAGACATCGTTTGGCGACACGCCGCGCCCCGCCATCCTGACCGGATCGAGCCACAGCCGCATCGCAAAGGTCTGGCCGCCGAGAATGTCGGCGGACGCCACGCCATCGACGGTCGACAGCACCGGCTGCACGACGCGCGTGAGATAGTCCGATATCGCCGAGCCGGAGAGCTCGTCGCTGGAGAAGCCGAGATACATCACGGCCGTGGTCTGGCCGGTCGTCTTGGTCACGATCGGGTCGTTCGATTCCTTCGGGATCAGGTATTTGACCGAGTTCACCTTGGCGAGGACTTCGGTCAGCGCCTGGTTCGGATCGAAATTCAGCTTGATGTAGACCTGGATCGTGCTGGTGCCCTGCACCGACGACGAGGTGATGTAGTCGACGCCTTCGGCGGAGGCGACCGCCTGCTCGATCGGCGTGGTGATGAAGCCCTGGATCAGGTTGGCCGACGCGCCGGGATAGACGGTGGTGACGTTGACCACCGTGTTCGACAGCTTCGGATATTGCCGGATCGGCAATACGCTGGCGGCGCGCAGACCGATCAAGAGGATCAGCAGGCTGACGACGATCGACAGGACCGGACGCTTGATGAAGATATCGGTGAAGACCATCGGTAGATTATCCCGCTGAGTTCAGCATTTTCGGGCGCGGCCCATCGTTCAAGGACCGTCACCCGTCATTCCCCAACGCGGCCGATTCCGGCCGCGATCATGTGTCAGTAGCGCGGCGGCTTCGCCGGGATCGGCGGCACCGGATCGTTCGAGATCGTCACGGGCGATCCCGACTGCAGCTTGAGCTGGCCGACCGCCACGACGCGGTCACCATCCTTCAATCCTTTGAGGATTTCGGCGCGCCCATCGATGCGCTTGCCGGCCTGCACGAAGGCACGCGTCGCGACCAGGCTGGTCTTGCCGTCGTCTTCCTTCTTCTCGCTGACGAGATAGACCGAGTCGCCGTAGAGCGTGTAGTCGACCGCGGTTTCAGGTACGGTGATCACCGCCGGCTTGTCCGGCAGTACCACGGTCGTGGTCACGAACATGCCGGGCTTGAGGATCTTTTCCGGGTTCTGGATCGTCGCCTGCACGCGGATGTTGCGCGTCTCGGTCGCGATCTGCGGCTCGATGGTAGTGATCTTGCCCTCGAAGGTGCGGCCGGGATAGGCGTCCACCGCGATGCGTACGATCTGTCCGACCTTGAGCTGGCCGGAATCCTTCTCCGTCACGGTGAAGTTGGCATAGAGCACGGACAGGTCAGTCAACGAGACGATCTGCGTTCCAGCGGTCAGGTATTGCCCGAGCTCGACCTTGCGGACGCCGAGTTCGCCGTCGAACGGCGCGCGCACCAGCTTCTGCGAGATAATCGCTTCCGTCTTGGCAATGTTCGCGGTGGCCTGATCGAACGCGGCCTGCGCGTTATCGACGGTCATCTGCGGCCCGACCTGGCGCTCGGCCAGTTGCTTGGCGCGATCCAGCGAGATCTGCGCCACGCGCTGCTGGGCCTTGAAGTTGGCAAGGTCGCCCTGCTCGGGAGCGTCGAACAATTGCAGCAGCGGCGTGCCGGCTTTCACGCTGGCGCCCGCGGTGAACAGGATGTCGGTGATACGGCCGTTGACATCGGAGGTGACATTGACCTGGTGCACGGCGGCAAGATCGCCGACCGCGATCAGCAGGTTCGGGATGACTTCGGACTTCGCTACCGCAACGTTGACGCTGCTCGGCGGCGGCTTCATGGTCGCGAAGAATTGCGCGATCATCTTGCCGCGGAAGTAGTTGAACCAGACCAGACCGCCGACCAGCACGGCCAGCAGCGTTCCCACGACGATGAACCAGCGCACCAGCCGGACCGGCCGCTTGTGCGGTTTTTCGCTGATCGGTTTGCCCGACAGTTTTGGTTCAGTCACGATATTCATGGCATGCACTTTCTGCAGTTACCGATTGTCCCGGCTTCGGCGACAGCTCGCGGTCGAGATGAAAAGCAATCGCGGCTTCGGTCAGTCCGATGCCGCGCAGGATAAATTGGGAAAGCTGCCGATCGAGATCGGCAACTTCGCCATAAGGAAGACACGGCACCGCCGGAAGTCGCGTCAGCGCCGCCATCAGCACGGTGTGATGCGCGAACCAGAACAGGTTGAGCGGGTCGCCGCTGATCCGTGACGCGTCGCCCGCAGCCACCGCGCGCTCGATCGACGCCGTGAACATCGGCCCGATCAGGCCGGCAATCTTGTCGTACAGCAGGCGGGCGAACTCCCCGTCATCGAGATGGCTGGTCGTCATCAGCCGCAGCCGCTGCGCTTCCTCCTGATCGGAGCCGTCGGATACCTCCATGAAGTGCCCGACCATGCCCTTGATCAGTTCGACGAGCGTGCCGGTGGACGGTTCCTGGCCCAGCAGGAGCGCAAAATCCGGATCGGCCTCGCACTCTTCCGCGAGGATTTCGGCATAGAGCGCAGCCTTGGAAGGGAAGTGCTTGAACAGCAGGCCTTCGGAAATGGCCGCGGCCGCCGCCACGCTCTTGGTCGTGGTGCCGGCAAAACCGTTGCGGGCAAAGCACCGCTTGGCGGCGCTCAATATCAATTGCCGCCGCAGGTCGCTGGTCATGCGCAGGTTGGACATGGGCGCGTGAGTAATCACTCACCATGGCGGAGTCAAGGAACATTGTACCGCACCGGCCAAGTTTTGGCCCGATGCGGCACGAAAATCACACCTCATTGCCCTGTTTGGACAACGATTTTCCGAAAACCCCGCTCGCCGGTGATCCCGGCTGACCGCAACCGTTATCCCGCAAGCGATACCGCTCGGCCGCTGTGGCCGCGCCGAGCGCATTCTTCAATCCGAGTTGACGCGAGCCAAGCCATTTAAGATAGTTGCAGATGCGACTAATTGACGGTCGCTCGTCCCAACAAGTATGGCGAACCATGAACTTGGATGCGCGCGAGCTGGCGGACTCATTCGACCTCGAGAAACTGACAGCGGAGTTCTATGCCAACCCCTACCCGACCTATCGTGCACTGCGTGAGAACGAGCCGGTCAAGCGGCTGCCGAACGGTTCGTATTTCCTGACCCGCTACGACGATCTCGTCGCCGCCTACAAGAACACCAAGGCGTATTCCTCGGACAAGAAGAAGGAGTTCTCGCCGAAGTACGGCGACTCCCTGCTCTACGAGCATCACACCACGAGCCTCGTCTTCAACGATCCCCCGGCGCACACCCGCGTTCGCCGCCTGATCATGGGCGCGCTGTCGCCGCGTGCGATTGCCGGCATGGAGCCCGATCTGGTCAGGCTCGTCGACCGCCTGCTCGACGGACTCGCCGCCAAGGGCAAGGTCGACCTGATCGAGGATTTCGCGACGGCAATCCCGATCGAGGTGATCGGCAATCTTCTCGACGTTCCGCAGGAGGAGCGCGGTCCGTTGCGCGACTGGTCGCTCGCCATCCTCGGCGCGCTGGAGCCGGTGATCGGCGCGGAAGTGTTTGCGCGCGGCAACAAGGCGGTGAAGGATTTTCTCGCCTATCTCGAAGTGCTGGTGGCGCGGCGGCGGGCCAAGCCGGGCAATCCCGATCGCGACGTGCTGACCCGGCTCATTCAGGGCGAAGACAATGGCGAACGGCTGACCGAGAAGGAATTGCTGCACAATTGCATCTTCCTGCTCAATGCCGGCCACGAGACCACCACCAATTTGATCGGCAACGGGCTGGTGGCGCTGTTCGGTCACACAGGCGAGAAACTGCGGCTGATCGAAAACCCCGCGCTGATCAAGACCGCGGTCGAGGAAATGCTGCGGTTCGAGAGCTCGAACCAACTCGGCAACCGCATGACGGTCGAACCGGTCGAACTCGGCGGCATCGCGATGCCGGCAGGTACGCCAGTGACGCTATGCATCGGCGCCGCCAATCGCGATCCCGCGCAATTCGCCGATCCCGAACGGCTCGACATCGGCCGCACCCCGAACCGGCATCTCGCCTTCGGCACCGGCGCACATCAATGCGCCGGCATGGCGCTGGCGCGGCTCGAAGGCGCAATTGCGATCTCGCGCTTTTTGGCGCGGTTTCCGGATTATGCGCTCAGCGGCGAACCGGTACGCGGCGGCCGGGTGCGTTTCCGGGGATTTCTGAGCGTGCCCTGCACGGTCGGCTAGGGCTGTGGCGAATTGCACCAGTCCTGCATCGCAAAATCGCGAACGATTCCTAAGCTTGCGCGTTGACATTCCGGGCGACGAAGCACGAGGGAGTTGCGATCATGCTTCCGCGCGGTGTGCGCCTCGCAGCGTTTTTTCTCGGTGTCTCCGCGATCGCGATGAGCACCGGTTCGTCCGCCCAACCGGGAAAAGGCCATGGGCCAGGTGGCGGGGCTGCGCCGGCAGCCCGACCGGCAGGACCTCCACCGCGCGCAGCGGCGCCGCCCGCAATGGCCCGCCCGTCAGCTCCTCCGGCAATGGCGCGGCCGGCCGCACCGGCGTTCCATGCAGCTCCGCCCCAGCGTCCAGCGATGGCCCCGCACGCGCCGCCGCGTATCGCCGCGCCTCAACGACCGGCCGCGCCGCGTGTTGCAGCACCACGACCCGAGATCCATCGTGCCTCGCCGCCGCAGCGTCCGGCCATGACAAGACACAATGAGCCGCGCATCGCCGCACCATCGAGGCCGAGCCCATCCCCCGCCGTGAGCGCGCGCCCTTCGCAAAAGGAACAGATCCAAACGCGGGCGCAGCAGCGCGAACAACTTATCCAGCAGCGACAGCAAGTGGCGCAGGAGCGGCAGCGTGACGTGCTGTCGCGGCAGAGCACCGAGCGCCAAAGCCGCATCGATCGCTTGCAGCAGCGCGTGCAGCAATTGCAGTCGCAGAAGCCGGAAGGCCGCCGCGCGCAACGCGCGCAGGAACGGCAGTTGCAGGCGCAGAACCGCCTGCTGCAGCGCGAGCAGCGCCAACAGCAAAGCGATCAGGCGCGCCTGCAGCGGCTGGGACCACAGCCTTCGGCCGAACGATCCACTGCTGCAGCCGCTGCGCAGGCGGCAGCACGGGGGCGATTCTCCGAGCGCTTCCGCGGCAATGATGCCCAGCAGGCCCAGGCGGCGCTCACGGCCCGGGAGAACCGATGGGCTCCGCGTCGTGCCTGGCAGCGCGGCCATCGCGCAGCGTTTGTGCCGTGGCTCGGCCCGGTATTCTGGCCCTACGCCTATTCCGACATATTCGAATATACTTTCTGGCCCACCGGCTATGAGCCCGGCTATTGGGCCTACGCGTACGACGACCTCGTCGACACGGTGTTCTGGGGAACCGGCAGCCCGTATTCCGCGTACGCCCGATATACGGAGCCTGGCGCTACTGTCACCGATTCTCGGGCACGCGAACCCGCTGGCGCGAGCCCGCAGGCCCTCCGGCAACTATGCGGAGAACCGGACAAGGGCGTCACCGCCTGGCCGATTGCGGAGATCACGCGGGCGGTACGGCCGACGCCCGAGCAACGCGCCCTGCTCGATGAATTGAAGACTGCCGCGGCAAAGGCTGCCGATGTGTTCAAGCAATCCTGCGCCGATTCCTATGCGATGACGCCGCCCGGCCGCCTGCGGGCGATGACCAACCGCGTCAGCGCAACGCTCAACGCGGTGAGGATCGTGCGGCCGGCACTCGAGCAGTTCTATAATTCGCTGGACGACGAGCAAAAGGCGCGCTTCAACGCGCTTGGCCCCAATGTCGGCGATCGCTCGCAGCCGCAACAGCAAGCGAATGCTTCGGCCGAGGGCTGCGGCGATCCGAAGTCCGGCCTCACGCAGCTGCCGATCGAGCGGATCGAAGCCGTGATACATCCGGCGGGCAAGCAAAAGGACGCTCTCGACCGCTTGAGCAAGGCGACGAAGGATGCGGTTGCGGGGTTGCAGGCCGCCTGCCCCGACGACGTAGCACTCACACCAATCGGGCGGCTCGAGGTAATGGAGAAGCGGCTCGAAGCCATGCTGCATGCCGCCGAGCTGGTTCAGCCGGCGTTGGACGAGTTCTATGCCACGCTGGGCAACGAGCAGAAGGCGCGCTTCAACACGCTGCAACAGGTCGCAGGCCCATGACTGCGGCTTCGGCGACTGCAGCCCTGGCGAAATCCCGTGTGCGGCACAGCGACCGGGTGTTCCTGATCATGGCAGTGAGCGGACTGGCATGGATGCTTTCATCGCCTCCGGCCCTGTCGCAGGCGTCGCAAGGAACCGAGAGCGACGCAGGGCAATTGGCGTTCAACAATGCCTGCCGCACCTGCCACATAGTGAAGGAGGGCGATAACCGGCTGGGCCCCAACCTGCACAAGGTTATCGGACGGAAAGCAGGATCGCTGCCGAACTATCCGTTCTCCAGTGCAATGAAGGACGCGGACTTCGTCTGGGATACGGAGAAGCTCGATCGCTTCATTGCAAACCCGGATGAGGTGGTGCCCGGCAACGGCATGAAGCCGTATGGTGGTCTACCGTCGGGCGACGAAAGAAAAAAGATCATCGCCTTCCTTGCTCAATCGAGATGACGACCAGTGTGAATCGGGCGCCGTGATTCACTCACTTCCACTCCCAACTGACGCCAATTCTCGCTCCAGGGCCTGGGTCACCATAACGGCGGATCGTTCGTCGAGATGAATGCCGTCCGCCCAGCGCAACTCGTCCCGGTTCACATCGATGCGGAGCCATCGGCGCGCGTCCGGAAATGCGGAATGAACGATCTCGCGGGTGGTCCTTGTGAACCGCGAGCCTTCAATTGGCTCCGGATAGGGTAACTCGAACAGCAGCACCCGCGCGCCGCGCTGCTCGACCGTTCGGATCAACTCTTCAATTCGCTTCGTATTGATCCTCGTCTCGTTCGCCGGATCTTCTGCGTCGAGCCGTTGCAGCGCGCGCTCCGCGTGGATTCGGCTATCGAAATCGCTCGGCGGCTGCTCCAGCAGGCGTCGCAGATTCAGCAAAGCCTGCTCGTGTGAAAGAGGCGCATGAAGCCGCTGCTCGTAAGCGGCCACCGCCGCTCTGACAGGACGAAAGAACAACGGCTCGGTGTCGCCGCGGGAATATCGTTCTACCAGTGCGGTGTCGGTCGGCCGGCCGAGGACGTTCGCCTCGACCAGTATCAATCGCGGAAGCTGCGGCTGGTTGGCAATGATCTCCAGACCGGTGACGGGAGAACCGCCGGCGAGCGCCAGGTTCCTCAGGCGCGGTGTTGCGAAATACTCCTCCTTGAGACGGAACGTCAGCGAACTGCCCACCAGCACGACATCAGGTACGGGCTCGCGCAAATAGCGGCTGAGCGTGATCAGCGTGCCGTCACGCGTGGTCGTTGCCGGCATTTGCAGGCCGCTGCCAAAGCGGGCCGTCGCAAGGCCGCAGGCGATCAAGAGAATGACCGCGACCGCACCGCATTTGACCAACCATCGAACCGCAGACACGTTTGCTTCGCCCTAGTCTCTTTGTTTGAGCATGATCTTTTCGGACAACCGGTTCCCACTTTTCCGGATCATGCTCTAGAACTGAAAATAGATGAAGGAAGTTTCGGGACCGGCCTCAAGATACATCAGCGCAACCATGGAACCGTAGAGATACGGCTCGAAACGCTGCAATTTTTTCTCGAGCAGCGAACCGGAAGCGAAGTGCTGAATGATGACCGGCAGCGAATAGAGCAGCGCCAGGCTATAGAACAGCTTCGTTGGATTGGGGTTCGTGCTCGGCGTGAACATGCCCGCGAGGTAGCCGACTGCATGGTCGAAGTTCGGCAGCTTGAAGAATATCCAGAGCATGGTGACGCAGACGAAGACGAGGATCATTCGCCCTGCCCGGAACATCGGAGAATCGATCGAAGCCAGCCGCGCCAGCAAAGGCCGCTCGAGCACCAGAAACAGGCCGTGCAACAGCCCCCACATCAGATAGCTGAGGCCGGCGCCGTGCCAGAGACCGCCGAGTCCCATGACAATCATCAGGTTCAGATAGGTTCGCCACGCGCCATGGCGATTGCCGCCGAGCGGGATGTAAAGATAGGTCCGCAGCCAGGTCGACAGCGAGATGTGCCAGCGCGTCCAGAATTCGGAGAACGAGGCCGAGATGTAGGGCAGATCGAAATTGATCGGCAGGCGATAGCCGAACAAGAGGCCGAGCCCGATCGCGATCGCGGAGTAGCCGAAGAAGTCCGCGTAGATCTGATAGCTGTAGAGAAACACGAGCAACCAGCGATCCTGCGTCTGCAGCGTCTCGTAGAGCGGGAAGCTCATGTAAGACGTCATCTCATTGAGGTTGTTCGCGACATAGAGCTTGAAAAAGAACCCGGCGATAATCCATTTCGCGGCGTCGACGAGGGGAATGTCCACGAAATACTTCGGCTTGATCTGCGGCATGAACATTTCGGCGCGCGTGATCGGGCCGGCGACGAGCTGCGGAAAGAAGATGATGTAGAGGAAGACGCCGGTCAGCGTCGGCGGCGCCGTCTTCTGCCGCGTCAGGTCCACCAAGAGGCTGATGTTGTGGAAGACGAAAAACGAGATGCCGATGGGCAGCGGCAGTTTCAAAAGAAAATCAACCGGCGCGAAATCGACCAGGCTGGGCGATGCCGGATCGATGAACAGAAACTTGTATTTGAAGAATGCCAGCAGCGCGAGGTTGAAGGCAATGCCGGCCGGCAGCCAGGTCTTCCGGTTCCGCAACGCCAGAACCAGGAACAGATAGGTTCCAAAAACCGCAACGGCCAGCAACGCCAGCAGTTCAGGCTGGCCGTATCCGTAGAAGAACAGGCTCGCGAGCACCAGCCACTGGACCTGAAACGGCCGCAGCGGTGGAAGATAATACGCGCCGAAGACAATGACGGCGAAAACGCCGAACTGCCAGGATGTGAAAGTCATGCCGCCCCGACGGTGGTTGGGGAAGCTCTAGCATCCCGGCCCGGGAGGGCATAGCCGAAACGGGGTCAATCGCAGCCGCGGCGCGATCAACCCACGCCCGAGGGAACAGAAGTTCTAGTTCCCGGCGGTATTGAAGCGGGAAAGGTCGCAATCCCTTTCGGCATACTTGACCCTGCGAAGGCCCTCGCTGTCGACCACCACGGTCGGCCGGCAGCGCGCGTTCCAAGCGATCTGGGCTGCTTCGTCGGCCTTCAGCTCTTCCGCCGTCCGTCGCTCGATCTTGATCGTGCCGCGACCACCGACCGCGAAATTGGTCTGCTGACTGGGAAGCAGCGGACCGCCGTTGGCGATGGCCGACGCCTTGGCGTCCTGATACGCCCGCTCCTGCCTGGCCGCCTGGGCGGCAGCCGCGGCGTTGCCGTGATCCATCGCGAACTGCGCGGACGCCGATGAGACCGAAGCGACGACAATCGAGATCGCGATGACGAGACGCATTGAAACTGCCCCTTGAAATGGTTGCCCGGCCATCATGAACCGACAAGCATTGAGGCGGCGTAAAGCGGCGTGACTAACCGCTTCGCAATCCGATGCGTAAAGGTTTAGCTGTTTTTCCGGCGCAGGAAGATACGCAAGGCCTGCGGGATGCCTGCCGGAATTCATCGCGCCACGCGGCCGGGCGCGCTCCCCGATCGCTTCGAGGAGCGGAGTGCGTTACTCGCTGCGGCCGAATTCGCAGCCCTTGCGGGCGTAGACCAGGCGGACGACGCCTTCATTGTCGTAGGTGCGCTTCGGCTTGCAGAACGCTTCCCACTTTTCGATGCTGGCACGCCTAGCCTTTTCGTCTTCCTGTTCCTGCGCAGGATTGCGCGGCGAGTCATCGAGGTAGGACGTCGTGCACAGCTTTCCGAAGAACTTGCTGTGGGTGCAACGTTCGACGACCTGCCATGCTTGCGCCGAGGTCGGCAGCACGGCGAGGATTGCAATCGCGTAAAGGATTTTCATGGTTGTCGCTCATCGCTCTCGGAGACATTCTCCGTGCGGAGTAGCTAGCGCCGTAGTTGACGCGGGCGCAACGCTAACCCTTTGTTAAGCTAAATAGCGTGGACAAAGGTTAAATCTGGAACCGGCAATTGTCGCTTTCTGCTACGCTATTCGCAAAGCCCCGCGCGGCAGTTCAGCTACGAGACAACTTCGTCCGTCGATGACACAGCGGCGCGCGACGTGCGCGCGCCCGGGCTAGACCGCGGTGCGGTGCCGTTCGATGCAGGTCTTCAAAACTTCATCCATCGGCTTGTTCCACCAGTCGTTGGAAAAGATTTCGATCTCGGAATAGCCGGCAAAGCCCTGCGCCTCGACCGCCGATCGCGCGGATTTGATGTCGATGACGCCGTCACCCATCATGCCGCGATCATTGAGAATATCCTTCGTGGGCACCAGCCAGTCGCAGACGTGAAATGCAAGCAGGCGATCTTTTCCGGCGCGCGCGATCTGCGCCATCAGCTCCGGATCCCACCAGATGTGATAGACGTCGAGCGCGACGCCGAGCGCACCGCTACGCTTCGGATCAAGCTGGTCGCAAATATCCAACGCCTGCTTCGTCGTGTTCACGCAGGCGCGATCGGCGGCATAGGCCGGATGCAGCGGTTCGATCGCCAGCGGCATATCGGCCTGTCTTGCATAGTCCAGCATCTCCGCGATGCCGTCGTGGACCTGCGCACGCCCAGCCACGATGTCTTTTGAAGCGGCGCTGCCCGGTCGCGAATATTGCGGCAGGCCGCCGACGACCAGCACCACGCAGGGCGCACCCAGCGCCTTGGCTTCGTCGACCGCGCGACGGTTGTCATTGCGGGCCTCGATCCGGTGCGCCG
>Ga0081540_1001675_pt1 | contig 18852 bp, 16 predicted proteins | sample TabmetS2T1R1_FD_71024 | JGI IMG/M metagenome (GOLD analysis project Ga0081540, IMG submission 71024) | Tabebuia heterophylla rhizosphere microbial communities from the University of Puerto Rico - S2T1R1 | ecosystem: Host-associated > Plants > Roots > Rhizosphere ... | reverse complement strand
GCTTAGTCTCGCGCTCGATCTCGTCGATCCGCGCCACGTCGAAGGTGACGTTCCTGGCCTTTTCCCAGACTGTTTTGGCGGCTTCTTTCGGGATGACGCCAAGTTCCGCCTGTGCGTCCGCCGCATGCGCCTCGATCTCGAACCAGATCTTGAAGCGGGTCTGGGGCTCCCAGATGGAAGCCATTTCCGGGCGGGTATAGCGGGGGATCATCAAAATCTCCGGACGGGCAGGGGTGCCGCGAGGCTGTCCCCGGCCGATTTGTTTTTACGCTGCGCTTTAGCAAATCGGGCCGGTGGAAGCCACCCCGGGATGGAGGCAATGAGCCGTTGGCCAACGCTCATCAACACCGCCAATGGCGTTGACGCCCGAGCGCCTTACCGCCATATAGAGCGCATGTACAAGCTTCTGTCAGCCACTTCGACCACCACCGCGACCGCTCACGGCGGATCGCCTGCTGGTTCTGCGCGCTAGAGACAAGCGTACTTCACCCAGAAAAGGCCCCGCCGGCGACGGACGGGGCCTTTCTTGTTTTTGGGTGATCCCGTCCGCGCTTTTTCCCCTCGCAAGGAACATAAGCCATGGACGATCTCGACCACCGAAATCTCGGCGTACAACTCAAACTCTGGCACCTTCAGGACGACGCGCCGGGCATGGTGTTCTGGCACCCGCGCGGCTACGCGATCTACCGGGTGCTGGAGGACTATGTCAGGCGCAACATGCGCCAGGCCGGCTATGCCGAGGTGCGGACGCCACAGCTCCTGCCAAGGGAGTTCTGGGGCCGCAGCGGCCACTGGGACAAGTTCGGCGAGCACATGTTTCGCCTCGACGACGGCGAACAGGCGATGGCGCTGAAGCCGATGTCGTGCCCGTGCCACGTGCAGATCTTCAACAAGGGACTGCGCTCGTGGCGCGAGCTTCCGATCCGTTACGCCGAGTTCGGCGCCTGCCACCGCAACGAGCCTTCCGGCTCGCTCCACGGCATCATGCGGACGCGCGCCTTCGAGCAGGACGATGCCCATGTGTTCTGCCGCGAGCAGGACGTGGAGGGCGAAGTCGCGCGCTTCATCGCCCTGCTGGGCGAGGTCTACCGCGACCTCGGTTTTGGCGACTATAAGGTGGCGCTGGCGACGCGTCCGGCGGTGCGTGCCGGCGACGATGCGACGTGGGACTGGTCCGAGGCCAGGCTCGCCGATGCCGCGCGGCAATGCGGCCTCGTTCCTCAGATCAATCCCGGCGAAGGCGCGTTCTACGGACCGAAGCTGGAATTCGCGCTGCGCGACCGGTTGGGACGATCCTGGCAATGCGGTACGGTGCAACTCGACGGCGTGCTGCCGGAGCGGCTCGAAGCGTCCTACATCGCCCCCGACGGCAGCCGCGCGAGGCCGCTGATGATCCACCACGCCATCTTCGGATCGCTCGGCCGCATGATCGCGATCCTGCTCGAGCACCATGGCGGCGTGCTGCCGTTCTGGCTGTCGCCGGACCAGGTTGCGGTGGCGCCGATCTCGAAAGACCAGGCCGGATACGGCGCGGACGTGCTGGCGGCGTTCGAGGATGCCGGAATCAGGGCCGTTGCCTATGACGGCGCCGATACGCTTTCGCGGCGCATCGTGGCGGCGCGTGACATGGCGGTGCCGGTGATGGCGATCGTCGGCGCACGCGAGATGAGGGAGGGCCGGGTGAGCCTGCGCGAGCGCGACGGCTCACAGGCCGACGTTCCGCTGGCCGAGGCGGTGTCCCGTCTGCAGGCGAGGGCGCGGCCGGGCGCCTTGTAGGCGCGGCCGACCGTCACTACAGGCTGGCCAGCCCGCATTCCACGGCGAGCCGCACAAGCTGGGCGTCCGTGCGCATGCCGGTCTTGGTCTTGATCAGGTAGTGGTAGTTCTGCACGGTCTTGATGCTGAGATTGAGGTTCGAGGCGATCTGCTCCGTGGTCGCGCCGGCGGCGAGCTGTCTCAAGATCTCGATTTCCCGCTCGCCGAGCTGATCGAGCACCGAGCCGGAAGGGGTGAGGCTTTCCAGCGCCAGCACGCGGGCGATGTCGTCGCTCATCGCCTGTTCGCCGCGAATGACCGAGCGGATCGCGCGGATCAGCGCCGATGGGTCGGAGCCCTTGGTGACATAGCCGTTCGCTCCGGCATTGAAGGCGGCCTTCACCTGCGCCGCCTCGCTGTGCATGCTGAAGACGAGAATGCGGGTGTCGGACGAGCGGGTGCGAATGTTCCTGATCGCCTCGAGCCCGCTGGCGCCCGGCATCGATATGTCCATCACCACGACATCGGGCGCGTGCGCCTTGAACGCGCGATAGGCGTCGGCGGCGTTGTCGGCCTCGGCCACCACCCGGAAATCGTCCTGATGTTCCAGCACGCGCCGGTAGCCCTGCCGAACCACGGGATGGTCGTCAACGAGCAGGATCGAAATGCCCCTGATCTGCGACACGATCATCAGGCTGCAAGCGGGATCGTGGCGGCGACGCTCACCCCGCGGTTTGCATCGGCGATCGACAGCGAGCCGCCGAGCGCTGTGACTCGCTCGCGAATGCCGGTCAGGCCGAAGCCGGGAAAGCGGGCCAGTTTGGACGCATCGCCGCCGCCGTCGTCCTCGACATGGACCAGCAGCGCGTTTTCCGCGCCGGTGCGCCGCTCGATCCGCAGCACGATCACCCGCGCCGAACTGTGCCGCAGCGAGTTGGTCAGGCACTCCTGGGCGACCCGGTAGGCGGTCGCCGCGACGGCGCCGCGGACGTCGGCGAGGTCGCCCTTGAGGTCGAGCTGGATCGTCGGCTGGGTCGCATTCCGCGACCGCCAGCTATCGACGAGATCGACCAGGCAGGCCTCGAGCCCGAGTTCCTCGGCGGGCGGATGGCGCAGTCGGTTCAAGGTATCGCGCAGGCAGGCGATGATGCGGTGGGTGGCCTGCGAGATCATCCGCGCGTCCTGTGCGACCTCGCTCTTGGGGCTGTCCTGCGCGCTGGTCGCCTCGATTGTATTGGCGAAAGCGAGGATCGCGGTCAGGTTCTGTCCGAATTCGTCATGCAGTTCACGGGCGAGCGCCCGCCGCTCGTCGCCGCGGATTTCGAGCAGGCGCCGGGTCAGCGCGGCGCGTTCCTCCATCGACTGCGCGAGGCGGTCGCCGAGATCGCCGACCGCCTGTCCGATCATCGCGAGTTCCATCGAGCGGAAGCGGGGCAGTGCCGTGCGATATTGCCCGCGCGCCATCCGCTGCAGCGCGGCGACGATCCGTTGCGCCGGCGCAAGCGTATGCGCAATGGCGAGCGAGGCCAGCAGCGCGATCGCCACCGCCATCAGCAGCACGACGTGGATATTGTCGAGGATGTGCTGCCAGGCCAACGCGATGGCTGCATTTGGATCGGCTGCGGCCGAGACGTTGCCTGCGTTGGCGGCGCGGGCGCTGATCGGCCGGACCACCGCGCCGTGATCCCCGAGCAGTGTCTGTACGGTAGCTGCGAACCAGCGCGGCGGAGCCTGCCCGATCCCCTTGCTCTGGCCGCACAGCGGCTTCTCGAACGCGCCCGCCGGCTCGAACCGGACGCAGATGCCCGGCGAGATCAACCCCATGGTTTCGATGGTGCGCCATTCCGGCACCGGCAGCAGTTGCTCGCGCATTCTGTTGCTGCGCAACAGCAATTCGCGCCAATACAGCGCCTCCAGTGCCACCGAGACCCGCTCCGCGGAAGCGGCGGTGGCGCGATCGACGCTGCGATGGGCATCGATCGTGGCCCAGACGGTTGCCGCTCCCAGGCACAGGATGACCACGACAAACAGGCGGGCGACGAGCTGAAGCACGAGGCGCATGCGATCACTCCCGGGCGTGCGTACAAGCACAACTGCAGCGCCAATTCGCGCCAATTGCAAGTCGGGCGGTAAGGTCCAGCTTGGGAAATTTTCCCGGCCAACCACGGGCATATCTCTTTGGACGCGGCCGTGGCCGCTGATCTAACTAGGCCAAAGGGCCTGTTCGCAGCCGGCCTTTATAGCGAGGCTCCGCCTTTCCAGGGAACTGACGCATCATGAGCGCAACGGCCAGCGCCGAAACCGCATCGTCCGGCGCGGATACGCCGGAACGCAGCGCGCTCCTGCTGTGGATGATCTTCACCGGGCTCTCGGTTTTCGCCGTGGTCGTGCTGTGGCGATACGGCTTGCTGCATCTGATGGTCGTTTCCGACCGCACCTATATTTCGAGCGTCATCGCGGTCCTCTATGTCGTCACCTGCTTCCATTGCTTCTGGCGGACGCGCGCGATCGCCCGCGAAGGCGAGGTCACGCGGCGCTGCCGCGCCATCCTGTCGGTTCCCGGCGGCGCGAAGGGACTGGATGAGGATGCGCGCGCCCTGCCGGGCGGAATGGTGACGGATCACATCCGAAGCCTGGTGCAGAAGGCGAGGGCGCAGGCCGCCGGCCGCATCGACCAGACGCTGCTGCTGCGCTCGCTCGCCGACCGGCTGCGCGGCTCCAACGGGTTTGGCGCGTTCGTCTCCGACACGCTGATGAAGCTCGGGCTGCTCGGCACTATCATCGGCTTCATCATCATGCTGGCGCCGATCGCCACCCTCGATGCGGCCGACAAGGTCGCGATGAAATCATCGATGGGCTTGATGAGCGACGGCATGGCGGTCGCGATGTACACGACGCTGGCCGGCCTGATCGGCTCGATCCTCGTCAGGATCCAGTACTACATGCTGGATGCCGCGACCCAGCGGGTGTTTTCCGACGCCGTCATGCTGACGGAGACGCACGTCACCCCGGCGCTGGAACGCCGCCATGTTGGATGATTTCGGTCTCTATCCGCGCGAGGAGGCCTTCGATCCGCTTGGCGTCATGCTGTTCAAGGCGCTGCAGGTGATCGCGTTCCTGTTCTTCCTGGCGCTGCTTGCGGTCTCGCCGGATTCCAAGGACGGCAAGATCGATTCCAAGGCCGAGTTCATCATCACCATGGACTGGCCCGACAATCATCCTGATGATTTCGACCTGTTCGTGCAGGACCCCGCCGGCAACATCGCCTGGTATCGCCATCGCGAGGCCGGTTTCCTCACGCTCGACCGCGACGACCGCGGCGGCGCCAACGATTTCATCATCGTCAACGGCAAGAAGATTCCCTCGCCGATCCGGGAGGAGATCGTCACGGTGCGCGGCATCGTCCCCGGCGAATACACCGTCAACGTCTCGCACTTCCAGGCCACGACCGGCCAGCCCGTGGTGGTGAACGTGAAGGTCCAGAAGCTCAATCCGACCGCGCAGGTGATCTTCGACAACAAGCTGACGCTCGACCACACCGGCGAGGAGAAAACCGCGCTGCGCTTCTGGCTCGATGCCGAAGGCAAGGTGGTCGACGTCCAGCAGCGGCCGAAATCGCTGATGGAGACCTTCCGCAACGTCCGCTCCAACGGCGCGGACCTCGATCCCAAGACCGGCGTCAGGATGTGGCGCCGTGAGTAACCTGCAATCGGTCGTCCTCACGCTCTCGCTCAGCTATGCGCTGATCGGCGCGCTGCTGCTGATCGTACTGGTCTATGCCCGCTTGCCCTGGTCCGCCAAGGCGGTCGCCGTGGTGGTGACGAGCGCGTTCTACATTGCGAGCTTCATCGGCGTCCGCGGCCTGCTGGGCTGGGCCAGCGTCGACCGGCTGCCGGCAAGCTTCAAACTGTTGCAGGCCCGGATCGTCGAGCCGCACTCGCTGGAGGGCGATCCGGGCTCGATCTATCTCTGGGTCGAGGCGCTCGACGACGGCAATCGGCCGAGCGGCGTGCCCCGGGCGTTTCGTATTCCATATAGCGACAGCCTGGCGCAAAAGACCGAGAGGGCCGCGAGCGAGGTCGCCGCCGGCCGCCCGCAGGGCGGTCGCGCCGCCGATTTCGGCGATGGCGGGGGCAGCGTGCTGCAGGCCGCCCGCGAATACATCACCCCCAGCATGCTCCTGGACACATCGGGCGGTGACCCCTCGAGCGGCGGAGGATTGGTCGCGGCCCCCCGGGAGGGCGACGCCGTGGCGTTTACGCCGCTGCTGCCGCCACGGATGCCGCCCAAGGACGAGCAATAGCGTTCCAGGATTGGAAATGACGGTATCCGGGTCATTCACAGATAATTGACTGACAGATATTGAAATCTGTCAGCGAGACATGTATATCCCATTGCGACGCCAGTATTGGGCGTCACCCGGCTCGTTGGCCCTGAGCCGGTACTTGCAAAGGACTACACTATGACTGCCCAACTCATTCATTTGACTGAAAAAATCCAAAGCTGGCTCAACCAGAGCGTGGCACGCCATCTGGCGGCGCAGGCCGAGCGTTTGGAACCGGCCAAACATTAACCCGTTTGCAGCATGATCGGGAAAAGCGGATGCCGGTTTTCCAAAAAGATCATGCTCGAACAAGAATAATGAGATCATGATGCGAAGTCGCATCATGATCCTGGATCGAATGACCACTCGTCCCGTCGTTACGCAGGTGCGCGCATGAACGAAGTCGTGGTTTTGACCCCCGAGCGGATTTTGGAGGTGACGGAGGACGTCCTGCGCCGCTACGGGCTCGCCAAGGCGACCGTCGTGGACGTCGCCCGCGCGCTGGATGTCAGCCACGGCAGCGTCTATCGCCATTTCCCCAGCAAGGCGTCGCTGCGCGAGGCGGTGGCCAAGCGCTGGCTAGACCGTCTGAGCGCGCCGCTGCTCAAGATCGCGGAAGCTTCCGGCCCGGCGCCGGTGCGGCTGGATCAGTGGCTGCGCACGATGTTTTCGATCAAGCACAAGCGGCTCGGCGACGATCCCGAGATGTTTGCGACCTACCTGACGCTGGCGCGCGAGGCCTGCAAGGCCGTGAGTTGCCACAAGGACTGCCTGGTCGATCAGATAGCGCAGATCCTTTCCGACGGCGTGAAGCAGGGGGCGTTCCACGTCACCGACGTCAAGGCTGCGGCGCGCGCCCTTTTCGACGCCACCAGCCGCTTCCATCATCCCGCGCATGCCGAGGAATGGAATGATCCGGGCACTCCGGCGCGGATCGACGCGGTTCTGACGCTCCTGCTCAAGGGGCTGGAAGCGCCCCGCAAGCACTGATTTTTCCGCATCCACATTATTGGTGTCATTCCGGGGCGGCGCGAAGCGACGAACCCGGAATCTCGAGATTCCGGGTCTGGTCCTTCGGACCATCCCGGAATGACAACAGCACTGCTGGCACGACCAACGCCGCCACACACTCCCATGCGCGCCTTCTCGGTGATTGCAGCCCGCACACTGCCTGTAGTTTGATATCCCTCAAGATACGCGCCGGCTGGGCGCGATGATCGAGGCGGAGGGAAAACGTGCGTCTGGCGATCTTTGCGGACATCCATGCCAACCGGCAGGCGTTCAGTGCCTGCCTGGATGCCGCGCGCGCCCGCGGCGCCGAGCGCATCGTCTGCCTCGGCGATGTCGTCGGCTATGGCGCCGATCCGGAATGGGCGGTCGAGACCGTGATGGACCTGGTTGCGGACGGCGCCATCGCTGTCATCGGCAACCATGACCACGCCATCGGCATGCCGTCCCAGACCATGAACGCCGCAGCCCAGGCCGCGATCGAGTGGACGCGCGGCCGGCTCGGCGCGGCGCAGCGGCGCTTCCTGGCCGAGCTGCCGCCGACCCGGCAGGAGGACGATCGCCTCTACGTGCATTCGGAGGCGTCCCACCCGCTGCAATGGCGCTACGTGCGGAGCACGACAGACGCCGCGCGCAGCATCGAGGCGACGAATGCCAGTGTCACGTTCTGCGGCCATATTCACCAGCCAGCGCTTTATTCGATGTCGTCGGCCGCCAAGATGACGAGCTTCATTCCGACGTCGGACATTCCGGTGCAGTTGCTTGGCGGCCGGCGCTGGCTCGCCGTGCTCGGCTCGGTCGGGCAGCCGCGCGACGGCAACCCGGCGGCCGCGTTCGCGATGCTTGATACCGCCTCGCGCGAGATCACCTATTGCCGCGTGCCTTACGATATCGAGGCGGCGGCGGACCGGATTCGCGCCAATGGCCTGCCGGTCTGGCTGGCCGATCGCCTGTTCCTGGGAAAATGAGAATGGTGAAGCCTGCAATCGAGCCCGGCGCGGAACTGGACGGCTTCACCGTCGGCGAGTGCGTCCATCATGGCGGCATGGCGACGCTGTGGACGGTGACCCATCCCGGCATCACGGTGCCGCTATTGATGAAGATCCCGCGGGTTGCCGAGGGCGAGGATCCGGCAGCCATCGTCAGCTTCGAAATGGAGCAGATGATCGTACCGCGGCTGGCAAGCGCGCACGTGCCGGGCTGTTTCGGCACCGGCGATTTCGCCCGGCAGCCCTACGTCGTCATGGAGCGGATTCCCGGCAAGACGCTCTATAGCCGCATCGACGATCTGCCGATCCCGTACGAAGAGGCGAGGGTGCTTGGCGGCAAGATCGCGACCGCACTGGCCGACCTGCACCGGCAGAATGTCATTCATCACGACATCAAGCCGAGCAGCATCATGTTCCGCCCCTCGGGCGAATGCGTGCTGATCGATTTCGGCCTGTCGCATCACAGCCAGTTGCCGGATTTGTTGCAGGAAGAATTCCGCTTGCCCTATGGCACCGCGCCGTACATGGCCCCGGAGCGCCTGCTCGGCGTGCGCGACGATCCGCGCAGCGATTTGTTTTCGCTCGGCGTGCTCCTGTATTTCTTCACCACCGGGGTGCGGCCGTTCGGCGAGAGCGAGACGTTGCGCGGGATGCGCCGGCGCATGTGGCGCGATCCCTATCCGCCGCGCAAGCTCAGGGACGATTATCCGCCGTGGCTGCAGGAGATCGTGCTGCGCTGCCTGGAGATCGAGCCCGCCTGGCGCTATCCGACCGCCTCGCAACTCGCTTTCGATCTCGGCAATCCCGATCAGGTCAAGCTGACGGCGCGCGCGGAACGGCGCCAGCGCGATCCGTTCTCTGCGGTGATGCGCCGCCGCTTCAACCGCGGGGCGTGGCAGCCGAAGCCGAAGTCCGACGTCGCCGTGCAGCTGGCGTCGAGCCCGATCCTGGTGGTCGCGCTCGATACCACGGAGACGTCGGGTCCGCTGAACGAGGCCCTGCGCGTCACCACGGAGCGGGTTCTCGGGACCCTGCCGCAGGCCCGCCTTGCATGCGTCAACGTGCTCAAGCTCGGCCTGGTCACAATCGACCGGACACTGGACGAGAAGGGCAGCAACAAGCATGTCGACCGCCTGGTCGCGTTGCGGCACTGGGCGTCCTCGCTGAAGCTCGACGAGAACCGGCTGTCGGTGCATGTGCTGGAGGCAATCGATCCCGCAGCGGCCATTCTGGAATTCGCGGAAGCCAACCAGGTCGATCACATCGTGATCGGCGCGCGGCGCGACTCCATGCTGCGGACGCTGCTCGGCAGCGTCTCGGCGAAGGTGGCGGCGGAGGCGCCGTGCACCGTCACCGTGGTGCGCCCGCCTCGTGCGGGCTAGACCGCTTCGCCGCGTGCCAGCGCCGCCGCGTTGCGGATGGCGGAGATGTTGGCCTTGTAGGCCTCCATCGTGCCGCCCTTGAACACGGCGGAGCCGGCGACGAACGCATTGGCGCCGGCGGCCGCCAGTTCTCCCGATACATCGGGCGCGACGCCGCCGTCGACCTCGATGTCGATCGGCCGGCCGGCCGTCATCGCCCTGACGTCGCTGACCTTGCCGAGCGCCGACCGGATGAAGGCCTGGCCGCCAAAGCCCGGATTGACCGACATCACCAGCACGATATCGATCAGGTCGAGCACATACTCGATCGCGCTCACGGGCGTTGCCGGATTGAGCGAGACGCCCGCCTTCTTGCCGAGCGCGCGGATCGCCTGCAGCGAACGATGCAGATGCGGGCCGGCCTCCGCATGCACCGTGATGTGATCGCAGCCGGCCTTCGCGAACGCCTCCAGATAGGGATCGCAGGGCGAGATCATCAGATGCGCGTCGAAGATCTTCTTCGTATGCGGGCGCATCGCCTTGATGACGTCGGGGCCGTAGGAAATGTTCGGCACGAAATGCCCGTCCATGACGTCGAGATGGATCCAGTCGGCGCCGGCCTGGTCGACGGCGCTGACTTCCTCGCCGAGTTTGGAGAAATCCGACGCCAGGATCGACGGCGCGATCACCAGCGGACGTGGCGTGAAGGGCAGGGACATGGACGCTCTCCAAGGCATCTCTGTAGCGAGCGGGATGGCTCCGCCTAACATGCATGGTGGTGCCGGGCAATGCACAGGAGGGAAGTCGTGGGCAGGAAAAAACTGCCGCCGCGGCAGCATTTGCCGGCTTCCGCGAATCGGTCTGCACGCGTGAAATGCCGATTCTAAAGGGCTTTTCGCCATGGCACGGCGCTTGCTCGTCAGTCGTGCAGATGTTGGGCCGCCGCTGACGCGGCATTGTCGGAGTTCCCTCTCATGCTGTTCGCCCTTGGCGCTGCGTCGTCGGCCATCGATCTGCTGAAGTCGCTGACGTCGTCGAAGACGTCGCAGGCAAAGCCGGCCAGCCAGACCCAGGATACCGGCAACATCTTCGATATTTCCGGCGGCGCGCCGGCTCCGACAAGCACGGCCCCGAGTTCGGGATCGGCCGGAAGCGGCGCTGCGCCGATCGCCCCGGAGACGATGAGCGCGCTGCTCGATGCGCAGAGCCAGGCTTCGACCGGCACGGCTGCTTCGACCAAGAGTCCGTCCGACGCGCTGAAGGATCTGTTCGGGCAGATCGATGGTGACGGCGACGGCAAGATCACGAAATCGGAATTCGAGGATGCGCTCGGCGCCGGCGGGACCAATCTGGCGCAGGCCGATGACGTGTTCTCCAAGCTGGACAAGGATGGTGACGGCGACGTCACCCTCGACGAGATGTCCTCGGCCCTGAAAGGTGGCTCCGGCCATCGCTCCCAGGTTCATCACCATGGTGGCGGCGGCGGTGGCGGTAGTGCCGATGCGTTGATGCAGGCGCTGGATGACGGAGCCTCCACATCGGTGACCAACAGCGACGGATCGGTCACGACCACGACGACTTATGCCGATGGCTCGAAGGTAACGGCGACTTCGGCCGCAAGCCCCTCGGCCGCGGGCGCTGCGACCTCGTCCTATAATTTCATCGACCAGCTCGTGCAGCGGCAGGCGAATGCGGTCTCGACGCAGGCCAGCGCCTCGCTCTCGGTCAGCGCATAGGATTATCCGAACCGGTCCTGCCAACTCGGCAGCGCGTCGGGGAACGGCAGCGCGGTCGCCGCATAGACGCCGCGCGCGATCGCACGGGCGACAGTGTTGGCGGCGTGCATGCCGAGTTCGGTGAGGCCGAACAAGGGATCGATCGGCTTCTCGCCGGTCGCCGCGGCAAACACCACGTCGCCGTCGAGCGGCGCGTGCACCGGATAGATCGCCCGCGCCATGCCGGTCTGCGCGATCATCGCCAGCCGCTTGGCCTGCGCTTTGGTCAGCACGGCGTCCGTGACCACGACCACCAGCGTGGTGTTCTCCGAAAAGGCCGCGGCCGGGCCGCCCTTGAGGCGTGCGCTCAGCATGTCCTGCGTGAACGCAGGCGGCAGTCCGCGCCCGCCAAATTCGTTGGCCGTTTCGAACGGCGCCGCCCAGAACCATGGCCCGTCGCCGACAGTCACGCTGCCGACGGCGTTGACGACGGCGAGCGCCCCGACCGTGGCGCCGCCTTCGGTCTGCGCTGACGCAGAACCGAGCCCGCCCTTGAAATTGGCCGTCGTCGCGCCGAGGCCGGCGCCGACGCTGCCGAGCGCGAAATCGCCGCTCGCCGCACACGCTGCGGCGTAGCCGAGATCGCGATAGGGCGGGAAGCGTCCCCATGCCTTGTTGCCGCCGTTGAGCAGATCGAAGCAGATCGCGCCCGGAACGATCGGAATAATCGCCTCACGGATTCTCAAACCGCGGCCCTGTTCGGCAAGCCAGGCCTGCACGCCGCCGGCAGCGTCCAGTCCAAACGCAGAGCCGCCGGAAAGCGCGATGCCGTCGATCGCCTCAACGGTGCTTTCGGGCTTGAGCAGCGCCTCCTCGCGGGTGCCGGGACCGCCACCGCGCACGTCGATCGACGCGACCGCGGGGGAATCGAAAAGGATTGCTGTGACGCCGGATGCGATGGCTGCATCGTGGGCATGGCCGACGCTGACGCCGGATATGTCGGTGAGGAGATTTCGCAAAGCGCCGATCCGTTTGGGCCGCGACTGGCCGGGCCGTGCTCACCGGTATATCAGCCGCGCAGGATGCTTCAACTGGCAAGCGCCAGCCGGATCATCCTGGCGAGCTCGGATTTGCGATAGGGCTTTGCCAGCAGCAGCACGCCGGAATCCAGCCGGCCGTGATGGACGATGGCATTCTCAGTATATCCCGACGTATAGAGCGTCTTGAGGCCGGGCCGCCGCTTCAGCGCTTCGTCGACGAGCTGGCGGCCGTTCATGATGCCGGGCATGATCACGTCGGTGAAAAGCAGGTCGATGCCGGAGACCTCGTCGATGAAGCGCAAGGCGTCGGAAGCGTTGGCCGCCTCCAGCGTCGAGTAGCCCAGGCTCTCGATCTGGGTCATCACGTAGCGCCGCACCAGCGTATCGTCCTCGACGACGAGGACCGTTTCATTGCCGCCCTCGATGTTCGCCGAGACCTGCGCTTCCGCTGTCGTTTGCTGCAGTCCCGTGGCGCGCGGCAGGTAGATCTTGACGGACGTGCCGTGGCCTTCCTCGCTGTAGATCTTGATATGACCGCCCGATTGCTTGACGAAGCCGAACACCATGCTGAGGCCAAGGCCGGTACCCCTGCCGACCTCCTTGGTGGTGAAAAAGGGTTCGAACACCCGTTCGAGCAGCGCGGGCGAGATTCCGGTGCCGGTGTCGCTGACCGCGATCATCACGTAATTGCCGGGCGCGACCTCGCTGTGCATGCCCGCGTAGCTTTCGTCGAGAAAGACGTTGCTGGTCTCGAGTGCGAGCTTGCCGCCATTGGGCATGGCATCGCGCGCATTGATTGCCAGATTGAGGACGGCCGTCATCAGCAGGTTCGGATCGGCCAGCGCGGTCCATGCATCTTCCGCCAATAGCGGCGTGATTTCGATGTGTTCGCCAAGCGTGGGGTGCAGCAGCTTCGCCGCCTCCAGCACCAGCGCATTGACGTCGAGTTCAACGGGCTGCAGCGGCTGCTTGCGGGCAAAGGCGAGCAGATGCTTGGTCAGGTTGGCCCCGCGTTCGGCGGCTTCATCGATCAGTTTGGCGACGGCGGCGAGTTCGGGCTGATCGGCGACGGCTTCTTCCAGGATGCCGATCGTACCCGTGATCACGGTCAGGATATTGTTGAAGTCGTGCGCGACGCCACCCGTGAGCTGGCCGACTGCATCCATCTTCTGCACATGGCGCAATTGGGCTTCCGCAGCCTGCTTTTCGGTCAGGTCCCGGCCGATGAAGAAGTGGCGTTTGACCGGCTCCGACCAGTTTCCGGTCCAGTTCAGCGCGACTGCCTTGCCCTCCTTGTTGACATAGCGCGTTTCGAAATTGCGCTTGCTTTGCCCTCGTCGTCCCGCCCGCATCTCCCTGCGGGTGTGTTCGAGATCGTCGGGGTGGATGAATTCGATCGCGCTGCGTCCGACCATGTCCGACGGCTGATAGCCGAGAATGGCGGTGACGCTCGGGCTGACCTGGATGAAGTTGCCGGCGGAGTCGGTCACGAAGATCAGATCGTTCGAGGAATCGAATATGCGCCGCCGTTCCTCGATTTCCTGGTTGAGCGCCTGCTGCGTCCGCTTGCTTTCGGTGATGTCGCGCGCGGCTTTGGAGATGCCGACGATCTTGCCGGAGGCCAGGCGTATCGGGGAGATGCTCAGCGAAATGTTGACGGCGCCGCCATCCTTGCGCACGCGTGACGTCTCGTAATGTTCAATCGGTTCGCCCCGGCTGATCCGTTCGACGATATTGCGTACCTCGTCGCGCCGGTCCGGCGGGACGATGATGTTGATGCTCTTGCCGATCGCTTCCGCCGCCGTGAAGCCGAACAGGCGTTCGGCGGCCCCGTTCCAGCCGGTAATGGTGCCGTCCAGCAGCTTGGTGATGATGGCGTCGTTGGACGATTCCACGACCGCGCTGAAAAGGCTCTCGCGTTCGGTGCGAAGGTCTTTTTCCGAGGCGGCTTGCAGGCGCACCGATCTGAGCAGGCGGGCCAGCTTGGCCTGCAGACCGACATTGTCGACGAGCAGGATGGCGAGCACGAAGCTCGCGGCGCCAAGGCCGTAGATGCGGCCGAGATAGAAGCCGACGTCGAATCGCGCGACGTTCAGGATCGCCGACAGGGCGATGTCGAACAGCCAGGCGCTCATCACGACCATCAGCCAGATGTCGAGGACGAAGTGCGGCCTGCAAAGCCATAGCACCGCCAATGCAGCGAGGCTGAGGCACCATACGGTCGAGACCACGCCCAGCATGATCGGCGTATAATGACCGCCGCTCAGCAGGATCGGCAGCCGGCCGTGCTGGGCGGTGACGAGCCAGGTGAACGCGGCCATCGCGACACTGACCGCAACGATGCTGCCAATGACTGCCGAGCTGGTCGAGCCCCCGATCTTCCGATCGTTGTCGCTTGCTTTCAGCAGCGCATAGCCGAGCACCAACAGCGGAAATCCGCCGTGCCAGACCATGTAGAGCCAGACGGTGGTCTGCGTTCCCGCGCCAAACAGCCCGCCCGGCGCGAACAGGCCGGGAAAGCTGAGGGCGTGGACGATGGCCGCCATGGCGGTGAACAAATATCCGCTGGCGAGCAGCAGCATCGCCCGCGAACGGGAAATCGCGAACTGCGAAAACAGCAGGACGGCGGTGATCAGGTCGTTGATGGTCAGGGCGGACTGATAGCTCGCAACGAATGCCGGGACCGGAGCAAGCGGCACGCCGGCAAATGGCACGGCGCAGGCGAACAGCACCGCCGAGACGCCGACCACGGCGAGCGCGGATATGCGATCCCCGCGGGTCGCCGGCATGGTGGAAAGAGAGATGTTGCGCTCGTCACCCATTGTCGTCTCCGGCAAACTGGCAACGAACGCGCCATGGCAATAGCTTCAAAATGGCAACGGCCTCAGCCTCAGGCGCTCGAAAGTAATGCATTCAGCGCGGCCGGACATCCAGCCGAAAGTCGGACGCCACCGGGATTGACGCCACTGGAATCGCTGCACCAAGGCTACGCCAGTGTTGCGTCGGCGGGAATCAACTCAAGGTTACATATTGGAGGACGATGCCTGGAGGGGAACTCGATAGGAGGGGGTAACGGCCTCTTTACCGATCGGCGGAACAAATGCCGGTGGAACCGCTCAAACCCGCGAATTTTCATCGTAGGCTGCTGCACGACCGATCCGGGAGGCTTCGATGCCCCGCGTGCTTCTTGTTGACGATCAGGCCAACGTCCGTGCGATGATTTCCATCGTGCTGCGTATCCATCATTTCGAAATCGTTGAGGCAGCCAGCGCCGCATCCGCATTGCAGCTGTTCGAGCAAGCAGGCTTTGATCTTGCGATCGTCGATATCTTTCTGCAGGGCACCAACGGCTCCGACCTGATTGCAGCGCTGCGCGCCCGCGCGCCCGGCCTGCCCGTCGTTGCGATTTCAGGCATGACCGCGCTGGACTTTTTGCCGGAAACGCCTGAGCTCTCCGACGTCGTCTGTCTGCAGAAGCCGTTTCGTCCGCCGGATTTGATGCGCGCGATCGAAGCGGCGCAGGGATCGCGCCGGCAATCGGCCGACGCTGTCGCTGCGGCATCGCGATAGATCGTTCGGGATAATCTGCGTTCATCGCTGCCGATCCTTCAAGCGCCAGGTTATCGCTCGGCGCGGCGCAGGTCGTTGCCGTCGGCGGCAGCCAGCGAAACCGGATCGGCGGCAAACTGCCGGTGCGGCAGGGGGACTGACAGGCAGCAAACGAGGCCCTCCGGGCGCCAGTCGAATTCGGCCTGGCCGCCGAGCTGCGACTCGATACTGGCGATTACGCTGCGCGTTCCGAACCCCCGCGACACCGGCTTCTCGACCCGCGGCCCGCCGGTTTCCACCCATATGACCTTGAGAAGGCCTGCCTGGTCTTCCCAGCCCACCGACAGCCGGCCCGACAGCGCCGACAGGGCGCCGTACTTCGCCGAATTGGTGACGAGTTCGTGCAGCGCCAGCGCGACGGTCTGAGCCGTCGCCGGCTCGAGCTGGACCTCCGGACCGGACAAGTCGATCTGTTCGCCGGTGGAATAGGGCGCCAGCTCCTCGTCGATCAGCTTTCTGATTTCGGCGCCCTGCCAGCTCGACAGCGAAAGCACGGTGTGCACCCGCGCCAGCGCGTTGATCCGTCCTTCGACCGAACGGATGTAGGTCTTCACGTTCTCGCCGCGCGTCAGCCGGACGATGGATTGCGCCAGCGCCAGCGCGTTCTTGGCGCGGTGATCGACCTCCCGCGCCAGCAGGTTCTGCCGCTCTTCGGCCTGCTTGCGCTCGGTGATATCGACGGTGACGCCGCTGACGCGGATGACGCGGCCGCCCTTGTCGGTGCTTGCCGCCGCCGTTCCCGCGCACCAGCGCACTTCGCCGTTCGGTCGCCTGATACGGAATTCCGCTTCGTATGATTTCGCACCTCTGGCAAAGCCGGCCCACGCCTCATGCAACATCTGAACGTCGTCGGGATGAAACAGCGCCTGGATATTGGCCGGTGTCAGTTCGAACTTGCCGGGATCGATGCCGAGGATCTGATACTGGCCTTCGTCCCACATCCAGTCGCCGTTGACCCAGTCCCAGTCCCAGGAGCCCATCTTGCCGGCCGCGATCGCAAGGCTGCGGCGCTGTTCGCTTTCCAGCAGTCTTGCGTGCGATTCCTCCAGTTCGGCCGTGCGGGCGCGAACGCGATCTTCGAGCTCGACGTTGAGGCGCTCGAGCTGGCGCGTCTTGCGATAGAGCTCCGCAAACACCTTGATCTTGGCGCGCAACACCTCCGGCACGACGGGCACCGGAACATAGTCGACCGCACCCATCTCATAGCCGCGCAGGCGGTCGATGTCGCTAACCTGGATGGCGGAGATGAATATCATCGCCGTCTTCTGGAAGCGGGGATGTTCGCGGATCATCGCGGCCAGTTCGAACCCGTCCAGTTCCGGCATGCAGACGTCGACCAGGATGATGGCGACGTCGTTCTTCAGCAGGAACTCGAGCGCTTCGCGCCCCGACGAAGCCTTGACCAGGTTCTCGCCGAGTTCCTTCAGGATGACTTCATAGGCGAGCAGCTTTGCCGGCTGATCGTCCACCAGAAGAATGTTTACCTTGTCTTGGTCCATCATCTGCTTGCGCCGATCAGCGGTGTAACCACATTCGGATAGCGAGCAGCAACTGCTCGGTATTGACGGGCTTGGCAAGATAGTCCGAAGCGCCGGCTTCGAGACATTTCTCGCGGTCACCCTTCATCGCTTTGGCGGTCAGCGCGATGATCGGAAGGCGGCCGAAAGACGGGTTTTGCCTGATAACGCCGACGGTCTGATATCCGTCCATCTGCGGCATCATGATATCCATCAGCACGATTGCGATATTCGGATTGGACTCGACCAGCGCGATGGCCTCATGGCCTGTCGTCGCAGTCAGCACCTTCATTCCGCGCCGTTCTAATACGCTCGACAGCGCAAAGATGTTCCGGGCGTCATCGTCCACCAGAAGTGCGGTTTTGCCAACGAGATCCTCATCGGAGCTATTGAGCTTTTCGAGCATTCTCTGCTTCTCGGCCGGCAATTCCGTGATCACACGGTGCAAAAACAGAGACGTTTCGTCGAGCAGGCGTTCCGGCGACTCCACGCCTTTCACCACGATGCTTCTCGCCATGGTGTGAAGTTCCGCATCCTCCTCAGCCGAGAGTTCCCGCCCCGTGAACACGACGACCGGCACGCTCGACAGCGTATCGTCGCTGCGCAGCCGGTCGAGCACCTCAAAGCCGCTCATATCGGGCAGCCGCAGGTCCAGCACGACGCAATCGCATGGCTGGTTCCGCAGTGTCGACAACGCATCCGCGCCGGTATCGGCGGTGAGGATCTCGATGTCGTCATGGCCGAGCAATTCGGTGATGCTCATCTGTTCGGCGGCGTTGTCTTCCACGATCAGAAGGCGCTTGCGGCGAGGTTTTGTGTATTCCTTGATCTGCGACAGCGCCGCGCTGACGCCCTCGGTCGTCGTCGGCTTGTTGACAAAGGAGAACGCGCCGCGCGCCAGCGCATGCTGACGGTCTTCGTCGAGCGTGATGATCTGCACCGGAATGTGCCGCGTCAGCGGATTGTGTTTGAGCTGGCTCAGCACGGTCCAGCCCAGCATGTCCGGCAGGAACACGTCGAGCGAAACCGCGGTCGGCTGGAACTGCTTGGCGAGTTCGAGCGCTTCGGTGCCACGGCTGGCGACCAGCACCTTGAAGCCCTTGTCGTGCGCCAGATCGATCAGCACCCGCGCATAATGCGGATCGTCCTCGACGATCAGGAGAATGGTATCTCCCGGCGCGAGGTCGAGGCGGTCGTCCGGCAATTGCTCGACGACCCGCTCCTGGGTCGCTGCGACCTGCAGCGCCGGCGTGAAGGCCGACGGAGCAGGGGAGCGCGGCGCCACGGTGGGACCGGAATATTTCAGCGGCAGATAAAGCACGAAGGTGCTGCCCTTGCCGGGTGCGCTGCGCAGATGAATTTCGCCGCCGAGCAGGCCCGCGAGTTCGCGGCTGATGGCGAGGCCGAGGCCGGTGCCGCCGTATTTGCGGCTGGTGCCGGCGTCCGCCTGCTGGAACGCCTCGAAGATCAGCTTCTGCTTTTCCAGCGGAATGCCGATGCCGGTGTCGGTCACCTCGAAGGCGACGACGGCGGG
>Ga0081540_1001674_pt1 | contig 18853 bp, 15 predicted proteins | sample TabmetS2T1R1_FD_71024 | JGI IMG/M metagenome (GOLD analysis project Ga0081540, IMG submission 71024) | Tabebuia heterophylla rhizosphere microbial communities from the University of Puerto Rico - S2T1R1 | ecosystem: Host-associated > Plants > Roots > Rhizosphere ... | reverse complement strand
AGACGCCGACGCGCTCGCGCAACGGCACGTTGGGCGTCGTGCTCATGTCGTCGTTGATGGTTCCGACCAGGCTGTTCGGATGATTGTGGTCCGCCAGCACCAGGATCAGGGTTTCGTCGCCGCGAGCGCGCGCCCAGTCCCGGGTCTGGCGAACCGCGTTGTCGAGCATGATCGTGTCGTAGACGGCGCGCTCCATGTCCAGGACATGCGCGTATTTGTCGATCAATCCTGATTCCACCATCAGGAAGAAGCCGGCTTCGTTCCTCGACAGCACGTTCAGCGCGGCCTGCACCTGTTCGGTCAGGTCGGGCTGCTCGGGAAATTTCTTCACGCCGCCGCCCTTGAGAAACTTGCGGTCCAGCGCGCCATCCATGTTGCCGGTGGCGAACAGCCCGAGCAATTGGCGCGTGTCCGATTTTGCCGCCGCTGCATCCAGTTCGGGCTTTGTCATGGCCACCTGATAGCCGGCCTCGCGAAAGCGGGCGATGTAGTCGACATCGTCCTTGCGTTTGGAGCCGGCGGCGGCCTGCGGAAGGAAGTTCGCACTGCCGCCGCCCATGAGGACATCGGGCCTGGCAGCGAAAAATTGCTCGACAATTTCGTCATAGGCGGCGCGGCGGCGGGTATGCGCCACCATCGCCGCCGGCGTGGCGTCCTCGATTTCGGTGTTGGTGACGATGCCGATTGCAAGGCCGTGCTGCCGCTTCGCCAGGCTGGTGATGGTTTCGACCCTGGGATCGTCGAACGGACTTGCGGTGCGGTCGGCGTAGACGCCCATCGCGTTGACGGCGGACTTGTGGCCGGTGGCGTAGGCGCTGGCGGAATTCGCGGAATCGGTGATGATGGAATCGGAGCCGGCGGTCGCAACCAGCGCCATATGCGGCATGTCGTCGATCGCAAGCTTGCCGCGGCTTTTGCCCTCCGCGATCCCCTTCGAGAGGATGCGCGCAGCGGCACGATGCGCGGGCGACAGGCCGTCGCCGATGAACAGGATCACGTTCTTCGCCTTGCGCGGCCCGGTGTCGTAGACCGTCCACACCACGCTGCGGCTCCGCGTGCCGTCGCCGACTTCGACCGTCACGTTGCCGGGCCTGGATAGAGCGACATTGCGCAGGATCAGCGCCGACTGTTCCTTGCCGTCTTCGCGATCGACGAAGCTTCCGCTCTGCCCGAAGGCTGCGGAATAATCCGCCCCCTTGACCGTCACTTTCATTTTTGCCGGGTCGACGCGATCGGGAAACTCGACCTTGAAGTCGAATTGCGCGCCGGCGAGGATTTCGGCGCTGTCGATCGGATAGATCGTTTGCGCCAGCGCCGGCGCTCCCGACAATGCGACCGCGAGCGCGGTCGTGGCGAAAAGTGCGGCTGTGGCCGACGGCTTGATCATGACCTGTGCCCCGCGATCGTTGATGGCGCGCCTGACGACAACAACCCAACGCCGCAGGCGCGCTGCGCGGCAAACCTAGTCGCGCAGAATGACGCCGCCATTACAGGTGGCGTCATTGCGCGCGTTCAGTCCTTGTCGTTGCCGATCTTGAAAATCTCGGAACCTTCGCCGCCCGATAGCAGGCCTGTGTCCGAGTAGAGCGAGAGCTTCGCCCTGGTATCGGCGATGTCGAGATTGCGCATGGTGAGCTGGCCGATACGGTCCGCCGGCGTGAACGCCGCGTCCTCCACCTTCTCCATGCTCAGCCGCTCCGGCTTATAGGACAGATTGGGGCTCGCGGTGTTCAGGATCGAGTAATCGTTGCCTCGGCGCAGCTCGAGCGTCACCTCACCGGTGACGGCGCGAGCGACCCAGCGCTGCGCGGTCTCGCGCAGCATCAGGGCCTGGGAATCAAACCACCGCCCCTGGTAGAGCAACCGGCCAAGGCGCATGCCGCTGATGCGGTACTGCTCGATGGTGTCTTCGTTGTGGATGCCCGTGACCAGGCGCTCGTAAGCGATGTGCAGCAGCGCCATGCCGGGAGCTTCGTAAATGCCGCGGCTCTTGGCTTCGATGATGCGGTTCTCGATCTGGTCGCTCATGCCAAGGCCATGCCGGCCGCCGATGGCGTTGGCTTCGAGGAACAGCGCGACGGGATCAGTGAACGTCTGGCCGTTCAGCGCAACGGGCTGGCCCTCCTCAAAGCGCACCACGACCTGTTCGGCCTTGACGGCACAGTCGTCGCGCCAGAACGGCACGCCCATGATCGGATTGACGATCTTGATGCCGCTGTCGAGGCTCTCGAGATCTTTCGCTTCATGGGTGGCGCCGAGGAGATTGCTGTCGGTCGAATAGGCCTTCTCGGCGCTCATCTTGTAGGCGAAGCCGCTCGCGGTCATGAACGCCGACATTTCCGCGCGGCCGCCCAGTTCGTCGATGAACTGCTGGTCGAGCCAGGGCTTGTAGATCCGCAAGTTCGGATTGGTGAGCAGGCCGTAGCGGTAGAAGCGCTCGATATCGTTGCCCTTGTAGGTCGAGCCATCGCCCCAGATGTTGACGCCGTCTTCCTTCATCGCCGACACCAGCATCGTGCCGGTCACGGCGCGGCCGAGCGGCGTGGTGTTGAAGTAGGCAATGCCGCCGGTAGAGACGTGGAAGGCGCCGGACTGAATGGCGGCAATGCCTTCGTGGACCAGTTGCGTGCGGCAGTCCACCAGCCGGGCCTTTTCGGCGCCGAACTCCAGCGCCTTGCGCGGAATCTCGTCATAGTCGGCCTCGTCCGGCTGGGCGAGATTGGCGGTATAGGCAAAGACGCGGGCGCCCTTTTGCTTCATCCAGAGCAGCGCTGCGCTGGTGTCGAGACCGCCCGAAAAGGCGATACCGACTTTTTCTCCCTTGGGCAGGCTTTTCAGGATCGTACTCATGGAGCTTCCAATCGGTCGAAATGGCAGATGTCGTTTGCGGCTTTGGCGCGAATAACAAATTTCGCGCCGGCGGGCACGCGTTTAATAGCGTCTGGCCGCCTGGGATCGCCCTACCCCGCCTCGCGCCCGCGCCAGCGTTGCCAGAGGCGAAAGCCGGGCCGGCCCCAACGCGCCAGCGCAGCCTCGACTTGCGCGTCAGTAAGCCTCGTCGACGGCCAGCGATAGATAAAGGCATAGGCCAGCCAGATCACGAAGAAACTGACGAGACCCGCGGCAGCGACGTCGGTGAAGAAATGCCCGCCGAACGCCATCCGCAGCACGCTGGTTGCGATTCCGAACAGGGTCGCCGCCACATAGGCCAAGGGCCGCCACGCCGGCGGGGTCAGCGCCGCCGGCGCATAGGTCCAGAACGCGGTAGCGCCCTCGCCGGAGAAGAACGAGCAATTGCGCCCGCACTCCCCACGCGGATCCCACCACGGCACGAATTGCCAGGGCCCGTTGAACTCCGTCACCACCACCGGCCGCGGCCGTCCCCAATGGCTCTTGAAGGTGAGGTTGGTCAGCACCACCGCGGATAAAAGGATCGTGGACAGCAGGAACACCGCCGCGCGACCCGGGATCAGCATCGGCCGGTCCGGCCGCAGCAATTTCGCGACGATGGCAATCAGTGCCGGCAGCGCCAGCGCCCACGCAACCCACATCGCGGCATCGCGTGCAAAAGCTGCGTATTCATCCTGCTTCCAGGGAAACAACGCAGTCGCGGGGTCGTAGAACAGCGCCGCCAGTTTCAGGTCGAGTTCGGGGAAAATCCCGAACACAATTCCGATGACAAGCGCCAAGCCCAGCGCGATGAAGAGTCCGGTCCGGTTCATGGCGCGGGGTTTAGCCGAGGCGATGGTTATTGGAAAGCTTCACGACAGCGGTCGCGAGCGGGACGGCAATGGCGGAGGTGGCCGCAAGGGCGGCGGATTGCGCCAGGCGCCGGCGGTGCGGCCGGCGATCATCCAGTAGACCAGACCGGCAACGATGCCGGCGCCGGTCATGATTTCGAGATGACGGCGCACGATGCCGTCGAACTGCAGGGTCTGCGGATCGAACGGCACCAGGCCGAGATAGCAGGCCGCGCCCACGAGCGCGCCGCCGACCGCGTAGGCCAGCATGCCGCGGACATAGAACGCTTCGGTGATCAGCACCACGATCAGCGCCGGCAGCAGCGCAAAGCCGGAGAGAAAGATGAAGCCGAAGCCGAGCACGACATTGATCGCGTTCGGGTCGATCATTCCAGTGTCGAGATCGCTGAACTCCGGATACAGCACCGCGACGACCACGATCATCCCGGCCACCAAACATGCGGCCAGGAACGCAAAGAAGACGACGAAGAGGCGGCCGATCAAAGCCATAAGAGCACCGATTCTTGTAGCTTAGCGCGCGAATTCTGCTGATCCCACTTGGCGCCAAACGCCTGCCGTTCGACCCGCGATCGACCAATATACAACGCCCGCAACGATGCCGGCGATGATGATGGAGTTTCGGTTAGGTTCAACAATGCTGGGAGCATGCGCGGCTACAACTGATGCATGTTCAAACGGAACCACGGCCAAGTAGGAGACGAAGCCGACTACTGCTCCAGCAATTGCATAAGCCCATGCGGAACGAAGATTAAACATTTCGGCGACCGTAACGACGGCGATCACGGGTAGCACCGTCGCGCCACATATCAGGACGAAACCAAAGCGAAGCGGATCAGCTAAACTGAGCAAGATCGGGTACGTCATCTCGCGCAGCAGACCCTCACTGATCAGCACTGCGGTCGCAAACGATGCTTCTGCGGCCAGACACGCGGCCAGATATGCAAACGAAATGACCAATAGCCGGCGGGCCAGCGTCATGCTCAATCCGTCATCGCCATGGCGCGGAGCGCCTGGCGCTCGCGTGCGGACAGTTTTTCGGTCTCCGATTTCAACTGGCCGCAGGCGGCCAGGATGTCGCGGCCGCGCGGCGTGCGGACCGGCGAGGAATAGCCGGCGTTGAAGATGTATTCGGAGAACTTTTCGATCTGCTCCCAGTCCGAACATTCATAGCGCGTGCCCGGCCACGGATTGAACGGGATCAGGTTGATCTTGGCCGGAATGCCCTTGAGCAGTTTTACGAGCAACTTGGCGTCATCGAGCGAATCGTTGACGCCCTTGAGCATCACATATTCGAAGGTGATGCGCCGCGCATTCGACGAGCCCGGATAGTCGCGGCAGGCCTGCAACAATTCGGCAATCGGGTATTTCCGGTTGAGCGGCACCAGCTCGTTGCGCAGTTCGTCGCGCACGGCATGCAGCGAGATCGCCAGCATCACGCCGATCTCCTCGCCGGTGCGGATGATGTTCGGCACCACGCCCGAGGTCGACAGCGTGATGCGGCGGCGGGAAATGCCGATGCCTTCGTTGTCGGCCGTGATCAGCAGCGCATCGCGCACCGCGTCGAAATTATAGAGCGGCTCGCCCATGCCCATCATGACGATGTTGGTGACGAGGCGGCTGCCGGTCGGCGTCTCGCGATCAGCCCAGTCGTTGAGACGATCGCGCGCCACCATGATCTGGCCGACGATTTCGCCGGCGGTGAGATTGCGCACCAGCCGCTGCGTGCCGGTGTGGCAGAACGAGCAGTTCAGCGTGCAGCCGACCTGTGAGGAAACGCAGAGCGTGCCGCGATCGGTTTCGGGAATGTAGACGCACTCGACCTCGTGCGCCTTCTGGAGCGTATCGCCGCTCGGCAGGCGCAACAGCCATTTGCGGGTGCCGTCGTTGGAAATCTGCTCGGCCACCACTTCGGGGCGATCGACGGTGAAATGCTGCTCGAGCTCGGCGCGCATGTCCTTGGAGACGCTGGTCATCTCGGCAAAGGATTTGGCGCCGCGAAAATACATCCAGTGCCAGAGCTGCTGCGTGCGCATCTTGCGCTGCGCGGGCGCAACACCGATCCCGCCGAGCCGGTCGGCGATTTCGGCACGCGACAGGCCGATCAGCGACGGTTTTGCCGGCGGCACATAGGTTTCGAGCGGAACCTTCTCCAGCGGCGCCACGGAAGATGAAAGCGACATTGATTCACACGAGCGGTTGAAGCGGATACGTAGGGTGGGCAAAGCCACCGGGTCGCGCGAATGCGCGCCCGATGATGAACTCCGCCGTGCCCACCACAAACGTTAATGGTGGGCACGGCGCTTGCGCGCCTTTGCCCACCCTACGAAGTCAATCAAATAGGCCTTCCAGGGCCCGCAAACAACGTCATTCTGGGTTTAAAACCAGCCTTAACGCTTGCAATCCTGCGCCAGCCGGTCGAGCGCCTGTGACAACCCCTTCAGCGAGAAGGTGTCAACGGTCTCGGTGCCCTTGGCCGAAACGCCCTTGACGGTGACTTCGGCGGATTTGCGCATGGCGCTGACCATCTGCTCTTCCTCGGCGGCGTTCTTGATCCAGAGCCCGTCGCCTTGGGTGTACATCGCGTAGGATGCCCCGCCGACCTCGAGCGAGGATTCCGAACCCGGCTTCAGCGCGTAGCCGATCATGATCGAAACTTCGTTGACGACTTTTTCCGCCGGGCGCGTCGAGACGAAAGCGTAGGCGGGGTCGCGCGGACGATTCGGCGGATTGGTTTTGGATGACGACGGCTTCGCCAACGCGAAGCAAACTTTCCTGCCGTTCGGCGTCGCCGTGTAGGCGCCCCAGGTCCCGTACTGACCGATCAAGGTGGGCTCCGCGCCACCCGCCGCAGCGGCTGCTGCCGGTTCCTGCTTTGCCGGTTGTTTAGCCGGCGGCTTTGCCGCAGGTGCCGGTGCCGCCTTCGCCGAGTCCTTGGCACCCTTCGGTGCAGGGCTCTGCGCCTGCGCGAGGGACGTCACCCCACACAACGTCGCAATCGCAACCAGAAATGCCAGTATTCGCAACACGGACAACTGGTTCCCTTATCATTGTGACTGGAAGATGGCCCGAAGGCGCAGCGCGCCGCGGGGATGGATAGCCGGGAAATGCTTTTTTGGGAAGGCAGTTACAGCGCTGTTACCACCGTGGCGACGCTTCGTCCCAGGTCTCTTTGGCGAATCAAAAACGCAGGTGTTGATTTCAGCCTTTGGAACGGCGCTCGCGCTGCTTTTCCCACTGCGCATCGGTCCATTGCAGCAGATCCTCGGCGCCGGAACTGCGCAAATGGGCGCCGCCATCCTGCACTACCATCTCACCATTGATGTAACCGGCCTGGTCGGAGATCAGGAAGCTTGCCAGGTTCGCAAGTTCACCATGCTCGCCGGCGCGGCCGAGCGGATTGCGCTGCGCCCAGCTTTCATCGCGTCCCTCGGGACGGAGCTGTCCCGAAGCGCCGGGCGTCGGAAACGCGCCGGGCGCGATCGCGACGGTGCGCACACCCTTCGGTCCCCACTCCACCGCAAGACTCCTGGTCATCGCGAGCACGGCGGATTTTGCCATTGCCGAAGGCACCGTGAAGGCGCGGCCGGTGATCGTCGAGGTCGAGAGAATGCTGAGCACGACGCCCTTGTGCTTGCCGTCGATCCAGCGCCGGCCTGCGGCGAGCGTGCAATACATCGTACCATGCAGCGTCGGCGCCAGGATCGCGTCCGCCGCCCGCGACGACAGATGTTCCGTCTGCGCGATGAAGGTCGCGGCAGCGTTGTTGACCAGTATGTCGATCGGCGCCTCGCGCCAGATCTCGTCCATCATGGCGTCGACCGCGGCACCGTCGCGGATATCGCACCCGATCACGCCAACCTTGACGCCGGGTTCACTGCGCATCCGCGCGGCCGCTGCCTCCAGCACCTCCAACCGGCGGCCGCAAATGATCAGTTCCGCGCCGAGCTCGACGAAGCGCTGTCCCATTGCAGCGCCGAGCCCCGAGCCGCCGCCGGTGACCAATATCCGCTTTCCCGCCAGCAAGCCCTGTTCAAACATCGTTTGATCCCCTTCAACCACCGTGCAGCCGTGCATCCGAATCGGATTGTAGCCCGGCTTCAAATCCGGCATGAAGCATCCAGCTCCCTTTCTCGGTCCGAAATCAGGTGCGCCATGAAAGCCATTCTCTGCTCGCAATATTGCCAACCCGACGACCTCGTGCTGGCCGACGTGCCAGACCCGGTGGCCGAGCCCGGACAGGCCGTGATCGCGATCAAGTCCGCGGCGCTGAATTTCTTCGACATCCTGATGATCCAGGGCAAGTACCAGATCAAGCCGCCGTTCCCGTTCTCGCCGGCCGCCGAGGTTGCCGGCGTGATCGAAAGCGTCGGCGCCGGCGTCACCGACCTGAAGGTCGGCGACCGCGTGGTGGCTTCCTGCGGCCACAACGGCGCGCGCGAAAAGATCGCGCTGCCTGCAACCTCCATCGTGAAAATTCCCGACAATCTGGATTTCGACCGCGCTGCCGGCATCATCATTATCTACGGCACGGCGCTGCATGCGCTGGAAGATCGCGCCAGCCCGAAGCCCGGCGAGACGCTCGCCGTGCTTGGCGCTGCCGGCGGCACCGGTCTTGCCGCCTGCGAACTCGGCAAGCTGATGGGATTGAAGGTGATCGCCTGCGCGTCGTCGGATGAGAAGCTCGAATTTGCCAAAGCGCATGGCGCCGAGCTGACGCTGAACTACAGCAAGGAAGACCTTAAAGAGGGTTTGCGCCGTCTCACCGGCGGCAAGGGCGTCGACATCATCTTCGATCCGGTCGGCGGCGCTTACGCCGAAGCCGCCTTGCGCTCGATCGCGTGGGAAGGCCGCTTCCTGGTGATCGGCTTTGCCGCGGGCGACATTCCGAAGATGCCGCTCAATCTGGCGCTGCTCAAGGGCTGCGATATCAGAGGCGTGTTCTGGGGCGCGTGGACCAGGGTCAACCCTGAGAAGAACCGCGCCAATTTGGAAAAGCTCGTGAAGTGGACCGCGGAAGGCAAGATCTCCTCCCATGTCGACCGCGCGTTCCCGTTAGCCCAAACCGCCGAAGCGCTGAAGGTGCTCGCCGGCCGTAAGGCGATGGGCAAAGTGATCCTGCATCCCTGAGCGGAGATGCCGGACCCCGTCCACCTGAAGACGTATAACTGAGGACGTAAAGCTAAAGACGTATAAGTGGTCCGCGTGGGTGCGGGCCGGCGCTGCGTGCCCTTTTGTCAGGGAACCCTGATAAAGTGCTACGTAACCGAGATAAATTCATCTCACCGATATAATTTCTCGGTAACAATGCGAGTTTTTAAAAGCCGTCTGCCGCCCCTTCGCCTTAATCATACCAAAAAAAATCCTAACTCGCACCCCCCGCCGTCGTTTTTTGAACCCAATCCGTGTGCGACTTTAGGGGCCGGTAGAGGGACCCCCGTACGTCAACAAGAGCAAGAAACAGGTACAGGGGACGCCCTTCGGTTGCGTTATGTAGTGGGGAGCATCATCCATGGTGGAGAATACCAGGCCCGTTCAGGCAAGAGATCCGTTTGACAGGTTCGACGAAGCCATCAGCGATCCTCGGTTGTATGAGGCCGATCAATCCAGGTACGAACAGCCCCATTACGAGCAACCCCGGCTTGAGCATTCCCGGTACGAGCAGCCGCAATACGAGCAGCAGCAATATGACCAGCCCTTTGCGCTGTCGTTCGACCGGAGGGATGCGTCGTACGAGCGGACGGACACGCTTGAGGAAGATCTGCCGGCCCACGAACCGGTGCCGCTTTTCCTCTCCAACTATGAAGAAGAGTCTCATCAGCAGCTTTCCGAATATACGTTCGGCAGCGGAAGGTTCGGCAGCGGCGGGCTGAAGAAAGCGCGTGCGGGGCGCATCATCACCGGCGTCGCCGTGGTGTCGGCGATAGCGGCCGTTCTCGCGCTGTTCTCCATCGACTCGACCCGTGCCGTGATCTTCAACGCCTCGCTTGGCGGTGGTGGCGGCGGGAGCAGCCCACCGCCGGCGCAGCTTGCCGCGTCGGTGCCGGAGCCCGCGCAGCCGGACCCGCGCGTCGCCGCGCCGCCGCTGGCCGCGGAACCGACCGGAGCGACCGGGGCCGAGGCTGCAGCCGCTCGCCGAACCCCGCCCAACGCGGTGGCATCGGCGTCAGCATCGCCGACACGTGACGAAATTGCCGCCGCCTACCAGAGCGCGCTCAAGGGCAAGGTTGCGGTGCCGGAGCCGGTGGCGCGCGAAGCGTCCCGCGAGGTCGTCGCCGCGATCAATCCGGTGGCCCCGGTTGCCGCGCCCGCACCGGCGGTTCGTGAGCCGGTTCCGGTGACACGCGAGGCGGTTCCGTCCCGGCGCATCGATCCGGACGAGCTTGCAGCGCTGCTGAAGCGTGCTAAAGGCCTGCTCGCGATCGGCGACATTACTTCGGCCCGGCTACTGCTCGAACGTGCGGCGGACGCGCAGGAGGCGGAAGCGGCATTGATGCTCGCCGGGACATATGATCCGCAAGTGTTGGGCAGCCAGGATTTGCGGAGCGTCACGCCCGATCCGGCGGCGGCGAAGATTTGGTATCAGAAGGCCGCCCAACTTGGCTCGGCCGACGCGAAGCGGCGTCTCGGCCAATTGAACTAAGGCATGATCAAAAAAAAGTTGTATTGCAGGTTTTCTGAAAAGATCATGCTTTGTTCAAAGAACTAGAGCGGGATGAAGATTCGAAGAACGTCATCACGCTCTAGCCAATTACTCTAGACCAGCGCAGAGGAACCCATGCGGTATTTTCTGGGAATGGCATTGCTTGCCATGACAGTGGCATGCAGCAATATGGCGGCCAAGGCCGCCGAGACGGAATACGATCCGGCCAAGGTGAGCGAAAGTCTGAAGGCGATTTTTCAGTTCGGCTCGGTCTCCACCAAGCAGGCACTAAACGCCAACACAGTCACACTGATCTCCGGAACGATCGGCGGCACCTACGTGCAGTTCGGCGCCGACCTTGCTTCCGTGCTCGACGACGGAAACAAGTTGCGCGTACTTCCGATCGTCGGGCGCGGCTCCGTGCAGAGCGTGGCCGACATCCTGTTTCTGCAGGGCGTCGACCTCGGCATCGTGCGCGCGGACACGCTTGACTATCTCGAGAAGAAGGGCTTCGCGAAGGACATCAAGAAGCAATTCACCTATGTGACCAAGCTCTACAATGAAGAGATGTACGTCATCGCGTCGAAGTCGGTGACCAATATCAACCAGCTCAACGGCAAGAAGGTCAGCGTCGACCTTCCGAACGGCGGCACCTTCGTGACCGCGGCGGTCGTGTTCGAGCGGCTCGGCATCAAGCCGAACTTCCTCTATATCGAGCAGCGCATCGCGATGGAGAAAATGCGGGCCGGCGAGATCGACGCCGTGATCGCCGTCGGAGGCAAGCCGTACAAATCGGTCAGCAACTTCAGCGACGACCGCTTCCACCTCGTTCCGGTCGATTACTCGCGGCCGCTGCAGGGCGACTATCTGCCCGCGGTGCTGACCTCAAAGGACTATCCCAACCTGATCGCGGAAGGCGCGAAGGTCGACACCATCGCCGTGCCTGCGGTGCTCGCGGCCTACAACTGGGCGCCCAACACCGAGCGCTACCGCAAGCTCTCGCAGTTCGTGGACGCCTTCTTCACCAAGTTCCCGGCGTTCCAGAACCCGCCCTTCCACCCGAAATGGAAGGAAGTCTCGCTGTCGTCGCCGTTGCCGGACTGGCAGCGCCTTCCGGTCGCCGAGCAATGGCTCAAGAGCCACAACATCGAGGCTGTGTCACGCGCCAGGTTCGATGAGTTCCTGAAACAGAGCCCGGCGACCGCAGCCAGTGTCAAGTCGGACTCTGACAGAGAAGCCCTGTTCAGGCAGTTCCAGGCGTGGGAAGCCGAGCGGGGCGCGAGGGCGCAGGCTCCTAACGCGCCGGCGCAGCGCTAGAGAAAGCGCGTCAAGTAAAAACCAGGCCCCGTTCCGCTTCACATCGGAACGGGGCCCTTCGCTATTCAATCCGTCGCTTCCGCAGTGTCGATGCCGCGCTTCAACGCGGCGCGGGCGGCGTCGCGATGCTCCTGTGTGATGTGGCCCGCGACCATGCGAATGGCGGTCGCCAGCACGGCAGCATCGTCGGTAAAGCCGAGCAATGGCAGCATGTCCGGCATGAAGTCGAACGGCAGGATGAAATAGGCGACGGCGCCGAGCAGCGCCGCCTGCACATGACGCGGCGTCTCCTTGTCGAACGCGCAATAGTAGGCGGCGAGCAGATCCTCGGCGAAGGGAAGCTGCGCCACCACTTGCTTGAACTTGATCCAGAAGCGCCGCCGCACGCTCTCACGGTCCCGCGCCAGCCGGTCGGCCGGTTCAAAACCCACGGTGTGATCGGACGATGCCATCGCGGCACTCCCTCAAGATCCGGCGCGGCAGATCGCCGCGCTGCCAGTTCGCTCGAAACGCTACAGAAAGAAATTGGGGATGTCCGCCCCGCCCTGCAAGATCGCGGGCCGCTCCAACTCAGGTCACGCCCAGTTGCCGGGCGATCGCGTTCATGGCCTTGGCCAGATCGATGTCGCGCCGGGTCACGCCGCCGGCGTCGTGGGTGGCCAGCACCACCTCCACCGTCTTGTAGACGTTCTTCCATTCCGGATGATGGTCGTTCTTCTCCGCCACCAGGGCGGCGCGGGCCATGAATCCGAACGCTTCGTTGAAGTCCTTGAAGGTGAAGGTCCGCGCAATCGCCTCGCGTCCCGGCGTCTCGGACCAGCCGGGAAGTTCCGCCAGCGCCGATTTCCGTGCCTCCGCCGACAACCGTTCCACCATGATCGCCTCCCGTTGCAGACCGCCTCTACCCTAACACCGAAGCCCGCGTCGGGGATCCCCTCCCAAAATAGGCCGCAACGGCCGCACAATGGCGGGTTTGGAACGCCGGTAACCATGACGGAGATGTAATAATGGTCGGGCGGGAAATTTGCTAAAGTGGTCGCGTGAGTGTGCCGGCGGCATACAATTGCACCTCAAACGATTATCCAGGGATTGATGAGCGACGGCCCCATCCTCTCGGAAAAGTCGGCCCCACCCTCGCCCCGCTCAGCAAAACGACGGCTGACCTTCGTCACGCTGGCCGGCGTGCTGGCCATCGTCGGCGCGCTGGTCGCCGGCTATTACTTTGCGATGCGGCCGGTGACCCTGCGCATCGCCGTCGGCCCCGCCAACAGCGACGACCTCAAGGTCGTTCAGAATCTGACGCAGGCTTTCAACAACCAGCGGAACACGCTGGTCCGGCTGCGCCCGGTGCAGACCGATGGCGCAGTTGCGAGCGCCAGCCTGCTCGGCGAAGGCAAGGCCGATCTCGCCGTCATCAGGGGCGACCTCGACGTGCCGAAGAACGCGCAGGCGGTAGCGACGCTGCGCAAGAACGTCGTGGTGCTGTGGGTGCCGACTGCGGCCAAGACCAAGGGGAAGAAGGCAGCGCCCGCCATCACGAAAATCGGCCAGCTCGCGGGGCGCCGCATCGGCGTCGTCGGCCGCACCGAGGCCAACGTCAATCTGCTCAAGATGGTCCTGCGGCAATACGGCGTCGATCCGGCGAAGGTCGAGATCATCCAGTTTCCCGCCAACGAGGCCGCCGAGGCCATTCGTCACCAGAAGGCAGACGCCTACCTCGCCGCCGGCCCGGTCAACAGCAAGATCACAGCGGACGCGATCACAGCCTCCGTGCGCGACGGCGGCACGCCGAAATTCCTCGCGATCGATGCGGCCGAGGCGATCGCGCAAAACCATCCCGCCTACGAGGCCTCCGACATTCCGGCCGGGGCGTTTGGCAGCGCACCGGGCAGGCCCGAGGAAGAGATCAAGACGATCAGCTTCTCGCACCACATCGTCGCACGCCGGGGTATTTCGGAATCGACCATCGCGATCTTTACGCGGCAGTTGTTCGCGGTCCGCCAGACGCTGAAGAATGAATATCCGCTCGCCGCCAAGATCGAGACGCCCGATACCGACAAGGACGCCACGATCCCCGTTCATCCCGGCGCCGCCGCCTTCGTCGACGGCGAGGAAAAGACCTTCCTCGACCGCTACAGCGATTACATCTGGTGGGCCCTGATGGCGCTGTCGGCGATGGGCTCCGCCGGCGCCTGGTTCGCCGGATATCTCAAGAAGGATGACCGCAGCGTCAACACCTCGCAACGCGACCGGCTGCTCGACATGCTTACCGCCGCCCGCCAATGCGATTCGATGGACGAGCTCGACCAGATGCAGGCCGAAGCGGACACCATTCTGCGCGACACGCTGCAATGCTATGAGCACGGTGCGATCGAGGAAGGCACGTTGACCGCGTTCAACATCGCGATCGAGCAGTTCCACAACGCGGTGGCCGACCGCAAGACACTCCTGATGAACGTGCCGCAAAACCTGCAACGGGCGAGTGCGCAATTCCGCGCGGCCAGCAACGCCTGACCGGCCAATCGGTAATCGAAACGTCATCAATTCTTTCTAGGTCTGGCGGGGAAGGCATTGCATCTCGCGCCGGACCGAAGGGAGCTCGCATGACGTTCAGGATTTCTCGCAGGATTTCTCGCGGACTTTCCCGGCGGCGTTTTCTCGCTACCGCGGGCGCCGGCGCCATTAGCACCCTTGCAATGCCGTATCTCAGCCGCGCCGCCGACCGGCCGGTCGTTACATCAGGCGTGCAATCCGGCGATGTCGGTGTTGACGGCGGCGTGGTATGGGCGCGCGCCGATCGTCCCTCGCAGATGATGGTCGAAGTCGCCACCACGGAGTCCTTTGCCAACGCGCGGGCGCTGCCGCCGATCGCAGCGCTCCCCGAAAGCGACTTCACCGCAAAGATGCTGCTGGAGAACCTGCCGTCCGGGCAGGACATCTTCTACCGCGTCCGGTTTCGCGACCTCGCGCATATCGGCGTCGAAAGCGAGCCCGTGGTCGGGCGATTCCGCACCGCCCCCGGCGATCGCCGCGACGTCAGCTTCGTCTGGGGCGGCGACGTCGCCGGACAGGGCTGGGGCATCAACCCCGATGACGGCGGCATGTTCACCTTCGCCACCATGCGCAAGCATCGCCCGGATTTCCTGCTGCACTCCGGCGACACCGTCTATGCCGACGGACCGATCAAGAGTGAAGTCACCCTTCCCGATGGCAAGGTCTGGAAGAATTTGACCACGCCCGAGAAGGCAAAGGTCGCCGAAACACTCGATGAATTCCGTGCCGCCCACAAGTACAATTTCATGGACGAGCATCTGCGCGCGTTCAACGCCGAGGTGCCCATCTTCGTGCAGTGGGACGACCACGAAGTCACCAACAACTGGTCGCTGTCGAAGCAGCTCCCGGATGCCTACAAGGAACGCAACATCAGCCTGCTCGCCGCGCGTGCGGCGCGCGCGTTCCACGAAATGTATCCGATGCGCGAGAGCATCGCGGAGCCGGGCCGGGTCTATCGCACGCTGAATTACGGCCCGCATCTCGACGTGTTCATGCTGGATGAGCGCAGCTATCGCGGCCCCAATGGAGCGAACCAGCAGGACACCTATGGACCCGAAAGCTTCTTCCTCGGGCCGCAGCAGCTCGCCTGGTTGAAGCGCGCGCTGCTCAATTCGCGCGCCACCTGGAAGGTGATCGCGTCAGACATGCCGCTCAGCATCATCGTCTATGACGATGCACCCAACAAGAAGGGCTCGGAGGCCGTAGCCCAGGGCGATGGGCCGCCGCGCGGCCGCGAACTGGAGATCGCCGATCTCCTGCGCTTCATCAAGACGTCGGGCGTGGTCAACACGGTGTGGCTGACCGCGGATGTGCACTACGCGGCCGCGCATTACTACAATCCCGACAAGGCGCAGTTTCAGGAATTCAACCCGTTCTGGGAGTTCGTTTCCGGGCCGCTGCATGCCGGCACGTTCGGACCGAACGAACTCGACAACACCTTCGGCCCCGAAGTGAAGTTCATCAAGGCGCCGGGACTCGACAAACAGAATTTGCCGCCATCGGCCGGCATGCAGTTCTTCGGCCACGTCAGGATCGATGGCGCCAGCGGGCAGATGACGGTGACCTTGCGCGACCGCGCCGACGTTGCGCTGTGGTCGACGACGCTCGATCCCAAACCCGTGTAGCTGTCGCGACGGCCGATCGTTCAAGACTTGCTGAAGGCGCTCTTCAACAGCGCCTCCAGCGCGTCGGTCGAACAGGGCTTGGGCAGTCTGGGCTTCGCTGCGAACGCCGCCGGCAGCATGGCGTCGGCGCCATAGCCTGTGACAAAGGCAAACGGAATATTGAGTGCTTCGAGCCGCTCGGCAACGGCAAAACTCTTCTCGCGGATCAGCCCGACATCGAGCAATGCGAACTGCGGCGGCCGTTGATCGATCAATTCGAGCGCTTTGGCCACGTTTGCGGCAATACGCACCGTCGTCACACCAAAACCCAGAATCGTGTCTTCGAAGTCGAGGGCGATGATCGGATCGTCTTCGACGACCAGGACGTCGCTGGGCATGCCGTCATCAGGGGCGCAGTCCATGTTCTCGCCAGTTCAGGGTTCAAATTCTGATCGGGGTCCGGCCGAAGCCCGGAGAGCGATGCGGCCGACGCCTTGTAAAAGTATATCCGCCGGTTCCGGAACCGAAACCACCATACGGCTGTTATCTCGTCTGTCCACTAGTGCACATATCTGCCGCGCCGGACCGATTATTCTGCAGGGGAGGAAGCGAGGAACTTTCATGCTCACGCGACGAACCGGGGCGGCCGGCGAGCGGCCGTTCAACAATCTGTTGCGCCGTTTGAATGATGCCGATTTCGCGTTGATCGAACCGCACCTCGTCGCTGCCGAATCCCTTCCGCACGATCTGCTCTACAACCCGGGCGACAATGTCGAGACAGTACACTTTCCCTGCGGTCCCAGTCTCGTCTCCTACATGGTAACCAACGAGGACGGCCGTGACGTCGAAACCATCCTGATCGGCCGGGAGGGCGCGGTCGGCGGCATCGTCAGTCAGGGGTATCTTCCGGCCTATACCCGCATCACGGTCAAGTTCGCCGGGCCCTTCGTACGGCTGCCGATCAGCAAGCTCGATGCGGCCAAATCGAAATCTCGCACGCTGAGCAACATCTTCGCGCGCTATGCCGATTGCATGCTGGCGCAGATCTTCCAGTCCACCGCCTGCAACGCCATCCACTCGATCGAGCAGCGCACGGCGAAATGGATCATTTCGGCGATGGAACGCACCGATGGCGAGGACATCGTGCCCCTGACCCACGAACAACTGGCGACCCTGCTCGGCGTCGGCCGCTCCTACACCAGCCGGGTCATCCAGACTTTCAAGGCGGAAGGCACGCTGGAGACCCGGCGCGGCTCGATCCTGATCCGCAACCCGGATGTGCTGCGAAACCGGTCCTGCCGGTGCAATGAGGCCGTGAAGGGCCATTTTGAGGAGGTTTTGCGCGGGATCTATCCCGACCCCGAGAAGGGCAATTAGGGCCGGCGCCAGGCCCAAAATCAGCTAACCAAATGCCAAACAAACCATTGTTTTTTGGCGTTTTCTGAATATATTGCGCCGCAACGCGTAAGGTGTGCCCGGTCTTTTGGCCGGGCTTCCTTTTTGGGGCCGGGTTTGAGGCCAAAGGCCCCGTTCGCATTCCAGGTTTTGAGCGCGATCCGGAAAAGTGGGTCCCGGTTTTCCGGAGAGATCGCGCTTCCACCAATGCACGACCAGAAGAAGAGCCATGAACCTTCGTAACGTCGCCATCATCGCCCACGTCGACCACGGCAAGACCACCCTCGTCGACCGCCTGCTGCAGCAATCCGGCACCTATCGCGAGAACCAGAAGGTGACCGAGCGCGCGATGGACTCCAACGATCTGGAGCGCGAGCGCGGCATCACCATTCTGGCCAAGGCCGCCTCGGTGCAGTGGAAGGACACCCGCATCAACATCGTCGACACCCCCGGCCACGCCGATTTCGGCGGCGAGGTCGAGCGCATCCTGAACATGGTGGACGGCGCGCTGGTGCTGGTGGACGCCGCCGAAGGCCCGCTGCCGCAGACCAAGTTCGTGGTCTCCAAGGCGCTCAAGGTCGGCCTGAAGCCGATCGTCGTCATCAACAAGGTCGACCGTCCTGACGCGCGCCCGACCGAAGTCATCAATGAAGTGTTCGACCTGTTCGCCGCGCTCGACGCCAGCGAGGAGCAGCTCGATTTCCCGATTCTCTACGGATCGGCCAAGCAGGGCTGGATGGCCGACAGCCCGGACGGCTCGCACGACGCCGGCATGCAGCCGCTGTTCGACCTGATCGTGCGCCACGTCGCGCCGCCGAGCGTCGAGGAAGGCCCGTTCCGGATGATCGGCACCATTCTCGAAGCCAATCCCTATCTCGGCCGCATCATCACCGGCCGCATCACCTCGGGCTCGATCAAGCCGAACCAGCAGGTGAAGGTACTGGGCGCCGACGGCAAGACCATCGAACAGGGACGCATCACGAAAATCCTCGCCTTCCGCGGCATCGAGCGCACCCCGCTCGAAGAAGCCGACGCCGGCGACATCGTCGCCATCGCGGGCCTCACCAAGGGCACCGTCGCCGACACCTTCTGCGACCCCTCGGTCGAGACGCCGCTGGTGGCGCAGCCGATCGATCCGCCGACGGTGTCGATGTCGTTCATCGTCAACAACTCGCCGCTTGCCGGCACCGAGGGCGACAAGGTGACCTCTCGCATGATCCGCGATCGCCTGCTGCGCGAGGCCGAGGGCAATGTCGCGCTGCGCGTGGTCGAGGCTTCCGACAAGGATTCCATGGAAGTCTCGGGCCGCGGCGAATTGCAGCTTGCGATCCTGATCGAGACCATGCGCCGCGAGGGCTTCGAGCTTTCAGTGTCGCGTCCGCGCGTCGTGCTGCAGAAGGACGAGGCCACCGGCCAGTGGCAGGAGCCGATCGAGGAAGTCGTGATCGACGTCGACGAGGAGCATTCCGGCGTCGTCGTGCAGAAGATGAGCGAGCGCAAGGCCGAGATGATCGAGATGCGCCCCTCCGGCGGCAACCGCCTGCGGCTGGTGTTCTACGCGCCGACCCGCGGCCTGATCGGCT
>Ga0081540_1001673_pt1 | contig 18856 bp, 10 predicted proteins | sample TabmetS2T1R1_FD_71024 | JGI IMG/M metagenome (GOLD analysis project Ga0081540, IMG submission 71024) | Tabebuia heterophylla rhizosphere microbial communities from the University of Puerto Rico - S2T1R1 | ecosystem: Host-associated > Plants > Roots > Rhizosphere ... | reverse complement strand
CGCAACCTGCCCGCAAGTTCGGGCTGGAGAATGTTGTATGTCCCCGCCGAACCGCAACACAAATGGCTCTCGGGCACATCTTTCACCACGAATCCAGTCTTGGAAAGCAATTCTTTCGGCGCGCCTGTGATTTTCTGCCCATGCTGCAGCGAACACGCTGCGTGATACGCGACCTTGAGCTCGCCCTTCTGGCTCGACGGCTTGAGCTCGATGCCGGCGAGATATTCGCTGATGTCCTTTGCCAGCGCCGATATCCGCGCAGCCGGTGCGGCGTAGTCGCGGTCCTCGCGCAGCAGATAGCCATAGTCCTTGATGACGGTGCCGCAGCCGGACGTCGTCACCAGGATGGCGTCGAGCCCGCCCAGTTCCGCCTCCCGCTGCCAGACCGTGACATTGGCCCGCGCGCGGGCAAGCGCATCGCGGTCATCACCCATGTGGTGGGTGAGCGCACCGCAGCACTGCTCGTCCTTGACTAGCACGACCTCGATGCCATGACGGGTGAGCAGATTGACCGCGGACTGGTTGATGCGCGGGGCCAGCACCTGCTGGGCACAGCCCTGCAGCAGCGCAACCCGTCCGCGCCGCTCGCCTTGCGGGGGGAACACGCTGCCGGCGGCAGGTCCCGGCGGTGGCAGGCGGCCCGGCGACAGTGCCAGCATCGCCTTGATCCGGCTGAAGAAAGTCGGATTGACCGAGCCCGCTTTCGGCCCCGGCAGGAGGCCCGCGAAAGGCCGGCCGATCCGCGCCAGCCACATGCTGGCGCGGAACAGGTCAGGCCGCGGCAGCACCCATGCCAGCAGCTTGCGCAGCCCCTGCTCCATCAGCGGCCGCGCATAGTCGCGGTTGATCCTGACCCGCGCCTGATCGACCAGATGCATGTAGTTCACGCCAGACGGACAGGTGGTCATGCAGGCGAGGCACGACAGGCAGCGGTCGATATGCTTGACCACTTCCGCGGTCGGCTTCTCGTCCTTCTCCAGCATCTGCTTGATCAGGTAGATGCGGCCGCGCGGGCTGTCGAGTTCGTCGCCGAGCAGCACATAGGTCGGACAGGTCGCTGTGCAGAAGCCGCAATGGACGCAGGCGCGCAGGATCTTGTCGGCTTCCCTGATGTCGGGGTCGGCCAGTTGGGCGAGCGAGAATTCGGTCTTCATGTCGCAGTTCCCCGCGTCATCCGGCCGCGGTTGAGGATGTTCCTGGGATCGAAGCTTTGCCGCACCCGCTCGCCAAGCGCGGCGAGCCCGGGCGGCTGCGGCTGGAACACGTCGAGATGGCGCCGCACATCCTCAGCCGCGCGGATCAGCGTGGCATGGCCGCCTGCGGCCTCGACGCGGCTGCGCACCCGCGCGGCCTGGGCATCGGGCTTGGGCGGGACCGCCGCCCAGATCAACCCGCCGCCCCAATCATAGATCACATCGCCCCCGGTCTCGCGGGCCAGGGCCTGGCCGAGGGCGCCGCCGGAGGCCGGCGGGCAAACGATCCGCCACACCGGCCAGGCGCCGAGCGACCCGTCGGCGGCAAACGGCAGGACGTCGCGGATCGCGTTCCATATCCCGGTCGAGGCGGCGTCCTCGATGATTTCGGCGGCGCCGAAGGCGGCCACCAGCTTCATCAGCGAGGCAGCGCGGCTTGCGGCTGACGCAGGGATGCCTTCCAGCCGCAGCAGCGTCGCGGCCTGCCCCTGCGATGCCAGCGCGGCCAGCGCGCCGCCCGCGGGCCGGAACGCCGAGCCCGGCAGGTGCGCGGCAGCAGACACATCGAAGGGGGAGCCGAGCGCTGATGTCATGGCGCGGCACGCGGTGACCTCGTCAAGCCCGCGCAGCACCAGCGTGCGCTCGGCTTCCGGCCGCGGCATCACCTTCAGCGTCACCTCGGTCATGACCGCGAGCGTGCCCCAGGAGCCCGCGAGCAGCTTGCAGAGGTCGTAGCCGGTGACGTTCTTCACCACCTTGCCGCCGGTCTTGAAGCTGTCGCCGAAGCCGGAGACCGCATGCGCGCCGAGCAGATGATCGCGGGCGCCGCCCGCCTTGACGCGGCGTGGACCGGCGAGGCCCGCGCCGATCATGCCGCCGATAGTACCGACCCCGGCGGTGCCGAGCAGTGGCGCGGTGTCCATGGGATCGAAGGCGAATTGCTGGTTCTTGGCATCGATCAGCGATTTGACGTCGGCAAGCGGCGCACCGACCTGAACCGTGATGATCAGTTCGTTCGGCTCGTAGGAGGAAACGGCATTGAGCGCAGAGAGATCGAGCACCGCATTGGTCGCCATCGGCTGGCCGATCTGGCGCTTGGAACCGTGGCCGACGATCTCGAGCGGCTGGTCGTTGGCAATTGCCGCACGCACCACCTGCTCGACATCCCTGGCGTCACGTACTCTTAGGGTGTCCACAACGTTCCGCCCTGTCCGCTTCCTTGACCGGCATCCGCGCGCCGGAGCCAGCCCTTCTCTTCTAAAGCCATTGATGGCGGTGACAAGGGCGGCGGCCTGTCGGCGACACTTCGATCTTCGTCGAAGCTATTACGTCCATCATTCGCTCTCTATCGAACTATATCCGGAGCCGGCGGGCGTAGGAACGCGTTGTCGAATGACCAACCCGATGGGAGTATCGATCATGGCGAACTATGCAATGGAACGGAATGTCGGCGATGCCGTCGCACGCGGTGGCCTTTTGGTCGTCGCGCAATGGGAAGCCAGGGAAGGCGAGGCTGATCGCGTCGCCGACATCCTGTCGCGCTTCTTGCCCGAGGCGCAGCGCGAAGAAGGCGCGCAGCTGTTCCTGATCTCGCGGGCCAAGGACAATCCTTCGCAGTTCCTGTTCTATGAACTGTTCCGCGACGAGGCAGCATTCAAGGCGCATCAGGAGAGCGCGCACTTCAAGACCTACATCGCCGGCCAGGCGCTTCCGCTGCTGGCCAAGCGCGAGCGCATGCAATACGGCTTGCTCTGAGCGCAAACGGAAGGGCCCGCACGCGGGCCCCTCCGCCTCTAGAACCGCGGTATGTCGGGAAATGCCAGCTTGCCGCCGTGCACATGCACGCGGCCGAGTTCGGCGCAGCGGTGCAGGGTCGGAAACACCTTTCCCGGATTGAGCAGGCCCCGGGCGTCGAAGGCGCATTTCAGGCGCTGCTGCTGGTTGAGGTCCACTTCCGAGAACATCGCGCCCATCAGGTCGCGCTTCTCGATGCCGACGCCATGCTCGCCGGTGAGCACGCCGCCAAGCTCGACGCAGCAGCGCAGGATGTCGGCGCCGAACGCTTCGGCGCGCTCCATCTCGCCGGGCTTGTTGGCGTCGTAGAGAATGAGCGGATGCAGATTGCCGTCGCCGGCATGGAAGACGTTGGCAACGCCAAGGCCGTATTTTTCTGAGAGCTCGCGAATACGCGTCAGCGCCTTCGGCAGCGCGCCGCGCGGAATGGTGCCGTCCATGCAGAGATAATCCGGCGAGATGCGCCCGACCGCCGGGAATGCCGCCTTGCGGCCGGCCCAGAACAAATTGCGCTCGCTCTCGTTGGTGGAGATCTGCAGGGTTACCTGGCCGCAGCCCTTCGCGATCGCCTCGACGCGTGTGATCAGCTCGTCGACCTCAACCGCCGGACCATCGAGTTCGATGATCAGCAGCGCCTCGACATCGAGCGGATAGCCGGCGTGCACAAAAGCCTCCGCCGCATGAATCGCGGGCTTGTCCATCATCTCCATGCCGCCGGGAATGATGCCGGCGCCGATGATGCGCGCCACGCATTCGCCGGCCGCCTCCACCTGCGCAAAGCCGACCATCAGCGCCCGCGCCGTCTCCGGCTTCTGCAGGATGCGCACGGTGATCTCGGTGATGACGCCGAGCAGTCCTTCCGAGCCGGTGATGATGCCCATCAGATCGTAGCCGGAATTTTCGCACCCCTTGCCGCCGATGCGGATGATCTCGCCGCTCATCAGCACGATCTCGCAGCCGAGCACATTGTTGGTGGTCATGCCGTATTTCAGGCAGTGCACGCCGCCGGAATTTTCCGCGACATTGCCGCCGATCGAGCAGGCGATCTGCGACGACGGATCAGGCGCGTAGTAGAAGCCGGCATGCGCCACCGCCTGGCTGATGGCCAGATTGGTGACGCCGGGTTCGGTGACGACAACACGGTTGTCGAAATCGATCTCGCGGATGCGCTTGAATTTGCCAAGACCCAGCAGCACGGCGTCCTTGAGCGGCAGCGCGCCGCCGGACAGCGACGTGCCCGAGCCGCGCGGCACCACCTTGATGCCCTGGGCGTGGCAGTATTTGAGAACCTGCGAGACCTGCTCGGTGGTGTCGGGCAGCACGACGACCATCGGCGGCTGGCGATAGGCGGTCAGCCCGTCGGATTCGTAAGGCACCATCTCGGCGGCGCTGTCGATCACGCCCTCGCCCGGGACGATGGCGCGCAGCGCGGCAACGATGGCATCGCGGCGAGCGAGCACGGCCTCGTCCGCTGCCGGCATCATGATGCTCATCCGGTTTCTCCGCTCGCCGATTTGTCATGCAAATCAAGCACGTCCGGCGCGCTTTGGATAGGCGTTCGAAGGGTGGATGGACATCGCAAGAAATTGCTGGAAAAACGCTGACGTCATCGTGAAACCGTCCGCACCGGAGCGGCTTGTCCCCCTCGCGCCGGCCATGCCAAAAGCGCCCCCGCCCCAAAGCCCCCAAAGGAAGAAACGAAGAGCCCCCCATGAAAAGACCGACCTTGAGCGCGCTGCTTGCGATCGCAGCATCCCTCGCCGCCTCCAGCGCGCTGGCGCAGGATGTCGATGCCGGCAAGAGTTCCTTCAACAAGTGCCTGGCCTGCCACGCGGTCGGGGAAGGCGCCAAGAACAAGGTCGGCCCCGTGCTCAACGGCCTCGACGGCCGCCATTCCGGCAGCGTCGAGGGCTACGCCTATTCCGAGGCCAACAAGAATTCCGGCATCACCTGGGGCAAGGAAACCTTCCTCGAATACATCAAGGATCCCAAGGCGAAGATTCCCGGCACCAAGATGATCTTCGCCGGCATCAAGAACGAGAACGAGGCGAACAACCTCTGGGCCTATCTGTCGCAATACGACAAGGACGGCAAGACGAAGTGATGCCGGCTCACCGCGCCGCCCAGCGCACCCGCGCCTGTTCGGCCGGCGTCGTTGTCGGCACGAAGGGATCGGCATAGCAGCGCGCGCCGGCGGCGCGCGCCAGCCGGCCAATGCTCTCGGTCATGGCCGGCGCGCCTGACGTATAGACCACGGTATCGGCCGACAGCGCCGGCAGATGCTCGGTCGGCAAACCGCCGCGGATCGCCGGAAAATCGCTTTGTGGCTCGGTCACGACCGGGATAATCGTCACATTGGGAAACAGCGCCAGCCGGCACAGCGCGGCATGGCTGTAGAGCGAGCGCAACTCCCGCGCGCCGACGATGAAGGTGAGTTCACGCTCCGGCCGCTCCATGATCGCGGCCACCGCAATCGACCACATCGGCGCAAAGCCGGTGCCACCGGCCACCAGCAGCATGGGCCCGCGATGGTTGCGCCGCAGGAAGGCGCTGCCGAACGGGCCCGACAGTCTTACGCGATGCCCGCGGGCGATGTCGCGGCCGAGTGCGCCAGAGACCCTGCCCTCCGGCAAGCGGCGAATGTGAAAATGCAGCAGGCGATCGTCGGCGCGGCCCTCCAGCGGATAGGTCGGGCTGTAGGAGCGCGCCGGAAAGCCGCGAAAGGAAAGCTTGCAGAACTGGCCGGGCAGAAAGGGAAACGGCCTCGGCACTTCAATGGTGACGCCGGCAATATCGGGCGCCAGCCGCACCACGTCGGCGACGCTACCAGACACCGTGACTGGATCCGGCACGTCCTCGGTGACGATGGCGATATCGGAAATGATGCGCGCCTGGCAGGCATGGACCATGTCGTCGCCCGGCTCATGGCCGCCGAACACCTTGCCCTCGACCAGGCGCACGCGGCAGGCGCCGCACATGCCGGCGCGGCAATCGTGCGGCAGCTCGACGCCGTTCAGCAACGCCCAGTCCAGCAGCAGGTCGCCTGCATTGGCGAGATAGCGCTCGTTGTTGAGCGTGACCTGACAGATCCGCCGCATCATTCCACCTCCAGGCGGATGGGACGGACATGTCGTGTGTGCCGAATCTGGGTGTGGTCGAAGGCGGCGACGCGCATGAAGACGCCGCTTGCGATTGCAACGTCATTGGCGCTGCCGGTATCGAGCCGGCGCGCGACCTCCAGTGACCAGCGGCCGGAGTTCCAGCGCGCGGCACATCTGACATCGGCGCGGTCGCCGGAGAATTCGCCCGACATGATCACGCCTGGAATGACGGTCCCCACCGGCATGCGCGTATCGAGCTCTGCCGAAAACGGCAGCGACTCCACTTCCGTCATGAACCAGCGCGAGCCGACGCTTTCGCCCTGATCGGGATCGAGATGGATCTCGCCCATCGCTTCCTTCATCGTCTCGGGATCGCGCGGCAGGCGGCGCGGCACGACGGTGGCATCGGCGGCGGCGCTGGCGACGAAGTTTTCGGCGTAGTTGGCGCTGCCGGAATCGAGCGCGTAGCCGCCCCTGTAGGGGGCGAGATGGCTCTCCTGCCGCGGCGTTGGCGACACTGGCGGGCCAAAATAACCGTCATCCAGCCAGCCGGCCGGACCGCCGCTGGTCGCCTTCCATAGCCAGACGTCGGCCGGGCTAGCGCCGTCTGCGGTGTAGTGCAGCCCGCGGCCGGTCATGGTGGCGGGCTTGTCGGGCAACGGCTGGGAGCTCGCATGAAACGTGCGGTCGCCGGCAATGGTGGCATCACTGCGGGTGAACAGCACGGAAAACTTGTCCTCGTTGAAATCGCGCTCGTCGCCATTCTCGAAGCCGTTGCGCAGCAGATGCCAGCCATCGGCCTGCTTGATCAGCGGCAGGTGCTTCAGCGAGCGGGTCGGGTCGTCCCAGGTAAACAGGAAGTAGGCCCAGGTGCCGTCATGCACGGCGCGGACCTCGATGCGCGCCTCGCCCTTGCCGTCGAAATTGTCGCCGTGATGCGTGACCACCGTCGTGGCGCGGCTATTGCGCCAGACACGGTCCGACGTGTCGCCGTCCAGCAGCGGTGCATCCGAACTGGCGATGCGCTGCACCTGCAGGCGATCGACGGCGAGACGATCGCTTGCGACGAGCAGCGAGGCGCCGGTAATCGCAACAGCAAGTGCGACGACCAGCGGATTGGCTTGCAGCGTTGCACCGCGCCGTCGCCGGAGCGGATGGGTCGGCCAAGGATCTGCCGGCGAAGGATCGGCGGGCGAAGGCTCGTCGGGCGGATGTTCCGGCTGCAGGCGCGCCTCGGGCGCAGCCATTTCGTCGTGCGCCGCTTCGGTCTGCTGGCGCGCCGACTGCTCGGCGAGCATGGCCAACAGGTCGGCAGCACTGAGCGGCGGTGGCGGCGGCGACAGGCGCGACGGGCGGAAGATGCGCAAGAGTTGCGCAAGCCCGCCAAGTCTCGCATGCGTCAAGACGTGCAGGGTGACGAGAAGGGGCATCGCCCAGGTCGCGTACCAGTGCAGTCTCGCCATGGCGTAACCGGCGAAAAGGCCGAAATAGAGCAGCCCGCCGCTTACCAGGAGCGCAATAATGGCGGCGAACAGCGCCCAGGTGAGGACGCTATTGAAGGCGCGCAACCTCGCCTGTCCGTTGCCCAACAGCCCGCGCAGGCGGATCTGGTCGAGCCGCACACGCGCGGTGAGCCCGGAGCGAAACAGATAGATCGCGTAAGCCAGCGTCAACGCGACGAGCACCAGCGCCGCCTGCATATGCGGCACCCAGACATTTGCGCGCGGCAGGATCGCGTCGAGCCAGTTAAGCCATTGCCGGCCGGGCGCTTCGGTCGCAATCCGCAAGCCCGTGACAAAGGCAACACCAAGGGCGGCCGCAAACAGCCAGTGCAGAATGACCGTTCCATAGTCCGTCTTGCGATCCTTCATGGACGCACTCCGCGTTCGTGCCGCGTCGTGCTCCACTGCAAATCCTGACTCTCACACTGCAAATCACTCACCCCAAATTCCAGATCGTGCCTCGCCGGTACGGCGAAGCGATGCTTGTCGTGCCGGCTGCGAACAGCCTGGGCGGTTCGACTCAGCGAGACCCCAACTGAGTCGAACCGCCGGCAGCGCTGGTCTCCCCCAATCGGATGCAGGCCGCGCTGCGTGGAAGCACATCATCCCCACAGATGATGGAAATGGTTTTCCGCCTGATGGTGCGTCTCGGCGCCACCGCACGGCCCGCAGTGGCCGTCCGCAACTGCAGGGTCGTTTCCTGCCGGGGCCTCGGGCGCGACCACCGTGGGTGCTGCGGGCGCGGCAGGGGCCGGCGCCGCAGCAGGTGCAGGTGTTTCAGCGGGAGCGGCAGGCGTTGCAGCCGTCGGCGGCGGCGTCGCTGCCACAGGTGCGGCTGGAGCCGCTGTCGACAGCACGTCGGCCAAGGTCAGGCCGTCCGGGTTGTAGTCGCCGCCGGTCACCGGGATATTGTTGCCACCGACATCGGCGGCATTGTCGTGGATGACCTGAGCCGCCGCCGCCACGAGGGCCGCATTGCCGGTGGTAAGGCCCTTGATCATGGCGTCGACTTCCGCTCCGAGCGTGCTGCTCGGCGTCAGCTCATTGTCGAAGCGCGCCTCGAAAATCCCACCCTGTGCGAGGTCGAAATTCGATGCGTTCTTTTCGAAGGTCTGAAGCTGGCCGATCAGGGTCTGGATCGCGTTCGCGTCAGCTGAGCCCACGAGCTGGATAGCCTGCTGGCCCAGCGAGTTGCCGTCGGCGATGAAGTTCGCCCAGAAATTCGTCTGGGCATCATTGTCCTGGTACCTCGGCGTCGGATTGAGCGCGTCCGGAAACACGGAGAAGCCGGATACGCCGCCCTGGTTCGCCATGTTCGCGAGGTTGGTGTCGCCCTGGATGATGTCGATCATGTCCAGGATATTGTCGTTACTGCCGCGGCCGGCGTCGGGACTGATGCCGGCCTGGTTGATGTAGACGCTTTCGAGCTGTGCCTGCCGCATCACCGTATCGGCATGGATGCCGGTCAGTCCGCCGAACAGCATGGGCTGCGACTGGATCAGGGCCTGCAGACCGCTCGCGACGGCATTCATGTCGTCCGTGATGATCTGCTTGTTGTCGTCGTTCACGCCGCCGAGGATGCGGCTTGCCGCATCGTTGAAGATGGCGCCGATCTCGGCGAGATTGGCGTGCGGCGCAGTCGCAGCGGTGACGTCGTCGCCAAGCGTCGCCGGCGTCGCCAGGAAGCCGTTGCCGCCGTTCTGCGTGGCGAGTCCCTGCAGCGTCGCGTCGTTGGCGACGATGTTGAGTACGTCGAGATGGCTGGTGCGCAGCGCGTTCTCGGCGGCCGCAACACTGCCGAATGTACCGCCGCCGTTCACCGAGGCAGTCGCCGCCGACAGCGCCGTCGTGATGTCGGACAGCATGGCCTGCACATGGGTCAGTGCATCGCCCGTGAACTGTCCGGCCGCGACTTCGGCCTGCAATCCGGTCTGCACCGCCGCGAGATCGTTGACATAGCGGAACACGCTGCCATTGCCCTGAGCGCCTTCCTCCACGACGTTCTGCCAGAGACCGCCGACCAGCGCGCGCGTCGCATCGTTGAAGGTCGCACCGAGATCGGCGAAGGCCGGTGCTGTACCGCCGCCGCCACCGGCTCCGCCGTCGCCACCTCCGGCTCCGCCGTCACCACCACCGCCGCCTCCGCCGCCACCTGCGCCGCCGTCGCCTGGATTAGCCGGCGGAACCGCAGTCGCCTGCGCCGCGGCAATGACGTCGGCATAGCTGCCGCCGTCCGCCTTGAGATTGTTGCTTCCGACATCCGCCGAGTTCGCGGCGAGTTGTTCGACTGCCGCGGCAACCTCGCCCGCATTTTGCGTCTGCAAGCCCTCGATCAGCGCCTTCGCCGCGACGCCGGTGGTGCCGTCGACCCGGAATTCATTCCAGAAACGCGCCGACCACAGACCGCCCTGGGCCTGGTCGAAGGCGTTGGCACTGTCCGCGAAGGTCTGGATCTGCTGGACCAGGCCTGCGACGTCACCCTGGAAGCCGTTGTTCGCAATCGTCGTCGCCATCTGGCCGAGGTGATTGCTGTCCTGGATCCACTTGGTGATGAACGCCGTCTGGTCCGCGCTGTCATGGAACGGCGTGGCCGGCAGGTTCAGGTCGGGCAGCGGCGTCGGGTTGAAGAGTGCCTGTACGCCTGCGTCGCCTTGGGCGATATCGATGATATCGCGGTGGATGTCGTTGATGGCGCGCCCGACAAACTGCCCGAGATCGGTTCCCAGAATCAGCGTGCCGGCCGGGGCGTTGGCATTCGCGACCGAGGCGATTTCCTCGTCAAGCTGCGCGATGATGTTCTGGACGTGCAGGTCGGTGAGGTTGTTGACCTGCGGAACCGCCGCGCTCAGCATCTGCTTCACACCGATCAGGTCCGACAGGATCGTGTTGACCTGATCGGGGCCAACGCCACCGATCTCGCGCGTCGTTGCATCGTTGTACAGATCTGTTGCGGTCAGGCCTGCTGCCGCTGGTGCAGGGGCGGCGGCGGCGCCATCACCGGCAGCTGCAGCCGGGAGACCGGCTGGATTGTTGGGGGTCACCGCGGTTGCCTGCGCCGCGGCAATGACGTCCGCATAGCTGCCGCCATCGGCCTTGAGATTGTTGCTCCCGACATCCGCTGAGTTCGCGGCGAGTTGCTGGACCGCTGCGTTGACCTCGCCCACGTTTTGCGTCTGCAAGCCCTCGATCAACGCCTTAGCCGCGACGCCGGTGGTGCCGTCGACCCGGAACTCGTTCCAGAAGCGCGCCGACCACAGGCCGCCCTGGGCCTGGTCGAAGGCGTTGGCATTGTCCGCGAAGGTCTGAATTTGCTGAACCAGGCCCGCGACGTCACCCTGGAAGCCGTTGTTCGCAATCGTGGTCGCCATCTGACCGAGATGATTGCTGTCCTGGATCCACTTGGTGATGAACGCCGTCTGGTCCGCGCCGTCATGGAACGGCGTGGCAGGCAGGTTCAGGTCCGGCAGCGGCGTCGGGTTAAAGATGGCCTGCACGCCCGCATCGCCCTGCGCGATATCGATAATGTCCCGGTGAATGTCGTTGATGGCGCGCCCGACAAACTGCCCGAGATCAGTTCCCAGGATCAGCGTGCCGGCCGGGGAGTTCGCATTCTCGACCGAGGCGATTTCCTCGTCGAGCTGCGCGATGATGTTCTGGACGTGCAAGCCGGTGAGATCGTTGATCTGCGGAACCGCTTCGCTCAGCAGCTGCTTCACACCGATCAGGTCCGACACGATCGTGTTGACCTGATCGGGGCCAACGCCGCCGATCAAGCGCGTCGTTGCATCGTTGAAAAGATCCGTTGCTGTGAGAGCCATGTGGTTTCCCCTTCTTCTGGAGACGACAAACCGGGTTGCGCAGGCTGCGACAGAAAGCCTCACCGGGTTTCGTGGCGTCTTTCGGACGACACGCGGGTGATTGCGTGCACAAGCAAGGTGATAGCCTGACCAATCGGTGACGGACGTACTACGCCACCACTACGCCGCTGTTTCTCCAATCATGGACAGGCCCGGCGTCGCATTGCTGCCGGAAAACGGTCAGCTTCGCTTTCTAGCAAGCAGCGATCGTTGATTGGGAAGGCGCAGAAGGCGCATGGGTATGAGTTCCGCGTACAATCACGCTCGCGTGGCTGCATCAAGCCTGTCCGGGCTGATGTCATCGTCGCCCGCAGCAGACGATCCCGTGGCGACGCGGCTGCATGAAAGTGCGCGGCGCATGTTGGGCATTGCCGTGTTCAGCGGCGTCGTCAACATCCTGATGCTCTCGGGCTCACTTTACATGCTGCAGGTCTATGACCGGGTGATCCCGAGCCGCAACATCGCGACCCTGCTCGGGCTGTCGCTGATCGTGCTGTTCGCCTATCTGATGCAGGGCTATTTCGATGCGCTGCGGTCGCGAATGCTGTGCCGGGTGGCGACGCTTTTCGACGCCGGCCTGCAGGAGCAGATCCACACCGCACTCGCCACGCTGCCGCTGCGCGGCGCCAAGCCAATGCTGATGCAGCAGCCGCTGCGCGACCTCGACCAGATCCGCGCCTTCATGTCCAGCATGGGTCCGACCGCGTTCCTCGACATGCCCTGGATACCGATCTTCCTGATCGCGCTGTTTCTGTTCCACCCCTTGATCGGCTTCACCGCACTTGGAGGCACGATCGCGATCGTCGCCATGACATTGCTCTCCGAGCGGCTTTCGCGCGGCGCGGCCAAGGCGGCGATGGATCTGAATGCGCAGCGCCAGGTGCTGGCCGATGCAACGCAGCGCAATGCCGAAGTGATCAGGGCGCTCGGCATGCTCGACCGCTTCACGACGCGCTGGTCGCGCGCCAATGAGCGCTATCTGCGGGAGAACATCCGCGCCAGCGACGTCTCCGTCAATCTCGGATCGGGTGCCAAGGTGCTGCGCTATGTGCTGCAGTCCGGCATGCTGGGACTCGGCGCCTATCTCGTCGTGGTCGACAAGGCTTCCGGCGGCGTGATGATCGCATCCTCCATCATGATGGGCCGCGCGCTCGCCCCGGTCGAGGTGGCGCTGGGTACTTGGAAGCAGCTCGTCGCCGCACGGCAAGGCATCAAGCGGCTGCGCGATATCTGCAAGGCGACCGCGCCGCCGGCCGCCCCTCCGGTCGAGCTGCCGCGGCCGAGCCGCGAACTCTCAGTGCAGAATCTTTCGGTCGCCGCGCCCGGCGCGGACCGGCTGATCGTCGCCAACGTCTCGTTTGCGCTGTCCGCCGGGATGGGGCTCGCCCTGCTGGGGGCCAGCGCCTCCGGCAAGACCTCGCTCTCCAAGGCGCTGGTCGGGATCTGGCCGGCACAGTCCGGCGTGGTGCGGCTCGACGGCGGCGCGCTCGACCAGTGGCGCAACGGCGATCTCGGCCGTTATATCGGCTATCTGCCGCAGGATGTTGCGCTGTTCGACGGCACGGTGGCGGAGAACATCTGCCGCTTCGACGAGGCCGCGACGTCGGACGCGATCCTGAAAGCGGCGCGGATCGCGGGCGTGCACGACATGATCCTGCGGCTGCCGGACGGATATGCGACGCGCGTCGGCGCCGGCGGCATGTCGCTCTCCGCGGGCCAGCGCCAACGCGTCGGGCTCGCGCGCGCCGTGTTCGGCGATCCTTTTTTGATCGTGCTCGACGAGCCCAACGCCAATCTCGACACCGAGGGCGAGCAGGCGCTGACCCGCGCGATCCAGGTGATGCGCGCGGCGAAGAGCATCGTCATCGTGATCTCGCACCGGCCGAGCGCGCTCGCCGCCCTCGACATGGCGCTGGTGCTCTATGAAGGCAACGCAATCGCCTTCGGCCGCCGCGATGAGGTGTTTGCGCGCGTGAACAACGCCAACCAACAGGTCGCCGCGCGACAGGGAGCTGCCGTACCGAAAGTGGCGCGCCGTGCCGAAGCGCTGGAGGGAGCTGCATCATGAGCGGTCGTCGCGAACCCCATGATGACGTGCTGGAGCGTCCGCGCCGCGAGCCGCCGCGCGACGTCGGCCCGCAAGGCGAAGCCCTGATCCTGGAATTGCAGCGGCTGCGCCGGGCCTTCGAGCGCGATGACTGGAACGAGGCGCAACCGGCGCCGAAACGCCGTCCGCCACCAAATGAGGCGAGGCACGGCGGCGACCAGCGCCGCCGCGCGCCGAAGCGGCCGCGGAAGAAGCGAGGCATGGGCCGCGTGATCGAGGTTTGCCTCGAGCAACTGGGGCTGAACGCCGCCGCGCCGGCCGCGCCTCGCGCGCAACCGGCGCCGCCACCACCGCCGCCTCCGCGCACCGCACCACCGCCGCCTCAGCGCGCCGCGCCCCCCCAGCGCAAGCGCAAGCCCGTCACGCTGGTCGCGCCGGTCGCAATGGATTTCTCGAGACCAGGTCCGGAGATTTCCAACCCGAAACCACCGCCACTACACAGCAAACCGTCAGTGAATGCCAAGCCGCCGCCGCGGCACGTCGAACCGCCGCCGCTGCATGCCGAGCCGCGAGTGCAAGCCGAGCCGCCGGTGCGCGTCGAGGGACCGGCTCGTGTCGAGCCGATGGTTCATGTCGAGTCGCCACGGATGCACGCCGAGCCGCGCGTGCGCCTCGAGGCGCCGGCAAGTGTCGAGCCACCGGCTCGTATCGCGGCACCAATGCATGCCGCAGCGCCGGCAAACGATCCACCGCGCCTCGAGGCCCCGCGCCAGTCCGAAACCCGGCTCGGGCAACTGGTTGCGCAATGCCGCAGCGGCATCGACTTCCTGCTCGCGCCGGACGAGCCGGCTCGCGAGGGCGAAAACCTGGCCGCGGCCACCGGACGCAATTACACGCGCGAGCTGAAGGTCGGGCTGCGCGTGCTGGTCATAGCCACCGTGCTCGTCGGCGGCTGGACCGCGCTGGTGCCGCTCGCCGGCGCGGTGGTCGTGCCCGGCAATCTCGTGGTGCAATCCAACGTCAAGGCGATCCAGCATCCGACCGGCGGCGTGGTCGCGGAAATTCCCGTGCGCAACGGCATGCGGGTCAAGGCCGGCGATCTCCTGCTGCGGCTCGACGCGACGCAGGCGCAGGCAAGCCTGCAGGTGATCACCAAGCAGCTCGACGAGTTCCGCGCTCGCAGCGCGCGTCTCGTCGCCGAGCGCGATGGCCTGGCGCGGCCCGACCTGCACGAGGCGCTCGCGCCGCGGATCGAAGAGACCGCGGTGAAGAACCTGCTCGCCGCCGAATCGACCTTGTTCCAGGCCCGCGCCACCGCGCGCGAGAGCCAGAAAGGCCTGCTGCGCAACCGCATCTCGCAGCTCAATGAGGAGATCGCGGGTCTCGATGCCCAGGTCGCCTCGAAAGCCAAGCAGCTCGAGCTGATCGCGGGCGAACTGACCGGCGTGCAGGATCTCTATGACAAGCGCCTCGTGCCGCTGCCGCGGCTGACGGCGCTGCAGCGCGAGGCCGCGCGGATCGACGGCGAGCGCGGGCAGCTGATCTCGGCCATTGCCGAGACCAAGGCCAAGATCAGCGAGGCGCAGCTGCAGATCGTGCGGGTCGACCAGGATTTCCGCACCGACGTCGTCAAGGAGCTTGGCGAGGTCAAGGGCAAGGAAGCCGAGCTCGTGGAACGCGGTGTTGCGGCGCGTGATCTGCTCGACCGCATCGAGATGCGCGCGCCGGCCTCCGGCCTCGTCCACCAGCTCAACGTGCACACGATCGGCGGCGTGATCCGCGGCGGCGACACCATCATGGAAGTGGTGCCGGATGCGGACGACCTGCAGATCGAGGCGCGCTTGCAGCCGAACGACATCGACCAGGTGCGCGTCGGGCAGAAGGCGTTCACGCGCTTCTCCGCGTTCAACCAGCGCACCACGCCGGAGGTTGCCGGCATCGTGTCCTTTGTCTCCGCCGATGTCAGCCGCGACGCGCAGAGCAATGCCAGCTATTTCACCGTCCGCGTGACGCTGCCTGAGGAGGAGCGGCGGCGGCTTGCCGGCCTGCAGCTCGTCTCCGGCATGCCGGCCGAAGTCTTCATGCAGACCGGCAGCCGCACCATGCTGAGCTATCTGTTCAAGCCGATCACCGATCAGCTGCAGCGCGCCTTCGTCGAGCGCTGAAGCTGCGGCGCCGTCAGCGGGATGGCGCGCTCAGAGCGCGCCGTCCTGACGCAACTGGCGCGGCCAGCGCAGCCAGGCCGGAATGTTGTTCCAGGAAAATGCCCAGGCCAGGAAATAGAAACCGATCGCCAGCAGGTACAGGAAGGCGAAGCCGAAATACATCGAGTTGTATTCCATCAGACCGCCGAACAACGCACCCATCAGATTGTAGGCCAGCGCGGTCGAGATTTTGACCTCGGCCTTGCCGATCAGGGTCGAGAACACGAAGCCCGAGAAGAACAGCGGCAGCGTCAGCAGCACGCAGCTCGCGGCAAGGTCGAGGGCCGGCGTTCCGAAGGTGAACAGCGCGTGGTTCCTGGCGTAGAAATATCCGACCAGCAGGCTGGCAAACAGGCCGAGATAGGCCAGCCCCATGCGCGGCGCCAGCCTGCGCTGGACCATGAGGTTGGCAAGGAACGCCATCAGCAGCACCATGACGATGGTGGCGGCGATCACGAACCAGGTGCCGCCGAGATGCAGGCCGAGCTCGGTGATGGCCTTGGTCTCAACCAGCATGAAGCCCGCGCCCAGGAAGAAGAACGGCAGGTAGCTGCGCTCGATCGGATCGGTGAAGCCGATGGTCTTGCGCACGAACATGTAGCTGAGCAGCAGCACCATGCCGAGCGCGATCATGTAGCTCATCGGGTAGGTGCGCGAGATCATGTAGAAGAACGGCCAGTCATCGGTCGGGATGCTCGCCTCCGGATAGGGTTGCGCGAAGTGATCCGAGACGTCGTTGAAGCCGATGGCTTCATAGGCCTTGGTGTCGGGCATCGCGAGGCCGCCGCCCTTGCGGGTGATGAAGGCGGTGGTCGAGCTCGAGTCGTAGAGAACGCGGACCGCGAGCGGCTTTCCGGCGCCCGGCATGCCGTGCAGGATGTGCGACAGCTTGAAGCCAAGCGACTCGTTCGGCAGCGCGAAGGCGATCGACATCACGCCGTCGGGCTTCAGCAGGTTGAAGGCTTCGGCAATGCCCTCGCGCGTGTAGACATAGGAATCGACCCGCAGGTTCGAGGCGTGGCTGATCGCGGTGTGGGAATCCAGCACGCCGTAGATGATCAGGTCATATTGCTGCCGCGCGGTGCGGAAGAAATTGCGGGCGTCGTTGATGTGCAGCGTGACGCGGGGATCGTCGTAAGGATGCTCGGGATGCACATGCTTGCCCATGAAGGCGATAGCGGGATCGATCTCGATGGCATCGACATGGGAGGCGCCCATGCGCAGCGCAGCCGCGACGTCGTTGCCGCTGCCCGCGCCGACGATGGCAACGCGCTCCGGCTTTTTCTTGAAGTTGAACGGGAACTCGTAGTAGGCGCGCGAATAGCGGTCGCTCTCGGCCTCGTGGCCGCGATTGGCGTCGGAGAAGTCGAAGACCTTCTGGTAGTAGGCCCCGCCCGACAGGATATTGGTGAGGCCGGTGGCGCGGGTCATGCGCTCCAGCAGCTGATAGGGCGAATAGATGCGCTGGACCTCGGTCTGGACCGGCCAGGACAGAACCGTCAGCAGCACGCAGAAGCTTGCGACACCGAACGCCATCCGGCTGTCCTTTGACAGCACGAAAAACAGCAGCACGCCGGCGACCGCCGTGAACCAGATGGTGGGCGGCAGCCAGCACAGGCTCATCACGAACAGCACGAGGACCCCCAAAATGCTGCCCGCGAGATTGAGGCCATAGGCCTTCAGCGAGTCCGTCGCCTGCAGCAGCTTGCCGCAGAGCTGACCGACCGGATAGCAGATGCAGGCGCACAGCACGAAGCTCATGCCGAGCAGCAGATAGAGCGGCACGCTCTCCTGGAACAGCGCCAGCAGGCTGAGCTTGTCCATCCAGATATGGATCGCGGTCTGCTCGCTCATCGGCAGGCCGGTGAACAGCGCACTGGCGCCTCCGAGGTCGTAACGCAGCAGAGTGATGATGCCGACGAACAGCGCCAGCATCGGCAGCACCATGGCGGGTGCGCAAGGTTGCCTGTCGGAGACGGCGTAGCCGGCGCCGAGGCCAAGGAAGCAGGCCAGCAAGGTGAAATTCTTGAAGAAGGCAAACACCGGGAAGACCGAAGCCAGCCAGCGGATCATCACCAGTTCGAGCAGCAGGCTGACCATGGTGACCAGCACGATCAGCCTGATCTTCTCCTTCGTGCCTGTCTGCGCGAAGCCGTCCTCGAACAACGAGCCCATCAGGGCGATCTGGCGCTCCAGCGGGCGGGCGATCCAGGGCGGATAGAACATGGCGAGAAGGGCCGCGACGCCGAGCGCAGCGCGCAGCACCGTCAGGGCGAATTCGGCGAGTTCAAACGACGCGCTTTCGAGAAACAGCCGGATCGACAGCAGCGAATAGACCAGCACCAGACTGCCGAGGCAGATGCTGAAGAACCGTACGAGCCGGCGATTGGCGTCGTCGCCGCGCTGCTCCGTACCGCTGAAGGGTGTATCCATGTTGCCTGGCCATATCCGGGGGGAATTGGTGCCGAGATGGCCAAACATGGGGCGGCTGAATTAACAAACTGACAAATGGCTGCGCCGCAGCGGCCGCTTCCGGCGCCGTTTCAGCCGACGGATTACCAAATCCCTAATTTGCCGCAGCGCTCGCCGTGCTCGAGGCAAGACCGTCCGCCATCGCCTCGATCTCGGACACGACGAGATCCGGAGCCGCGTACTGGATCATGTGGCCGACGCCGTTGAGCACGATCAGCTTGGTGTTCTTCGCCGTCTTCGCCAGCGGCTGCGAGTGAATGTGGGTCGAGACCGTCTTGTCGACGTCACCGGCAATGATGGTGATCGGCACGGTGATGTTTGCGTAACGCGGCGCCTGCTCGGCCATCGCAGCGCGCAGCGTCACCAGATCCCAGGCATTGGCGACGAATTCGCGCGGCCGCAGCAACAGCCGCGTTGCGCTGTCCTTCACAAAATTCTCCGGCATGGCTTGCGGGGCGAACACGCTCCGTGAACCGGAATCGGCAAGCAGAAGTCCTAGCGGCAGTGTGATGGTGTGCGCGAGCAACGGACCGATCACCGGCGTGGTGACGATGTGGTTGTATTGGCTGACCCCGCCGGGCCAGGGATAGGCCACCGGCGCCAGCATCACGAGGCCGGCGACGCGCTCGGGATGGTCGAGCGCGATCCGCAAGGCCAGCGCGCCGCTCCAGGAATGCGCGACCACG
>Ga0081540_1001672_pt1 | contig 18871 bp, 13 predicted proteins | sample TabmetS2T1R1_FD_71024 | JGI IMG/M metagenome (GOLD analysis project Ga0081540, IMG submission 71024) | Tabebuia heterophylla rhizosphere microbial communities from the University of Puerto Rico - S2T1R1 | ecosystem: Host-associated > Plants > Roots > Rhizosphere ... | reverse complement strand
CCGCATCTCGTCCGGGTCGCGCAGCACGTACCGGCGGATGTAGCCGTGCCAGGCGCGGCTGGCCGCCCCGAAGCCGCCGGCGGTGTAGAGACCGGCGAACACCGGAGTGTCCAGCGACTGGCCGGGCTCCAGGGACCAGGTCAGCCCCTCGTGGCCGAAGCCGCCGGTCCACGTGGTGCGGCCGACGGGGTCGCGGTGCAGTGTCACCCGCCAACTACCGCTCCACGAAAGCGCCGTGCTCCACACCTCGCCGTGCTCCTCGTCCGCCGTGCCGTCGTCGATGGCCAGCCACGGGTTGGCGTGGTGGCTGGTGATGCCCCGGCGGCTGGTGAAGACCGTCTCGGCCACCGCGACCTCGGTGCGCCGCAACTGGAACTCGCTGTTCCAGCCGCCGACGAGATGGCTGACCCGGTAGTCCCCGCGGTGCGGTGCCGCCCAGGCCGCCGAGTCGCAGCGCAGCAGCGCGATCGGCGCCTGTGCGTCGAGGTTCTCGACGGTGGTCCACCGTTCGATCACGTCGCTGTCGGCGTGGACGCGGTAGTGCAGGGTGACCCGCAGCGGGTAGTGCCGGTCGCTCAGGTGGATGCGCAGGTGCCCGCCGTCGGCGTCGTGGCCGGCGTAGCGCCACTGGATGCCGCGGGTGCCGTCGGCGAAGCGCACCAGCAGGCTGGGCGTGCCGAATCGGGCGCCGCCCTCCACCGCCAGTTCGTCGACTCCGGCGACCGCCTCGAAGCTGCTAGCCGCGGGGGAGGGGCGCTCGACCAGCTGCGCCGCCTGGTCGAGCGTCAGCACAGCGCCCCAGTGCACGTGCCGCACGCTGTCGTCCTCGGCTAGCCGTATGGCGTAGGCGGTGGTCGGGCCGCGCAACAGCCACAGACGGTGATCGGGATCGAACGACACGGTGGGCATCGAGTCCTCAGTGGTGGTGGGAGACGGGCAGAGAAGTGCCGCCGAGCGTAGGGCCGGCGCTCCGCCAAAATCAATACTTGACGAAGTTAAATATTGGTCCTAGGTTTCGGCCATGTTTCCCGAGACCGGCACCCAACCCGCCCGCCGCGATCCCCGCGACAGCGAGTTGCCGACCGGAATCGTCGTTCCCTGAGTTCTGCCGCCATCACGGCCACCGGCCGGCCGCATCACAACCTGCACCACGCGCCAACCCACTTGTAGGAGGTGTGACTGTGAGGTCACCGTCACGTACCCCTGGACAGCAGGGCGGGCTCGCCGTCCCGCGCGGGGACCGGCACGTGCACGCGGCCGACGAACGGTGGGCGGCCTGATGGCCGTCACCACACCGCACCCGGTGTCGCTGCCCAGCGGGACCGAGTCGCCGGCGCGGCCCGGCCCGCGCCGCGGCGCGCCGGCGCGCCGGCGGCACCGCCGCTGGTCCCAGGCACAGCGGGCCTGGCGGTTGCACTGGCAGCTGTACCTGCTGGTGATCGTGCCGATGGCCTACTTCGTCATCTTCAAGTACATCCCGATGAGCTTCGCGGTCATCGCCTTCAAGGACTACAACGTCGTGCAGGGTCCGTGGGGCAGCGACTGGGTGGGTCTGCGGAACTTCCAGCTGCTGTTCAGCAACCCGGTCTTCGGCTCGCTGCTGAAGAACACCTTCATCCTGGCGTTCTACCTGGTGCTGGCGAGCTTCCCCATACCGATCATGCTGGCGCTCGCGCTGAACGAGATCCGCAAAGGCTGGTTCAAGCGCACGGTGCAGATGGTCACCTACGCGCCCTACTTCATCTCCACCGTGGTGGTGGTGTCCATGACGATCCTCGTCCTGTCACCGCGGGCCGGCATCATCAACCAGGGGCTGGGCCTGGTGGGCATCGGCCCGGTCAACTTCCTCGGCGAGCCGGGCTGGTTCCGGCACATCTACGTCTGGTCCGACGTGTGGCAGACGGCGGGTTACTCGGCCGTCATCTACATGGCCGCACTCGCGGGCATCGACCCGGCGCTGCACGAGTCGGCGAAGATCGACGGCGCCAGCCGGCTGCAGCGCATCCGGCACGTCGACCTGCCGGGCATCATGCCGACCGCGGTGATCATCCTGATCCTCGGCGTCGGGAACATGATGGCGATCGGGTTCGAGAAGGCCTACCTACTGCAGAACGACCTGAACCTCGCGCAGTCGGAGATCATCGCGACCTACGTCTACAAGACCGGCCTGATCAACGCGGACTTCAGCATGGCCACGGCGGTCGGCCTGTTCAACTCCGTGGTCAACCTCTGCCTGCTGCTGGCGGTCAACTTCGCTGCCAAGCGGATCACCGGGAACGGACTGTGGCGATGAGCCTGCTTACTACCTCAATGGCGACCAGGCTGCGGCGCAAGCCGCCCGCGGCGACGAAGATCCGCGAACCGTTCCGCGACCGCGTGTTCCTGGTCGTCGTCACGATCATGCTGGCCGTGGTGCTGGCGCTGGTGCTGCTGCCGTTGGTCTACATCGTCGCCAGCTCGTTCAGCAGCGCGTCCGCGGTCAGCGCGGGCCGGGTGAGCTTCTGGCCGGTCGAGTTCTCCCTGCACGCCTACCGGGTCGCCCTGACCAACCCGCAGGTCCTGCAGGGCTACTACAACTCGCTGATCTACGCCGTCGCCGGCACGCTGATCAGCGTCACGCTGACTGTGGCCATCGCGTACCCGTTGTCGCGCAAGACCTTCTTCGGTCGCAACGTGCTGATGACGTTGCTCATCTTCACCATGCTGTTCTCCGGCGGCCTGATTCCGACCTACATGGTGGTTCAGGACCTCGGCATGCTGAACACCCGCTGGGCGCTGCTGATCCCCAACGCGATCGGCGTCTTCCAGGTGATCATCGCGCGCACCTTCTTCGCCAACTCGATCCCCGACGAGCTCTACGAGGCGGCGATGCTGGACGGGGCTAGCGAGCTGCGAGTCCTGCGCTCGGTAGTGCTGCCGCTGTCCAAGCCGCTGCTGGCCGTCCTGGCCCTGATGTACGCGATCTACCAGTGGAACACCTACTTCGACGCCCTGGTGTACCTCAAGGACCCCGATCTGTACCCCCTGCAGATCGTGCTGCGCAACATGCTCATCCTCAACCAGACCAGGCCGGGCGCCACCGACATGGCCCAGCAGATGGAGCAGCTCCAGCTGGCCAACGTCCTCAAGTACGCGCTCATCGTCGTCTCGAGCCTGCCCGTCCTGATCATCTACCCGTTCATCGCCCGCCACTTCACGAAGGGCGTGATGGTGGGCGCCGTCAAGGGATAGTTCGCTCCGATTTCACGAATGGAAGGGACCATGACAACGCGCTCCCTCAAGACAACAGTTGTTGCTTTCACGGTCGTCACGGCACTAGCGGCGGCGGCGGGGTGCACCTCCGGCAGCAAGGACAGTGCCCCTAAGGCGAAGATGGCCGGCGACAAGGTAGTCATCACGGTGATGTCGCCGGCCGACGCGGACACGAACATGGACACGAACCCGGTCACGAAGAACATGAGTGACAAGTTCAAGATCCAGTTCCAGTGGCAGACCACCACCTTCGACGCCGGGCCGGCCAAGGAGAAGCGCCAGATCGCGCTGGCCAGCGGCGACTACCCGGAGATGTTCTTCCTGATTCCGTGGGTCGACGGGTTCACCAAGGCCGAGGTCCAGAAGCTGGGCAAGCAGGGCGTCGCGGTGCCGCTGGAGAGCCTGATCAAGCAGTACGGGCCGAACATCCAGAAGGCGCTGGACTCCAACAAGACGCTCAAGGCGATGTCGACCGCGCCGGACGGTCACATCTACGCGTTGCCGCAGTGGGCCGACTGCTTCCACTGCACGTACCCGGACAAGCTCTGGATCAACACCGCCTGGCTGAAGAAGCTGAACCTGCAGATGCCGAAGACCACCGAGGAACTGCGTACGGTCCTGCGGGCGTTCAAGACGCAGGACCCGAACGGCAACGGCAAGGCCGACGAGATCCCGATGACCACCGACACCCAGGACGGCGCCCTGATCGCGTACCTGATGGGCGCGTTCGCCTACGATCCGGTCGGCGCGAACAACGGCGTCAGGTCGCTGCTGGAGCTCAACGGCGACAAGGTGGAGACGCCGGTCGACAAGGCCAACTGGCGCGAGGGTCTGAAGTACATCAACTCGCTCTACAAGGAAGGCCTGATCGACCCGGCCTCGTTCACCCAGAACGCCGAGGCACTACAGGCGACCGGCAACAACCCTGCGGCCGTCCAGATCGGCTCCTCGCCCTTGCTGCATCCCTACATCTTCGTGTCGCCGGGCGCCAAGGACGGCCGGGACAAGCAGTACGACGCCGCGCCGCCGCTGACCGGCCCCGATGGCAAGAGCTACACCGGGTACAACTACCCGACCTCGACCGGGTACACCTTCATGCTGACCAACAAGTCCAGCAATGAGGCGCGGATCGCCGCGATCAAGATGCTCGACTACATCTACACCGACGAAGGCCAGCTCCACACGTGGGGCGGACCCGAGGGGCTCTTCTGGACGAAGCCCGGCCCCGGCGACGTCGCGCTCGACCAGAACACCACGCCGATGTACAAGCCGAAGCCTGACGCGACCGTCCCGAAGAATGTCCGGTGGGCCGCACTGGCGTCGTACAACAACACCCTCGCCTTCCGCAATGCGCAGGTCACGCCGACGGACATCTACTCCGACACGGGGTACGAGCGGCGGCTGTTCCAGGCGACGAAGCTGTACGAGGGCCACGAGGACAAGGCGCAGGTCTTCCCGGAGGCCGAGATCTGGATCGACCCGGGTGCCGCCTCGGAGATGGCGACGCTGAAGACCAACCTCGACAGCTACGTCAACCAGGGTGAGCTGGCCTTCGTCACCGGGCAGAAGAACATCGACAGCGACTGGGACGCCTGGGTCAAGGGTCTCGACGGCGTCGGCTTGAAGCGGTACCTGGAGCTCAACCAGCAGGCCTACGACCGGTACAAGTCCGGCAAGGCATGAGGCATCGCCCAGCCGGTTGGGACGGCCGGCTGGGCGCACTCCTGTTCGGCGGACCGGTGGCGGCACGCCGACAGGGTTGACGCCGCCGTCCGGCCCGGCCTGCAGTACCGGGCCGGACGGCGGCGCCGCGCGGCTTGACCATCGCAGACAAGGGGCATCGAGTGGGAGCCGAGATGAGTGATGGCGCGCTGGGCCTGCTGTCCCCGGCGCGCGCCGACCTGCCGCCGGGCGACGAGGGAAGCGTCATCACGTCAGTGGAGACGTACGCGCTGTCGGTCCCGCTCCCGCGGACGATTGCCGACGCGACCGCCTTCCTGACGGCGTGGACCGTACCGGTGGTTGAGATCCGTACGGCCGACGGCCGGGTGGGTACCGGCATCTCCGGCGTGCACTGCGGACCGGAACTGCTGTGCCAGGTCATCGACCGGTACTACGCGCCGGCCCTGGTCGGTACGTCCGCCGAGGACATCCTCGGCACCTGGAAGCGGCTGTACTGGTTGCCGACCCACTGGATCGGCCGCTCCGGCGTCGTCCACATGGGACTGTCCATGGTGGACATCGCGCTTTGGGACCTTGCCGCCCAGCGTGCCGAGGTACCGCTGTGGCGGCTCCTCGGCGGTACCGCCGACCCCATCGAGACGTACAACACCGACGGCGGCTGGCTCAACCTCGGGGTCGCCGATCTGGTCCGGGACCTCCAATCGCTCGTGGACCGCGGCTGGCGACGCGTCAAGATCAAGGTGGGCAAGGCGAACTGGCGGGAGGACGCCGTCCGGGTACGGTCCGTCCGGCAGGCCGTCGGGGCCGACATCACGCTGATGTGCGACGCGAACCAGCGGTGGGACTTCGCTACCGCCAACCGGATGCTGCCCGTCCTGACCGAAGTCGGCATGGACTGGTTCGAGGAGCCGGTTCACGCCGACGACATCGAGGCGCACCGGCGCCTGCAGCAGACCGGCGCGATCGACGTAGCGGCGGGCGAGAGCCTTTACTCGTACCACGCCTTCGCGAGTTTCATCGCCGCCGACGCGCTGCGCGTCGTGCAGGTGGACGTGACCCGGGTCGGCGGCGTGACCGAGTGGCTGCAGATCGCCAGCCACGCGGCGGCCCGGGGCCTGCGGCTCGTTCCGCACGCGGGGGACATGATGCAGGTGCACCAGCACCTCGTCGGCACGGTGCTCACCGAAAGCCCGCCGCTGGTGGAGTTCATCCCCTGGACGCAGGACGTGTTCCGGCACCGCAGCGTCGTGCGGGATGGTTACGTCGAGCGTCCCCAGGCGCCCGGCGCGTCGTCCGCCGTCGCCGCCGGAGCCCGGGAACGCTGGCAGGTCAAGGGCGTCGGCGCGACCACGACGCTGGACAGGTAACCCGTGCTTGTCGTGTCGCGCGCCGTGGGGTCGCGCACCGCCGGTGGACCCGCGGGGACGCTGTGGTACGACCGGCCGGCCGAGCGCTGGTTCGAGGCGCTGCCCATCGGCAACGGCCGCCTTGGCGGCATGGTCCACGGGGGTACCGGCACCGAACGGATCCGCCTGTCCGAGTCGACCGCCTGGTCCGGCGCCCCGTCGACCGACGACGTCAGCCCCACCGCGCGGGACTGGCTGCCCGCCATCCGCGAACTGCTCTTCGCCGGCCGGTACCGGGAGGCTCAGCAGCTGGCGGCCGAGCACCTGCCCGGCCGGCCGGCTTCGTTCGGCACCAACGTGCCGCTGCCGGAGGTTCGACTCGGCCTCGCGGCCGGCCTGGAGGTTGCGAACTACCGCCGGGGCCTCGACCTCGACACCGGGGTCGTGTCGGTCGCCTACGAGCAGGGCGGCACACGCCACCTGCGCGAGGTGTTCGCTTCGCATCCGCACGGCGTCATCGTGGTGCGGATGGCGGCCGACCGTCCTGGGTCGGTCAGCTTCACCCTCGAGATCGGCGGGGACGGGACACCGGGCCGGACGGACGGTACGGACAGCGGGGTCGCCTTCCACGGCAACGCCTTGGAGCCACTGCACAGCAATGGGCGCCAGGGCATCGCGGTGGAGATCGGCGTACGCGTGGTGGCCGACGGCGGGACCGTGCGGCGGCGACCCTCGGGTCTCGGGCTGACCGGCGCGGACTCGGCCGTGCTCCTGATCGCCGTCGGCACCGACTGGGCGGGCGAGGATCCGGCCGAGCGGGTGGAATCGTTGCTTGCCAAGGCCGCCGCGGCCGGATACCGGGAGCTGCTGGCGGCGCATGTCGCGGACCACGGCCGCCTCATGCGGCGGGTGTCGATCGATCTGGGATCCACAGTGGACAGCGAGGCCCTACCAACTGACGCCCGACGGGACCGGCTGGCGCGCGGCGAGCGGGACGACGGGCTGCTGGCCCTGTTCTTCCAGTACGGGCGGTACCTGACCGTGGCGGGGTCGCGTGCGGACTCCCCGTTGCCGCTCGCGCTGCAGGGGGTGTGGAACGACGGCCTCGCCAGCAGCTCGCCATGGACCAACGACTTCCACCTCGACATCAACACCCAGCAGAATTACTGGGCCGCCGAACCCACCAATCTGGCCGAGTGCCACGCGCCGCTGTTCCGGCTCGTCCGGCTCATCGCGGACACCGGTCGGGACACGGCCGCGGCGATGTACGGTGCGCCCGGCTGGGTCGCGCACACGGTCACCAACGCGTGGGGTTACACGGCGCCGGGTAGCGGCGTGGGCTGGGGGCTGCACGTCACGGGTGGCGCATGGCTGGCCATGCAGCTGTGGGAACACTACGAGTACGGCCTGGACGAGGAGTTCCTCCGCGACCAGGCGTACCCGGTGCTTCGGGGCGCCGCCGAGTTCCTGCTGAGGTATCTGGTGCCCGAGCCGGAGCACGGGTGGCTGGTCGCTGGGCCAGCTGAATCGCCGGAGAACTGGTACCTGGCGCCGGACGGCACCCTGTGCTCGGTCGCGATGGGCACCACGGTCGACCGGGTGTTCAGCGAGGCCGTGCTGCGAGTCTGCGCGTCGGCCGCCGAGCGACTCGGCGTCGACCCGGAGCTGCGCACGCGTATCGCCGCCGCGCGCTTGCGGCTGCCCCCGTTCCGGGTCGGCCGGCACGGCCAGCTCCAGGAGTGGCTGCACGACGTCGAGGAGGCAGACCCGGCGCACCGGCACACCTCGCACCTGTGCGCGCTGTTCCCCGAGCGACAGATCACGCCGCGGGGTACGCCCGAGCTCGCCCGCGCCGCGGCCGTCACCATCGAGCGCCGGCAGCGGGCGCCGGGCTGGGAGCAGACGGAGTGGGGCGAGGCGAACTTCACCGTCTACTACGCCCGGCTGCTGCGCGGCGACCTCGCGCTCGCGCACCTGACCCGGCTGGTCACCGACGCGAGCGAGGCGAACCTGATGACGTACTCGGCCGGTGGGGTCGCTGGGGCGGTGCAGAACATCTACTCCTTCGACGGCAACGCGGGCGGCACCGCCGGTATGGCGGAGATGCTGCTCCAGTCGGACGGCGAGGAAATCGGGCTGCTGCCCGCGCTTCCAACGGCCTGGGCGGACGGTGCGGTACAGGGGCTGCGTGCGCGGGGCGGCTTCACCGTGGACATCGCGTGGCGGGACGGCCGCCTTGACCATGCCCGGATTCGAGCGGACCGGGCGGGCACCCACCGGGTGCGGTACCGCGACGAGACGACCGAGGCCGCGTTCGGGGCAGGGGAGGACCTCGTTGTCCGGTACCGCGGCTGACCGCAGAGACAGCCGCGCGCTGCCCGCGCAGCGCCGCGCGTGGGTCGCGTCCGCCGTACGCGAGCGCGGGGCGGTGTCGGTTCGCGAGATCGTCGACCGGTTCGGCGTATCAGCGGCCACTGCGCGCCGGGATATCAACGTGATCGGCCGCAGTGAGGGGCTGCGTGTGCACGGCGGGCTCGTCCGCGCCTGGGCGGTTTGTTCCGCACCTGGGGCGGGTCGGTAGCCGGCCGGCGCTGGGCGCGTGCAGCCAAGCCTGCGTGCGCGGTCGGCGGCCGGAGCCACCACGTAACCGTCACGGTCACCAACCCGACTCCGAGCCCAACCGATGCAGCGCTGGACGAGATCACCCGGGCGATCCGGCAGGACCCGAGTCGCCGGTGGACGGTGACCGAGCTAGCCGCATACGTGCGGCCCGCGCGGTTCCGACTAACGTCCGCCACGGCCTAGGCAGCACAGATACATGATCGGGAACGTCAGTTCGTCGACAACCGCGCGGTACGGGCGGCCGGCGCGTCCGGGCGAGGTTGTGCTCGAGGACGAGCGACTCGAAGTCGGTGCGGTCTGGCGGATTCCCAACGGGCTGACAGGATTCAGGAATGGGCACGATCGACGACTACCTGGCGGGACTCGACCCAGCTGACGCGGCCGTGATCGCGCATGTCTACGACGTGGCGCGGGAGACCGTGCCCGAGGCCGAGCAGGGCATGTCGTACGGAATGCCGGCGCTCACGTACCGGGGCAAGGGGCTGCTGGCGGTGATCCGCACCAAGAAGCACATAGGGTTCTACCCGAACAGTGGACGCGTCCTCTCCGAGTTCGCCGAACAGCTCGCCGATTTCGACGTCGACAAAGGCACGCTCCGCTTCCAGCCTGGCGCCCCGCCGGCGGACGAGTTGATCGAACTCATCGTGGCGGCCCGCCAGAACGAGATCGACCGGCGCTGACCGACATCGGTCGGAGGTGGTTGGGGCCTGCTCGACCAGCGGGGCAGCTGGCCCGGCGAATCTTGCTTTGCTGCCGGGAGACGCCAAGCGCCGGCGCGAGCCTTGTCCACTGTGGTCGCGTGGACCTGACCAGCTTGACCGCCAGCTGCAACGTACTAGTGTGGTCTCCCCGGTGGTCCCCAGCTTCGGAGCGGAATCTGGTCGTGACCGAACTCGCGAAGCTCGCGGACGATGTCGCGGCTGCCGTTCAACGGGTCGACATCAGCCGCAGGTCACCCGAGTTGGCGGTTCATTGCTTCTTCGCGGCGGACACGTCGACGCATAGGATTCCCTTGTTGCCGTCCTGGTCGGCGATCACGGTGAGCGAGGGCGCGTTGCTGTCATCGACGACGGTCCCACCCGCGGCCAGGGCGGCGGCGATCCGTAGCTCGGCCACCTCGGGCGCCACATAGACCTCGATGTGGAACCGCTGACGCGAGTTCTCGTGCTCGTCGGCGTCCCCGAACCACAAGTTCGGTACCCGTCCCGTGGCGTCCCGGATTTCGTCGCTGGGGGACCCGTGGCCCTGGGCCTCGGCGCTCCCGGTCAGCAGGGCGGCCCACACCGGGGCGATCGTCGCGGAGCGCGCCGTGTCGAGGCCGAGCTCGATCTGGGTGACCGAGGCCGGGTCGGCGTCGATCTTGTGGACGGCGGCGATCTCGGTGATCCGTCGTGCGAGGTCGACGTCCTGCTGGGTCACCCATTCGACGACGTGCTCGGTGCCCTTGTCGTCGCGGTAGATGGCGTCGTCGGTGATCAGCTTGAGGTCGACGTACCCGTTGCCGATCGACACGCGCGGATGGTGGCCGAGCGCGTCACCCGCCTCGCCCACCGCGGCGACGAACCGTACGCCGGAGCCGAAGTCGCCGACCAGGTAGCGGGCATGCAGTCCCTGGCCCAGTTTGCGCCAGTCGGTCAGGTTGGCCTCGACGATCTGGTGGCCCTTCAGCATGTCCATAGACAGGGACCTTATCTCGTGACTCAATCACCGTTCCAGGCCGACTTCGCTAGCCCGGGGCATTCAGTAGGTGCGAGAGGTTGAGCGTGCCGTCGACATGGAATGCCCCTCTACCTGTGACGATGGGTCCTGTCGAAAGAACCATCCCGCGCAAGATCGCCGAGATCACCCACCTGGTCGACCTGTCCGCCTACCCCGACGGCACCCGATGATCGTGCGCCGAGAACGACCCCAGCCCGGCGCCCAGCTGTCGGTGTTCGACAGCATCGAAGGCCTGCGGCATGAGGTCTTCATTGCCGACAGCCCCGCAGCACGTGCTCGGTGCAACTGCTCGAGCTGCGTCACCGCGCCCACGCCTGGGTCGAGGACCGCATCCGCATCGCGGCAGTTCGCGATCAACGCCGCCATCCTGGGCATCGCCCAGACCTGCCCTGGGCCGGCGAACTAGCTACGGCATACGCTCGCCTCGCTGCCCTGCCCCAACCTGTTCGCTGACCCGCAGATAACCGTCCACACAAGACAGAGGAGCTCACCGGACCCGGGCCGGCGCCTCATCCTGGCCACCGCGAGGACCACCCCAGCTACGTCCGGCGGAGATCAGCTACGGCCGGCCGCCCCCGCTTAGTGAATGGCCCGGGCTAAGCGTGCACCGCGCAGGACGTGGCGTGCGCGACGTACAGCCGCAGGTCGCCGCCGCGCAGCTCATCGGGCGTGAACATCCGGGCACCGGCGGTGGTCCGGAACGCTTCGCCGCACGCGGCTTCGAGCATCTCGTCTGATACTGCGCGCGCGGTTGCCGTCATGTAGGCGGCCGAGGCCTCGCTGACCGGCGCGGTCGAGTCGTAGATGACGATCTCGACCTCAGGCCGTTGCGTCAGGTTGCGCGAGTGTTGTGCGTCGGGGGAGGAGACCCAGTAGAAGTCCACGTACCGCGCGGGCGTGTAGTACACCGGCGACAACCGGGGGCGGCCGTCCGGGTCGGTAGTGCCGAGCGTCAAGTAGTGGTTGGCGTCGACGATGCGCCGCGCCGCCTGATCGAGGTCGCCAGCTCGCCGTGCCGGCACACGCCGGTAGGTGACCGCGAGGTCCGCTTCCCAGTCGCCACCGTCGCGCGCCATCTCGCCCTGCCCGACGATGGTTGCGCCGTTGTCGGTGAACGTGCCGGTGTACCGCTGCGCGAAGCCGGGATCGTCGCGGGAGAACCGCCAGCCATCTTCGTCGATGCTCGTCTTCAGCACACGCCGCACGCCCCGGTAGTCGAAGTAGTGCATGGTGCCGTCGGTCCCGATGATCGCGATGGCGTCCGGGATATCCGGGTGGTCGTAGTGCGAGCGCCAGATGGCGAATTGCCGTCCGGCGAGCCACTCGAATGTGCTGTAACCGCTGATGTCGGCGCCGGGTAGGTACGGATGGGAGCCCTCGGTCGTCCAGGTGCCGATGAGCCGGTCCCAGGGAGACTGCATGGGGCTAAGCGTCTCTGATGTGCCGCGCGCCGCGCTCACCGGGTCCGGTCAGCCTGCGCGGGGCTTCAGGCGGATGACCGGTATCTCGCGATCGGTCTTGTCCTGGTAGCCGGCGAAGCGGGGGTACGGCGGCGGTGATCTGCCCGCCATGCCTCCTGCCGTTCGGCCCCGTGGAGCTCCTCTGCGGTCACCGGCGTCTTGGTGCCGTCGCCGGTCTCGGCCTGGGCAGTGCTCGAACTGGTCGCACTGACCGCGGCCTTCGCGCTACTGACCCGCCGGCACCGCCGGATGGTGTTGATGATGGCGGTGATCGGCGCTACCGGCCACGGCCCGGTCAGCTGATGACCCTCAGCCGCTGGCACAGCGTCTACGAGCCGGCGACGTGGACGGCCGGCTCGTCATCCAGTGGGCGGCACACGTGATGACCATGGCCAGCCAGCCGGGTACCTGTCCGCGTCGCGCCCGGCAAGCTGAGCTGTCCCGTTCCGGAGGATGTGACCGCGCTACCGCCGTCCGGGCCTACCCTGACCTGATGTTCATGCTGTTCGGGCTATTCGCCAAGCTGGTGGCCCTGCCCTTCAGGCTGATCGACAGGCTGGCGCACGTTGGACGGCACCGTTAGCCCTGGACCGGGCACGCGCACAGGTTCGAGAGGGGCGGCCTCGTCGATTGTCGACTCCGCCCTTGAAACTGTAGGCGTTCTCGACTTCATGCATCACCGAGTCCAAGGGGTACGGGTCGCCTCCATTGCCGCCTCGGGTGACCCCTCTGGCGGGTAGCCTGCGAGGGATGCCTGGCGGCGCAGGGGAGCGAGGCTGTGGAAGAGAGCCCGGGTGCAGACCATGAGCGGCGACTCTTCGGCGGCCGCTAGCCGCCAGACTCCCGACCCGCGGTTGCCTGTGCGGGCCGGTCGCCTGTTGCGGGTCAAGGCGGTGTGGGTGATCCCGCTCGTCGTTGCATCCGTGGTCGTGTCGGTCATGACCGCGCTGTACATCTCGTCGGTCGTCAACCCGCTGTCTCACCTGCGAGGCCTGCCGGTAGCGGTGGTCAACCAGGATCGAGGTGCCACGGTCGGCTCGCAGCACCTCGATGTTGGTCAGCAGGTGCAGGCTGGCCTGTTGGCCAGTCCGCAGGTATCGAGCCGGCTGCGCCTCGTGGTCTCGACCCTGCCCGAGGCACAGCGCGCCATGGACCGCGACGGGCTCTACGCGACGCTGGTGATCCCGCCGGACTTCACCACCAACCTGTTGACGGCGTCAGGTTTGGAGGTGGCTGACGCGGCGGCCGCCGCTGCCCCACAGATAGAAATCCTGGCGAATCAGCGCGCCGGCACGGTAGGGGTCAACCTGGCAACGGGCATCTTGCAGCCCGCGCTGGCGGTGGCTTCCCAACAGATCGGCAAGCGCCTCACCGCCTTGGTCCCTGCCGATGCACGTACCGGCGTGACCTCGTTGTTCCTGGCCCACCCCGTCACAGTGACGACCCCGCAGTACCGTCCCCTGCCGGCGAACACCGCCTTGGCGTTGAGCGCCTTCTACACCGCGCTCCTGACAATCATGTGCGGATTCCTGGGCGCCACGATCGTGAACTCTGTCGTGGACTCCGCGCTCGGCTACGCCACCAACGAGATAGGACCTCGCTGGCGCCAGCGCCAGCCGCTGCCCATCAACAGGTGGCAGACCCTGCTCATCAAATGGGCTATCGTCGTCCCCCTCACAGCCGTGCTGACCGCGCTGTTGCTGGCGGTAGCGGCCGGAGGACTGGGCATGGACGCCCCCAGTCCCGCTCTACTGTGGCTCTACATCTGGCTGTGCGCAGCCAGCGTCGGCGCCGGGACGATCGTGCTGTTCGCCGTGGCCGGCACCTACGGGCAACTGATTGGCCTGTTGCTGTTCGTCTACGCCGGTCTCGCCTCGGCAGGAGGGACCGTTCCGGTGGAGGCACTCCCGGGATTCCTCCGCACGCTGAGCTACCTCGAACCGCTACGCCAGATCCTGGCGGGTACCCGGTCGATCATGTACTTCGGGGCCCGGGGCGACGCTGGCCTCACCAGGGGAACCCTGGCCGCCTCACTCGGCCTGCTCTTCTGGCTTGTCGTAGGCACCGCCGTCGTGAAGTGGTACGACCGCAAGCGGCTCTACCGCCTCCACCCGGACCTCCTGGCGCACGTCGGCAACGCCATCCAGGACTACAGAACCCGACAAGCCACTCCAACCCCTACTCGACCGCACGCCGGACAGCCGCCGAACAGCGAGGCGGGCCCGAGCGGGCCGCAAGCTGACAACTAAGAGGCCGAAGGGAGTGCAGCGCATGGATTTCGAGACGCTCAAGGTGGAGGACCAAGGGGCCGTTCTGATCGCGGAAATCGCGGCCCCGCCGATGAACCTTCTGGGCCCCGAACTCGTCCGCGATCTGGTCTCCCTGATCCAGCGCGCCGAGGCCGACGACGCGGTCCAGGTGCTCGTGTTCAGGAGCGCCGACCCCGACTACTTCATCTCCCATGTCGACGTGACCCGGATCAGCGAGTACCGGGCGGAGGCGGCGAAGCTGACCGGCGAAGCGTCGATCGCCCTGATGTTCCGCTATCTCAGTGCAAGCCGCCTCGTCACGATCGCGCAGATTCAAGGTCGGGTACGCGCGGCCGGCAGTGAATTCGTGCTCGCCTGCGACATGCGTTTCGCCGCCCGTGAGTCAGCGATTTTCGGTCAGTTCGAGCCGGCGTTCGGTCAGGTTCCCGGCGGAGGTGGCGCACAACACCTCACCCGCCTCATGGGCCGCGCCCGGGCGCTGGAAGTCATGCTCAGCGCGCAGGACTACGACGCCGACCTGGCCGAACGGTACGGCTGGATCAATCGCGCGTTGCCCGCCGACGTGCTCGGCGACTTCGTCACATCGCTCGCGCATCGAGTCGCCAGCTTTCAGGGCGCTGGCCGTGCCGTGGTCAAGGCACGCGTCAACGCGATCGCTCTCGCATCCGCCGAGGACTTCCGTCGCGATTCCGACCTTTTCGGCGAGGAGGCACGCAAGCCCGCGGCACAGGGCCGAATTGGAGCGGCGTTGAAGCACGGTTTCCAGACCCGGGATGGGGAACTGGCGTTAGGCCAGATGCTCAGTGACCTCGCCGATCAGCCTCATTAGTGGACGCTTTGGCGGCCGGGCGGCGTTGCCCGATGTGACGTTGACGTTGTGGTCTTCGACGGCGGGCCGGCGGGGCGGCACACTTGCGACATGTTCCGCGCGTTTCCCCTCCGGCTCGTCAGGCTGGCCGTCCCGGCCGTGGCCGCGTCCACCGTGGCCATGATGATGGCGTTGAGCGGGTGCACCTCCTCGCAGGCTGCCGCCGGGGCCAACCCCTCCGGGACGGCCACCGCCGCGCCGGCGCCCACCGCCGCGCCGAACCCGTCCGCCTCGCAGAGCCCGTCGCCCAGCCCCACGCCGCCGCCGTCGCTGGTCAACCTCAAGACGGGCAGCAAGGGCGACGCGGTCACGCTGCTGCAGCAGAAGTTGACCGCACTGGGGTACTGGGCCGGTCAGGTCGACGGCAACTTCGGGGACGTGACGCAGCAGGCGGTCTTCGCGCTGCAGAAGGCGGCGGGCCTGCCCCGGTCCGGTACGGTAACGGCCGAGACCGAGGCGGCGCTCAACGCGGGTACCCGGCCGACGGCCAAGAGCACGAGCGGGAAACTCATCGAGGTGGACCTCGCGCACGGCCTGCTGCTGTTCGTCAGCGACGGCCACGTTGACTACGCGATCAACGACTCGACCGGCGGTGGGTACGTGTACTACCAGGACGGGCAGCGCGACGTCGCCATCACCCCCAAGGGCAGGTTCACCACGTTCCGTGTCGTCAACGGTCCCGACCGTTCGCCGCTCGGCCTGCTGATCCGGCCCCGGTACTTCTACGAGGGGTTCGCCATCCACGGTGACGACTACGTGCCTGCGCAGCCCGTCTCGCACGGCTGCGTCCGGGTCAGTGCGGCGGCCATCAACTGGATCTGGGACAACAACCTCGACCCGATCGGTACCACCGTCTGGATCTATTGATCGTGCCGGATGGCCCGCGATCGCTGCGGAAGCCCGGCCTCCCAGGCAGAGCCTGAGACCCGGGAGCCTCCTCCGGATTCGCCACGGCGCACTAGGGTACGACGACGCGGGCCGGGGTAACGACGAAGCCGAGTCGCCGCGCGGAGTTGACGGCGTGGAGCTTGGAGGGTTCGTCATGACCGACATCATCAGCCCCGACCCGGTCACCGATTGGCTGCCCGCGCACCTACCGGCATACCTGTCCAACGGCGTGGTTGGGATGCGCGTGGGTACCCTTCCCTGGGCTCGCGGGGTGACCACCATCAACGGCTTCGAGGGGATGGACACCACCCTCGACGTCGAGGCGATCGCGCAGGCGCCCTACGTTCTCGGCGGCGACCTTTCCATCGGTCGGGTCAAGCTGACCGAATCGCCGCAACGCGCGACGCCCCGTGAGACCCGCTACGACTTCTCCTGTGGAGAAGTGCACGGCTCCTTCCAGTTCGAGGGCGACGACGCCCGGGCCGACGTCACCATCGTCATTTTCTGCAGCCGCACCCGACCGAGTCTGGTGTTGGAGGAAGCTGTGGTGGTGGTGGACCGCGACTGCGATCTGGTCTTCGCCGCGATCGTGGACACGGGGGAGATCCCGGGTTGCTGGGCCAACCGCGAAGCCCATCCGTCGGTCGTCTTGGCCCCCACGGTCGACGGCATGTTGCGCTGGCGCAGCCATGGCGACCTCAGCACCTGTGGGATCGCCTACCTGACCGAACTGTCCCCCGCAGAAGGCGTCACGCGGGAGTTCAGTCACGACCGGATCGGCCCGCTCACCACGACGTACTCGTTACGGGCCCGAGCCGGAGTCCGGTACCGGCTGCGGCGCATCGTCAGCCTGGTACCGCAGACCGTCCACAACGAACCGCACATCCACGCCATCCGCCTGTTGCAGCAGGGCCAGCGGATCGGCTTCGACCAGTTGCGCGAGGACAACCGCGCCGCCTGGGCGGATCTGTGGAAGAGCCGGGTTGTCCTGTCCGGCGCCCCGAAGCGGTGGCAGGCCATGGCCGACGCCGCGTTCTTCTACCTCCACACCTCGACCCACGCCTCGGCACCCAGCAGCAGCGCCGTGTTCGGGCTGGCGTACTGGCCGAACTACCACTACTACCGGGGTCACCTGATGTGGGACATGGAGACCTTCGCCGTCCCGACCCTGACCCTGACCAACCCCACGGCCGCCCGCGGCATCCTCACCTTCCGCAGTACCCGCGTCATGGGCGCCCGTTCCAACGCCGCGGCCGCCGGGCTGGAAGGACTCCAGTACCCGTGGGAAAGCAGCATGCGTTACGGGCAGGAAGCGGCACCGGTCGACGCCGCCACCGCCGGCTTCGAGCACCACGTCAGCATGGATGTCGCGATCGCGTTCGCCCGGTACGTGCTCGCGACCGGTGACCGCGACTTCGCCAGTGAACGGGCCTGGCCGGTCATGGCCGGCGTCGCGGAATGGATCTGCAGCCGGGTGGAACGCACCTCGCGGGGGTACGAGATCCGTAAGGTCATCGGCGTCGCCGAAACCGAGTCCACGGTGGACAACAACGCCTTCGTCAACATGGGCGCGATCATGACGCTGCGCTATGCGGCGGCGTTGGGCCGGATGCTCGGGCGAGGCAACCCCGAGGCCTGGGAACAGCTCGCCTCCGCGATCGTCCTACCGGTCGATCAGGAACGCGGCGTCATCCTGAACCACGACGGCTACAACCCTGACGAGAAGGGCGGCGAGACACCCGAGGCTCCGGCCGGGCTGTTCCTGCTCGGGTACGACACGGATCCCGACACGGTACGCCGAACGATGGAGTACTACCTCAAGCCGGCCTACCGGTACGCCGGTCAGCCGATGCTCTCGTCGATGCTCGGCCTCATCGCCGCCCAGCTCGGCGACCGCGACACGGCTCTCGACCTGTTCGAGCGGGGCTACGGCGACTTCGTCGTCGATCCCTTCCGGATTACCGCCGAATTCAGCCCCTCCGTGTTTCCGGATCAGACGCTCGCAGGGCCGTTCACCGCCAACCTCGCTGGATTCCTCACCGCATGCATCTACGGCTTGGCCGGCATGAAAATCGGTCCGGGAGAGCCCGACTCGTGGTTCGGGCGCCCGGTCGTCATGCCGCAAGGGTGGGACGGGGTACACGTCGAGCATCTCTGGGTACGAGGTCGGACGGCCAGCCTAACCGCCGAACACGGCACCGATAGCGCCCACCTCACATTCGACTAGACCCCCTCGGGGGCCGGCCGACTACTCGTCGCCTACCGGCAGCCGGCACCGGCCGAACCTCCCGGGTGTCGAAAGGTTCGGCCGGTTCCGACCCGGCTATCCCAAGGGGCCTATGGTGCGGCGGCGAGCCGGAAGGACTGCGCCGCGGTGCCGTTGCAGGCGTACTGCTGGAGCTGGACACTGTCCGACGTGGACGCTCCCGGGGTGTCCAGGCATTTCCCGCTGTTGCGGCTGACGAAGTGGTAGTAGCCGCCGCCCTCGGCGACCGGCTGCCACTGCTGGTTGTTGCCGTTGCTGTAGCGCCAGAGTTGCAGCGGCGCCCGGTCAGCCGTGGATACGTTGGTCACGTCGATGACCTGGCCGCTGTCGAGCCGGCTGTTGATCCGCACGTAGCCGCCGCTGGTCGGCTGGAACTGGTACTGCTGCGCGTTGGTGCCGTTGCACGTGTACTGCTGGATCGGCGTCCCGTTGGCCGAGCCGGCCGCCCGGGCGTCCACGCACTTGGCGCTGTTCTTGTTCACCACGCCGTACCACAC
>Ga0081540_1001671_pt1 | contig 18888 bp, 7 predicted proteins | sample TabmetS2T1R1_FD_71024 | JGI IMG/M metagenome (GOLD analysis project Ga0081540, IMG submission 71024) | Tabebuia heterophylla rhizosphere microbial communities from the University of Puerto Rico - S2T1R1 | ecosystem: Host-associated > Plants > Roots > Rhizosphere ... | reverse complement strand
TGATGACCAGCGGGTAGGGAGGTTTACCTGCCACGGGGAAATGCAGCCAGCCTGGCAAAATATGCCGGCCCATGGGAATCTCAACCCGCTCGATCTTGTGGTGGGCGCGCACGGCGTATCGGGCGAAGCAATCCAGTTTTTGCGTATTCAACGTGAGATTGCGCTCGTTGATTTCATCGATCGGCCATTGTGCGACGCCATAATAAATCGAGGCGACCAGATAACATTCTCGTGCCGTGACCTCATTGCCTTGCTGTTCAGCCTCGCGGGCGCGGGCTTCACGGCCCGCCGCGACCTCCTCGAAGCTCGGCGAAATATCGTCGAAGCGCTTTGCCTTGCCGGCAACGATGGCCCAATCGCCCATGCCCTCGAATCCGATTGGCGCCGTCACGGTGGCCATGCGCAGCAGATCCCAGTCCAGGCCGATCGTCGAGACGACGGAATCCAGCAGCCATTTCTGCTCGCGAAACCGTCTTGCCCCACGCGTCCTCATGACACCCTCCGTTGCGCATGCATGACCGCGGCCATCGGTCCCGACCGTCTCGGGCTTCGAAATCCTCAGGGTGATCAGCCGTTGGCGCCGCGGCCGGCGGAAGCATCGATCGCGGAAAGGATGCGCTCGGGGGTGAGCGGCAAATCGTGAACCTCGACGTTGAGGGGCCGTAGCGCATCGTTCACGGCGGACACTATTGCGGCAGGCGGACCGACCGCACCCCCTTCGCCCAGACCCTTCATTCCAAATTCAGTGTAAGGGGAGGGCGTGTGCATATGAAGCACGCGGATGTCCGGTACTTCCGTCGCGCCGGGGAGCATGTAATCCAGCAGCGTGGAGGCGAGCGGCTGTCCTTGGCCATCGAACGGCATGACTTCATAAAGGCAAGTCCCGATTCCTTGCGCCGTCCCGCCGCAGATCTGCCCATCAACGATCATGGGGTTCACCAAGGTGCCGCCATCTTCGACGACGACGTAGTCCAGAATTTCGATGATCCCGGTACCGGGGTCCACGGCGACAACTGCGGCATGGGTGGCATAGGTGAAGGTCCCGCTGTCGCGCTCGGCGCGATAGCCCTCGGTGACTTCAAGACCGCCAGTGTTGACGTCGGCGGGCAGGTTTTGCGGTTGCAAATACCATGCGCGCGCGACCTCGCGCAAAGTGATGCTGCCGTTTCCGGCGACGACCTTGCCATCCTCGATCCGCACGGTCGCCGCATCGGCCTGCAGCAGCCACGCACCGATGTGGGCTATCCGCGTGGCAAGCATTCGTGAGGCGCGCGCCACCGCGCCGCCGCCATGTACCATCGACCGCGAACCCCACGTGGATGTCGAGTAAGGCGTGTAAAGCGTATCGCCTTGCAGAACTTTGATCCGATCGATATCGACGGTCAGAACCTCGTGCGCCACCTGAGCATAAGTCGTCTCATGTCCCTGGCCGTGCGAATGCGTGCCTACTCGGATTTCGACGTTGCCATCCGCCGTGAGCCGCACATTGGCCTGCTCATAACCGGGAATGATCGGTCGTCCCCACGCGGCGAGGACCGAAGTTCCGTGCGCGCCCTGTTCCACGAAGAATGACAATCCGACGCCGATCAGTCGGCCGTCGGGCTCAGAAATCTTCTGGCGTGCCCGTATCTCGGATAGACGGATGGCCTCTACCGCACGCCGCAGACATTCGGGATGATCGCCGCTATCGAAATGCTTGCCGACCACATTGTCGAACGGCATTTGTTCCGGGCGGACCATGTTTCGCAACCGCATTTCGTATGGCTCCAGTCCGGCTTCGCGAGCAATGGCATCCATGACCACTTCGATTGCCAAGCAGACGCCCGATCGCGCGACCCCGCGGTAGGGGATGATTGGACATTTGTTGGTCGCGACGGCAGCAGAACGGCACCGATAGGTCTGGAAGACATACGGCCCGGGCAGCAGGTTGGCAATTTGCGCGGCCTCGGGTGCCGAAGAAATCGGATAGGAGGAATATGCGCCTGCATCGACGTATCCGATGCAGTCGATCGCCAGAAGCTTGCCGTCTTGAGATGCGTAACCGGTGATCTGATAGTGGTGTTCCCGGCAGTTGGCGTTGGCGCTGAGATGCTCCCGGCAATCTTCGAGCCAGCGCACGGGATGACCGACCTGCAACGCAAGCCAGCCGAGTGCGACTTCTTCACGGCACAACAACCCTTTGTATCCGAAGCCGCCCCCTACGTCGGGCGAAATCACTCGGACCGCACCGTCCTCCAGGCCCAGGCATTCGCACAGTCCGGTCTGAACGGAATGCGGGAACTGCGTCGATGTGACGAGCGTCAGATAACGCAGCCGCGGATCGCGAAAGGCGAGAATGCCACGCCCTTCCATCGGAAACATGCAATGCCGGGCAGTGCGGACGTTCCGCGTGACCTTGATGGCGGCGGTCTTGGCGACTTCGTCAACCGGACCATTTTCGCTGAACTCGACGAAAATGTTGTCGCCCCACTGCTCATGCACCAGGGGCGAGCCGGGCTGACAAGCCTCCAGCATGTCGGTGACGGCCGGCAGTTCATCAAATTCAAGCGTGACTGCGCTGGCAATGTCCTCTGCTTCCGCGCGCGTCGATGCCATGCACATTGCGACCATTTCGCCGACATAACGAACCTTCTCAGCCGCCAGGATCGGTTCGACAGAGTATTTAAAACCCTTAAGCGGAGGGGCCGAAACGATGGGCCTGACGCGGGTCAGATGCGCTGCGGTGAAAACGACCTCGCGGAATTGTTTGGGGATGTTGATTTCCTTGAGCCGGGCATGGGCCACGGGGCTTCGGACGAATGCGACCTCGCGAGTGCCAGGGATGCGGATATCGCCGACATATTGCCCTCGGCCACGCAGGAACCGCTCATCCTCCTTGCGCGGGACCGAGGCTCCGATTCCGGACTTTGAGATCGACAACTGCTCCTCATCGAAACGCTGCGCGGCAATATTGTGAGACTATTTTTCGATAGATAGCAACACTCGAACATTATGAGCCACGTAGCACTTCAACGTGCTACGCTAAGGCGTTAACTGCCTCGCGCTACAACCCGCACACACCCCGTGACAACCGTCATCCTCATTGCCGCCGCGTTCCTCGGCGGAGCCCTGAACTCGCTCGCCGGCGGCGGAACCTTGGTGACATTTCCGGCCCTCTTGTTTGCCGGGCTTAATCCGATCGATGCGAACGCATCGAGCGTCGTCGCCCTGTTTTCCGGAACGTTTTCGGGCGCGTGGGCGTATCGCCGCAACATCTTTGCGGTCGCTGAATTCAGCGTCCTAGGCCTATTCATTTTAAGTCTCGTCGGCGGGCTGATCGGGGCGCTTCTGCTGTTGTGGACCCCGGCCACCGTCTTCGCGACTCTCGTGCCATGGCTGATTCTGTTCGCAACGATCGTATTTGCCGTCGGCAATTTCGCTCCGGTGGAGGCGATCCAACGCATTCAGCTTGGCCCGCGCAGCGCCTTGGTGGCGCTTTTCATCATCGCGATCTACGGCGGTTACTTCGGCGGGGGCATCGGTTTTCTCATTCTGGCCGCTTTTACGCTAGTCGGCATGCGGGATATCAACGCGATGAACGGTCTCAAGATGGGGCTGGTGGGTGTAATGACGGTCACCGCGATCCTCGCCTTCATTGCGGCAAACGTGGTGCGTTGGCCGGAGACCCTGCCGATGCTCGTAAGCTCGGCGCTCGGCTCCTACATTGCCGCGCACTGGGCGCAGCGGCTCGATCAACGGTTGATCAAGGGCTTCGTCGTCGTACTCGGAGCGGGGCTGACCATTTATTTTGTGTGGCGCGGCGTCTAGCGCGGCGCACTTCCTCTGGCCGCGCGCATCCGCCTGCCCGCGGATAAGCGCGATAGAACAGCCGCTGATGCAGGCAGGATGACGCGCGCGGCGCCTACACCGGCCGACGCTTACGCAACACTTGCGTAGCGTCGATCGGTGAGGCTGCGCTGCAGAATCCTCGAAGTCCTCTCAGATCAGGCGAGGTCGAAGCGGTCAAGGTTCATCACCTTGCTCCACGCCGCGACGAAGTCCTTCACAAATTTCTCCTTCGAGTCCGAGCACGCATAGACTTCCGCGAAGGCGCGAAGCTGCGAATGCGAGCCGAAGATCAGGTCGACACGCGTGCCGGTCCACTTGGCTTCGTTCGTCTTCCGGTCGCGCCCCTCGTACACGTCTTCAGAACCGGCGGACGGCTGCCAGTACGTGCTCATGTCGAGCAGGTTGACGAAGAAGTCGTTCGTCAGCGTCTCCGGTCGCTTGGTGAAGACGCCGTGCTTGGACTGCCCGGAATTTGCGCCCAACACACGCAGGCCGCCGATGAGAACCGTCATCTCAGGCGCCGTCAGGGTCAGCAGTTGCGCCTTGTCAACCAACGCCTCCTCCGACGACATGATGTGTTCGTTACGGTAATAGTTGCGGAAAGCGTCGGCGACCGGTTCAAGCGGGGCGAAGGACTCGACGTCGGTTTGCCCCTGCGATGCGTCCATGCGCCCCGGCGTGAAAGGGACTTTCACGTCGTGGCCGGCAGCCTTCGCGGCTTTCTCGACCGCGGCGCTGCCGCCGAGGACGATCAGGTCGGCGAGCGAAACCTTCTTGCCGTCTGATTGCGACGCGTTGAACTCCTTCTGGATCGCTTCAAGTTTCTGCAGGACCGTCTTCAGCTGAGCCGGCTGGTTGATCTCCCAGTCCTTCTGCGGCGCCAGGCGAATGCGCGCGCCGTTCGCGCCGCCACGCTTGTCGGAGCCGCGGAACGTCGAGGCCGACGCCCAAGCGGTCGAGACCAGCTGCGACACGGACAAGCCGGACGCGAGGATCTTGGCCTTGAGAGCGGCGATGTCCTTCTCCCCGATCAGCGGATGGTTCACGGCGGGAATCGGGTCCTGCCAGATCAGGATTTCCTTCGGGACGAGCGGGCCGAGATACCGATGAATCGGTCCCATGTCGCGGTGCGTGAGCTTGAACCACGCGCGGGCGAACGCGTCCGCGAACTGATCCGGATGCTCGTAGAAGCGCCTCGAAATCTTTTCGTAGGTTGGGTCGAGCCGCAGCGACAGGTCCGTCGTCAGCATGGTCGGCACGTGCTTCTTCGACTTGTCGAAGGCATCGGGCACCGTGGCAGGAACGCCCTTGGCCTTCCACTGCCAGGCCCCGGCCGGGCTCTTGGTCAGTTCCCATTCGTTGTTGAACAGGTTGTCGAAGAAATGATTGCTCCACTTTGTCGGCGTCTGTGACCAGGTGACTTCGGGGCCGCCGGTGATGGCGTCGGCGCCGAAGCCGGTGCCATACTTGCTCTTCCAGCCGAGGCCCTGATCCTCGATTGCGCCGCCTTCCGGCGCCAGGCCCATGAGTGACGGGTCGCCCGCGCCGTGGGTTTTGCCGAAGGTGTGGCCGCCGGCAATCAGCGCGACGGTCTCCTCGTCGTTCATCGCCATGCGGAAGAACGTCTCGCGGATGTCCTTGGCCGCCGCGACCGGATCCGGCTTGCCGTTCGGCCCTTCCGGATTGACGTAGATCAGACCCATCTGCACGGCGGCAAGCGGACGCTGCAGCTGGCGTTCGCCGCTGTAACGCTCGTCTCCCAGCCAGGTCCCCTCGGGACCCCAATAGAGCTCTTCGGGCTCCCAGACATCGGCGCGACCGCCGGCGAAGCCAAACGTCTTGAAGTCCATCGATTCCAGCGCGACGTTGCCCGCGAGGATCATAAGATCGGCCCAGGAGATTTTCTGGCCGTATTTCTGCTTGATCGGCCATAGCAGCCGGCGCGCCTTGTCGAGGTTCGCGTTGTCCGGCCAGCTGTTGAGGGGCGCGAAGCGCTGCTGGCCGGCGCCGGCGCCGCCGCGGCCGTCGGCAATGCGGTACGTGCCCGCGCTGTGCCAGGCCATGCGGATGAAGAGGCCCCCGTAATGGCCAAAGTCGGCCGGCCACCAATCCTGCGAGTCAGTCATCAAGGCGTGCAGGTCCTTGATCACGGCATTCAGGTCGAGGCTCTTGAATTCCTTGGCGTAGTCGAACGCCTTGTCCATCGGATTGGATAGGGTGGAGTTCTGGTGCAGAACCTGAATATTCAGCTGCTCCGGCCACCAGTCGCGGTTCGTCCTGGTCGTATGCATCACCGGGCACTTGCCCGCGCGCTCGTCGGTCTTTGCGTCCATGTCTCTCTCCAAGCGTATTCCCGCCTCCAAGCGTGTTCCGCTTTTCCCGTTCCGTATACAATGATCATCTATGCTTTAAAAGTGATCCAGGTCAGTGCAACGACCAGGGCTAGTCGCGCGAAAGTGTGTTTGCAGGGGAGCATTGCACAACCTGCCATTGGAATTGACGACCTAGGCAACCAGCCCGTCTCGTGCGCTTGGCGTCGGTGAGGTAGCCGCTCTTCGCCGTTGCATCGCGGTCCAGGTCTATTCAATTCGTGGGTATACTGACGAATAGCCTGCTTACCCCGAGCTTGGCCGAGTAGCACAGACCAGCCGGTGCATTCGCGCTGAGTTATTTTGCCACGCCGCAGAGGGCTTGAGGATCAAGCGAAACTACGGGCGGCCATGATCGAATCGCAGGGCTCGCGATCGACGCAGTTACTCAGGCCGGAGACCCGCCGCCGCGCGTCAAAACCGAGCGGTGACCTTCAGGCGGAGCGTGCGCGACTGACCGGGCGAAATGTTGTTATTTCCGTCCGCCGTGGCCCAATAGCCCTTGTTGAAGAGGTTCTCGACATTGATCTGCGCCTTCCAATGCTCGTCAATGGTGGCAAAGACTCCGAGGTCGAAGCGCACGAAACCCGGCAGGTACACGGTGTCGTCCGATGAGGCGAACGAATCCGAGAAGTAGATGACCCCGAGTGAGGCGGCCCAAACCGACGTGATCTGATACTTGTTCCACCACGAGAATTGGTGGTACGGGACGAGTTGTATGCGGTTGCCGGCGCGGATGGTGGCCGAGGTGTCGCTCGTCACCCGCGCATCGGTGTAGGCATAGCCGAGCCAGGATTGCCAACGGTCGTTGATATAACCCTTGAGCTCGGTCTCGAAGCCGCGAATCCTATTGCTGCCCGACAAGATGAAAAACCCGGGGTTGTTCGGATCGGGCAGCGGAACGTTGGTGCGGATCAAATCGTATACGGCGGCGGTATACAGCAGGTTCGGCAGGGCGTTCCATTTGATGCCGACTTCGCGTTGGGTGAACCCCTGCGGCTTGAGGATGACGGTGCCATCGGTGAGCTGGCTGAACTGGTCGCCCGAGGACGGAAGATATGAGACCATGTAGGAATAATAGATCGACAGATTTTCCACCGGCTTGAGGATCACGGCGTTCGCCGGCGATACCAACTTGTCGACGCGGTTGCGAATCGTCTTGGTATTCAGATCCAGTGCCGTTTCATCGAAGCGATCGACGCGGACCGCGCCGATCAATTGCAGCCAGCGCGTGACCTCGATCGTGTCGCGCACATAGGCCGACTGGGTGTTGAGCTGGTATAGGCTGTTGGAATCCGGCGTGGTGACGCCGGGGGAAAAGAATCCCGGGTATTGGTGCACGAAATTGACGGCCCCGAAATATGTCGGCTCAAACGGATTGTCCGCCTCCGTGTTGGTGCCGTTGGGGAATATTCCGGTGTTGCGGACACTGATGCCGGCCTGCCGGCCGAGTTCCGTTCCGAAGCCGATCGTGTGAAAGATCGGCCCCGTGAAGCCTTTATAGATGAAGTCGGTATCGTTGAAGGTGTTCTGGCGATTCGTCATGTTATTGTAGGCGGCGCGATTGAATGACGTATCGGTCGGATTGACCGCCCCCGACAGCGGGCCGTTGCCGGGATAAACGTTCTGATAGAACTTCTTGAAGTCGGCAAAATAGGTCCCGTTTGTCGCCGTCAATCCGTTTTGGAAGTCGTGATCGATGAAGGCCATCACGGTGTTCACGGTGGCCTTCGCCCTGTTGAGATTGGGGCTGCCGAAGTACGCGGTCAGGTCCCCAGCAGGAGCGAACGGAAAGGCCGGATAGAGCGACGTCGATGCCGGCGCCACGAAGCTTCGCGCCTGCGAAGGATTGCCGCGATCGGCCACGCGGTCGTCATGGAAGTATTCGTAGCTCAACCGGACCTTGGTGGCGTCGTCGACCTTGAACGTCGCCGTCGGATTGATGCCCCAGCGCTCGAGCCAGCCGAAATCCCGAAACGTGTCGCTTTTCTCGTACATGGCATTGAGGCGCGTGGCGGCGACCTCGTTGACGGCTTGCCCCGCATCGAGCGTGAAGCGCCGGTTGTTGTAGGAACCCGTCTGCGCGGTCGCCTCGTATATCGTCTGTCCGTCGGCCTCCTTCAGCGTGCGGTTGAGTAGACCCCCGCCGGAGGCGCGCCCGAAGGTGATCGCGCTCGGCCCCTTCAGGATCTCGACGCTCTGGGCATTGTAGAGATCGCGGAAGTACTGCACGTCGTCGCGGAAGCCGTTGACGAAAAAGTTCGCACTCGAATCCACGCCGCGGATGATGAGCTCGTCGCGGTTGCCTTCGCCCTGGTGGATGGCGACGCCCGGCACGTAGCGCGTGACGTCGGTGAGGTTCTGAAAGCTGTTGTCCGAGATGAACTCACGAGTGATGACGCTGACCGACTGCGGAATGTTGACCAGAGGCGTATTGATCTTGGTTGCCGCCGACGTGCTGTTCGCATACACGCCGACCGTACCCGTGCGCGCATCCTGCGTCTGGCTGGCCGGCCAGGCCGCCTGTATCGCCGCGCTTGGATCCGGCGCGTTTGGCGGTGGCGCGCTTGGTGGGGGTGATGGCGCAATCTGCGGCCGCGTGCTCAGCTGCGAAGTCTGCACTGTCGACGTGGAGCGCGGTTTCGAACGCGGTGCCTCAACGGTGACCTGCGGCAATGTGGCGTCCGGTTGCGCCGGCGTGCCCGCGGGGGATGAGGACGTGTCCGACGGCGCGGCAGGAGGCTCCTGCGCTGGCGCGCCCGGCGGAGATGCAGGCTGAGTTGTTTGCGCCGCTGGCGGAGACGCCGGCTGAGTTGTTGGCGCCGTCGGCGGAGATGCAGGCTGGGTTGTTTGTGCCGCTGGCGGAGATGCGGGCTGGGTTGTTTGCGCGGCCGGCGGAGAGGCGGGCTGAGTTGATGGCGAGGTTTGCTCAGGTGGCGATGCCTGCGCGTTCACCTGGTTTGAACTCGCGGCCGCGAACGCAAGATAGCTGATCAAAAACGGCGTTATCTGCGCTGCAAGCCTGATACGACGAGAACATCGACCCTTCTTGTCCATGACAGCCCCCAACTACCGATGTTGGGGTCATAGCCGAACGCCGTCGCACAAGTCTTTCAATTTCAACGCGATGGATTTCTGCTCTGTTGTTTATTCTAATTATAATACAACGACTAGCTCGTTCATGCTCGGGACGTTTCGGGGTCGATGGCAAATATCGCGTTGAACGAGAAAATCGGTTTTCTTGAAGACGTTGTAATTCGGTCACACATACACTGTGGTCGAATTATGGGTTGATTCCAGTCACCCCACCATAAGCGCGCTCACGGGTCTATTGCAATCGCACCATGACGCTGTCGCTCGCGCCGCGACCATCCACTACGGTGAGGCGCACGAAGCCAGGACCTTGCGGCTCGAAGGACAAGTTGCGCCGGCCTGCAGTCGGCAATGGCAGGCCGTTGACCAGTACGGTCAGAATCCCACTTCCGCCCGTCACTTTGAGCGCGATCGGATCGGGCTTGCCGGAGCTATCGTTTGCAAGTTCGAGCCTCGCGCCATTGGGCGGAAACATGATGCGAAGCTGAGGCTCGGCGCTCTCGCCCGCGAGCAGACTTCCCCGGAAGCGCTGCAACGGCGGCGGCAGTTTGCTCATCCTCATGACGAGCGCGCCTTTGGGCGCTACAGGCAGCTGCACCGGCTTGCCGGCGCGGGCGAACGCGTCGAACAGGATCGGCCCCGCCGCAACGCGACCCACGAGGCCTGACACCGGCGCGCCATCGGGACGGCCGACCCAGACCCCGATCGTACGTTTCCCGTCAAAACCAACCGCCCACGCGTCCCTGTATCCGTAAGACGTGCCGGTCTTGAAGGCGATGCGGCCGCCGGCGGCGTTCTCAGGTGGCGGCGCACCCAGCAGGATGCTGCCGACATACCAGGCGGCCGTCGGGTCCAACAGCCGGCGCGAGGTGGCTGCTTCATGGCCGCTCGCGCGGCGCTCCGTGAGTGGCACCGTGGTGCCGAGTCGGGCCAACCCGGCATAGAGCGCAACGAGATCGTTGAGCGTCACCCCGACGCCACCAAGACCGACCGCGAGCCCCGGCCCTTCGTTGGGCGGGAGCGCGAACGATGCGCCCGCTTGTTCAAGCCGAGCCGCAAACCGGCTCGCGCCGACTCGATCGAGCACGGCCACCGCAGGGACGTTGAGCGAGAGTTGCAAGGCCCGACGTACCGTGACCGTGCCCTGGAAATTGAGATCGAAATTCTCCGGCGCATAGCCGCCGAAACGGACGGGACGATCCTCGATCAGGGTCTCGGGATGAATGAGGCCATCCTCGAAGCCGAGCCCGTAGATGAACGGTTTGAGGGTGGAGCCCGGCGAACGGACCGCCGACGTCATATCGACTTGGCCGGCACGGCGCGTATCGAAATAGTCGGCCGAAGCAACGCGCGCCAACACATCGCCGCTTGCATGATCGACGGCAAGGATCGCAACCGAAATATCAGGTCCGAAGGTGCGCGCGCGCTCGCGCGCAAGCTCCTCCAAGCTCGTTTGCAATATTGCGTCGATCGTCAAGCGATGAAGGTTCCGGTCGGGGGCAGAGGCAACCGCCGCGTCCGCCGCATGCGGCGCCAATATCGGCATGGGCCTGCGTGTGTCAGGTACCGCCTCGCGCTTGGCGCGCTCGATCTCGTCCGGAGGAAAGATGCCGGCAGCGGCGGCGCGCTCGAGCACGCGATCGCGCGCCTCGCGCACCGCACGGCTCGACCGGTCAGGGCGACGCCGCTCCGGCGATTGCGGCAACGCGACCAGCATGGCGGCCTCGCCGAGCGTCAGGCGGCGCGGTTCCTTGCCGAAATAGGCAAGCGAAGCCGCGCGAACGCCTTCGAGATTGCCGCCATAGGGTGCGAGGCTCAGATAAAGCGCGAGAATCTCGTCCTTGGACAAGGCGCGCTCGATCTCGACCGCGCGCAGCATTTGCCGCAGCTTTGCCGGGAAGCTGCGCTCGGTCCGCGGCTCGAGTAACCGCGCGACCTGCATGGTGAGAGTCGAGGCGCCGGAGACGATGCGCCCCTGGGTGACCAGCTGTGCGAAAGCGCGGCCGAGCGCGAGCGGATCGATGCCGTGATGCGAGCTGAAGCGTTTGTCCTCGTAGGCCAGCAGAAGCTGCAAGAACCGCGGGTCGACGTTCTCGCGCGTCGCCGGCATTCGCCAGCGCCCTTCCGGCGTGGCGTAAGGGCGCAGCAGCTTGCCCTCGCGGTCCACGACCAGCCTGGAGAATGCAAGCGCCTCGCCCAGTGGCGGCGGGCCGAGCGCGGAGACCCAATACGCACCCGAGCACAGGAGAGCCACGACTGCGCCCGACGCAGCGATAAGACTCAACCGTCGCCGCAAGCGGGGTGGGTTGCGAGGCGGTGCACGCACGGGATTTGCTCCCGACCTCATTTCGATGCCGTGACCTCGATCGTGCCCGTCGAGGTGCGACCAAAACGGTCGGGCCGATACATGTCCTCCACATAGGCCTGCGGATGCACATAGCGTCCGGGTGACACCGCGCGCACCACGTAGGCGACCGAGAACACCGACGGATTATCGCTCTTGCGTTGGAAAGCCGCGCTGAAGCGGTCGTCGCGGAACTCGGCGTTCACCGGCTCCTGCGCATCCTCGATCCAGGCGAGAGTGCCGGTATCGCCGGAGGACACCAACCGCGGATTGTCGATCTCGAAGCCGGCCGGCAGGTAATCGGCGACGATGATCCGTCCGAACTGCGGCTGCGGCTCGGTGATTTTCAGCACGACCGCGAAGCGGTCATTTTGCTTGGCTTTGGTCGGATCGGCGGGCGTGCCGTCAAGCGTGTAATATTTGCGCTCGATCTTGAAGCCCTTCTCGGCGGCGGGCTCCGGCACGACCGGCGCACCCGACACGGTGACGACGGCTTGCGCCGCGCCGTTGCCGACATTTGTCACTTGCAGCGGCTGCTGCAGGTCGCTCGCGCGCAGGGTGCGATTGAGCGCGCCTTGCGTCTTCTCGCCGTTGACCTCGAGCGAGATCGTCTGCGCGTCGCGCGCTAGGGCGCGCGCTGCGAGCACCATCCATGCGTTCTCCTGCGTCGAGGTATAAGGAGTAAGATTGCGCGCGGCCTCGACGCGCTCGACCGCCCCGGTCACGGTCGCTCGCGGTGCGCCGCCCTCGGACGCGAGGGTTACGAGCGCGGCCGCGTCGCGCAGCGCTGAACCATAGTCGCTGCGGCCGTAGTCGAGCACCGGGCGCGGCGCGATCGCCGCGAGCGCCGCGGCATAGACGCGTTCGGCGCGCGGACGATCGCCGAGCATGCCGAGCGCCGCGGCGATCTGCGCTTTGGCGATCGGGGTCGCAATCGCGTCGAGTTTCGTGTCGGCAAAGTAGCGCAGATCGCCGATCGGCGCGGCGCCATTCCTCGCCAATACGTAGAGCGCGTAAGCGAGATTGCGTCCGCCGTCCTTCGCGGGATCGTCTGCGTTAGTGATGAAATTGCGCAGGCGATCGAGCGCGAGCTTGAAGCCGATATCGGGCACGGCAAAGCCGTGCTCGCGCGCGCGCGTGAGGAAATCGGTGACGTAGGCATCGAGCCAGACGTCATCACCGCCCGCAGACCACAGGCCGAACGAGCCGTTGGCGCCTTGCCGCGCCAGCAGGCGATCGATCGACTCACGGATGCGCTGATCGATGCCGATGTCGAGCGCAAGGTGCGCGCCGCTTGCGAGATCGTTGACGTAAAGGAGCGGCAACGCGCGGCTCGCGATTTGCTCCGAACATCCGAACGGGTAGCGGTCAAGCGCCGCCAGCAACGCCGCCGCATCCAACGCGTTGGAAACCCCCACCGACAGCGCGACGCTCGCACTGCCCGGCACGAGATCGGCGAACAGATCGTTCGAGAGCGTAAGGCTCTCTCCCTTGGCCAGCGGTTTGACGGTGCGGCGCGCAAGGATTTGCGTCGCAGGCCGCACTGGCAGCGTGTAGCTGCGCTCGAGCGCGAATCCGTCCGGCCCGCTGACGCGCACGATCACCGTGGCGTTTCCGGCGGCGACCGCCGACAGCGGCACCGTCGTGGAGCTGCGCTGTTTGGCATCGAGCTTGAGCGTCTGCGGCGGGGCGCTGCCGACGACGTCGAGCCCTTCGCTCCTCATCTCTATGCGGTAGTCGCCGGCTTGCCCTGCCACGTTGTCGAGATCGAGATGCATGGTGCCGCGATCGCCGTTCAGAAGGAAGCGCGGGAGCGTCGCCGTGAGCACCACCGGATCCCGAATAGTGACGTCGCCGGCGGTGCGGCCGACCTTGTCCTTCGACCAAGCGACCGCCATCACCCGCGCGGTGCCGGCAAAATCCGGAATGTCGAATACGACCTCGGCCGTGCCGTCGGCATTGACGGTAACGAGGCCGGAATAGAGTGCGAGGGGCTTCTGCGTGGGAGGCGAACCCTGCAGCTCGACCGCGCCTGCATCGCCGCCGGTCTTGATTTGACCGCGCGTGCCTTGCATGCCGTCGATGAGCTGACCGTAGAGGTCGCGGATCTCGGCGGTGAGCCGGCGCTGCCCGAGGTAATAGTCGTCCGGTGCCGGCGGCTTGTAGCCGGTCAAATTGAGGATACCGACGTCGACTGCGGCGACCACGATGCGCGCCTCCTCGCCGGGGGCGAGCCCACCGATTTTGATCGGGATGCGCAGCGTGCTGTTGGGGCGCAGCAGCGTCGGTAAACTCATATCGAGCGCGAGCGTGCGCGCTTTGCGATTGATCGAGAACCACTGCACGCCGATCGCCCGGCCGGGCATGCGCTCGGCCGCCCTGTCGAGCGGCCGCCGCAGCGTCGCCACCACATAGGCGCCGCTTCCCCAGTCGCTGCCGACCGGGATGCGCAGCTGCGCCGTGCCCGCCGCCACGTCCTGCGTGACCGTGGAGACCAGCCGGTCGGCGATCACGTTGAGGGTAACTTTGCCGGCCGTGCGCGCCGTCACCGCGACCGTCATGCTCTCGCCGGGCGCGTATTCCGGTTTGTCGAGCGCGATTTCGAGGAGGTCGGGCGTGTCCGCGCTCGCCTCCGCGTACCAGCCGGCGTCGAATCCGACCGAGCTCAGCGGTCCGTTGGGATCGCCGGTCGATACCTCAAGGCGATAGCGGCCCCATTGCACCGGCAGCGAAATGCGCGCGGGCCGATCGGCAGCGACGTCGAGCCGGCCGTCGGCGATACGCCTCGTCGTCTTCATCGGCTCGAAGTCCCACACCCCGTCGCGGCGATACCACTGGTATTTGCTCTCGACCTTGAGCAGCTCGTAGCGCAGGCCGCTGCGCGCCAGCGATGTCCCATCCGGCGACGCGACCACGACGTCGAAGGTCGCGTTCTCGCCTTCGCCCAGCGAGCGGCCGGAGAACAGCGGCTTGATGCCGATCATCGGCCCTGCCGGGACCACCGGCAGCGTCAGCTTGCGTTCGACGGCGCGGCCGCCGGCCTCGGCCATGCGCACGACGACTTGCGCCTCGAGGGGACGCGTCGCCTCGGGCTGCTTCTCAAGCGTCACGGCAAAGCTTGCGTGGCCGCTGTCGTCAGTCTCAGGCAGGCTTTCGAGCGGCTGGCGGGTGGTCGCCACGTCGTCGTCGGCGAGCCCAAACTGGTAACGGGCAAAGCCCGGCCGCTCGCTGGCCGGCGAAACGATGACCTCGCCTTCGAGCTCGAGTTTGGCGGCCGGCGCGCCATAGAGAAAACGCCCGTCAACGTGGACCTGGGCCGCGCTCGTGTTCGATAGCCCGCTCGCCTTCGAGCTCAGGTCGAATTCGACCCGGTCGGGCACGTAGTCCTCGACCATGAAGGTCGCCTCGCCGACCGGCGGGCGTTTCGGATCGGCGAAGGCGCGCACCCGCCAAGTGCCGCTCGGGGCGGACGACACCAATCCGACCGACAGCGCGCGTCCGCCCAGACCCTGGTCGGGAACGACGGCGCGGCGGTATTCGACGCCGTCCGGCCGCTCGACCACGAGGGTCAGCGGCAGGTTGAGCACGGCCATGCCCTGGCCGCCGCGCAACAGCGTCGTGACCTGCACGGTTTCTCCCGAGCGGTAGACGCCGCGCTCGCTGTAGACAAAAGCGTCGAGCCCGCCCGGGACCGCGCGGCCGGCGACGCCACGGTCGGTCAGATCGAAGGGCGGCGCTTTGAGGCTCAAGAAGGCGTAATCGCCCTCGCTATCGCTTGCGATCAGCATGGCCGGCGCGAGCGCGGCCTCGCCGCTCGCCAGATCGGCTTCGAAATGCACGTGACCGGAATCGGCAGTGCGTTTGCGCGAAAGAACTTCGTTGCTGCGCGACAGCAGCCGTACCTCGACCGCGCCCTTGGCCTGGGTCGTATCGAGCGAATGCACGAAGGCGTGGATGCCGTCGTTACCGGAAAACGCGGTCAGCCCTAAATCGGAGACGATGAACCATTGGGTCGCAACCGAATCGAATTCATCCTTGAGCGCGCCCGCGGGCTGCGCCGCCATGACATAGACTCCCGGCGCCAGCGCGCCGACGGCCTCTGCGACGGGGAAGGCGGTGGTGACCTCGGTATTGAGGCGCTGCTCGACCGCCATGTCGCCTTTCCAGACGCGCGCGCCACGCGCTTCGGCGAGGCGATCGAGATCGTAACGGTCGAGATTGCGCTGGAAGTCGCGTCCCACCACCGTCTCCAGCAGATTACGATCGCCGATGCGATAGATTTCGACGTCAACCGTCGCGGTATTGACGCTGACGACCGGAATGCCGCGCTGGCCGGTGCGCGGCAGCACATAGGCCTTGCCGGTGAAGCGCACCATCGGCTTGCGGTCACGCACATAGACGCTGAAGTCCGCGGATTTCGTCAGCGTTTCATTCACCTGCGAGGGAATGCCGGCGCGCAAGGTAATGGCGTAGCGCTCGCCATGCTTGAGGCCCTCGACGCAGAGCTGCCGCTCCTGCACCGAGAGGGCGGGCTTGTCCTGGCCGGCGACGGCGACGAAGGGCGAGAAATCGGTGCGCTTGCTCGGCAGGTCCTCGGAGAACTGGAAGCAGGCACGCGGCGAGGCTGCATCCGAATCGACCGTGTAGTCGAGCAGCCGGAAACCGTGATCCTCACGCACGCGCTCGTATTGCTGGCGCACCTCGACGACCTCGTGCAGTTCGAGCGAAGCGCGCAGGGCATCGAGCGCCGGACGCCATACTTGGCGATCGGCATAGGTTCGCGCGATCACGACCAGACTCTCGGCCTGTTCGGTGGAAGTGCTGGAACGCTGATAGGCGATGTAGGCGGCAGCGGCGGCGCGCTCGAGCAGCAGATTCTTCTCGGGGTAATCGCTGGGGCGGAGTTGCCGCAAGTTCCTGGCGAGCCGCAGCCAGGTTACGCTACGGTTGGGTGCGACCGTGACGATCTGTCCGAGGATCCGCACGCCGCCGCGGTCATCCCCGCGCTGGAAGGCGGCGTCGACCTCGCGCCGCAGCTCGGCAATGGGTTTCGTCACCTGGCCGGATTCGGCCCTGATCTGGGCTTCGAGCTTGATCGCCGCGTCGGCGAGATCGTCGCGTTTGAATGATTTGTCGGCGGCGAGGGCGGGGGCAGAGAATAGCAGAACGAGCGCGGCTGCAAACGCAGCGCGAACGAACGCGCGCATGGGGGGACCTCCATTCCCGCCGGGGTGGGGAAGCCGAACGGGGCGGCCAGATCAACGCGAAAACGTGTCGAGGTCGTGACCGAGCCAAGCCGGGTGATGCCGCGGCCGCGATAAGGCGACGCGTTGGCTCGGGATGAATCGAGGCGGTCTTTGGCCCTGCGCGGTCACGGAAGATGAACGTGGACCCTTCGCTCCGCGGTTCGCGGTTGACGCCGCGCCTTGACCACGAACATCGGTTTGGCGGCCGGATTTCTCTGAAATTCCCTGTTATTTTCCCTTTCAGCGGGGATTTGGCGTGGAGATCGAGCGCACAGCCGACCGGATCGATAGTCACTCAATCCCGTTGCTGGCGAGCGTCGCATGAGCTGTGGGGCGATTTTTGTGCAGAAATCCGTATTGGGTCTGGCCTGATGAACGTCCAACTCACACTGGCCTGCGGCCGCTATGATCGCACCCAGCCGCTGATTGATGGAAGGGTGCAGCCCGAGGGCGTCGACCTAACATTCCTGCCTCTACGCCCAGGCGAGACCTTCTGGCGCATGCTCAACCACGGCGAGTTTGACGCGTCCGAAATGTCTCTCTCGTCTTATACAATTTTGCGCTCGGAAGGCGATGCGCGCTTCATCGCGATTCCGGTTTTTCCGTCACGGGTCTTTCGCCACTCGGCTCTTTATGTGCGGGCCGACTCTCCTATCGAGAGGCCCGAAGAGCTTAAAGGCAAGCGCGTCGGTGTCGGGGACTATCAGATGACGGCGGCAGTTTGGGTCCGCGGGTTCCTAACGCACGAATACGGCGTCAAGCCAGAGGACATCGTGTGGGTGACCGGCCAACCGATCCGCTCGATCAAGGTGCCTGACGTCAGGCTGCAATCCATTCCGGCCGGAACGACGCTGGAGACGATGCTCGATCTCGGCGAGATCGATGCGCTCATGTCCGTGATGGTTCCGGGCGGGTTTGGCAAAACCGTGCGGCGACTTTTCCGCGATTCGCGCAAGGTCGAAATTGAGTACTTCAGGAAAACACGCATCTTCCCGATCATGCATACGCTCGTGCTGAAGGCCGATCTTTATAAAGAGAAACCTTGGCTCGCGTTGAGCTTCTACCGTGCCTTCTGTAGGGCGCGCGATCTCGCGCATGCGTCGATGTATGACACCGATGCGTTGACGGTCAGCCTTCCCTGGATCGTCGACGAGGTGGAGGAAACCCGCCGGCTCTTCGGTCCGCAGATCTGGGACTACTCGATCGAAGGTAGCCTTCCGACGTTGACGGCTCTCCTGACCTACCTTGATGAGCAAAAGCTCTCGCAGCGCAGGATGAGCGTCAACGAGCTCTTCGTACCGAATATCAACCCCGGTCTCGCCGGCTATCTCCGCGCAACGGGAGAAGCCTGAGCGCGTAAGGAACGGCGGTGACGCGTCCAAGCGCTCCCCGCTAGCCGCTATGATCTTGCTTTTGTCGAGCTTTCGCTCAGATAATCAATGACGAGCTTCGGAGTAATGAGACCGAAGCTCATCGCTAAGGTGACGATCATGGCGTTCATGCCGTCGGCGATCGTCGCACTGATCAGATCTAACGTAGTCTGCGAGCCGCCGGCAATTTGCAGCAGGCCGCTCGCCATCCTGAATAGAAACACGCCCGGGATCATCGACACCACGGAGGCGAAGCCGATCGCGGCAAACGGCATGTGCGAACGGCGCGCCACTGGAGTGAGTATCAACCCGACGACGAGGCATGCGACCAAGGCGCCGGTCGCGGCGCCGAAGCCGAGCAGTGCGAGCGCCGCCCAGCGCAGCGCGTGGGCGGCCATGCCGACCGCCACCGGCCAAGGCAGCATATTCAGGGGCATGGAGAAGAAGACGCTGTAAGCCGCGACGGCGACGCCGGCGGCGATCACGTCCTGCCACAACGGGACGGCCCTGGCAGCCTCATCGACCGGCAAGGAGGCGCCGAGCAGCGCTAATCCAAGCAGCAATCCCGTCGAGATCGCCACGACGACAAGTCCCGCATAGAGCAGCCGGGCGGCGCCGAGGTGGACGCGGCCATTGAT
>Ga0081540_1001670_pt1 | contig 18892 bp, 15 predicted proteins | sample TabmetS2T1R1_FD_71024 | JGI IMG/M metagenome (GOLD analysis project Ga0081540, IMG submission 71024) | Tabebuia heterophylla rhizosphere microbial communities from the University of Puerto Rico - S2T1R1 | ecosystem: Host-associated > Plants > Roots > Rhizosphere ... | reverse complement strand
CCGTGATTTCGCGCGCCAGCTTGCCGAACAGCTTGGACTTCTGGGCATCCTGCCGGCCCTTGCGGTGCATGATGTTCTTGAATTGGGAATGGCCGGCCATGCAGGGTCTCTTGGATTCGTCCGGGACGGATGTGGGGTGAAGCGCGGCGTTATAGGCCGGCAATCCGGCGAAATCAAAGATTTGTAACCTTTTCGGGTATGGCGGTACTGCCGCTCGCCGGAATATGAGGCGGTTGTTAACCATGGTTTCATGCTCGGATGAGAGGATTTCGGACCCATCCTCAACTTTGACGAGATGCCATGGCGTTCGGTTTGTTCAGAAAGCGGGTGCCGGAACCCCTTGCGCCCGCCCCTGGAGCCAAGGTTCCGCAGGCTGCGGCCGCGACCGAGGCCACGGCCGGACACGAACCGGCCGACGATTCGGCCCGGGCGATCCTTGAGCTGCTGGAACTCGAACTCGGCGCCATGATCCGCCAGCTCGAACGCGCCGCCAATTCGGTCGCCGGCGGCGCCGAGGCCACGGCCGCGACGCTTTCGACCATCCGCCAGCGCACCGACGCGCTGACGAACCGCACCAGCGCGGCGCAGAGCACGGCGACGACATTTTCGCACGCCGCCGACAAGTTCACCCACTCGGCGCAAGGCATCGGCGCGCAGGTGCGCGACGCCGGCAAGCTCGCCGACCAGGCCGGCGCCGCCGCCCGCGAGGCCAGCGCCAATGTCGATCGCCTGCGGGAGTCATCCGCGGCGATCGGCCATGTCGTCAATCTGATCGCGCAGATCGCACGGCAGACGACGCTGCTGGCGCTCAATTCCACCATCGAGGCCGCGCGCGCCGGCGAGGCCGGACGCGGCTTTGCGGTGGTTGCCACCGAGGTAAAAGCGCTCGCGGTGCAGACGCAGAAAGCCACGGAAGAAATCACCAAGAAGATCGAGGCGCTGCAGCGCGACGCCGCCGGTTCGGTCGATGCCGTGCATCGCATCTCGCAGGCGATCGAAGCGATCCGTCCGGTGTTCGAAAACGTCAACGGCGCGGTCGCCGAGCAGAATACGACAACCGGCGAAATGGCCGATAACGCCGCTTCTGCTTCCAGCTTCATCGCCTCGGTCGGCGACAGCGCAAGCGAGATCGACAGCGCGACCAAGGAAGCCGAGGCGCACGGCGAGAGCGTCGCCAAGGCGGGGCACGCCGTCACCAATTTCGCGCAGAAGCTCAAGTCGCGTTGCGCCGTGCTGCTGCGGCAGGGAATAAAGGACGACCGCCACGAGCGCCGCAAGGACGAAAGGCTGCCGTGCAGCCTCAAGATCGAGATTACCGGCCCGCGCGGCGCGATATCGCTGCCGGTCCACGAAATCTCCAGGGGAGGCATCCTGATCGGCGGGGCGGACACGGAGGCGCTGACGCAGGGCCAGAGCTTCGACGCGGCGCTGGAGCATGTCGGCGCCTGCCGGATTCGCGTCGTCCACCGGTCAAAAGCCGGCACGCACGCGCAATTCGAAAGGCCGGATGTCGCGCTGACCGAAAAGATCGAAGACAGATTGTGGTCGATCCAGGACGAAAACACCGAGGCCATCACCCGCGCGATGGAAGCCGGCGCCGCGCTGACGAAGATTTTCGAGAACGGCATCGCGAGCGGCGCGATCTCGATCGATGACATGTTCGACACCGACTATGTCGAGATACCCGGCAGCAATCCCGTGCAATACCGCACCAGAATTCTGGACTGGGCCGAACGCGCGCTGCCGCCGTTCCAGGAAGCGTTCCTCGCCAAGGACCCGCGGATGGTGTTCTGCGTGATGATCGACACCAACGGCTATCTGCCGGTGCACAATAAGATCTATTCGCACCCGCAGCGGCCGGGCGACGTCACCTGGAACACCGCCAACAGCCGCAACCGCCGCATCTTCAACGATCAGGCCGGGCTTGCCGCCGGGCGCAACCAGCGCGCCTATCTGATGCAAAGCTACGCCCGCGACATGGGCAACGGCAACACCGTGATGATGCGCGAGATCGACGTGCCGGTCCGCGTCAAAGGCCGCCACTGGGGCGGATTCCGGACAGCTTACAGGATTTGACCCCTTCCCGCGTCCCTCCAGGGACGCAGCGGCCGGGTAGCGATGGCCGGCGCCCCCCGCTTCATAAGCCTGTCAGGCAGCAGTGCCTTTTGTTGACACCGTTCAACAAAGCGCGCCACATGACGAATGTCATATCAATTCGTCTAAAACTGATGCAGTGCCCAAGACTGACGTAATCGCGTCGCACAATTATGTGATCTACCGCCTTGGCGGTGCAGGCCAGCATTGCGAAAAATATCCCTCGCTTACTGGCTTGCGACGGCGCGATATTTCGCGCTGCGCCACGTGTCCGCTGCCCGCGGCCGTGAACTCAGGGGGATGCATATGGCAACGACGCTCAATATCAATGGCGAGCAGAAATCCTTTGACGCGCCGGCAAGCATGCCGCTGCTCTGGGTGCTTCGCGACATCCTCGGAATGACTGGCACGAAATACGGCTGCGGCATCGCGCAGTGCGGCGCCTGCACCGTGCATATCGACGGCAAGGCGGTGCGCTCCTGCGTGCTGCCGGTCGGCGCGTTGAACGGCCGCGCCATCACCACCATCGAAGGCGTCGGCGCATCGGCCGCGGGTGCGAAAGTGCAAAAGGCCTGGCTCGATCTCGAAGTGATCCAGTGCGGCTATTGCCAGTCCGGCCAGATCATGTCGGCGGCGGCGCTGCTGGCCGCGACGCCCAATCCCGATGATGCCGACATCAACGCCGCGATGTCCGGGAATATCTGTCGCTGCGGCACCTATGTGCGAATCCGCGAGGCCATCAAGCTGGCCGCGTCCGGTCGCTCGTCATAGGAGGCGCGCCATGATCTCCACCGGGAAAATCGCCACAACGAAACGCAACGACGAGCTTTCGCGTCGCTCCCTCCTGACCGGAGGCCTCGCGGCCGGCTTCGTGCTCGCCTTCCATCTGCCGCTGCGCGCCGCGGTCAACGAGCCGGTGCAGCCGGCAGACGTTACGGACGGCAAGTTCGCGCCCAACGCCTTCATCCGCATCGACGAGAGTGGAGGTGTCACGCTGGTCATGCCGCAGGTCGAGATGGGACAGGGCACCTATACCTCGATCTCGATGATCCTCGCCGAGGAACTCGATGCGGATTGGGCGAAGGTCGCGGTGTTGCACGCGCCGCCGAACGACAAGCTCTACGGCAACCCGACCTTCGGCATTCAGGTGACCGGCAACTCGAACTCGATCCGCGCCTGGTGGAAGCCACTCCGCAACGCCGGCGCCAGCGCGCGCGCCATGCTGGTGCAGGCCGCGGCCAAGCAATGGCAGGTCGAGGCGGCAAGCTGCACGGCATCGAAGAGCGAGGTCACCCATACCGAAAGTGGCCGAAAGCTCTCCTATGGCGCGCTTGCAATTGCCGCGAACAGCGAGACGGCGCCGAAGGACGTTCCGCTGAAGGATCCGAAAGACTTCGTCTATATCGGACAGCCGCTGAAACGGCTCGATACGCCGGACAAGGTCAACGGCAAGGCGGTCTACGGCATCGATGCGATCCTGCCGGACATGAAGTTTGCAACGGTCGCGGCCTGTCCCGTGTTCGGCGGCAAGGTCGGCAAGGTCGACGACAGCGCGGCGAAAAAGATTGCCGGCGTGCGCAAGATCGTGGTGCTCGACGACATGGTCGCCGTGATCGGCGACCACATGTGGGCGGCCAAGAAAGGCCTCGACGCCCTCAAGGTCGATTGGGACGAAGGGCCGAACGCAAAGATCAGCTCAAAGGATGTCTGGCAGCATCTGCGCGCGGCCAGCGAAAAGAACGGCGCGGTTGCGAAGTCCGCCGGCGACATCGCCAAGGGGCTTTCATCCGGCGACAAGTTCGAAGGGACCTACGAACTGCCGTTCCTGGCGCACGCGGCAATGGAGCCGCTGAGCGCCACCGTCCACGTCAAGCCGGACGCTTGCGAGATCTGGACCGGCACGCAGATCGTGACGCGCGTGCAGTCGGAGGCGGCGAAGGCCGCGGGCCTTCCGGTCGAGAAGGTGATCGTCAACAACCACCTGCTCGGCGGCGGTTTCGGCCGCAAGCTCGAGCCGGACATGGTGGTTGCAGCGGTGCGCGTGGCCAAGCAGGTGGACTATCCGGTGAAGGTGGTGTGGACGCGCGAGGAGGACACCCAGCACGACGTCTACCGCCCGGTCTATCGCAACAACATCTCGGCTGCGCTGGTCGACGGCAAGGTCGCGGCGTGGAAGCACAAGGTCACCGGCTCGGCCGTGCTGGCGCGCTGGTTCCCGGCGGCATTCCAGAAGGACATCGATATCGACGCCGTCGACGCCGCGGTCGACGCGCCCTACGACTTCCCGAATTTCCATGTCGAATTTGTCCGCGCCGAACCGCCGGCGGTGCCGACCGGCTTCTGGCGCGGCGTCGGGCCGAACAACAACGTGTTCGCGGTCGAGTGTGCGATGGACGACCTGGCGCGCAAGGCCGGCAAGGACCCGGTCGAATTCCGCCGCGCCATGCTCGGCAGCAAGCCGCGGGCGCTGGCGGTGCTCAACCAGGCGGCGGAGAAGGCCAATTGGGGCGAGAAGCTGCCGCCGCGTGTCGGCCGCGGCGTATCGCTGCAGCCGTCGTTCGAGACCTTCATCGCGACCATCGTCGAGGCCGAGGTCGGCGACCAGGGCGAGGTGAAACTGCGGCGCGTCGTTTCGGTGGTCGACACCGGCATCGCCGTCAATCCCGACACCGTAAAGGCCCAGATCGAGGGCGGACACATCTTCGGTCTCACGGCCGCGCTGTGGGGCGAGATCACCATCGACAAGGGTCGCGTCCAGCAGTCGAACTTCCATGACTACCGGATGCTGCGCATCAACCAGACGCCGAAGATCGAGGTGCACGTGGTGAAAAGCGGCGAGCCGCCCGGCGGCATCGGCGAGGCCGGCGTCAATGGCGCCACGCCGGCGCTGCGCAACGCTATTCTCGCCGCAACCGGCGTGGCGCTGCAGCGCATGCCGGTCGACCGTTCGCTGATCGCTGCGGGGAAGAAAGCATGACGCGGAATGTGCGTATTCTCGGCGGCCTCGCCGTCATCGTCATTGCGGCGATCGCGGCAGGCACCTGGTTCATCCGCGGCCCGGGCCCGCTCGACTTTTCCGGCGGCACGAAGGTCGCGCTCGCGGATTATCGCGACGGCAAGCCTTCCGGCGTGCCGGCCCGGCTTGAGAAAGCGAGCCTGATCGAGCGCGGCGAATATCTGGCCAAGGCGGCGGACTGCATGGTCTGCCACACCGCGCCGGGCGGCAAGGAATATACCGGCGGCCTCGGCTTCAAGCTGCCGTTCGGCACGCTCTATTCGACCAACATCACCGCCGACAAGGAAACCGGCATCGGCAATTACAGCGATCAGGATTTCCTCAACGCAGTCCAGCGCGGCAAGCGCCATGACGGCGCGATGCTGTATCCGGCGATGCCCTATCCGTCCTACACCTTCATGACGGATGAAGACCTGCTCGCGGTCAAAGCCTATCTGTTCAGCCTGCCGCCGGTGCGCGCGGCGGCGCCCGAAAATACGCTGTCATTCCCGTTCAACCAGCGCTGGGCGATGCTGTTCTGGGCGGCGGTGTTCAATCCGGACACGCGCTTTATGCCCGACACCTCGAAGAGCCCGGAGTGGAACCGCGGCGCCTATCTGGTCGAAGCCCTGGCCCATTGCGGCGAATGCCATACGCCGCGCAACCTCGGCTTTGCGCTCGACAACCGCAAGAAATTCGCCGGCGCGGTCACAGCAGGCTGGCGCGCCTTCAACATCTCCTCCGACAAGAGCACCGGCATCGGCGGCTGGAAGGACGAGGACCTCATCGCCTATCTTTCGGCCGGACACGCCACCGGTCATGGCGCGGCATCGGGACCGATGGGTGAGGCCGTCGATCACAGCCTGAGCCAGTTGGCCCCGGAAGACATCCGCGCCATCGCAGCCTATCTGCGCAGCGTGCCGCCGACGCCCTCACCCGACCTGCCCGCGACCACCGCGCCGCCGGCGCCCGCCTCGCACAAGGAAGGCGTCACCGCCGATGCCCGCGGCAAGATGATGTTCGAGGGCGCCTGCGTAAGCTGCCATGGCTGGACCGGCGAAAGCACAGTCTCGCCGATGGCGACGCTGACCGGCGCGTGGGCGGTGAACGATCCCGGCGCGACCAACGTGGCGCAGATCGTGATCTCAGGCACCAAGCGCTTTACGCCTGACGGTGCGCTCTCGATGCCGGCTTTCGGCAACGCCTATAGCGACGACGAGATCGCAGCGGTTGCCAATTACGTCACCGCGCGGTTCGGCAGCAAGGGATCGAAGCTGACGGCGAACGACGTGGCGGAGTTGCGCAAGCAGACGGCGCAGTGAGGCAGTGCGTCCGAATGTCACGCAACTCTCGTGCTTGATCGACCCGGATCTGCACGGGATGATGCGCCGTGTAACTGATGCACATATCGCGCGTGTCGCTCTGAACCTTCCTTGGTCGAGCCCGTTGATTGGCGGGCCTGGAGCTGTGACCGGCGCGGGCATCCCAGGTTAAGGCTGGCTGGACCAGCCCCGGTAGACGGAGGTCAAGATGGCGCAATCTGCCACAGCCAAACAGGCAACGCGGACTGCCACGATGCCGGAGAAAATTCCGATCCGGTTGACCGTCAATGGCAACCAGATGGAGCTCACGGCCGCCCCGTGGACGACGCTACTGGACGCGCTGCGCGACCACCTCGACCTGACCGGCACCAAGAAGGGATGCGATCACGGCCAGTGCGGCGCGTGCACCGTTCTCGTCGACGGGCGGCGGATCAATTCCTGCCTGACGCTTGCTGTCATGAAGGAAGGCGCCGACATCACGACGATCGAGGGACTTGCACGCGGCGGCGAGCTGCATCCGCTGCAGCAGGCCTTTATCGATCAGGATGCGTTTCAGTGCGGCTACTGCACGTCGGGACAGATCTGCTCGGCCGCCGGGCTGATCGCCGAGGGCAAGGCAAGGACGCCCGACGAGATACGCGAACTCATGAGCGGCAATATCTGCCGCTGCGGCGCGTATCCGAACATCGTGGCGGCTATCCTGCAAGCGATGGAGCGATCATGATCCCGTTTCAATATGCGCGCGCAACCGACGTCGCCGACGCCATCAAGCAGATCGCCGCGGACCCGTACGCGAAATTCATCGCGGGCGGCACAAACCTGATCGATTTGATCAAATATGACGTCGCGACGCCTACCCGGCTCATCGACATCTCGCGCCTGCCGCTCAGGAATGTCGAGCAGACCGCGACCGGCGGCGTCCTGATCGGGGCGATGGTGCCGAATACCGACCTCGCCTACCATCCCCTCATTGAACAGCACTATCCGCTGCTGTCACGGTCGATCCTGGCTGGCGCGTCGCAGCAGTTGCGCAACATGGCCTCGACCGGCGGCAATCTCATGCAGCGCACGCGCTGCTTCTATTTCTACGACGCGACGACGCCATGCAACAAGCGAGAACCGGGCAGCGGCTGCTCGGCGATCGACGGCCTCAACCGCATCAATGCGATCCTCGGAACAAGCGAATCCTGCATCGCCACGCATCCCTCCGACATGTGCGTGGCGCTCGCCGCGCTCGAAGCGATCGTGCACGTCACAGGGCCGGCCGGAACGCGCACCATCGCGATTGCGGACTTCCATCGGCTGCCCGATAACACGCCACAGATCGACACCAACCTCGAGCCCGATGAGATCATCACGGCCATAGAGCTGCCGGCCAAGGGTTTTAGCGACAACTATTCCTATCTGAAAATCCGCGATCGCCTGTCCTATGCGTTTGCGCTGGTATCGGTCGCAGCGGCGCTCGAACTGGACGGCGAGACGATCAAGGAAGCCCGCCTGGCGCTGGGTGGCGTGGCACACAAACCTTGGCGTAGTTCAGCCGCCGAAGTCGTTCTGCGCGGCCAGCGCGCCGACGCGAAGACGTTTGCAAACGCAGCCGACATCCTGCTGCGCGGCGCCAGGGGTTTCGGACACAACGACTTCAAGATCGGCCTGGCGCATCGCGCCATCGTGCGGACGCTTGGACAGGCTGCGCGAGGCGCGCCGCAGTCGATTTCCGACAAGAAAATACGGTGAGCACCATGGCAGGCTATATCGGAACAGGGACGTCCCGCGTCGACGGCCGGGCCAAGGTCACCGGCGAAGCCAAATATGCCGGCGAGTTCAACGTTCCAGGCCTCGTCCACGGCTATGTCGTCGAATCCACCATCGCGAAGGGGCGGATCGTGCGTATTGACACCAGCGGCGCGCTCGGCATTGCCGGCGTGATCGACGTGCTCACCCATCGCAATCGGCCGCCAATGGCCGACAAGGATGACGCCTACAAGGACGAAGTCGCGCCCGAGAATGGCTCGCCCTACCGCCCACTCTACGACGACAGGATCCTTTTCACCGGGCAGCCCGTTGCGCTGGTGCTGGCGGAAGATTGGGAAATCGCGCGCGTCGCCGCCTCGCAGGTGACGATCGAATACCAGAAGGAGCCGCACGTCATCGATCTGCACGCCGAGCGCAGCCGGGCGTTCGCCATCGACGCGCCGGATGAGCCTCGCGGCGATGCTGAAAAGGCATTTGCATCCGCCGACGTGCGCCACGCGGCCGAATACTCCATTCCGACGGAGCACCACAATCCGATGGAACTGTTCGCCTCGACCGCGATCTGGGAAGACAGCCAGCTCACCGTCTATGACAAGACGCAAGGCGTGCAGAACGTCCAGCAGTATCTTTGCAAGATATTCAAGCTGCAACCCGGCGCGGTTCGCGTGATGTCGCCCTATATGGGCGGCGGTTTCGGCGCGGGCCTGCGTCCGCAATATCAGGTCGTGCTGGCAGTTCTGGGAGCGAACGCGCTCAAACGCCCGGTGCGCGTCATGCTGACGAGGGCGCAGATGTACGCACTCGGCTACCGGCCGGCGAGTATCGAAAGGCTTGCGCTCGGCGCGAACAGCGGCGGCACGCTCGATTCGATGCACCATGAAGCCATCGCCGTGACCTCGCAGTTCGAGGAATTCGCGCGCAACGATACCGGCTGGGGCAATCTGCTCTACAGCAGTCCCAACGCGAAGTTCGAGCACAAGCTGGTGAAGCTCGATCTGCCGACGTCCTGCGACATGCGGGCGCCGGGCGCCGCGACCGGAGTCTATGCGCTGGAATGTGCGATGGACGAACTCGCCATCGCGCTCAAGACGGATCCGGTGCAACTCCGGCTGCAATGCTATTCCGACCGTCATCAGGGCGAGGACGTTCCCTATACCAGCAAGCAATTGCGCGAATGCTACCGGCAAGGTGCCGAGGCATTCGGCTGGGACAAGCGCAACGCGGAGCCACGCTCGATGCGGGAGGGCAGCGAACTGGTAGGCTGGGGCATGGCGTCGGGCGTATGGGAAGCGCTGCAGATGCCGGCCACGGTGCGCATCGTGCTGACGGCCAACGGTCATGCGGAAGTGGCAACCGCCGCCTCCGATATCGGCACGGGGACCTATACGATCATGGCGCAGGTGGCGGCCGACATGCTCGGCCTGCCGATCGATAATATCAGCGTCAAGCTCGGAGATTCCACCCTGCCACAGTGTCCGGTGGAAGGCGGCTCGTGGATTGCGTCATCCGTGTGCAACGCCATCGCGAATACGGCCCGCGCGGTTCGCGGCGATTTGCTGGAGCTCGCGAAGCAGACGAAGGATTCGCCACTCGCGGGCGCCGGTGTGGACGATGTCGCGCTCGTGGACGGCAAAATCGTCAGCAAGCGGGATGTGGACCGCGCGATGCCGATCGCCAGCGCAATGCAATCAGGCAAGGCCGAGCGCATCACACGCGAGGAAGCCAACAAGCCACCTGAAGACACGTCTCACGCGCGCAATGTCCACGCCGCGATCTTCGCGGAGGTCAAGGTGGACGAAGAACTCGGAGTGATCCGCGTGACCCGGGTGGTCAACGCGGTCGCCGCGGGCCGCATCCTTAACCTCAAGACGGCCCACAGCCAGATCATGGGCGGCGTGGTCTGGGGCATCGGGATGGCGCTGCACGAAGAAACGCTCTACGACCATCGCTTTGGACGCGTCATGAATGCCAATATCGCCGAATACCATGTGCCCGTGAATGCCGACGTCCACGACATCAACGTCATCTTCGTCGACGAGCCGGACGAGATGGTCAACCCACTCGGCATCAAGGGCCTCGGCGAGATCGGCATTGTCGGCGTCGCGGCGGCAATCGCCAACGCGGTCTATCATGCGACGGGCAAGCGAGTGCGCGACCTGCCAATCACGCTCGACAAGGTGATCCAGTTCAATTGAATTGATCGCTGGTGAAGGCTACCGGCCAGCGCAGGCTCGCCGGCAGCACAAGACCCTGGTATTCGCGCTACGCAGGGCTTTCAGCACCGGTCTTCGGTCTCAGGTCCAGAAGTCCGGCGCGGCCGGCGCCAGCCTTCCGCCCTTCCGCACCGGCGCGATCCTGATGGCGAGCCCTGTGGCATCATCGGTCTCGACCGCGATGCCGCTGAGCGTCGCGACGCCAGCCGCCGGCTCGAAACGGCCCGACGGGATGCCCGACGTGAAGCGCCGCATCGGCTCTTCCTTCTGCATGCCGATGATCGAGTCGTAGTCGCCAGTCATGCCAGCGTCGGTCATGTAGGCGGTGCCGCCGGCAAGGATCTGGTGATCGGCGGTCGGGACGTGGGTGTGGGTGCCGACCACGAGGCTGGCGCGGCCGTCGCAGAAGAAGCCGATGCCCTGCTTTTCGCTGGTCGCCTCGCCGTGGAAATCGACCACGATCGCGTCCGCCGCCTCGCGCAGGGGACAGGCATCGAGTTCCTGATTGAGGATTGCGAATGGATCGTCGAACGGCGTCATGAACACGCGGCCGATGGCGTTGACCACCAGCGCGCGCTTGCCGTTCTTGGTATCGATCAGCGCAGCGCCCCGGCCCGGCGTCCCCTTGGGAAAATTGGCGGGGCGGATCAGCCGCGGCGCACGCTCGATGAACACCAGCGCCTCGCGCTGATCCCAGGCGTGATTGCCGAGGGTTATGGCATCCGCTCCCGCATCGAGGAATTCCTGGTAGACCGCCTCGGTGATGCCGAAGCCGCCGGCGGAATTCTCGCCATTGACGACCACGAGATCGAGTTGCCAGTCACGGATCATGCCGGGCAGATATTCAGAGACCGCGGTGCGCCCTGCCCGGCCAACCACGTCACCGACGAATAGAATACGCAAAGTTCAGCTCCGGAAGTCGAACACTTTCTTTTCAGTTAGCACATAATCCAGCGCCACGTCGTGCGGCAGCGCGGGGACGGCCTTTATTTCCTGCACGGCAAATGCGGTGCCGACAGCCGTGATGGCTTTCGCCTTGCGCAGATGAGCGAGCGTAAAATCGTAGTGTCCGGCGCCATAGCCGATGCGATGGCCCTGGCGATCGAACGCGGCCAGCGGCACCAGCATGATATCGGGTACGAGTTCTGCGGCAGCCGGTGACGGTTCGAGGATGCCGAGCGGCCCCATCATCAGCCGGTCGTCAGGCGACCACGCGCGAAACGCCAGCGACTTGCCGCGCGACAGCACCGCCGGCAGCGCCAGCCTCGCGCCCTGCTCTGCAAGCTTGCGCATCAGCGGCGCGGGATCGATCTCGCTGCGGATCGGCGAGTACCCGGAGACGATTGCGCCCGGCAGAATCGCAAATGGCAGGCCGCGCTCGGCCATCGCCTTGGCCGCGGCGGCGCGATGCTCGTCGCTCAACGCATCGCGCTTGGCGAGCGCGATGGCGCGATGATCGGCTTTCGACAGGGTTGCAGTCATGCAGTCTTTCCGCTGCCATCACCCGCCTTGTGCGCAATTGCGCAGCGCGTGATCCAGTATTCCAGAGACTTCAGTGATTTCAACCGAGACGCCGCGGCGTACTGGATACCCCGCATGCGCGGGGTATGACGGGACGTGCGGGGGTAGGACAAGGTCGCCAGCAACAAAAGCAAAGTGCGAGGCCGCGAACGCCGTTGAAGCACTCGATCCCGGAGTTCCCTACGAAAGTAGGTGGGCACCATATGTCCGGGTCCACGGACCCGGCCAGGGACAGTTCCCTAAAGGATCGATAAGGCCCCGGGGATATATGGCTCCTGACGCACGACGCAGCTTCGCGGAGAACAATGTAGGGGTTACGGAGGGAATTCGCCAGCGGTTAGCGGGCGGATGTCTTGTCGTCCTCCACGGCTAACCACTTGCGATCGCCTTTAGATTGCGCTCCACTTCACCCTCCCCTGGAGGGGGAGGGTCGTTTGCATCGGCGATGCGCAGCAGCGCCGATGCAAGCGGGGTGGGGTGATCTATCCGCGAGCGAGATAGTCATGGTTTCAACGGCAATCCGCCGCGCAGCAGCTAAGAAGCTGCGCGCGAATACTACGCCGCATGAGCGTATCCTTTGGCGAGCTCTTAAAGAGCTGCCGATCGAGGGGACGCATTTTCGGCGTCAGGCTCCGATCGGCCCGTATGTTGTGGACTTCTTCTGCCCGGCGAAGCGTTTGATCATCGAGCTCGATGGCGGGCATCACAACGAGGACACTACAGCCAAGCGCGATAGCGAAAGGCAAGTCTGGCTGGAGCAGCAAGGTTACCGGGTGATCCGCTTCTGGAATTCGGATGTTGCTGCGGATCTCAACGCGGTTTTAGAGCGAATCTATGTGGAGGTGCACGGTGCGTTGGACGCTGAAGCGCTGCCACTAAGACACCACCGGCGAGGATAGTCTGTCCCCCCGCCCCGCCGCTACGCGGCGACCCGCCCCCTCAAGGGGCGGGTGAAGAGACACCACCGCCGCCTTTAGCCGATCGCGACGCCGTTGCCGATGGTTCGGTTGATGATCTGCGTGGTCTTTTCTATGCGGTCGGCCGCGGCGTTGAGCGCGTTGGCGACTGCGAGTTGCGTGGCCTTGGCGCGGTCGGCGGCGGCGACGCGGACGTCGCGCAGATTTTCGAGTTCGCCTTCGAGGGTGCGGATGCGCGCGGTGGCATCGACCAGTTCGTCGCACACCGTCAACGCCGCCATCACCGTCAGCCGCGCGTCGCCGATCTCGCCGAACTTGCCGCGCAGCTCTCCGACCCTTGATTCCAGGCTGTCGGCGAGCTTGAGAAGCCGCACCTCCTGCCCTTCCTCGCACGCCATGCGATACTGCCTGCCGTTGATGGTGACGTTGATGTGGCTCATTCGCTTTCTCCAGCATCAAGCACCGCGCGAATGGTGCCGATCGCTGCATCGAGTTTTTCAGCGACCTCGCGGTTGGTGCGCTCCAGCCGTCGCGTCTTCACCAGCGAGCCGTCGAGTTCGTCGGCCAGGCGCGAGCGATCGGCGCCGAGCGCCTGAATCCGGCTCGCCAGTTCATTCTCGTCGCGGTCGGCGTCGCGCCGACGTTCGGCGGCGGCTTCGAGGGCATCGAGGGCTATCATCAGGCGCCGCGTCGCGGCGTCGATTTCGGCATAGACCGGCTCGGCGGTGCCGGACCCGTTGGCGTGACGATCGCTCATGAGAGACAGCGCGCGCTTTCGATGGGCCAGCCGGACAGCAAAATTGGCGGTTCGGCAAGCGGTTACAGGACGAAATTTACGTGGCAAGCGAGCCTAGCGCAACGCCGTCGCGAAGCTATGCACCGGTAAGCAACTTTTCGCACCGCAAGGGCGTTTCCCCGGCTTGGACTCACGGGATTTGAGGTGCTATCCAGCCCCCACCTTCCCTTGAGCCACGCCCGTTTGCGGCCCTCCGGCCGGTACGTACCTCCAACCAAGCACCTCATTTCAGGCGGATTTTCATCATGACGCAGGTCGATCATACCCGTATGGCCAATGCTATCCGTGGGCTTGCCATGGACGCCGTCGAGAAGGCGAAATCCGGCCACCCCGGCCTGCCGATGGGCGCCGCCGACATTGCCACCGTGCTGTTCACACAGTTCCTCAAATTCGACGCAACCGATCCGAACTGGCCGGACCGCGACCGATTCGTGCTCTCGGCCGGACACGGCTCGATGCTCCTCTATGCGTTGCTGTACCTGACCGGCAACAAGGACATGACGCTCGACCAGATCAAGCACTTCCGCCAGCTCGGCTCGCTGACGCCGGGACACCCCGAGAACTTCCACACCAAGGGCATCGAAACCACCACCGGTCCGCTCGGCCAGGGCATTGCGACCTCGGTCGGCATGGCGCTGGCGGAAAAGATGCTGGCCGCCGAGTTCGGCAAGAAGGTGGTCGCCCATCACACCTATGTGCTCGCCTCCGACGGCGACCTGATGGAAGGCGTGTCGCAGGAAGCGATCGCGCTGGCCGGACACTGGAAGCTCAACAAGCTGATCGTGCTGTATGACGACAACGGCATCTCGATCGACGGTCCGACCTCGATTGCCGATTCGGTCGATCAGGTAAAACGATTCAAGTCTGCGGGCTGGGCGGCCGAATTGATCGACGGTCAGGACCAGAAGGCAATTGCGGCCGCGATCACGCGCGCGCAAAAATCCTCAAAGCCGTCGCTGATCGCCTGCAAGACCACCATCGGCTATGGCGCGCCGACTCGGGCCGGCACGGCCAAGGCCCACGGCGAAGCGCTTGGCGCAGACGAGCTCAAGGGCGCCAAGGAAAAGCTCGGCATCTCGCTGGAGCCGTTCTCCGTGCCTGACGATGTGCTGAAGGCCTGGCGCGACGCAGGCAGCCGCGGCGCCGCCGCGCGCGAGGAATGGCAAGCCCGCTTCGACGAACTCGGCACCCGCAAGCGCGCGGAGTTCGAGCGGCGCATACGGCATGAGCGGCCGGCTTCGCTGGCGAAGGCGCTGCGGGCGCACAAGAAGGCGCTTCTGGAAACGCCGCAGAACATTGCCACGCGGAAGTCATCCGAATCCGCGATCGAGGCGATCGCGGCCGCGATGCCGATGGAATTCCTGGCCGGCTCCGCCGATCTCACCGGCTCCAACAACAACAAGGCGAAATCGGCGACTGCGTTTTCCGCCAAGACGCCGAAGGGCCGCTTCGTCCATTACGGCGTCCGCGAGCACGGCATGGCCGCGGCCATGAACGGCATCTTCCTGCATGGCGGCTTCGCGCCGAACGGCGCAACGTTCCTGGTGTTCACCGACTATGCGCGGCCGGCGATGCGGCTCGCCGCGCTGATGGGCGCCGGCGTCGTCTACGTGATGACCCACGATTCGATCGGGCTCGGCGAGGACGGCCCGACGCATCAGCCGGTCGAGCATCTCTCGGCGCTGCGCGCCATTCCCAACATGCGCGTGTTCCGGCCCTGCGACGCGATCGAGGTGACGGAATGCTGGGAATTGGCGCTCAACCGCATCGACGGCCCGACGGTGCTGGCGCTGACCCGCCAGAACCTCCCGCAATTGCGTAGCAGCGCACCGAACGACAACCCTTGCGCGCATGGCGCCTATGAGCTGGTCGCGGCGCAGGGCGAGGCCAAGGTGTCGCTGTTCGCCTCGGGCTCCGAGGTCGAGATCGCGGTGGCGGCCCAGAAGCAACTGGCCGAACGCGGCATCCCGTCGCGGGTGGTGTCGGTGCCCTCGCTCGAACTGCTGCTGGCGCAGCCGGCGGACCGTCAAAAAACTGTCATCGGCAACGCGCCGGTCAATATTGCGATCGAGGCCGCGGTGCGCTGGGGCTGGGACGCCGTGATCGGCAAAGATGGTGAATTCATCGGAATGCACGGTTTCGGCGCCAGCGCGCCCGCCAAGGACCTTTTCAAGCACTTTGGAATTACAGCCGAGGCTGCGGTTAACGCTGCCCTGAAGCGCTTGGGCTGACGGTTGAGGTCTGTGGAAAAAAGGACTACCTAGACCCCCATATTGACCGTTCCCGCCCGGCCGAACCGGGCGTTCCGCCGTAAGCACCTCCGTGGGATCCGCGGGGCTGGAACCGGCTATTAGAGGAGAGAAACACCATGGCAGTCCGCGTCGCGATCAACGGATTTGGCCGCATTGGCCGCAACGTTTTGCGGGCGATTGCGGAATCTGGCCGCAAGGATATCGAGGTGGTCGGCATTAACGATCTCGGCCCGGTCGAGACCAACGCCCATCTGCTGCGCTTCGATTCCGTCCATGGCCGCTTCCCCGGCACCGTCACCGTCGATGGCGACTCGCTCAGCCTCGGCAACGGCAAGATCAAGGTTTCCGCCGAGCGCGATCCCTCCAAGCTGCCGTGGAAAGATCTCGGCGTCGACATCGCGCTGGAATGCACCGGCATCTTCACCGCCAAGGACAAGGCGGCCGCGCACCTGACCGCCGGCGCCAAGCGCGTGCTGGTCTCGGCGCCGGCCGACAACGCCGACGCCACCATCGTTTACGGCGTCAACCACGACACCCTGACCAACGATCATCTGGTCGTCTCCAACGGAAGCTGCACCACCAACTGCCTCGCGCCCGTTGCCAAGGTGCTGAACGACACCGTGGGCATCGAGACCGGCTTCATGACCACGATCCACGCCTATACCGGCGACCAGCCGACGCTCGATACACTGCACAAGGATCTCTATCGCGGCCGTGCGGCGGCGATGTCGATGATCCCGACTTCGACCGGTGCGGCGAAGGCGATCGGCCTGGTGCTCCCTGAACTGAAGGGCAAGCTCGACGGCGTCGCGATCCGCGTGCCGACCCCGAACGTCTCGGTGGTCGATCTCAAGATCGTCGCCAAGCGCGCCACCGACATCAAGGAAATCAACGCGGCGATGAAGCGCGCGTCCGAGCAGCAGTTGAAGGGCATCCTCGGCTACACGTCAGCGCCGAACGTCTCGATCGACTTCAACCACGATCCCCACTCGTCGACGTTCCACGAGGACCAGACCAAGGTGCAAAACGGCACGCTGGTGCGGGTGATGTCCTGGTACGACAATGAATGGGGTTTCTCCAACCGGATGGCCGACACCGCGGTTGCGATGGGGAAGCTGCTGTAAGATTTCGTCATGCCCGGCCATGTGCCGGGCATTTGCGTTGTGAACCGTCATTCCGGGGCGCGTCGAAGACGCGAACCCGGAATCTCGAGGTTCTCAGGTGCGCAATTGCGCACCATAGTTCGATGCTTCGCATCGCCCCGGAACGACCGCCGAGAGTTCGAGTACGTCAATGTCCAAAAACTTCCGCACCCTCGATGACGTCGACGTGAAGGGCAAGCGCGTTCTGCTGCGCGTCGACCTCAACGTGCCCATGGAAAACGGCCGCATCACCGACGCGACACGGCTCGAGCGCGTCGCGCCGACCATCACCGAAATTTCCGGCAAGGGCGGCAAGGTCATCCTGCTCGCGCATTTCGGCCGGCCCAAGGGACGCGACGCCAAGGATTCGCTCAAGCCCGTCGCCGAAGCGCTGTCGAAGGTCATCAACAAGCCGGTCGGCTTTGCCGACGACTGCATCGGCGAGGCTGCCGCCAAGGCCGTCGCCGCGATGAAGGATGGCGACATCCTGTGCCTGGAGAACACCCGCTTCCACAAGGAAGAGGAGAAGAACGATCCGGCCTTCGTCACTGAGCTGGCAAAGCTCGGCGACATCTGGGTCAATGACGCGTTCTCGGCCGCGCACCGCGCCCATGCCTCGACCGAAGGTCTCGGCCACAAGCTTCCGGCCTATGCCGGCCGCACCATGCAGGCCGAACTCGATGCACTGGGCAAGGCGCTGGAAGCGCCCGCCAAGCCCGTGATCGCCATCATCGGCGGCGCCAAGGTGTCGACCAAGATCGACCTCCTGGAAAACCTCGTCACGAAAGTCGACGCGCTGGTGATCGGCGGCGGCATGGCCAACACCTTCCTGCACGCGCAGGGCGTCGGCATCGGCAAGTCGCTCGCCGAGAAGGATCTCGCCGCGACCGCGCTGCGCATCCTGGACAAGGCCGCGGCGGCCAATTGCGCCATCATCCTTCCCGTCGACGCCGTGGTCGCGTTCCAGTTCGCGGCCAATTCACCCTCTCATGCCTATGGGCTCGATGCGATCCCGGCCGAGGGCATGATCCTGGACGTCGGCCCGCAATCGACCGCGCGCATCCATGCCGCGATCGACGATGCGGCGACGCTGGTGTGGAACGGCCCGCTCGGTGCCTTCGAGCTGGCCCCGTTCGACCGCGGCACCGTGGTGGCGGCCAAGCACGCCGCCGAGCGCACCAAGGCCAAGAAGCTGATTTCGGTCGCAGGCGGCGGCGACACCGTCGCGGCGCTGAACCAGGCCGGCGTGGCGCATGATTTCACCTATGTCTCGACCGCCGGCGGCGCGTTTCTTGAATGGATGGAAGGCAAGCCGCTGCCGGGCGTCGAAGTCCTGAAGATCCGCTAAAGCATGATGTCGGAAAGCCGGCACCGGCTTTCCGACAAGATCATGTGCAATTGAGGCCAGCTGAAGCGCGAACGCGCTGCAAATACAGGGAGAATTCGGATGGCTCGCATTACCTTGCGGCAACTGCTCGACCATGCGGCCGAGCACGATTACGGGGTGCCGGCCTTCAACATCAACAATATGGAGCAGGCGCTGGCGATCATGGAGGCAGCTTCCAGCCTCGATGCGCCCGTCATCATCCAGGCCTCACGCGGCGCGCGCGCCTATGCCAATGACGTGATGCTCAAGCACATGATGGACGCCCTCACCGAGATCTACCCGCAGATCCCGGTCTGCGTGCATCTCGACCACGGCAACGAGCCCGCCACCTGCATGACCGCGATCCAGGCCGGCTTCACCTCGGTCATGATGGACGGCTCGCTGAAGGCCGACGGCAAGACGCCCGGCGACTGGGACTACAATGTCGGCGTCACCCGGAAGGTGACCGACATGGCCCATCTCGGCGGCATCTCGGTGGAAGGCGAGCTTGGCGTGCTC
>Ga0081540_1001669_pt1 | contig 18900 bp, 20 predicted proteins | sample TabmetS2T1R1_FD_71024 | JGI IMG/M metagenome (GOLD analysis project Ga0081540, IMG submission 71024) | Tabebuia heterophylla rhizosphere microbial communities from the University of Puerto Rico - S2T1R1 | ecosystem: Host-associated > Plants > Roots > Rhizosphere ... | reverse complement strand
GCAGCGAATCGCTGCCAGACGACGCGTTGACGATTGTGATGCGCGGCCCGGACAAGGAAGACAGAGCGGTGGCATGATGAAGTCAACCGACCCTCGAGCCGACTTCATCCTCACAAACGCATCCCGGCTGGTCGTTGTCGCCACCAGATGCGCTTGGTCGTTTGGCGCGGCGGAGGGATTGAATGATGTTCTGGCATCGCGATCCGACCCGCATGGTGAATGGCGGCAGCCGATCTCGGTTCTCCATCGGGACGCGCTGCTGATGGCCGCCCTGCGTGTGTCCATCCTACTCGACGCTGATCCCAAGGCGGTCAGCTTTCAGACCGTCTACCATGCCCTAAAGAAGCCGTGCAGGCCTCGCTCATGCGGGCACTGGACACCAAGCGCGGGCCTGACGTCTTCACCCCGACGAGAGCCGATTTGATTGAAACTTACCTTCAGACCTACCGCGAAATAGATTGGAATGTGCACAGTCGCCTTGTGCACTTCCGCAACTTGGGCATCGCCCACCTAGCGCTCGACCAGTTGACGAAGTCTGTGACGCTCTCGGAGTTGAGGACGTTGGTCGAGGTTGTCACCCGGCTTGCCTGCACGACGCAACACCTCCTCCAGACCGACACTACGTTTCATGAGGACATGGTCCAGGAGTGCAGCGATCAAGTGAAGCGAGCAGTCAACTGCGGGGCGGGAAATCCGTGAGCACACACTATTTCCCGGAGGCTGACGACCCTGCGCTCCAGCCGTTCGCGCAATCTTTCGTGCGCCTGATGTTTGCGCATGCGGCCTTCGAGCGTCGCGTTTCCGACCTGATGGGCATTATCACAGGCGTTGCGGATTTTGGCGAATGTCCGGAGAACCAATGGAAGGCGGACGGGCGACCAAGACGGATGAAAAAGCTCATCAAGGAATATCGCCCTGATGGCTTGCCTGAAACGGACGCCATCGTGGCGTGCCTCAAACGTTCGATTTTATCTTGTTACGACCGCAACTTGCTTGCGCATGGCGATTGGTGGGAGTTCGACATTGAGAAAAGCACGATCACGGTTCGATCAGGGATCGCACGGAAGGGCCAGGAGCAGCATCGAGAACTCACATTGGCCAACATCCAAGACGCCGCCATGTCACTCGACCGTCTCGAAGTGGAGCTTTGGAACCTTCAGCGCGCTGTTGAGGCGCGGCCACAACCGGGACGCCCCAAACGTACGATATCGGGTTCAATCGGAGCGCTTTGGCGCTGGCTGGCCGCGCGCATCTTGCGCCAATGATGGTGCGTGGCCCCTCCGGCTTTATTGAACCCTTCTGCCGGTCGAAGTGCGCGCGAAGGTGGCATTCAGCGGAAGAGGCATCAAGGCGAACTAGCTCCGACTTTGCTGGCGGGTGCTCATTGGGCTTTTATCGCCGCGCAGAACTGTTCCGTGATCGCCGTCGTTTCCTCCGTGACGTTCCAGCCGTTCGCCTCGGCGTTTTCCTTGACCGCCTTTTGCTCGTTCTGCAGCATCTTTTTGATGAGCGCGTAGGGTTTCCAATCGGCCTTGGTCAGTTTGGCGGGGGCGCACCGCAGACGTTGTGGGCGATCGCTTTCTGCACGCCAGTGCTAACGTCGCTCATGTGATCCTCGACCTCGGCGGTGAAGCGCGCCTTGGCATATTGGCTGTTGGCTGCGATGAAGTCCCTGCAGAAGGCGACTCGCTGACCTCCGTCGTGCGCCTTTACGTAGGCCGTCTGCGTTTCGTAATGGACGCGGTAGGCGAGTTTGTTGGCACTCGGGTCGGATTTCACGGCTTCGAGCATGGCGCGGTGGTCACCTAACGCGGCGTCATTGATCCTGATGTCACATACTTTGGCGAGGGAGACGACTGGAACGTAGGCCCGCACCTTGCCTTCCAGGGCATCGTTGGCATGCGCGGCTGGTGCGAACGGGCTGGCGGCGATTGCGAAAGCAGCAAGGCAGCGTTCATTGTTGACGTACTCCACAAGCGGTGGCGCTTGTGCGCGATGGCCCAGCCGAGGAGCGTCCAACCCCACGCGAATTCCTTGGACGGCTGTCGAGTGCCCATCTTGATCTGGATCATGTCGTTCCGCATCCAAACCGGGTCGTCGGTTGCGCCCGTCGATACCCCGCCGCCGCATGAAATACGCCACGAGGAGTTATTTCTAGCGATACGGCTCTGGATGATGTCCGCTTATCTCAACAGCCGACATTGACGCGCACACACTTCAGGTCCGCTTCCGGGTCAGAAGCTGAAGTTACAGCCCCGTCTCCGGCACTTCCGTTCTGCCCGCGATTGCGACCAACCTACGGGCGGCTGTTTCAGCCTCGGCGTAGATATGGGTTTGGGCAAGTTTCATTGGCTCGGCGACTCATTCCATTGGCGGGTGCCACAGTGAAATGCCCGCCGGAAAGCCTGGACGCTGCGCGATGTCGCTGTCGTGGTCAATTTTCCGCGCGACGGCCCGGAGCGAGGACACTTTGCATCCTCGGCTTTATTTCCTGGCGGATCGGTACACAAATGCGGTGCGCGACGGGGCGCATAGCTTTCTTTGCGGGTTCGTCGCGGGAGCGCCCCAAAACCCCTATCCGATTGTTGGTGATGTCCTTTACCAACCGCACGAATCGCTTTTCTATATAGACCGTTGATCAGCTGTCTCTGGAGCCTCCCATGCACAGACACGCTCTCATTGCGACCATCACGGTGTTGAGTTTCCTGACGCTTGATGTTTCCTCAAACCCGGTGTTCGCGCTCGGTCACACGTATCTTGGGTCACATTCAAAGCAGGACATCAAAAATCACTGTGATGCGGCTGGCGGCATCTATTTCGAAAGTGGCGGAACCTACGGCTGCTGGGGACCAGGCGGCGACGTTACTTGCAGTGATCAGACCGGGACATGCTATGGGACATGTGAAAAGTGCGGCCGGGTAGTTAACTTAGGCGGCATCACAGGCGTCATAGTATCTGGAAGCTGGTTCCCCGAGTTTGCACCCCCACCCGCGCCCGGCGTGAGGAGGCCCATCAACCCCTTTAGGCAGGGCCGTCGTGGAATCCGGTAATCAGCCGGGCACCGGACATTCACGGTCTACCGTGCTGCTTTGATGGCCCACAGCCGATAGGCTTCGTCTTCGTAGGGGTCCGGCTCGATCTGCGGCGGCACGAGCCGCGCGCCCTCACTGCGGAAGTGATCGAGACCGCGGCCCATCGCCTTGCCCTTGATCGTGTGCTGGTCGTTGGCCCAGTCAGGAATTAGCGGAACGAAATCCTCCAACAATGATCGAAGCCCGATGGCGGCTGCGAAGTGGTCACCCTCGCGGTTTTTGTTGCCGCGGCACATCAGGCGGATGCAGTTGCCAATGGCCATGCGCGAGCCGCCGGGTCATACCATCGCATCGCTTGCGCAACGGCGGCGGCGACGGACGCCTCCGTTGTGCCCGGCAAGCTTTCCACCGCAAGCCGTAGCGGCTTGCCTGCCCGGCGCGGCCCGGCGATCTTCTATCGCCATGGGTACCAAATCACGCGAGACCATCTACGGCGGATCGATCCGGGCGGCGGCAGAGCGGGCAGCAGAGGCCCGCAAGGACGCCGACCGGCTCGCTGTCGAGGCGTGGAACAAGCACATGCTCGGCTTTCAGGGACCGGCGCAGCCATCCCCAGCGCTCGGCGATGCGCTCAATGCTGGTTACGGCTATCTCGAAGTCAGGTGCCTGGGCTGCAACACCCATCAGACCGTTGCGCTCAACATAATCAGGCAACCGAAGGCGACGCCGATCCATGAACTGGAGCGGCACATGCGGTGCAAGGATTGCTCGCGACTTCAAGGGCGACCGTACAAGCGGAGCCATCTGGTCGCGCTGCGAGCTACCAAGATTTCAGCCAGCGATCCACCCTCGACGTGGTGGCCGGGGGAACGATGATTTTTCAAACAAGGCTGTGCTACCGTATTGCTTTCTCTGCCATTGCGGTCGCGGCGACGACTTTTGCAAGTAGCGCGCAGAGACTTCAGGTGCCTCTGATCGACATAGATTGCTCCGCATATGGGCGGCAAAACGATGGAACGTGGGCGGTTCTGCATTCGAATAAGGTGGTGCTCGGCAGCAACGTTAATAAGGACGTTATGCCGGGAGATGATCCGCGCAACGTGCAGCTAACACCACACTCGACACTCGACGGTGTCCTCAATGTGACATGCGCTAAGTTTAAGAAATAGCGACGTGCAACCTCTACAGCATCACGACGAACCAAGCGGCTATCGCCGCATTGTTCCGCGTCGTCAATCGCTATGCCGGCAACCTGCCGCCGATGACCGGCGTTTTCCCGGATTATCCCGCGCCAGTGATCCGCAATACCGACACTGGCACGGAGATGACGCTTATGCGCTGGGGCATGCCGCCGCCGCGTACTGGCGGGCCGCCCGTCACCAATATCCGCAACACGTCGTCGCCGCACTGGCGCGGCTGGCTGAAGCCGGAAAACCGTTGCCTGGCGCCGTTCAACAGCTTTGCTGAGTATGCGCCGGAGCCGAACCCGGAGACCAAGAAAAAGGACGTGGTGTGGTTCGCGCTCAATGATGATCGGCCGCTGACGGCCTTCGCCGGCATCTGGACGACGTTCAACGGTGATCGCGGCACGAAGTCGAAGCCGGTGCCTGGACCGCATCAGGTCTATGGGTTTCTCACGACATCGCCGAACGCGATCGTCGAGCCGATCCATCCAAAGGCGATGCCGGTGATCCTGACCACCAACGAGGAGCGCGACGTCTGGATGCGTGCGCCGTGGGATGAGGCGAAGGCGTTGCAGCGGCCGTTGCCGGACGACGCGATCAGGATCGTCGCCCGAGGGGCGGACAAGGAAGACAAGGCCGCCGCATGAATGCTCCGCGCTAATGGCGGGTTATCAACTAGCGCGGAGCGGGTCTTGCACTAACGGTACTTGAGGCCGGATAGTGCGTTGAAGTCGTGCTTCGCTCAGGATTGACCGGACACGCTGCGCTAGCTCTGTCGAGCTGAAGGGTTTGTCGATAATTGAGAACTCGCCCATGGCATTGTTTCGTTGCAGTACTTCTTCCGCATAGCCGGAGGTGAGCAGGATACTTATGTCTTTACGCAGCCGTTTCGCCGCTCGAGCAAGCTCGATGCCATTCATTCCATTTGGCATTACGATATCGCTGAATAGAAGTTCGAATGGCTGGTCACTCTGGAGCGTTCGAAGCGCCTCTGCGCCATTGTGGGCACAAGAAACCTGATACCCGAAGGTGGACAGCATTGCCGACGTGACGTTCAAGAGGTCTTCGTTATCGTCGACTACAAGGACTCTCTCGGAGCCTGTAGGTAGGGCTTGAGTCTCGATGGTGTCCTGCTCGGTATCAGGCTCCCGTGCGGTGGCCGGCAGGTACAGCGCGACTGTGGTGCCTGCGCCTGGTGCGCTCTCGATGGCAATGCGTCCCCCGGACTGCCGGACAAAGCCATAAACCATGCTGAGGCCGAGCCCAGTACCCTTGCCAACCTCCTTGGTCGTGAAGAAGGGTTCAAACACCCGGTCTCGCACCTCGGGCGACATGCCACAGCCGTTATCGGCGACAGAGAGCCGAACGTACGATCCTGGTCGGCACCCTGCTACGCCTTGCTCCTCCACGATGTTCTGGGTCTCGATCAGCACAACGCCGCCATCCGCCATGGCGTCGCGCGCATTCAGAGCGAGATTAAGGAGGGCGGTCTCCAGCAGTGCAGGATCGACCTGGCATAGCCACAATTCCTTATCTGTCTGCAGCTTGACTTCGCATCTGTCGCCGACAGCCTGGTGGATAAGCCCCTGGAACTCGACAATGAGTTGGTTTGCATTGATTAATCTCGGTTTCAATGCCTGCCGGCGGGAAAAGGCGAGAAGTTGAGCCGTTAGCTTTGCTCCCCGATCAGCCGCCCGTCGCGCGGCGGCAATGCCCAAGCGAACCGTATTTGTGTCCTCCGTACTTTCGATGAGCTCGAGGTTGGCGGAGATCACCATTAGGAGGTTATTGAAGTCGTGCGCGACGCCACCGGTAAGCTGTCCAACTGACTCCATCTTTTGACTCTGATGGAGCTGCTCTTCCATCAGGCGGCGCGCTTCCAGGGCGTGCTTGTGTTCGGTAATATCCCGGAGGAAGACAGCGAGGCCCTGGCTCGAAGGGAATGCATTGATCGCGTACCAGGCCTTGGTACGTGGACAGAGCATTTCGAGGAAGATCGGACGCCGCTCTGACGTTGCTTTACGAACTTGTTGCAAGACTTCCATATCGGCGGCCGCCGGAAAGGCTTCCGTAAGGGGCATGCCGAGGATTTCGCGGTCTTGGGCCAGCCGCAGCCTAGCTGGCCCGTTGAGGTAGCTGACGCGCCAGTGCCGATCGATGATGAGCACACTGTCGGTGGTGCTCTCAAAGATCATCGTGATCCGGGCTGCGGCCTCCTCGGCCCTCTCCTTTGCATCGGACAGTTCGTGCTCACGGTGTTCCAGCGCATTGGCCATGGTATTGAACGCATCGGCAACCCGTGCGATTTCGGACTTATTCCGAATCTCCAAGCGCCGCGAATACTCGCCGAGCCGCCATTGATTCGCGGCGGAGACCAATTCGCCAAGCGGACGATGGATGAATCGGCGGGCACCCAAGGAGATCAGAACCAACACCAGCGAGGTGCTCAGGACGATTAGAATGATGTCGCGCCGCGTACGTTCCTGGATCTCGACGAAGGCCTGCGCCTTGTCGACGCTATAGCCGACAAATAGCCCCCCGGAATCGGCATCCAAGATTGAGTAGCCAATGATCCGCTCCACTCCACGGATGTCGAGGATATCGACCGCCCCTCGCTGGTCGAGATTCAGGTATTTGTCTCCGCGCATCTTCTTACCAACAAGCCGGCTGTTGTCGGGGTAGCGGGCGAGATACGTGCCATTGCGATCCGTGATGGCGAGCGCCCGTCCGGCTGGAATGCCCTTTTGCGCGAGGTGGTCAGCGAGCCAATCAAGGCTGAGAGCGGCTATAATCACGCCGCCCATGCGGGTATCGTCGCCGTAGAACGGCAACGCGAAATGAAGAACGTTGCGGCCGCTCGATCGAGCGATTTCGAACTCTCCGACCGTGAATTTGCCGGTTTTCAGGACGCTCGCGAAGTAGGGCCTTCCAGCGGCGGTCATGGGCTTTTGATCGCTGCTTGCTTCGCAGAAGGGGCTGCCATTCATATCGACCACGATAAAGTTGACGAACCCCGGATATCGCTGCTTGATCTTGGAAAAGTAAGCATTGCATCCTTCTGTGTCCTTCGCCTTTATCGACGGCAGTTCCGATAGTCCGATCAGAACCTGATGAATTCCCTGTACGATCTGCTGTTGCTCTGCCGCGGCGAGCTTGGCCAGGCCGAGCGCCTGGTTCTTCACTTCGACGTGGCGCGCGCGGCGCAGTTCGAATTCATTGTATGCCTGGACCGCGATCGCGGGCAGTAGCGCGACAGCCACCAGCATAAGTAGCCGAGATAAGAGAGTCACCTCTCATCGCGCTCCAATCCTGGCGTTCGCACGTCGAGGGCACGATGCTGCTCTGGTCACGATCGACGCCGCAATGGTATCGGTACCGTACCCACAGCTCAATCTGACCCCAGGCGTAATACGCACGATGGGAACGCGCGATGCCGAATTGAGCTGCTTCATGCAAACCTCCACCTACCCCGGCCGCAAGATCCGAGGGCTGAGTTACCATTCGGTGTCAATCGAGGATCACTTGATTGCGACTGTAACACATCTCGCCGCTTCCGTAGTCGGCGGCAAGGTCCGATGTGTTCTGATGCCATCACAGTGCGGGAACTGCGGCCTCGTCTCGCCATCAATCATGTAAGTGACGGCCAGCGCCCCTGAGATTGATGTCGATGCCGGTTGATTTTTAATGCAATGACTGATCAACAAAGCGACGTTTACATCTGCCCGGCTGGCAAGGTGCTGACTTCCACGGGGCCCGGGTGAATGATGGAGCAACACTGCTCTATCGTGCCGTCAAACATGATTGCGATGCCTGCGATCTTAAGCCCCGTTGCTGTCCGAAGATAAACCCGCCCGCAAGGTCCCACGTTCAATCCACGAAAAGGCCCGAGACGTTGCGCGCGATATCGCCAAGACTGATGCCTATGTCAGGTCCCGGCGCGAACGGAAGAAGACCCCCGTGCGCCGGTCGCATTGTCCGATCCCAAATTGCCAGTTTGCGGACTTCTTCAACACAATCTGCCAGAAGCTGTCATGCAGAGCCGGTGGACATCGAATGCCTCCGGTTCACCGAGCATCTGCCGAAGTGGAAGGAGGTCTCGCCCGCGTGTCGCAAACAGTACCAACTTTTGGCGTCCACAAGAGCAACACGACAAGCATCAAAGCCGTAGCAAAAATACCCGTGATGGTCCAGGTCGACGGTTTTTGCCTCGGGCCGGACATCGCGACCTCGTTAGGATCGTCCTTCATCTTCTCTAGCTCGGCTCGTATTGGATGCATTCCCGTCGGCGTTACTCGGCACGATGCATGTCCCGGAGAACAGCGGTTCGGTCATGCAACCGGCCGAGAAATTGAACGCGCCTGCGCTTTAGGCGGCGACGGACGCGTCGCGATCCAAATCGAGCGAACAGGCCATGAAAAGTAGCCATCCAGTCCTCCTACATCAAATGCGGAGGATGGGGCTCAACTCATAGGAATTCCATTTGAGCAGTGGCGTCGATTTATATGCGCAGAATATGAGACGCGCTGCAACTTTGCTCATCGACCGTTGAGACGCTCATTCGATGTGAGCATTGGATGCTTTACTGTAGACTCAGTGGCATCAGTACCTATCGAAGTTGCGGGGCTCAAGATCTTTCGCGAAAATACTAAGCAGCGAGCGGTCGCTGATTCGTATGGCCTCAATCGCGTTACCGAAGTCGCCTGTGATTTTTGCGCGAGGCTATGAGGTCGCTCACATCTTGTACACGAAAGTCGCACCCACGGCCCGCAGAATTTTGGTCATCGGCGAAAAACGACTTTTGCAACACTATCCCCTTACAATGCGGACGTCATCGCTCCTCGTCAGGGTGCACCCACTTGTACGGCATAATCTCCCGCTGCTCCGTCAACTTGATCATGCGGACCGGCGGCTTGTAATGGCGTGTGCCGTAGGAGCGGCATCGGAACGACGGCTCCAGTTTCCAGATCGGCGTGTTACGCGCCCTGCGCATGGCATCCAGCGGCAAGCTCGCTCTTGTCTGGCATCGGCAGCATTCGATCTCCAGCCAGCCGTAACCGCCGCTGCCATAGCCTTCCATGCGGACCGACCACGCTTCCGCCTCCGCTCGATCAGCGGCGCGGGCGATCTTCCTCGCTTCTAGGCGGGCCGTTTGCGCGCGCATATTCGCACCCAGGATCCGGTCACTCCAGATGACCTCACGTGTCGTGGTGCTCATCGCTGGTTATTAGAGCGACCTTGGGGGGCTCGGCAACTTTACAAGTTTTTGAAGGAAGGAACGGATGAGGGACGCTATAGGTATGGGCTGTATGTAACCTCTATTCAATCACGACAAACCAGAAGCGATCCGCGCGCGCGAGAAGATCCCGTCCGCCGAAGCCGCGCCGCGGCACACAACGGACGGACATTGCTCGCACTGGTGTAACCTTTTAGTGTGGCTCAATTTCCCACGGCTAGGCCGTTGCGCATTCGCGGGTCGGCCACCCCCACATAGCCATTCGGCGTGACCTCGATGGAATTCGCCGAGGTGTGGGGATCGCTCGGGACGATGTTGTGACCGCGCGTTTTGAGTGCGGCAAGCACGGCCGGATCGAAGCCCGGCTCCGCCAGCACTTCATCCGGCTCCCATTGATTGTGCAGCCGCGGCGCGCTCACCGCCTCTGCAACCGACATGTGGAAGTCGATCGCGTTCACGATCACCTGTAATACCGCGGTAATGATGCGGCTGCCGCCCGGCGAGCCGGTGATCAGAAACGGCTTGCCATCCTTGAGCACGATGGTCGGCGTCATCGATGAGAGCGGGCGTTTGTTCGGTCCAGGCAAATTGGAGTCGTAGCCGATCAGTCCGAAGGTGTTCGGGGTGCCGGGTTTGGCGGTAAAATCATCGAGTTCGTTATTAAGCAGCACACCGGTGCCGTCGGCGACGAGGCCCAGTCCGTACCAATAGTTCAGCGTGTAGGTGTTGGACACGGCGTTGCCGTCACGATCGGCGACGGAGAATTGTGTAGTGTTCTGCCCTTCATGGTCGGCCGGATAGCCCGGACGGACTTCGGCCGCCGGCGTGGCACGGTCGCGGATACCGGCGTCCAGCGACGCTGCATATTTCTTCGACAGAAGGTCCGCAATCGGCATTTTCACCGAGTCAGGATCACCCATGTATGCAGCGCGGTCGGCATAGACGCGCTTCATTGCTTCGATCATATAATGCATCGACTGCTCGCCGCGGCCGAGCTTGGAGAGATCGTAGCCTTCCAGCATGTTGAGCATCTCGATCAGCGCCACGCCACCGGACGACGGCGGCGGCATGGAGATGATGTCGTAGCCGCGATAGATGCCGCGCACGATCGGCCGTTCAATGACGCGATAGTTAGCTAGATCGTCTTTGGTCATGATGCCGCCGGCCTTGCCGACTGAAGCTGCAATCAGTTCGGCCGAGCGGCCTTGGTAGAAGGCGCGCGGGCCGTCCTCGGCAATCGCCTGCAAGGTGTCGGCGAGGTCGGGCTGGACCAGCCGGTCGCCGTCCTTGAGCATTTGCGTGTTCGCATCGAGGAATATTGCGGCCGACGACGGCCAGCGCGCGAAGCGATCACGAAAAAATGGCATGTACTTCGGGAACTCATTCTCAACCGGAAACCCGTCACGCGCGAGCTTGATGGCCGGAGCGATCAAATCGGACAGCGAGAATTTGCCGGACCCGTACTTCTCTTCCGCTAGCACCAATCCCGCCACCGTGCCGGGCACGCCGACCGCGAGGCCAGAATCGCGCGATTTGTTGGGGTCAGGATTTCCTTGCCCGTCGAGGAACATGTCTTTCGTCGCCGCCGCCGGTGCGGTCTCGCGATAATCGAGAGCGAGGTCGCGATTTTCCTTGTCGAGGTGGATCACCATGAAGCCGCCGTCGCCAAGATTGCCGGCGGCCGGGAAAGTGACCGCCATCGCAAAGCCGACCGCTACCGCCGCGTCCGCAGCATTTCCACCCGGTTGAGAATATCGACGCCGATATTTGCGGCGTGTCTTTCCTGCGCTACGACCATTCCGTAGCGTCCAGGAATCTCTGGCGCGACCGGAACGGCTGGCGCCGTCGAATCGGTCTGAGGTTTCGATTGGGCGAAAGCGATTCCACTAGATAACAGCGCGATGGCGATTGCAGAGACGCGGATCAAACGGTTCATAGTCCTCACGATCCTCACAACGGGTCGAGTCGAAATCGTCGACCTTTTCCCCCTCGCGCTACCGTCTGATTTCAAGGCTTCAACAAATAGAATGGTCCGGGTCAATTTGTGCATCTGTGGGATCCTCGGAGTTGGCCGGACGTGGACGGCCGCCGTCTTCGTCGGCTTCTGTTGGCAGTGAAGACTGGTGGGTGATTTGGCTCTCCGCGATGTCGCTCGCGGAGGCCGCGTGCTTTGGACGCGCATTTGCCCCGGCAAATCAAGAACGCAGTGATTTCCTTCGATCCGCAAAAGCCGCGTCAGCAATCACGGCAGTACCTCACCATCCGCTCGATATCCGCTCGGCCGTGGATGCCGAGGTCCCGCAAGGTCCGCTCGTTGTATTTCCCCAGGGCAGCGACCGCGCTTTTGATCTCCCGCTCCCGGCGCCAATGCGTCCGCAGCGCCACGACCTTCTCACCAAGCTCGCTCATCCAGTTCCCGCGGCGAGGCGGGCGTAGCTCACCCCCCCCTGCGAGCTCCGACGCGATGACGTTGCTCTCTTTTGGCGGCTGCAAGCCGCCCTGCCCGCGCGCCATGGCAGGCGGACGGCCACCGGCCGGGCGCGCCTGGCGAGCAGACGCGATGGCCAACGCCACCTCAGCGGGGAACGTCGCGCCCGGATGCAGCGACGCGCCGTAGAGGACGAAACCTTCCATGAAGGGCGTCCACCACCAACCGCTGGTTGGAATATCTGCGTCCACGAGCGCCACCACAGGCTGCTGTCGAGTGTATCCCGGCATATCTGGATGCACTGCGCGGACGAGCTTGCCGCTGCTACGATCATCCGACAGATCGAGGTCGCGCGCGATCTGGCCGATCCGCATCCGGGAAGGCCGAACCATCCGATTCACGTTTGAAGAGAAGTACTGTTTCAGCATAAGATGATTTCTCCTGCGCGATGTTTGCAGGAGATATCCTGATGCTTCCCTGTCACGCGGCCGTCACGGCTACAGCAAAAACGGTTACAACTGCAGCTTGCCGCCGCCACGTTTTCACCATCACTGCTGCCTCTCCCCGCCATGGGCGCAGGATACTCCTCGCGAGCCGGACCGCGTTCGCGCGCAGCATCCAATTGCAATCGTCGCAGTCTAGAACTGCTTGACCGGGATAGTGAAGACGTAACCAACGCCGCGCTCGGTCTGGATGATGCGCGGCGCTTCGGGTCGGTCTCCAGTTTGCGCCGCAGCCGCAGCACCTGAACGTCGATGCTCCGGTCAAAGATGTCTTCGTGTACGCGGGTCGCCTGAAGCAGGTGCTCGCGCGTCAGTAGGCGCTGCGGCGCTTCAAGAAGAGCCAGCAACAAGGTGTATTCGCCCTTGCTCAGGGAGACTTGCGTGTTGTTGGCGCCTATCAGCCTGCGGCCGCGACGTTCGAGTTTCCAGCCGTTGAAGCGATAGCCGCCGCGTTCTGGATCACGGGCGCGCGCGGCCCGCCCCATTTCCTGACGCCGCAACACGGCGCGGACGCGCGCCGGGAGCTCTCTCAAGCTGTATGGCTTGATGATGTAGTCGTCGGCGCCGAGCTCCAGCCCGACGATCCGGTCGGTTTCGTCGGGCCGGTGCCCGGTCGTTATGATGACAGGAACGTCGGAATGTGCACGAATTTCCCGCAGCATATCCAATCCATCCTCCTGACCTAGACGAAGGGTCGAGAATGATCAGACTGGGCTGCCCTCGCTCAAGCTGAAGATGCAGTTCGGCCCGGCTGGATGCGGCCCTGCTCGGAACACTGTGCTCTTCCAGATATCTGATCACCATCTGCTGCAAGGCGGCATCGTCATCGACGACGATGATATGACCGACGTCTGCCAATATATTAGATCGCTCAAACTTGCCGTAGCCAACGGCGTCATGTCTGAATGGGATATTCAATGGTGCTTGCTCCGACTGAAACGAAAATTAGTTCCTGTATTGCCGCCGGCAATCTTTGTTCATTTGAAATGAGCGGTCACTTGGTATGTGCTGATGACGAAGAAAGACGTTCGCTACCTTGGCTACCAACTAGGTGATCATTCCGTCATATCCCACTGAATCTAAACCTACCGGATTGGCCACGCCCACCGCCCATGGAATCTACACGCCCTCGAACGGTGACAGGCAGGTCAGGACTCAGCGCGTGCGTCCGCCCGAGCCGCCTTAAAGCCGGCGACGAACCTCGCCAGCGTGTCCGAGGTCCTGCCGCGGGGCAGCATCACCTCACCTGCTGCTGCTCGGAGCGCTCGTGCTTGTCGGTGGCTCGGCGGCCGATCTTTATGGCCGACGTCGGGTTTTTGTACTGGGCGTTGCGGTGTTCATCGCCGCCTCCATCGCATGCGGGCTCTCACCGAACTATGTGATCCTTGTCGGCAGCCGTGCGATCCAAGGTTTTGGGGCCGCCCTGTTAGTGCCGGCCAGCCTGGCAATATTAGGGGCGACTTTCGGCGAGCATGAGCGGAGTAGGGCAATCGGGATATGGGCAGGCGCAGGTGCATTGATGATGGCAGCGGGTCCGCTGTTGGGCGGCTGGCTGGTCGATCAAGTATCGTGGCGGGCGATCTTTCTCCTCAATGTCCCGCTCGCTACTGCCGCGGCTGGGCTTGTGCTTCGCTTCGGCTGCGAAAGCAGAGATCCCCGGGCGAAGCAACTCGATTGGAGCGGCGCCGGCTCTGTCGCGATCGGCCTTGCGGCGATTACATGGGGTCTAAGCGCCATTCCGGCGGCCGGATTTCGCGACGAAACGGTGCTGGCCGCCCTGGGTTTGGGAAGCGCTTTTCTAACGTTGTTCGTCGTGATCGAGGCTCATCTCCATGAGCGGGCGATGATGCCGTTGTCCCTCTATCGATCACGCAATTTTTCAGCAACGAATGTATTGACGTTGTTGCTCTATTTCGCGCTAGGAGGCGCGCTCTATTATCTGCCTTTCGGTTTGATTCGCCTCGGCGGCTACTCCGCGACGCAAGCTGGCGCGGCGTTGCTGCCATCTGCCCTGATCATGGGATTCGGGGCATCATTCATTGGGACGATTGCTGATCGTTTGGGGCCGCGCCTACTGCTCACTGTTGGGCCCATTATCGCGGCTCTCGGGTTGGCGATGCTCGCGTTTGTCGATCTCAGGCAACAACCCTACTGGGTTGGCGTGTTTCCGTCGATGTTCCTGCTGGGCGCGGGGATGGCAATTACGGTTCCGCCGCTGACGTCAACTGTGATGGGCGCCGCCGGCAAAGCCCATGCCGGCATTGCTTCGGGCGTCAACAACGCGGTCGCTCGAGTAGCTGGCCTGCTTGCGGTTGCCGCGCTCGGGGTGGTGCTTTTCACAGACTTTTTGCATCATCTTGCCGGAACGACGCCTGCGCAAGCCAACGAGGCCTTAAACGTCGTGATGTCTGGACAGCCCGGCGCTAATGCGGAGGCAATCGCCGCATTCGATCGCGCGTTACACACGATAATGCTAGTGCCCGTGAGTTGCGCCGCACTTGCCGGCCTCATTGGCTGGGTGTGGATCGAGCCGAACAGCGTTCGAGCAAGCAGCTAAGATGCTGCCGGCGGCCAGCTATCTGGGTTGCACAAATTGGTGCAGGATCTATGTACAACACCGGTTCGGTCCTTCGTCATCAACACCGAACTGACTCCTGCCGAAGACGAATTCGACCGAACCGCCTTCCGTTCCAGCTGTCCAACGCGAGTGTTGATTATCGCACCGGAGTGCTCACGACGGTAACCTTGCAGTGCAATGCTTGCGGTTCGGAAAGTGACTTGGTTGAAACTCAACACCACATTGCAGCCGCCATGGCGGCTATTGATGTGTGCCCCATCGGAGCCGGGCCGAGGTCTATTCGTCTGAAATTAAGGGTGCGGGAAAATGACGAGAGACTTGTTCGGCCCGCGCCGAGCGCACCTTTTAAACGCCACCTATCGATCGACAAAGAAACCGGCAATGCCGTCGGCGATGCGTTGTCCGCTGCAAATCATTGGGTGCTCTGCGTTAGCTAGCACGCCTTGAAAAATGTACCACGTGACCGACCACAAAAGTGCTATCCGGGTTGGGATTGCGGTTTTTTTCCTCGGGCCAGCTATCGCTCAAGCGCCGTCGACAGCGACTAGGGGGCGAACATGTACGAAGTTCTGATATTTCTGGTCCTGGTAAATTTAGGCTTCACCAGCTACATCTGGCGAACGGTCAGGCGTGGCCCTAAGGTTAAATTTCTAGGTAAGCTGCTAAATGGCAAGCCCATCACACCCAATCATACACCATCTTCATTACGAAACGGCATCGAGCTACGAATCCCCGACGAGGATCGACGGTTCTTCTCCGATTTCGAGGTGTTTGCCGACGCTCTAAACCACAGGTTCGAGCCAAACGAGCCATGGCGGTTGCAAGAGCGATCTGACGCTGAACTCACAGGCCGCGAGGAACCGGAGTACGGTCGCCGCTACGAGATTTTCTATAACGAATATAGCGTTGGAAACCTGCAGATTTTTGCGAGTCATCACTACGGCCCCGCTGATCCACAGGTGGGAACCGAAATCGAGTTGCAGTACGCTCGATTGCTGCCGTTTGGCGAAATCAACAGGTTCATTTCTGCTATCGCTAACTTTACGGCATCAGGAAATGCAGAAGAAGCTCAGCGTGTAAAAAATACGATTCATGAAACGATGCTCAATGAGCTCTGGCATCCTGAGTTCGACCCAGGCCTAGATAGCCGGAATAGCGGCGGATCAATCGAGCTTCGGTTTGATGGATCAGCGGCGGCTTTTTTGAGGACATCAACAAATCGGAAAGCCCGCTCGATCTGACAGGACATCCGAGCCAACCCGCTTCAAAAACCGACATCGTCTCTTTTGGCCTTGGAATCTAAAAGCTCGGTGATCAGAAACAGGTCACGGAACGTCCGAACCTGGCGGATTGTGCCCACCGTGAGTCACATCCGGCGATATTGATGGTGCAGTCCGCCCAGGATTGGGCGGCAGGCGATCTTCCCCGCCCACTCAGCGCCGCGAGCTCGTGCCCTCGTCAGTCATCCCTCTTGGGCGGACGCCCGCGCCGCCGCGCGGCCATCACCGAGCCGAACGAGCTCGTCTGGCTCAGACCTGCAGCAGCGACGACGCCTTCCGAGGCCAGGCGCGCGAGTGAGCCTCGCGCATATCTAATCGATCAGGATCAGACCGGGAGGAAGAGAATCGTCGTATAAACTGGCCCGGTCCGATCGTCCGACCGGAACGAATCCTTTGATTTTTGCAGTCTGCAGCGCAGGGACGCCGGATTTCTCCAGCTTGCTGGCAATCAGGCCGCGCAAAGGAATGGGCAGATCCAGACTCCGATCGTCGACGACGCGCGCGGCCCGAAGGAACAGAATCTGCAGGTCGCGCAACTCCGGCGTAGTCCAATCGAAGCCCTGGAAAGCGTGATATGCGTGCTCGACGAGATCGGGCGAGACGACCGTCTCCGGTCCTGCGTAGAGCGGAGTTCGGTTGAGGAGGAGCCCGAGCGCAGCAAGATATGGAGCGCAGTGCCGATTTGCCCGTGCAAGCGTCGCCGCGACGTCGCAGAAGCAATGCACCAGTTCCGCCTTCGTGTCGTGGTCGATCAGTTCCAAGGATCCAGCCAAGCGCACGAGTTCGTCGGGCGCCTTGCCGCTGCGGATCCTGTCGATCTCTCCGGCCATAAGCCTGGTCTGGCGTTCCCGCGTGAGCCCGCCCGCCAGCCGGCGCCAGAGGATGTATTCCTGGCTCTTGATGCGCCGACCGGGAAAACACGGGCCATCATCGTGCACCCGCCACAGGGCATCGATACGAAGATCGTCCCGGACAACGCCGAAGCCCGGGCGGAGTAAGAAACCAGCCATGATGAGCCATGCCTCTTCGTGGTCGGCCGAATGTCGTCTGTCGTCCCGCCGCTCGTCGAGCGCAGGCCAAAGGGCGCGCAGCAGGGGCCCGTTCCATTCGCTTCTGGCAGACGCGAGGATGCGCTCCATGCCCTTGAGGATAGCGGCAGCAGTAATCTTGTTCTTTTTGCTGTTATTGGCAGGCTGGGTGAACACGATCCCGATCTGCCCGCGTGCCGTTTCCAGCGCGTCCGCTGAAGCATTCGGTTCAATCGGAGCGTTTCCCTCCCGCGCCCGTCCCGCACCGGGCGCGCCCGCGACACCTTGGACGTGTTCGCGCATGTTGAATTCCAGCGGCCAGGACTGCTGGACAACGGGGTCGGCGCTGACACACGAGATGTGGAGCAGCCCCAGTGCGTTCATCCGCGCCGTTAGACCGACGGGTAACACCCCTCCCGCTTCCGGACCGGAAAGCTCAGCCGTCTTGACGATGGTCTGGAGCGGGGGCAACGGGTGAAATTCGCCTTCGGACCAGGAAACGATGTCCCCGGCCCGGCTGACGCTCTTCCGGGTTGAGGAATAAGCCTGGAAGCGCACCAGCTGATCGGTGCGGAGCTTTAGCCCAAGATCAGTGATCTCAAAAAGCTCCGACGGCGCTGCACCCTGAGGAAGAACGCATACGAGGGGCGGACGCACAGTCTGGCGATCGGTTGCCTGTATCCCCTCCACTTCGAGAAAGATCGCAGCGGCAGCCCCAGCGGCGATGCGATTCGAACGGTGGTGGAGAAGGACACCAAATCGCGCGGCTCCGCGCGCCACAGCCAGATCCGGCTCCTCGTTCTCCAGAACCTGCGGTACGAAGCCGTCCTGCCAGCCTCGGATTTGCTCGAGGAGTCTTTGGCGCAGGAGCGGTGGTCGGACGGATCCGCCGTTGAACAGGACGGCATCAATGCGCGGGCGATCGTTGAGGAATTCGGCAAGGTGTCGGGTTATTGCGCTGTCGGAAGGATAAGGAAGTCCCCATTCCCTCAGTGCCGCGTGCGTCCGGTACGGCCGCGCCGCCGCGTCGCAGAAGGGAAAAAATCCGTCCAGCAATAGGCTCTCGATTTCCGCGCGCATCACCGTCGCCGCTTGCGAGCTGCCGACCATCCCTGACCCGCGACCGGCCAGTGCTACAACGAACCGCTCATCCGGCGGCCCCGTAGCGGCCAGCGCGCGCTCTTTCAAATGACGGCAGGCGGCGACGAGCTGGTCCCATTGCGGGCCGGAAAGCCGGCCGCCTGCCCCGGTAAGCCGCGGCTCCAGGAAATGGGCGACGGAAAGGTCGATGTTGTCGCCACCGAGCAGCGTATGCTCGCTCACCGCGACACGCCTGATATCAGGGTCCGGCGTTTGCTCGTTCAGGCGAACTTCAAAAATGCTGAAATCCGAGGTGCCCCCGCCGATATCGATGACCAATACGTGTCGCAGCCCGGCATTGCCGTTGTCGGGCCGCTGCCATAATTCGCGCGCTGGGTCGTGGCTTTCCAGCCAGCAATAGAACGCGGCCTGTGGCTCTTCGAGAAGTCGCACATCGCCGGGGAAGCCCGCTTCCTCGGCGGCGGTAATCGTCAGCCGCTGCGCCGCCGCATCGAAGGAAGCCGGGACGGTAACCGTGATGTCCTGATTATCGA
>Ga0081540_1001667_pt1 | contig 18903 bp, 16 predicted proteins | sample TabmetS2T1R1_FD_71024 | JGI IMG/M metagenome (GOLD analysis project Ga0081540, IMG submission 71024) | Tabebuia heterophylla rhizosphere microbial communities from the University of Puerto Rico - S2T1R1 | ecosystem: Host-associated > Plants > Roots > Rhizosphere ... | reverse complement strand
GCGGGGGGGGGAGCCGGGCGCGCGCCGGCGGGAGGGCGTCACGGGCGGCATGGGCGGCCTGGCCGGGCTCGCCGAGCACCGGGTGCGAGAACGCGTAGGCGCGCGGGCCGTGGGCGTCCCACAGCGCGGCGGCCGCCGCGGCCTCGCCCGCCGCCGCGGCCCTTACAAGCGCGACCTCATCCGTCGGCGAGCGCACGGCGGGGCATGCTATGCACGGGGCCAGGCGGTCGGAACGGGCCGCCGAGCGGGCTCCCCGCAAGGAGCGAGGATTTCTGCCCGCCGGCAGCGGGCCGTGCCTACTTGCGGATCTTGATGCGCTGCTTGACGACCCGCACGTTGCCGACGTTGTCGCTCGCGGTGACCCGGACGGTGACCATGCCCGAGTGCGCGTAGCGATGCGACGCCCGGCGGCCCGAGATCGCGCGCGACCCGTCGCCGAAGGAGATCCGAACGGTCTTCAGCCCCGAGGCCTTCGCCTTCGTGCCGCTGGCGTCGGTGACGCTCGCCGAGACCTTGACGAACCGGCCGCGCTTGCGGGTGCCGCCGATGCGCATCCTGACCGTCGGCGCCGTCGCATCGACGCGGATGTTGCGCGTCGGCGTGGACGAGGTCTGGCCGCGGCGGTCGGTGGCGATCACCCGCCAGCGGTGCAGGCCGTCCTTGACCCGGACCGGCACCGTGATCCCGGTCGAGGTGGTTTGGCCCACCGGCTTGTCGTCGATGAGCACCGTGTAGGTGATCGGGCCCCAGAGCTCGAACGCCGCCCCCCACTTCAGCGGCGGGCGCCCGAACCTGCGGAACTTGCTCGTCGTGCTGCCGCGGAACGACCCGGGGGCGCGATCGAAGCTCGCGGCGGCGATCTGGCTACCGGCCCCGGTGCCCTGCACGAAGGCGACGACGACGTCCCCGGCCCGGTCGGCGCCGGCCAGCAGCCCGCGCGCCGCATCGGTCGGCCCGAGCGCCGCGTTGGACAGCGTCACGTCGGCGCCGGGCGGCGTCACCGCGCGCGAGGCGGGCACGTAGTCGTAGGCGCGCGCGTGGATCCCGATCCCGGCGGCGTCGGTCTGCTGGTAGGCCACGAGGCCGTCGCCCGTCTCGGAGACCGCGGGCGCGCCGACGGTCGGCACGCTGCCTCCGGCGCCGAGCACGAGGCCGGCGTTGAACACGTCGTCCTTGAGCACCGCGCCGTAGGCCTGGGTCGAGTTGCCGCCGATCGCCGCGTACCCGACGCCGCGGCCGTTCATGGCCAGGTGCGCGGACGCCGCAGGCTCGGCCGCCTCGATCGGGATAGGCGGGTCGAACTGGGAGCCGAGCAGGCGGCGCGCCACCGCCGCGCCGTTCTGGCGGAAGGTCACCCACGCGAAGCTCGAGTCGTCCTCGGAGGCGATCTCGGGCAGGTCGGATCCGTCGCCGAGGTCCTGGGGCGCCGTCGAGAGGCGCAGCTCGAAGATGCGTCGCGCGTAGACGTGCCCGCTCTCGCCCCAGACCACGGTGGCGATCCCGTCGGCGGCCACGGCGACCTTCGGCCGGCCGGTGCCGTCGCCGGCCGTCGCCGCCTGGTTGATGTCGAGGGCGCCGGGCACGCCGTTGAAGGTGGTGCCGTTGCGTTCCAGCCGCGCCGCGAGGACGTCGCCGCCGGTGGTCCACGTGAGGTACGCGACGCCGTTGATGGACATCTCGACGTCGGGGTTCGAGCCGGTCGTCGCGATCTGCTGCAGCGGGGCGAAGCCCGGCGCGCCCGCGGGGCGGACCGTGGCGAAGACCCCGCCGCCGCTCTCGAAGGCGACCACGAGGCGGCCGTTGTCCGACGCGGCGACCGTCGCGTGCGAACCCGCGCCGCCGAGCCCCGCGTCGATCTGCTCGGGCGCCTGGAAGCTGCCCTCGACCAGCCGCGAGACGAAGACGTGGTCGATGCCGCTCACGCGCTTGACGTAGACCAGCCCGCCCGTCCCGTCGCGCGACACGTCGAGGTCGTCCAGCGACTGGATGTCCGCGGTCGGACCGTCGATGGCCTCGCCGGGGAAGTACGTGCCGCGAACCGCCGCGTGGGCGGGGACCGCCGTCACGACGAGCGGCGCGAGCACGGCAAGGAGGACGAGGCGACGATGCATGGGGCTCCTGGTTGGCCGGACCGGTCGTCGGGATGCAACCGGCGACAGGCGGGAAAGTTACGGAGTCGTGACGATGCCTTCGGCACCGGCCTCGTCGAGGAAGGCCCGCGCCTGCGCCCGCGCCTGCGCGTCGTCCCAGCCCAGCTCAGGCGCCATCGCCGCCGCGACGCGGCGCGCGGTCGCGCCCTCGGGGTCAGCGACCGCGCGCGCGGCCTGCAGCCCGATGCGGGTGCGCCGCAGCAGCGCGTCGCCCACGCTCGCGGCCTGCTCGCGGCGCGCCGCGTAGACGGCTTCGGCCAGCAGGTCCGGCGGGCCGCCGGCGACGATCGGCTGGGCCAGCTCGCCGCGCTCTCCCGCGACCGAGACCACCTCGCGCGCCGCGTGCCCGTAGCGGCGCGCCAGGCGCGCGTACGCCTCCTCGGGCACGCCCTCGACGCGCGGCAGGTCGCCGGCGTCGATGGCCTGGCCGAGCGGCACGTCCTGCGTCCGGCACGGCGCGGTGCGAGCCTCGCGCTCGACGAGGCGGTCCACCGCCATCTTCGCCATGCGCCGCCACGTGGTCAGCTTGCCGCCGGTGATGGTGATCATCCCGCTCGAGGTCTCGTACAGCTCGGCCTTGCGCGAGATGTCGACCGACTTCTTCGGGTCGCCCGTCGAGATCAACGGCCGCACGCCCGCGTACGTGCCGGCGATGTCCCGGCGGGCGATCGCGGTGCCGAAGTACGCGTTGACCGCGCCCAGCAGGTAGGCGATGTCGCCGTCGTCGGGGTGGACGTGGTCGAGATCGTGCTCGGCGTGCTCCTCGTCGGTCGTGCCCACGAGGGTCGAGCCCAGCCATGGCAGCGCGAAGATCGCCCGGCCGCCGCCCGCTGGGACGATCGCCCCCGCGTCGAGCGGCAGCGACTCGCGCGCGAGGACGACGTGCGTGCCCCGCGAGGGGCGGATGCGCGGGACCTCGGCCTCGTCATGCAGCTCCCCCGGCCGCAGGCGATCGGCCCACACCCCGGTGGCGTTGACGACGTTGGCCGCCCGTACCGGGAAGCCCTCGCCGGTCAGCACGTCGTGGACCTGTACGCCGCTCGTGCGGCCGGCCTCGTGGACGAGATCGGTGACCTGCAGGCGATTGGCGCACACCGCGCCGAAGCGCTCGGCCTCGCCCAGGACGCTGAGCACGAGCCGGCTGTCGTCGGTCTGGCAGTCGTAGAAGAGGTAGCCGGAGGTCGGGCCGCGCGCGGCGAGCGCGGGCAGCCGCTCGACGACCTCCTCACCCGTGATCACGCGATGGCGCTCGGGCTCCCAGTCGCCCTCCTGGCGACCGCGCCCGCCGCGGGCCATCGCGTCGTAGAGGTTCAGCCCGACGCCGACCATGCGATCCGGGCGCGCGCCGTCGAAGGCGGCGACCACGAACGGCAGCGGGCGCACGAGGTGCGGGGCGAGCCGGACCATGAGCTGGCGCTCGAGCAGCGCCTCGCGCACGAGGCCGAGGTCGAAGTTCTGCAGGTAGCGAAGGCCGCCGTGGACGAGCTTGCTCGAGCGGCTCGAGGTGCCCGAGGCGAAGTCGGCCTTCTCGACGAGCGCCACCGAGTAGCCGCGCGTGGCAGCGTCGAGCGCGACCCCCGCGCCGGTGATGCCGCCCCCCACGACGACGACGTCGAAGCGCTCCGCGCGCAGGGCGGCGACGGCGTCGGCGCGGGCGATCACGCGGGCGCGCGGATGCCGGCCAGGATGATCTCCAGGTGCCGTCGCCAGTCGTAGCCCGGCACCGCCATGGTCGACGACAGGCCGGCCATGAGCATGGGGATGTCGTCCACCGTGAAGTCCGGGCGCATGACCCCGGCGCGCTGCGCACGGACGATCAGCTCGCCGGAGCTGTCGCGCAGGCGGTCGAGCTCGGGCGCGGCGTAGGCCCAGGCGTCGGGCCCGCGCGCGATCGCCTGCTGGACGCCGATGTCGCCCGCGCAGAACTGGGCGTTGACGCGCAGCATCCCGGCGAAGGCCTCCCAGGGGTCCGTCACCGCCAGGGCCCGCTCGGCGTTGTCGGCCATCATCCGGAAGCGCTCGACGAGCAGCTCGCCCAGGAGCGCGTCCTTGTGCGGGAAGTGCCGGTAGACCGTGCCGACACCGACGCCCGCGGCGCGCGCGATGTCGTCGATCTGCGCGTCGGCGCCGTGCTGCGTGAAGACCGTGCGCGCTGCCGCCACGATCCGCTCGCGATTGCGCCGCGCGTCGGCCCTCTGGGGCCGGTCGGCGGGTGTGCTGGTCTCGGCGCTCATGTACGGGTAACCACACTTGCAAGCGGAGTCGCGGTTCCGTATGTTCGCAGAAGCGGAACCAAGCCTCAACTTATCGATTCCGATGACCACAGCTGACACCCCGCGCGCGAAGAACCTCGCGCTCGCACTCCTGACGATGACGCAGTTCGTCGTCGTCCTGGACGCAGCCATCGTCAACGTCGCCCTGCCCTCGATCGGCAAGGCGCTGGACTTCTCCCAGGACAACCTGGCCTGGGTCGTCAACGCGTACACCCTCACCTTCGGGGGCTTCCTGCTGCTCGGCGGCCGCCTCGCCGACATCCTCGGCCGCCGGCGGATGTTCATGTACGGCCTCGTGCTCTTCTCGGTCGCCTCGCTGCTCGGCGGACTGGCGCAGTCGGACGTGTGGCTGATCGCCGCGCGCGCCGCGCAGGGCATCGGCGCCGCCATCGTCTCTCCCGCGGCGCTTTCGATCATCACCAACACGTTCGCCGAGGGCTCCGAGCGCAACAAGGCGCTCGGCGTGTGGGGCGCGGTCTCGGGCGCGGGCGGCGCGGCCGGCGTGCTGCTCGGCGGCGTGCTCACCCAGTACCTCGGCTGGGAGTGGGTGCTGTTCGTCAACACGCCGATCGGCATCGCCGCAGCGCTGCTGGCGCCGCGACTGCTCGACGAGAGCCGCGACGAGGTCGAGGAGCCGTCGTTCGACGTGGTCGGAGCGGTGTCGGTGACCGCCGGGCTGGCGCTGCTCGTCTACACGATCGTCGACGCCAACAACGCGGGCTGGGACTCGACGAAGACGATCGTGCTCGGGATCGTGGCGCTCGTCATCCTGGTCGGGTTCGTCCTCTGGGAGCGCCGCCAGCGCGCCCCGCTGGTGCCGTTCTCGATCTTCAGGCTGCGCACGCTGCGCGGCGCGAACATCGTCTCGCTGCTCGTGGCGATGTCGCTGTTCAGCATGTTCTTCTTCATCTCGCTGTACATGCAGCAGGTGCTGGGCTACGACGCGCTGAAGGCCGGGATCTCCTACCTGCCGCTGGCGGTGACGATCATCATCAGCGCGGGCATCGCCTCGGCGCTGGTGACGCGCATCGGCTTCAAGATCACCCTGATCGCCGGCATGGTGCTGGTCACCGGAGGCCTGCTGTGGTTCGCCCAGGTCCCGCCGAACGGCTCCTACGTCAGCGACCTGCTCGGCCCGATGCTCCTGGCCGCCGTCGGCCTGGGCTTCGCTTTCGTTCCGGTGACGATCGCCGCGGTGACCGGCATCCGGCCCGATCAGGCCGGCCTGGCGTCCGGCCTGGTCAACACCTCCCAGCAGGTGGGCGGCGCGCTCGGCCTGGCGATCCTCGTGGCGGTGGCCAACTCGACCACGACCGACCAGTTCGCCAGCGGCGTGACCGACAAGGCCGTGGCGCTCACCGAGGGCTTCCAGGACGCCTTCCTCGTCGGGGCCGGGTTCGCGGCATTGGGCGCGATCCTCGCCGCACTGCTGATCTCCTCGCGCGACTCCCGCGAGCACGCCGAGGCGGCGCGCCGCGGCGACGCGGCCACCACCGCGGCGGTGGCGTAGCGAACGGCTCTCCGCGGCCGCGCGGGCCCGCCGCGCGGCCGCTTGGCGCCCGTGGCATGCTGCGGGCGTGCCCGCGCCGTCGTCGGTCTGCGTGTTCTGCGGCTCCAACGGTGGGGCCGACCCCGCCTACGCCGACACCGCCGCGGCGGTGGGCCGGGGGCTGGCCGAGCGCGGCATCCGGGTCGTCTACGGCGGCGGCCGCGTCGGCCTCATGGGCGCGCTGGCCGACTCGGCGCGCGCGGCCGGCGGCGAGGTGGTCGGCGTCATGCCGCAGGCGCTGATCGATCGCGAGATCGGCCACATGGACATCGACGACCTGCGCGTGGTCGGGACGATGCACGAGCGCAAGGCGCTCATGGTCGAGCTGGCCGAGGCGTTCATCGGCCTGCCGGGCGGCATCGGGACGCTCGAGGAGCTCTTCGAGGTCTACACCTGGGCGCAGCTGGGCATCCACGCCAAGCCGCTGGCGCTGCTCGACGTGGCCGGCTACTTCGCGCCGCTGGTCGCCTTCCTCGACCACGCGGTGGCCGAGCGCTTCCTGCGCCCCGAGACGCGGGCGATGCTCGCGATCGCCGGCAGCCTCGAGAGCATCCTGGAGAGCTTCGAGCACTGGCGTGCGCCCTCCGTCCACAAGTGGATCGACCTGGACGAGTCGTGATCTTCGACGGCCACAACGACGTCCTCGCGCGGCTGCAGCAGCACGCGGTCGCGCCAGAGCGGTTCCTGACCGGGCTGCCCGACCGTGCCGTCGACCTGCCGCGGGCGCGGGCGGGCGGGTTCGCCGGCGGGCTCTTCGCCATCTTCGCGGCATCGGAGATGGACGGCGATCACGGCGTGCCGATCGCGCACGACGAGGCGGCGGCGTTCACCCTCGCCGCGCTGGGCCGCGCGCAGGCGCTCGCGGCGGCGTCGCAGGGCGCCGTCCGGGTGGCGCGCAGCGCGGACGAGCTCGACCGCTGCCGGGACGACGCCGCGCTGGCGATGGTCCTGCACCTCGAGGGCGCCGAGGCGATCGACGCCGACCTGGCGTCGCTGGACGCCTGGTACGCGGCGGGCGTGCGCTCGGTCGGCCTGACCTGGAGCCGCGAGAACGCCTTCGCACACGGCGTCCCCTTCCGGCTGCCGTCGTCCTCCGACATCGGCCCGGGCCTGACCGAGGCCGGCGAGGCCCTCGTTCGCCGATGCGCGCAGCTCGGCGTGGTCGTCGACGTCAGCCACCTCAACGCCGCGGGCTTCGCCGACGTGGCGCGGATCGGCGCGGCGCCGATCATCGCCTCGCACTCAGCGTGCCACGCGCTGTGTCCTTCGAGCCGCAACCTCACCGACGAGCAGCTGCGCGAGATCGCGCGCAGCAACGGCATCGCCGGGATCGTCTTCGCGACCGGTTTCGTGCGTCCCGACGGAGCCGACGACGCCGAGACGCCCATCGCGGCCATCGCCGCCCACGTCCGCCACGCGATCGACGTGGCGGGGATCGACCACGTCGGGCTGGGCTCGGACTTCGACGGCGCCACGATGCCCGCCGACCTTCCCGACGTCGCCGCGCTCCCTCGCCTGCTCGACGCGCTGCGCGACGAGGGCCTGACCCAGGCCGAGATCGAGCAGATCGCGTGGCGCAACTGGCGCCGCGTGCTGGCGCTGGCCTGGGGCTAGTCCCCCCATTCCTCGCGCAGCAGGCCGAACCAGACGATGTCGACGGGTCGCCCGCGCTCGATCGCGCGCCGGCGCAGCACGCCCTCCTGCGTGAACCCGAGGCGCTCGGCGAGCACGAGCGCCCCGCGGTTGTCCGGCGTGGTGGTCATCTCGATGCGCCGGAGGCCCGCCTGCCCGAAGAGCCAGTCGACGAGCAGCCTCACGGCGCGCAGGCCGAGCGCGGCCCCGCGAGCGTGCGGCGCCAGCCAGAAGCCGACCTCGGCGCGGCCGTGTTCGGGTGCGACGGTGTGGACGATCGCGACGCCGCAGAAGGCGTCGGAGGCGCCGGCGGTGATCGCCAGCTCGAAACCGGCGCGGTCCTGAGCCCGGGCGATGCGCTCGAGCACCGCCTCCTCGTCGGGGTCATGCTCGATGCCGATGAGCGTGCCGAGCTGGGGATCGTCGCGGAAGGCCGCCGCGTAGGCGGGCGCATCGGCCGGGCGCAGGGCGCGCAGCGCGACGCCGTCGCCGGCGAGGGACGCGGGGGCCTGCACCTAGCGCGCTGCCGGGGTGCGCTCCCACGCGCGGCGCGCGCGGTCGAACGCCTCCCAGTCGATCGGCGGTGGCAGCTTCGGGCCGCGGCCTCCGCCGCCCCCGCCGCCTCCGCCGTCGTCGCCTCCGCCGTCGTCGCGGGCCGCGCGTACGAGCCAGGCGGCGACGCACGACGCCTCGATGCCGGCCACGATGAGCAGCGAGCCGAGCAGGTCGCCGCCGCCGCCGATGACGACCGCCGCCCCGCCGCCGTAGCACGCAGCGGTGATCACGAGCAGCAGCCGGGCGGCGCCTCGGTGCGAGGCCGGTGCCGGGGCACCGAGGAACGCGCGCCACATCGAGACGCAGACGACGGCGGCGAGCGCCACCTTTGGCAGCACGGGCAGCGCGGACACGGCTGGTACGAGCCTACCCGGCACGCACGAGAACGCAAGGGTGCCCACCGGCGAGGCCGCCGGGGGGCCCGCCTCACGCGGCCATGACCAACGGCTTCGCCGTCGGTGCCCCCCGTCGGCACCCCTACAGCGCTTTGAGCTCCTCGGTGATGTCCCCCACCGAGGCCTTGGCGTCGCCGAAGAGCATCGAGGTGCGCTCGTTGTAGAAGAGCGGGTTGTCGATGCCGGCGAAGCCGGAGTTCATGGAGCGCTTGAGCACGATGACCGAGCGGCTCTCGTCGACGTTGAGGATGGGCATGCCGTAGATCGGCGAGTCGGCCTTGTTGCGCGCGTCGGGGTTGGTGACGTCGTTGGCGCCGATGACGAGGCTGACGTCGGTGCGCCCGAACTCCGAGTTGGCCTCGTCCATCTCGTGCAGCTGCTCATAGGGGACGTCGGCCTCGGCGAGCAGGACGTTCATGTGGCCGGGCATGCGGCCGGCGACCGGGTGGATGGCGAAGCTGACCTCGATGCCCTTCTGCTCCAAGAGCTTGGTCATCTCGTGGACCGCGTGCTGGGCCTGGGCGACCGCCATCCCGTAGCCGGGCACGACGACCACGCGGTTGGCGTAGGCCATCTGCACGGCGGCGTCGGCCGCGCTCGTCGAGCGCACCGTGCGCTCGGTGCCGTCGTCGGCGGTGCCGCCGGCGGTCACCACGCCGCCGAAGCCGCCGGCCACGATCGCCGGGATCGAGCGGTTCATCGCCTGGGCCATGAGGTTGGTCAGGATCGAGCCCGAGGCGCCGACGATCATGCCCGCGACGATCAGCGCGGTGTTGTTCAGCGCGACGCCGGTCGCCGCCGCCGACAGGCCCGTGAACGCGTTGAGCAGGCTGATGACCACGGGCATGTCGGCGCCGCCGATCGGCAGCACGAGGAAGTTGCCCAGGACGGCCGCGGCCACCAGCAGGGCGATCATGAGGATCTCGGCGTCCGAGCCCGCGACGATGGCCACGGCGCACGCGACGGCGGCGGCCAAGAGCGCGAGGTTGACGAACTGCTGCGCCGGGCCGATCGAGATCGGCCGCCCCGGGATGATCTCCTGCAGCTTGCCGAAGGCGATGTTCGAGCCCCAGAACGAGACCGAGCCGACGATCGCCGCGAAGAGGCTGAAGATCGCCACGTACGTCGCTTCGTCGGCGAACCCGGCGCTGTGGCGGAACTCGACCCACGCGATCAGCGCCACCGCCCCGCCGCCCACGCCGTTGAACAGCGCGACCATCTGCGGCATCGCGGTCATCTTCACCTGCCGCGCCGCCGGGATCCCGACCGCGGTCCCGATCGCCACGCCGAGGATGATCAGCCCCCAGTTGCCCATCCCGGGGATGAGCAGCGTCGCCACCACCGCGATCGCCATCCCGACCGCCGCGATGCGGTTGCCGCGCACCGCCGTCCGCGGCCCCGTCAGCCCCATCAGCCCGTAGATGAACAGGGCGAACGCGACGATATAGAGCAGCTGGATGACGTCGGTGCGGCTCACTCCGCGTCCTCCTCAGGCCGCGCGGCACCCGGCTTGCTCTTGAACATCTCGAGCATCCGGTCGGTGACGAGGAAGCCGCCGACCACGTTGATCGTCCCGAACGCGATCGCGATGACGAGCAGGAACTTGTTCAGGAAGCCGTCGACCCCCAGGCCGAGGACGATGATGCCGCCGAGCACGACGATCCCGTGGATCGCGTTCGTCCCCGACATCAGCGGCGTGTGCAGGGTGTTGGGGACCTTGGAGATCGTCAGATAGCCGGTGAACCCGGCCAGCACGAGGATCGCGAGGTTGGTGAGCAGCATCAGGCCTGGACCGCCTCTCCCTCCTTGACCACGCAGGCTCCGGCGATGACCTCGTCGTCGAAGTCCAGCGCAAGGTTCGCGTCGTCGTCGAGCATCAGCTCCAGCAGCGCCTGGACGTTGCGCGCGTAGAGCTGGCTGGCGTGCTCGGGCATCGTCGCCGGCAGGTTCAGCGGCGAGACGATGGTGACGTCGTGCTCGACGACGACCTCGCCGGGCCGCGTGAGCTCGCTGTTGCCGCCCGCCTCGCCGGCGAGGTCGACCACCACCGACCCGGGCTTCATGCCCTCGATCGCCTCGGCGGTCACGAGCTTGGGCGCCGGGCGCCCGGGCACGAGCGCGGTGGTGATGACGACGTCGAAGCCCTTGATCGCGTCGGTCAGCGCCTGCTGCTGCTGGGCGCGCTCGGACTCCGAGAGCTCGCGCGCGTAGCCGCCCTCGCCGGCGGCCTCGATCCCGAGGTCCAGCCACCTGGCGCCCAGCGACTGCACCTGCTCGGCGACCTCGGGGCGCACGTCGTAGCCGGTGGTCTGCGCGCCAAGGCGCCGCGCGGTCGCCAGCGCCTGCAGGCCCGCGACGCCGGCGCCGAGGACCAGGACCTTGGCCGGCGGGATCGTTCCTGCGGCGGTCATCAGCATCGGGTAGAAGCGCGTCGCGTGCTCGGCGCCGAGCAGCGCGGCCTTGTAGCCGGCCACGTTGGACTGGCTGGACAGCGCGTCCATCGACTGCGCGCGCGAGATCCGCGGGATCGCCTCCATCGCGAACGCGGTCACACCCGCGGCAGCTAGCGCCTGCAGCGTCTCGGGCTGCGTGCGCGGCGCCAGGAAGCCGATCAGCGTCCCGCCGCGCTTGAGCCGGCCGATCTCCTCGCTGTCCGGCGGGGCGACCTTGACGACGACATCGGCGTCCCACGGATCGCCGATCGTCGCGCCCGCCTCCTCGAACAAGGCGTCGGGGATGAGCGCCGCCTCGCCCGCGAGGGGCTCGACCACGACCTCCACGCCCCTCCCCGCCAGGCGCTTGACGACGTCAGGTACCAGTGCGACGCGGCGCTCGCCCGCGGCGCTCTCTCTCGGCACTCCCACCTTCATGAGGCCCGGGAAGGTACCGACTAGCGGATCGGGAACGCTCGGCGGTGCAACGCGGTGAGCGCCTGCGCAGTCACCCACACGGGCGTCTGGGCGCTCGTGCGCGAGTAGCGGACCGATCCGTCGCCTGCGGTGAGCGAGCGCACGTAGGCCGTCGGGGAGCGCGAGCCCGCTCTGCTGACGCGATCGGGGTCGCGGCCGGCGGCCACCAGCGCCTGGATCGCCCACGCGGTCGACTGGGCGTTCGACGGGCCGCGCGGCTGCAGCGGGAAGCCGCCGTCGGGGTTCTGCCGGCCCACGAGCCAGGCGATCGCGCGCCTTACCGTGCGCCCGCGCCTGTGGCCCGCGGCCACGAGCGCCTGCACCGCGCCCGCGGTGTCGTCGATGCCGCTCGCCGTCCCACGGCCGCTGAAGGAGAAGCCGCCGTCGCGGTTGGCCTCGCTCCCCAGCCACCTGGTCGCGACGCGGACCTGCCCGTCGCCGGTTCGCGCCGCGCGCAGGGCGAGGATCCCGAAGGCGGTGCGGTTGACCAGGCCGTCCCAGGAGCCGTCGCGCCGGCGGGCGCGCAGCAGCCGCGCCACGAGGTCGGTGCCGTTCGCGTGCCGGGGCGAAGCGTGCTGCGCCACCAGGCCGAGGATCGTGCGCTCGATGTCGCCGACGTCGCGGATGCGCGGCGCGCCCGCGGCCAGGTAGCGCGCCACGCGCGGGTCGTGGCGGCCGGCCGCGGCGAGTCCCATCGCGGCCCACGCCGAGTACAGCGGCGTGGACTGCTGGCCCTTGGCGCCGCCGAAGCCGCCGTCGCGGTTCTGGGCGGCGACGAGGTAGGCCGCCGGCGTGGCCGCCCGCGCGGCGGCCGGCAGCGCCACGAGCGCCATGCCGGCGAGCGCCGCGGCCGCCACGGGCTCCCAGCGGATCTCAAAGCGCTCGCGGAAGCGCAGCAGCGCCCTGACGAAGGCCGGCCCGAAGGCGAGGCAGAAGACGACGTTCCCGACCGCGTGGGCGATGTTGAAGGACAGCGACGTGCCGCTGAACGCCAGGTAGCCGGCGAGCGTGTGGCTCCCCGAGAAGGTCACCCAGGTCGAGAAGTCGAGGATCGCGCCGTACAGCAGGCCGGCGGCGCCGCAGGCGACCGCCAGCGGGACGCGGCCCATCCGCCGGCCGCTGGCGGCGCCGAGGACGGCGCCGATGACGCCGACCAGGCCCCAGGCGACCATCTGCCATGGGGTCCACGGCCCCTGCCCGAAGACGACGTTCGAGCCCAGCGCTGCCACCGCGCCGACAGCGAAGCCGGGCGCGCCGCCGAGCGCGAAGCCGCTGAGCAGGACGATGTCGGTGGTCGGCTTGACGTTGGGCAGCGGCGCGAAGGCGACGCGGCCCAGCGCCGCCAGCGCGGCCAGCGTGGCGACGAGCGCGAGCACCTTCGACGACGGGTGCGAGCGCTCGTACCAGGCGAAGCCGCCTGCCAGCGCGAGGCCGAGGACGGCGAAGGAGGCCACCTGCCAGGTCACGGCGCGACCTCGATCGTGAGCCGCCGCCGGATCCGCTCGGCCCCCGCCTCGGGCGTGAGCTCGCCCACGATGCGCGCGGTCTCGGTCGCGAAGTACCAGCCGCCGGTGAGGACCTCTTCGATCGGGCCGTCGGCGATCGGCCGCCCATCGGCGAGCAGGACCACGCGCTTGGCGACCGCGGCGGCGAACTCGGCATCGTGGGTGGCGACCAGGACGGCGGCGTCCATGGCGCGCAGCCGCGCGGCGAGGTCGCCCTTGGCGGCGCGGTCCATGCCGCGCGTCGGCTCGTCGAGCAGGACCGCGGTCGGGTCGCCGCCGTCGAGCACGACGGCCAGCGCGAGCCGCTGGCGCTCGCCGCCCGACAGGTCGCGCGGGTGGCGATGGGCGAGCCTCTCGAGGCCGACCTGCGCCAGGGCGTCGGCCGAGGCCTCCTCGCCGACCGTCTCGTGCAGCAGGTAGTCGTTGGGGTTCTGCAGCAGCAGGGCGACGCGCCCGCCGGCCTCGACGCGCCCGCGCGTCGGAGCCTGCAGCCCGCCGAGATGGCGCAGTAGCGTCGACTTGCCGGCGCCGTTGCGGCCCATGAGCGCGACCTTCTCGCCCGGGGCGATCACGAAGTCGACGTCGCGCAGGACGGAGCGCCCGCCGGGCAGCTCGCACCAGGCGCCGCGGGCGCGAACCGCGAAGGGGTCGCGCTTGCGTTCGCGCTTCGGCGGCTCGGGCGCCGTGGCGGGGGCCGGCGCCTCCTCGAGCAGCCCGTGCGCGCGCAGCGTCGCGCGCGCCTCCTTGACGCCGCTCGGCGGCGGGCGCAGCCCGGCGCGCTCGAACAGCCGCGCCGCCGGCGTCTGCAGCGCGGGCGAGCGCTCGGCCGCCCACTCCAGGAAGGCGCGCGGCGAGGCGTCGCAGGCGACCGCGCCGTCGTGGAGGACGACGACACGATCGGCGTGCCCCAGGCAGCGCTCGAGGCGGTGCTCGGAGAGGACGACCGCGGTGCCCCATTCCTCGTTGAGCCGGCGCAGCAGCCAGACGAGCTCGTCGCCGGCGACGGGGTCGAGCTGCGAGGTGGGCTCGTCGAGCAGGACGAGCCGCGGACGGCCGGCGAGGGCGGCGCCCAGCGCGACACGCTGCAGCTCGCCGCCGCTGAGCTCTGCCGTTGAGCGGTCGAGCAGCGACTCGATGCCCAGCGCGAGCGCGACCTCCTCGACGCCGCGCGCGACCGCCGCCGGCCCCTCGCCGCGGTTCTCCAGCGGGAAGGCGAGCTCGTGGCGCACCGTGCCGAGCACGACCTGGGTCTCGGGGTCCTGGAAGAGCGTGCCGGCGACCGCGGCGAGCGCCGACGGCTGGTGCTCGCGGGTGTCGAGGCCGCCGACCACCGCGCGGCCCGCGAAGACCCCACCGTGGAAGTGCGGCACGAGCCCCGACGCGGCGCGCAGCAGCGTCGACTTGCCGCTCGCCGACAGCCCCGCCAGCACGACGAACTCGCCGGGTTCGACGGTCAGCGAGACGTCGCGCAGCGCCGGCTCCGGAGCGCCCGGGTAGGTGTAGGTGACCCGCTCGAAGGCGAGGGCGCTCACCGCTCGATCCCCCGCCGGTCGAGGAACGGCGCGCAGGCGATCGCGACGACCGCCGCGGCCAGCGCCAGCTCGTCGGCGCCGACCGGCGACGAGAGCAGCGGATAGGCGTCGAAGCCGGCCACGCCGGCGATCCGCGCGCCCACCGAGAGCACGACGATCCCCGCCGCCGCCGACGCGAAGGCGACGTCGTGGCGCGACCACGGGGCGCCGGGGCTGCGGTGGCCGGCGCGGGCGGCGCCATAGCCGCGCACCTCGAGCGTCGCGGCGACGTCGATCGCCCGATCCAGGGCGCTGGTCGCCACCGCGCGCAGCACCGCCACGCGCGGCCCGGGATCCGGCCGGCACGCCCGCGCGTCGTCCATGCGCCGCGCGTCGCGCGCGAGCACGGGGATCAGGCGGGTGGCGAGCGCGGCGGTCAGCGCCGAGCGGAACGACACGCGGCGGAACACGCGCAGGAGCTCGTCGGGGTCGACCGCGGCGGTGAAGAGCGCGCAGCACATGACGACGACGATCACGCGCGCGCCGAGCACGAGCCCGTACACGAGCGCCTCGACGGTCAGGTCGATGCGCCCGAACGGCGGCAGCTCGCCGAGCCGCGCGAACACCGTGAGCCCGTCGCGGACGACGAGCGCGTTGACGAGCGCCACGAGCACGGCGATCGGAAGGGTGAACCGCGCCGTGCGGGCGACCTCGTGCGCGACCCCGGCCCCCGCCGCCGCGACCAGCACGCTCAGCGCAACCGCGCCGAGGATCAGCGGGTGCTGGAAGACCAGGGCGCAGGTGGCCAGCGCGGCGCAGTACACGGCGCCCACGCCGGCGCGCGCGGCGTGCAGCGGGCTCGCACGCCGGCGGTAGGTCATCCGGCCTTCCCGGCCGCAGGAAGCGGGACCGGCAGGTCGTCGCTGACCGCCAGCGCGAAGCGGTGCGAGAGCGTGCCCTCCTCGAACGCGCGCACAGCCGAGGCCACCCCGGCGTCGTCGGTGCCCGTAACGACCCAGGTCGGCTCGCCGTCGCCGAGCGCGGTCGCCGCGACCAGCCCCGTGCCCGCGCCAAGCGTCCGCACGGTCCGCCCGTCCGCGTCGAGCGCCGCGATCGACCGCCCGTCCTTCGCCACGCGCGCGTACACCCCGCTCTCCGCCGGCCCGTTCTCCAGCCCGTCGATCGCGTGGTCCTGGCTGATGACGCTCCACGGACCGACGAGCACCCGCAGCGTGTCCTCCACCCGCGCGGTCAGCAGTCCGCCGCTCGCCGCGGGCACGTCGTAGGAGGCCAGGCGCTTGGACACGTCCTTGCACGGCTGGCTGCCCGGCGCGGCGCACTCGATCCGCACCGGCAGCCGCTTGCCGTTGATCCCATGGACGAACGGCTCCGGGAACGATCCGACAACCGCGGGCACGCGCTGGGCCGCGCTCCAGTCGTGGCGGTCCCACCAGATGCGGTCGCCGGCCCTGAGGCCGGTCGCCGCCGCGCCGCGCGAGGCCTCGACGCCGTTGACGTAGTAGAACCAGTCGAACGAGCGGCCGCCGCTGCGCCCGCCGGCCAGCCCGTCGATCGACTGCACGAACCCGCCGCCGTAGCGCGTCGTGACCTTCGCGTTGCGCTGCAGCAGGCGCATCACCGTCTCGTCGCCTCCCACCTTCGGACCGTCGAGCTCGCGCAGCTCTCGCGCCCCGAAGTCGCGCGTGATCGTGAGCTTGGTTCCGGACGGTTCGCTCCCCGCGCCCAGCCCGCAGCCCGACACCGCGGCTGCGAGCCCGAGCGCGAGCGCGATGACCGCCGCGCGCCTCACGAGACGAAGAACACCACGCGCGTGCGCGTGCGCTGCAGGAGCGAGTCGACGTTGCCGGCGCCGTCGCGCGCTTCGACGTCGAGGACGTAGCGGCCCGAGCCCAGCCGCGACGGCAGCAGGTAGGACCATTGCTGGCGGTCGCCGGCGCTGAACCACTTGCCGCGCTTGGCGCCGCAGCGCTTCATCGCGACGAACCGGTCCTTCTTGCCGTCGAACGTCTGGCACCTTCCGTGGTCGTTGCGCGTCAGGCGCAGCCGGACGTCGGCGATGCCCGAGGGGTCGGACGCGACGGTGCCGCTGAGTGTCCGCGGGCCCTTGCCCCTGCCGAAGCGCCGGCCCTCGGTGACCGAGGCGATCTTGCCGCGCGGCGCCCGCTTGTCCTTCGTGCCGCACAGGCCGTCGTCGCCGGTCGTCGCGCACGCCGATGCAGCGCTGCTGCCGCACGCGCCGTCTGACCCGTCGGTCACGCAGACGGTCACCCGGTTGGACCGAATCGCGCCGTCCTTGGTCGCCTTGAGCTCATGCGGCCCGCGCGAGTCGTACGGGCCGACGCTGACCGAGCCCCCGGCGTCGGACGCGTGCCCGTCGACACTGGCCCCGGCGACCGGGCTGCCGTCCCAGGTCGTCACGCGCAGCGCGATCGGAGCTCCCGGCGCCGCTGTGCTCGGGCCGGCGAGCTTCAGCAGGGACTCGCTGCCGGTGCCGTATGCGAAGAGGACGTCGTCTCCTGTCGAGATCTGCTCGCCGCACGCTCCGAGCATCGATGGCGCGCCGTTTCGGTATTCCACGAGGTAGCGACCCGTCGGGGCGTCATAGGCCACGCGCTCGCCGGCTATCTGGTCGAACGACGGGCTGCCGAGGCTGTCCGACCAGCTGCCGCTCATCGAGAACGGAGCCTTCGCCGCCGCCGCGGCGAGCGCCGCGCCTCGTGTCGGTACCGGCACAGCGCTGGGCCCCTGATTCGTCGCCGTGCCGTTGCACACGTGACTTGCCGGATCGCCGGTGAACTGGAACGTGCCGACGTCGGTGGTGACCGGTCCCTCGAAGAGCGTCCTCGTGGGCCCCTCGATCCGGAGGTTCACGGTGACCGGCGCGGCGAGCGCGGGCGTTGCAGCGAGGGCGAGCACCACCGCCGCGAGGCCGATGGAACGTCTTGTCATCAGGAGCCACCCCTTTCCACGAGGGCGTTGGGCTTTGCGGCCGGAGGCAGGTCTCCTGGCTCCCGGGCCTGCCGGTCCCGCGCCTTCCCGGACCGCCTCGTAGCGGTCCAGTGGCTCGAGCATCTGCTCTTGCGGGTGGCGATCTCCCGGTCACAGTGGCGGGTCCGCGCCGGATTCGCACCGGCTTCCCTTGGCCACCGACCGTATGTTCGGCGCCATCCTACATCGCCTCCGGGCGCGGTAGCCTCGGGTCGTGACCGTCAACCTCACGCGCATCTACACCCGCCTCGGCGACGACGGCGACACCCATCTCGGCGACATGAGCCGGGTGCCGAAGACCCATCCGCGCATCGAGGCCTACGGGGCCATCGACGAGCTCAACGCCCAGGTCGGGCTGACGCTGACCGTCGAGGGCCTGCCCGAGCGCTATGCCGAGTGGCTGCGCCGCGTACAGAACGACCTGTTCGACCTCGGCGCGGACCTGAGCGTCCCCGAGGGGGGCGAGCGCGAGCGCCTGCGCGTGCTCCCCGAGCAGGTCGCCTGGCTCGAGGAGACCTGCGACGAGGTCAACGCGACGCTCACCCCGCTGCGGTCGTTCGTCCTGCCGGGCGGGACGCGGGCGGCGGCGCACCTGCACGTGTGCCGCACGGTCTGCCGGCGCGCCGAGCGCCGCGCGCTGACGGTCGAGAACGCCAACCCCGAGATCGTCCGCTACCTCAACCGCCTCTCGGACCTGCTCTTCATCCTCAGCCGCGGCGCCAATTCGGACGGCGCCGAGCCGCTGTGGGAGCCGGTGCAGATCCGCCACCGCTCGGCCTATTACGACGCCTTCTTCACCGAGGCGCTGCTCGGCTTCATCGGGACCGGGCTCGCCTCGCCCGAGGAGACCTCGGCAGCGCGGCGCGCGATCGCGGACATGATCGATTTCTGCCTCAACATCAGCCGCGAGGAGGTGCGTGCGCAGAACGGCACCAGCTTCAATGTGGTGACCGCGCTGGCGCCGCAGCCGCATCCGCGCTTCTCCCGCTTCTTCGCGCAGATCAAGCAGGACTTGGGCTTCGGCGTCTATGTGCCGGATTGCGACACCACGGCCTGCGCGTTCTCGGCTGCGACGCAGGCCGGGTCGAACCATCCGATGCTGGAGCAGCCGCTGCTCGATTTCTATGCCGGCTACCAGGTGCGCAGCGGTGACAACGAGCCGCGCGTGACCGTGCCGCTCAATGACAATGTCGACTACGAGGGCGGCGTCGCCACCTGGATCGACAGCCTCGCCGGCGAGCGGCCCTATGGCAACGATCTCGACCCGACGCTCAATCTCGACATCCTCGAGGTCAGTTTCCGCAATCTGTCGCGCTGGAAGATCCTCGAGACGCCGGCGCGGCTGGAAACAGTGCAACGCATCATCGGCTTCCAGCGCCGGCTGGTGGAAAGCGGCGCGTTCAGGGATCCGCGCT
>Ga0081540_1001666_pt1 | contig 18910 bp, 19 predicted proteins | sample TabmetS2T1R1_FD_71024 | JGI IMG/M metagenome (GOLD analysis project Ga0081540, IMG submission 71024) | Tabebuia heterophylla rhizosphere microbial communities from the University of Puerto Rico - S2T1R1 | ecosystem: Host-associated > Plants > Roots > Rhizosphere ... | reverse complement strand
ACCCTGGACCGGATGGCCCGCGACCACGAGCGTCTCTACCGCCGACTCATCAACTCCAAGCAGGCGGCGGCGATCGGCTACCGGCCCGCCGAGCTCATCACCGGCATCCTGCGGCCGGCGGTCAGGCGGCGCCGGCCGGCGCTCGCTGAAGCGAACGTCGAACCCTCGTCGTGACCCTCGCTCGTCATTCCTCGTCGTGATCAAGGAATAGGTGCCCGTCGGGAACCATCAACCCCCGCGCCGATCAAGGACTGGGTGCTCGCGACGCGGGCTCGACCCTCGTGTGGGTTCGACCCTTGTGTCGGCTCGACCCTCGTGTGGGTTCGACTCTCGTGTGGGTTCGACTCTCGTGTGGGTTCGACTCTCGTGGGGGCTCGGGTCTCGCTCCACGCCGTCAGTGCTGACGCGGTCGCGTCCACGAGCGTGTCCCGGATTCGTTCCCCGACAACGAAAGCTGGACACGTTCGCGGACACGCTCGTGGACGTCCTCGTGGACGTCCTCGTGGACTTCGTCGTGGACGTCCTGGCCGACCTGCGCTCGTCCCGGTCTGCGGCCTCGATCCCGCCCGAGTCAGTCCGTGACGAGTTCCTGCGGCGCACCTTCTCGCGGCGGGCTGCTGCCGGTCGCGACGTCCGGCGCGCTCGGTGGACGCAGGCGTCGTCCGGGCCAGCCGCTGATGGGCCCGACGACCGTGAGCAGCGCGGGCACCAGCAGCGTCCGGACCACGTACGTGTCGAGCAGGATGCCGAGGACGAGCGCGAACGCCAGCTCGGAGAACTGCCGCAGCGGAACGAGCGCGAGTGATCCGAGACTCGCAGCGAGCGCCAGGCCGGCGGTGGTGATCGCGGCCGACGAGCGTGGCAGCGCGACGAGCATGGCTTCGCGCAGGGACCGGCGTCGCGCCTCCTGCCAGATGTGCCCGACGGCGAACAGGTTGTAGTCCGAGCCGAGCGCGACGAGCAGCACCCCGGCGGCGAGCGGCACGAAGAACGTCACGCCCGGGTGCCCGAGGTGCTCCTGGAAGAACCAGACGGTGAGCCCGAGCGTGGCCGCGACCGACAGCACGGTGCAGGCCAGCAAGATCAGCGGGGCGACCAGCGCCCGGAGCACGACGGCGAGGATCAGCAGGTTGACGGCGAGCGCCGCGAGCAGGATCGCGGTGAGGTCACGTTCGCTGCTGTGCACGATCGCGGCGATGGCCGCGGTGTCGCCTGCAACGCCCGCGCTCGAGGACGGGAGCCCGGCCTGGCGCAGCAGCCCCGGCAGGCGATCCTGCAGCCGATCGACGGCGTCGACGGCGGTCGCGTCGAGCGGGTCGACGTCCAACACCACCACGTACTGCGCGATCTGCTTGGCCGGGGCGACGAACAGGCCGAGCGAGCGGCCCGCCTGTTGACTGAGGACGGCGTCCTCCTGCGGCCCCAGGACGCCGGCGACGTGCGCCTCCCGCTGCAGCAGGCGCTCGAGGGCGAGCACCGCGTCGGGCCGGCTCCCGACGTCGCTGCCCTGGACGACGACGAGCGTCGGGGCGACGATCCCCGGAGCGAAGCCCTGGCCGGCGGCGTCGGCCGCGCGGACGGCCTCGGTGTCCGCGGGGAGTGCCGAGATGAGTGGTAGCCCGCCGGCGATGTGCCGCACCGGCAGTGCCACCCACGCGAGCCCCACTACGCATGCCGCCGCGATCACGATCGCCGGGACCCGGGAGCGGACCAGGTGGGCCACCCCGCGGCGAAGGGTCATCCCGAGAGGCCGGTCTTCGCCCGGCTCGGGTACCGCCGGCCAGAAGGCTCGCGGCCCCAGTATGGCCATCGCGGCCGGCACGAACGTCAGGGCCACGACGAGCGCGACGACGACGGCGAGGGCCATGGCGGGCGCGAACGTCCGCACGGCGGGCGAGGAGGCGACGAGCAGGGTGGCGACGCCGGCGGCGACGGTGAGCCCGGCCGCGGCGACGATCGGCGCGAACGTCGCGACACTGCGACGTGCCGCGACCACGCGAGGGTGTCCGTCGACCAGCTCGCCTCGTAGCCCTGACAGGAAGTAGACGACGTAGTCCGTGGTGACCCCGACCATCAGCGCGACCATGAGCGGTTCGAGGTCGGGTGGGATGTTGATGCCGAAGCGGGCGCCGACGACGGCCGCCACTCGAATCCCCAGGAGGTAGGAGATCGTCGCCGTGACGATCGTCAGCAGGGGCGCGACGACCGAGCGGAAGGCCAGCCCGACGATCACGATGACCGCGAGCACCGAGACGATTTCGAGGATCGGCAGCGAGGAGTTGACCAGGAGGGTCTGCTCGTAGCGGGCCGGGATGCTGCCCGTGACCCCGATCACCTTGTCGGCGCTGCGGTCGACATGCGCGTCGGCGTAGGCGTGCGCCGCGTTGGTGGTGGCGGCGAAGGTGTCCTGCTGGATGTAGAGGTAGGTGACGAGGGTCGTGCCCGTCCGCTTGGAGCCGGGCACGACGCCGGCGGCGTCCAGCACGGGCAGCGCCGCCGTGACACCCCCCTGCGGGCCTCCGCGCCGCAGCGAGCGGGCCGCCTCGTACGCCTTCTGAACCACGGGTTGGGGCAGTCCCGCCGGATCGTGCTGGACGAGCATCGTGCGGCTGAGGACGGGGAAGCCGAAGGCCTGCGCCGCGCGGGTCTCGGCCACGATCGCCGGGTTGTCCGACGACGTGATGTCACTGATCCCACCGCTGCGCGGGGCCAGCGGCGGGAGCAGGACGACGGCGAGAACAGCGCCTGCGACCCAGCCGACAACGATGATCCAACGCAAGGCGACCAGGAGTGTGGCCAGCGCATAGGCGAGGCGCGAGCCAGGACGTTCCGCGCGCGGCGGCCCGTCCATGGTCGTCCCGGTGGTCACAGCCGGACCGTAGCGCGTCCCGCAGACAGCGCTCGCCCAGCCGCGCGCGCGATCTCTGTCGCCTAATCGGGCTCATTCGAATTCGATAAGCCCGATTAGGCTCCAGAGGTCGACACGAGGCTCGACACGAGGGTCGAGGTCGACACGAGAGGAGCCGCCATGCCCGTCCAGCGCCTGAACCACGCCGTACTCTTCGTGCGGGACGTCGACCGCAGCGTGGCGTTCTACCGGTCCGTGCTCGGCTTCCGCACGGTCGCCGAGATTCCCGGCGCCGCCTTCCTGCAGGCGGAGGGCAGCACCAACGATCACGACCTCGGGCTGTTCGCCCTGGGGAACGGCGCGGGCGACACGACGGCCGGGCGGACGACGGTCGGCCTCTACCACCTGGCCTGGGAGGTCGACACGCTCGACGAGCTCGCCCGGCTTCGGGACGTCCTGCGGCATGCCGGCGCGCTGGTCGGCGCCAGCGATCACGGCTCGACCAAGGCGCTGTACGCGAAGGACCCCGACGGCCTCGAGTTCGAGGTGAGCTGGCTGGTGCCGGCGGAGCTGCTCGACGAGGAGTCACGGCGGATGAGGACAGCTCCGCTCGACCTCGAGGCCGAGATCGCCCGGTACGGCGGCAGCACTCGCGGCGGCGTCGGAGTGTCCGTCCGCTCGTGACCCCGCTGTCGGCCGACGCCGACGCTGAGCCGACGTCAGCCGACGCTCAGCCGACCCGACGTCAGCCCACGCTCAGCCGACCCGACGTCAGGTCGAGGTCGCGGCGCGCTGAAGGCTGGGGATGTCGATGCCGCATCCGCGCAACGCGGCGAGGGTTCTCGGGTCCTTCAGCATCTGCACCGCCTCCTTCACGGCCTCTGATGGTTCGGTGCTGGTCGGCGTCGGCAGTCCGGCGTCCTTGAGGCACTTGCCCACGGCCTGCAGCTGTGCCACGCCGACGCCCGGCGTGCTCGTGGGCGAGGCCGCAGACGTCGGCGCCGAGCTCGACGACGAGGACGACGTCCCGGACGAGCCCGACGTCGCGGTGCTGCCGCAACCGACCAGAGCCGCAGCAGCCAATGCGGCGGGGACGGCCAGCCGCAGAACCGGCCACGTGCCGGATGGAGCGCCTCTCACGGAGCGGCTCGTGCCGTGCGTCGTCGTCCGGCTGGCGATGGTCATGGCGCTCCTCCCGGGGGTCGGGCCCTCTCTACCCACCTAGACGCCCGGGCATGAGCGTCAGATCCCTAGAGATCGCCCCACGATCTCCTTCATGATCTCCGTGGTGCCGCCGTAGATCCGGGTCACCCGGGCGTCCACGAAGGCCCGCGCTATCGGGTACTCGGTCATGTACCCATACCCCCCGTGCAACTGCACGCATGCGTCGACGACGCGCCCTTGCAGCTCCGTCGTCCACCACTTCACCTTCGCCGCGTCCTCGGGCGTGAGCTCACCGGCGTCGAGCGCGGACACACAGGCGTCGCAGAAGTGCTGTGCGATATCGATCTCGGTCGCCATCTCGGCCAGGCGGAACCTGGAGTTCTGGAACGAGCCGATGGGCTGGCCGAAGGCCTGGCGTTCCCGGACGTACTCCAGCGTCCAGTCCAGTGCGGCGCGAGCTGCGGCGACGGCGGAGACGGCGATCGACAGCCGCTCCTGCGGCAGCTTCGCGACGAGGTAGCCGAAGCCCTGCCCTTCCTCGCCCAGCAGGTTGGCCCTCGGCACCCGGACGCCGTTGAAGAACAGCTCGGCGGTGTCCTGGGCGTGCTGCCCGATCTTGTCGAGGTTGCGCCCGCGCTCGAACCCCGGCATCCCCCGCTCGACGACGAGGAGGCTGATCCCGCGGTGCCGCTGCGAGGGATCCGTCGTGACCGCCGTGACGACGAGATCCGCGTTGATTCCGTTGGTGATGAAGGTCTTCGAGCCGTTGACCACGTAGGCGTCGCCGTCCCGGACCGCCGTCGTCCGCAGGCTCCCGAGATCGGAGCCCATGCCGGGCTCGGTCATCGCGACCGCCGTGATGAGCCTCCCGCCGGCGATGCCGGGCAGCCAACGGGCCTTCTGCTCGGCATTGGTGTAGGCGAGGAAGTACGGCAGCACGATGTCGTTGTGCAGGCCGACGCCGAGACCGAAACCGGCCACGCCGACCCGCGCCGTCTCCTCCCCGAGGACGACGTTGAACCGGAAGTCGTCGACGCCGCCCCCGCCGTACTCCTCGGGCACGGACATGCCGAGGAAGCCGTTGCCCCCCGCCGCTAGGAAGACCTCGCGGGGCACCAGGCCGTCGCGCTCCCACTGCAGGTAGTGCGGCACGACCTCCTTCTCCAGGAACCGGCGGAAACTGTCCCGGAACGCCTCGTGCTCGTCGTCGAACAGGTGGCGGCGCATCGTGTCCCCCTCGGTGTGACCCAGCGGCAGCGGTGCTCTTCGCGCCACTGGGGCCGATGGTGGGGCCGCAGCGGTGCGGAGGCGGGTTGGTGGCCCGGAGACCAGTCTGCCTCGCGCCGCCGACACAGAGCGGCTGGCAGACTGCGGCCATGACCGCACCGGGCCCGCTGGCTGGGCTTCGCGTCCTCGAGTTCGCGGGTCTCGGTCCGGTACCGCACGCGGGCATGGTCCTGGCCGATCTCGGCGCTCACGTGGTCCGTGCGGAGCGCCCCGGGGCCGTCCCTGCGGCCCCTCCCGGCCCGATCGACCGAGGGCGGACGGTCGTGGTCCTCGACCTCGGCGACCCCGATGGCGTGGAGGCTGCGCTGCGCCTCGCCGACGGCGCCGACGTGCTCCTGGAGGGGTATCGGCCGGGCGTGATGGAGCGGCTCGGGCTCGGTCCGGACGTCTGCCTGGGGCGCAACCCTCGCTTGGTCTACGGCCGGATGACGGGGTGGGGACACGACGGCCCGCTCGCCCCTCGCGCCGGGCACGACATCACCTACCTCGCCCTGGCCGGGGCGCTCGCGGCCATCGGGCCGCCGGACGGCGACCCGGTGCCACCCCTGAACCTCGTCGGCGACTACGGCGGCGGCAGCATGCTGCTGCTCGTCGGGGTGCTCGCGGCGCTGGTCGAGCGATCGGCGAGCGGGCGCGGCCAGGTCGTCGACGCCGCGATGATCGACGGCGTCACATCGCTGCTGGCGTTGACGTACGGGCTGCTCGGGGCCGGGCTGTGGACGCTGGAGCGAGGCGCCAACCTGATCGACGGCGGTGCACCCTTCTACACCACCTACGTCTGCGGGGACGGCGGTCATGTCGCCGTCGGCGCGCTCGAGGAGCGGTTCTGGCTCGAGCTCCTCGCCGGGCTCGGGCTCGATCCGGCCGCCCTGCCCTCGCGCGACGACCGGGCCTCGTGGCCGCTGCTGCGTGCCCGGCTCTCCGCCGTCTTCGCGACCCGCAGCCGCGACGCGTGGGCGGCAGCGTTCGCCGACGTCGACGCCTGCGTGGCGCCGGTGCTCACGCTGGCCGAGACGGCGGCGCACCCGCAGCTCGGTGGACGCGACAGCGTGACGACGTCCGGCGGCAGCGCCGCGCCCGGGGTGGCACCGCGGTTCTCCCGGACGCCGGGGGCCGCAGGCCCACCACCGCAGCAGGCGAACCCGGCGACGGTCCTCGCCGACTGGCCCCTCTGAGGGTTGCTCCGCCACGCGGCACCGCAGCGCTGGCGGGCAATCGCCGCCGCCTCGTCAGCGGGGTGCCATCCGGATCGCACCGTCGAGGCGGATGGTCTCGCCGTTGAGCATCGGGTTGGCGACGATGTGCTCGACGAGGTGGGCGAACTCGTCGGGCCGGCCCAGCCGGCGCGGATGCGGTACCTGCTGCCCGAGCGAGTCGCGCGCCTCCTGGGGCAGCGCGGCCATCATCGGCGTGTCGAACAGGCCTGGCGCGATCGACACCACGCGGATCCAGTTCGACGCCAGCTCGCGTGCGATGGGCAAGGTCATCCCTGCCACGCCGGCCTTCGACGCGGAGTAGGCGGCCTGCCCGATCTGCCCGTCGAACGCCGCCACCGACGAGGTACACACGATCACGCCGCGCTCCTCGCCGACCGGCTCCGTGCGGGCCATCCGCTCCGCGGCTAGACGCAGCACGTTGAACGTGCCGAGGAGGTTGGTGCGGACGACGTGCTCGAACGCCTCCAGCGCTAGCACGCCGTCCCGGCCGAGCACCTTGCCCGGCGTCGCGACGCCGGCGCACGCCACCAGGACCCGCAACGGGCCGAGCCGGTCGGCGATGTCCAGCGACACGCCGACGGCGGCCTCGTCGGTGACATCCGCCGGCGCGAAGGCGGCCCGATCCCCCAGCTCGGCGACCACCTGCTCGCCGTCGCTGCCCTCCAGGTCGAGCACCACGACGCGGGCCCCGGCAGCGGCCAGCCGAAGCGCGGCGGCCTTGCCCAAGCCCGAGGCACCGCCCGTGACGACCGCGACCGCGTCCTTGATCTCCATGCCGTTCCGCCTCCTGTCGCCCGGTCCGCGGCACTGCCGTAGCGGCCGCCGCAGCGGCCTGGATCAGTCTCCCCCAGGAGCGTCACCCCTGTCCTGACACGGAACCTGCCCCGTCACCGATGTCCTGCGAGATGACAGCAGCACACCGCCGTTCAGGTGAACGGTCTCGAACTGGTGTTCGATTCGAGGTACGGTCGAGAACGGGTCGAGGAGAGCGCGGCCGGCAGCGCGGCGTCGTCCGCGAGAGGTCACAGCCACGCTCCACCCCTTCCGCGGACTCGGCGTCCGGCCTCAGGAGGCACCCATGGCCCAGGTCCCCCGTATCCGGCGCGTCCAGCCACGCGGCCGGATCACCCGACCCGAGCGCGGCATTCCCGTGATCGCGCGGCTCGTGTGGCACGACGGAGCTACCAGCGAGGTCGACGCGCTGGCCGTCAGGTGGACGACGTCAGAGGTCGAGATCGAGTGGACGACGCCGTGGGCCGACGTCCGCCGCGACTGGATCCGCGCCGACCAGGTGACCCGGCGCTGGCCGAGCACCGGGTGAAGCCTCGGCCGGCCGACCCGCGCAACGACCGGCCGACGACAGCGTCGAGCGTTCGGGCGATCCGCCCCGGACGGCGCCGGCGGGTCGGCGTCCGGCTGTTAGGACTGTGGTTCTCCCTCCGGCACGACCAAGGAGACGACCGTGAGCGTCGGACTCACCTTTCCGCTCGGAATGTCCCGCGCCGCCGCGCGACGCGCGCCGCATGGTGAGCTCCCGCGAAGGGCGCCCCGCCGAGCAGCGGTCGAGCACGCGCCCTGGTGCGTCCAGCACGGTCCGGCGGGCTGCGAGGGTCAGGTGTTCTCCCTGCCGGGAACCAAGCTGCTGCTCTGGCTGAGCGCGCCGAGCACCGACGATCCGCGGCTGATCGTCGAGGGCCCGGACGGCGTCGTCGAGCTCCCCGTCGAGGCCTAGCCCGACGCCTCCCGGATCGCCCGCTGTCCGCCCGGCTAACCGCTAGGCCCGAAACGCTCCACTCGGACGGTGGTGCGCTCCACCCCGACAGCGACCAGCAGCTGGGACGCGGCTTCGGCGAATCCGGGGGAGCCACAGACGTAGGCCACAGCTTCGGCCGGCACCGGCTGGCTGACGAGGGGGGCGAGGGCCTCGGCGTCGATCCGTCCCGGTGGGCGGCTGGTCCCGGCCGGCGCGGTCCGGGTGTACAGGATCGTCGACTCCGGTCCGTACTCGTCCTTGAAGTAGAGGTCCTCGGGCGTGCGCGTCGACACGACGAGCGCGAGGGGCACCCGGCGTCCTTGCCGTCGCCAGTACCGCAGCATCGCCATCAGCGGGACCACACCCGAGCCGCCCCCGACGAGCAGGGCGGGGGTGTCGCCGCGCCAGACGAACCACCCACCGAAGGGTCCGCGAACCTCGAGCCGGTCTCCGACCCGCACGTTGTCATGGATGAACGGCGAGACGGCGCCGTCGTCGAGGCGCTCGACGGTCAACTCGATGTGCGTTCCGGGGCCGGGCTCGGGGTCCGGCGCCGACGCCACGCTGTACGAGCGCTCCGCCTGCGAGCCGTCGTCCGCGGTCACTCGGACCACGTAGTGCTGCCCGGGGACGTGCGGGTAGCCCTCCGGCAGCCACAGCTGGAAGCTGCGGGCGCGGGGGGTCTCGTCCCGGACGCCGACGACCTCGCCCTCCTGCCACATCCGCCGTGCACCGCCGGGCGGCACGCGGCGCGTGACGGTGCCCAGCGTGGGCAGCGGCGGCAGGTCCTGCTGGGCGGAGTCAGTCACCCTCGTACCTCTGCTCCAGCCACGGGTCGCCGAGCATGTGGTACCCGCGCTGCTCCCAGAAGCCGGGCTCGTCGTGATCGAGCAGCCGGATGCCGCCGATCCACTTCGCGCTCTTCCAGAAGTACAGGTGCGGCACGAGCATCCGGACGGGGCCGCCGTGCTCGGGCGGCAGCGGCTTGCCCTCGTGCTCCCAGACGATCCAGGCCTTGCCGTCGATGACGTGCTCGATCGGCAGGTTGGTCGTGTAGCCGGTCACGCTCCAGGCGATGACGTGCGTGGCCTCCGGCCGGACGCCGACCTCGGCGAACAGGTCGTCGACGCTCACCCCGGTGAAGGACGTGCCCAGCTTCGACCAGGTCGTCACGCAATGGATGTCACCGCTGTACGTCGACGAAGAGACCTTGTGGATCTGGTCCCAGGTCCACGTGCGGCCCTTGTCGACGAGCCCGTCGATGCGCAATGTCCAGTCCTCGGCGCGCAGGCGGGGGCTGACCTCGGCGGTGAGCACGGGCCAGGTGGACCCGACGTCGTACTGGCCGGGTGGGAGCCGCGGATCGCGCTCGCCTGTGCCGAAGAGCCGCCGCAAGCTGGTAGGGGACATCGCGCTCCTCCTCGGTGGGCGCTCGTGGGATCAGTCAAGCAGCCACCTTCGCGGTCTCGCCACGGCTAGCGGCGATACCTCCCCCGGCGGTCCACCCGCGGTGATCAAGGAATGGATGCCCAGCGCGGCAGACGACGTCGCCACCCGCCTCGGTGGCGCGCCGTGCGTTCATTCCTTGATCACGACGGCGCTGGGCAGGAAGGTCGCGCGTCGATCCGACATGCCGGCGAGCAGGGCGAGCTCCTGCACTCCGGCGTCCGAGGCGGCCGTCCCGTGGATCATCCGATCCCGCAGGAACGCCAGCTCGCTGCCGAAGTCCTGGAAATCGCGCATGGCATCCCGCGCTGCCCGGCCGCCGGTGCGCTCCGCCCAGGCCCGGGCCTCGCGGCGTCTCGACAGGGACGCCAGCATCGACACTTCCGCGCGGGTCAGCCAGCCGGTGCGTGCGTACACCGCCAGCTGCCGTCCGATCAGGCGACCCTCGCGTCGTCGGACCAGTACGGCGAGCGCCACGCAGCACGCGAAGATCGGCACCTGGACGGCGACGTAGACACCCAGGAACCCGGACAGGCCGGAGAGCGCCGACAGGTTCCACGCCGCGTGCAGGACAACGGCGACCAGGAAGCCGCCGACCGGCGCGAGCACGCGCACGACAAGGTGCCTCGACCGCACCGCGAGGCCGACGCCGACCCCGATGGCGCCGGTGAAGAGCGGATGCGCGAACGGCGACACGAGGCAGCGCACGACGAACACGACGGCCAGCGCGCTCCCTTCGCCGTTGGCGAAGCCACGGCCGAGGTAGAGCACGTTCTCCACGAAGGCGAAGCCGATACCGGCGAAACCGGCGTAGACGAGGCCGTCGACCACGCCGTCGAACTCACGTCGCCGAAGCAGCAGCACGATCAGGACGGCGGCGCCCTTGAACGCCTCTTCCGTGATCGGCGCCACGACGAGGACGGTCGTCGACGGGTCGCCGCCGGCATCGCGGATCGCCGCGAGCGAAGCGGTGTTGACCAGCAACGCCCCGAGCGTCGCGACGCCCGCCCCCCATGCGAAGGCGACAGCCAGCAACGCGCCCGGCTCCGCCTCGTAGCGGTCGAGCCAGAAGTAGGCGGCGATGACGGGGACCGCGGGGATCGCCGCGAGCGCCGTCCCGGTGACGAGGCCGAGCACGCCGGTGACACGTGTGATCGCCGCGATCGTGACCAGTGCGCAGGCGCCGGTGACGACGACGACGACGGCCCAGGTGAATGTCGTGCGCAGCCGCGGCCGGCCCGGAGCCGGCAAGGCCCGCTCCGACGGGAGCCCGGACGGAACGACCGGCCGGTACGGCTGGAACTCGCGCACGGTCGGCAGGCTAGCCGGGCCTGCGGTCATGTCTGCCGAAGGTGCCGACGTACCGGCGCGTACAGTGACGGCCGTGACAGCGGTGAGCGGCGAGCGATCACAGGACAGGATCGTCTGGATCGACTGCGAGATGACGGGCCTCGACGTCGTATCCGATGCTCTCATCGAAGTTGCGGCGCTGGTCACCGATTCGGAGCTCAATGTGTTGGGCGACGGGATCGACGTCGTCATCAAGCCTCCCGCGACGGCGCTGGAGCAGATGCGGGACGTCGTCCGGGCGATGCACACGGCGTCCGGCCTGCTCGCCGAGCTGGACTCCGGGCTGACCTTGTCGGAGGCGCAGGCGATGGTGCTGGACTACGTGCGGGCGTACGTTCCCGAGCCGCGTAGGGCCCCGCTGGCCGGGAACTCCGTGGCGACCGATCGCGGCTTCCTCGCCCGAGACATGCCGGAGCTGGAGAACTACCTCCACTACCGGATCATCGACGTCTCCTCGATCAAGGAGCTGGCCCGTCGCTGGTACCCGCGGGTGTACTTCGCCTCTCCCGAGAAGCATGGCGGCCACCGTGCGCTCGCGGACATCAAGGAGAGCATCGAGGAGCTCAAGTACTACCGCGATGCGCTGTTCGTGCCCCGGCCCGGTCCCGACACCGAGACGGCGCGCGCCATCGCCGCCAAGTACATGTCCGTGGCGGAGAGCTGACCCGACCGCTCCGGTACACTCGTCCGCGCAGCCGGCGGCGCCGGTCGTGGTGGGTGTAGCTCAGCTGGTAGAGCACCTGGTTGTGGTCCAGGACGTCGCGGGTTCGAGTCCCGTCACTCACCCCAGAGCGGCCTCGGGACCGCCGAGGGTGGAGTAGCCTCCTCGATACTCAGCGTTGTGTCCGTCCCCGGGGGAGGCGTGACCGCCGTGTTCGTCGTGGCGGGCGGGACCGGCCGGCTCGGCCGTCTCGTCGTCGGGATCCTGGTACAGCGCCACGCCCCGGTGCGGGTGCTGACGCGCCGTCCGGACGCCGCGCGCGACCTGGTGCCGCTCGGCGTCGAGGTGGTGTACGCCGACGTCCGCGATCCCGACTCGCTCCCGGATGCGGTGCGCGGTGCGCGGGCGATCGTGTCCGCGGTCCGCGGCCAGGTCGAGGGAGTGCCGCCGGCGGCCCTGGACCAGCTGGGCAACGTGCACCTCGCGGACGCCGCTGCAGCAGCCGGAACGGACGTCGTGCTCGTCTCGGTCGCCGGTGCCGCACCGGACGCCCCTCTCGAGCTGTTCAGGGCGAAGGCCGCGGCGGAGGAGCACGTGCGCGCCGCCCTCCCGCGCTGGACCATCGTTCGGGCGCCGGCCTTCGCCGAGACCTGGATCGATGACCTCGAGCAGAGCGCCGTGCCGTCGGGACGGCCGGTCGTCCTCGGCCGTGGCGATAATCCGATCACCTTCGTCTGCGTGCGCGACGTCGCGGCGGTCGTCGCCGACGCCGTCCTCGACGGATCGCGCCGTGGAACGCTGATCCAGGTCGCCGGGCCCGACACGCTCACGCTCGCAGAGCTCGCAGCTCGAGTGCAGGCCAGAGCCGGCCGGACGGCGCCGCCGAGACAGGTGTCGCCCGGAGTGCTGCGGCTGATGGCGGCGACCGCCGGCCTCGCCCGTCCGGCGTTGGCGCGCCGGCTGCGTGCGGCCCTCGCGATGGACTCCGCGGACCTCGTCGCACAGTCGTCCGTGCTCGCGGCGGGGACGCCGGTGTCGGCGTGCCTCGCCGGGCACGCCGCCGTCCTCCACTAGCCGGCGCATCGCGGGCCCGAACGCGGGCTGCGAGACTCAGGCCATGGCCTTCCTGCGCGACGTGGTGGCCGCGGTCGGGGTCGCCGTCGTGATGGTCACCATCGCGAACGTCATCTCCGTCCTGCTCGTGCCACGCGGCCGGGTCTCCTGGCTGCTCCGCGCGCAGGACACCATCGTCGACGACGTCTTCCGTCTCATCACCCGGCGCATTCCGCAGTACATCCGGCGGGACGGCGTGCTCGCCGTGCAAGCTCCTGTCCTGCTCATGGTGCAGCTGTTGACCTGGCTGCTGATCTTGGCACTCGGATACACCCTCATCCTCCTGCCGAGCGTGCCCGAACCGCTGTCCTCCCTGCGGGAGGCGCTGTCCTCGATGTTCACGCTCGGATTCACGACGACGCACGGCACGTGGCCGACGATCGTCGACGCCGCGGCCGCGCTCACCGGCCTCGTCGTCATCGCCCTGCAGATCGCCTATCTGCCGACGCTGTACGGGGCGTACAACCGGCGCGAGACGGAGGTGACGCTCCTCCAGGTGCGCGCCGGCGAGCCCCCCTGGGGGCCGGAGCTGCTGGCCCGCACGCACTACGGAATCCTCGGCCTCGATCTCGCGACGTTCTACGGCGGTTGGGAGCGTTGGGCGGCCGACCTCGCGGAGAGCCACGCGAGCTATCCCGTGCTGCTGCGCTTCCGCTCACCCCGGCCGCTGACGTCGTGGATCGTGGCCCTGCTCGCCGTGCTGGACGCCGCCGCCCTGCAGGTCGCCGTCGCGCCCAAGGAGTCGCCCGTGCAGACGCGGCTGTGTCTGCAGATGGGATACGTCTGCCTGCGCCGGCTGGCGACGACGGCAGGGATCCGCGTCGATCCGGATCCGCGCCCGGACGGACCGCTCGAGCTCACCTTCGAGGACTTCCGCGAGGGGTACGAGCGCATCGTCGCGGTGGGCTACCCGGTCGAGCGGACCGCCGAGGAGGCCTGGCCGCACTTCCGTGGCTGGCGGGTCAACTACGAGGCCGCCGCGTACGCGCTCGCCCGCGATCTCGACGCCGTCCCTGCGCGGTGGTCCGGCTCCCGCCGGACCGGGGATCAGCGCATCGAGACGGTCCGGCCTCCGAACCGCACGCCGGACAACCCCGACGATCCCAACGGCCCGCGTCGGACCGACCGCCCACGAACCGTGGACCGCTCGCGCCGTGCCGACGGTACGCGTCCCGTTGACGACCCGCGCCGAAGCGATCAACCGACGAAGACCTGATCACGATCGGCGAGCAGGCGCATGGCCGCCGAGCGCCGGGGAACCCGCTCACACAGGCGCCACCGACGCCGGAGGAGGACGCCGCGATGCCCCAGGAGACCGCCGACGCCGTCGTCATCGGAGCCGGCCCCAACGGCCTCGTCGCCGCGTGCACGCTCGCCGACGCCGGGTGGGACGTCGTCGTCCTCGAGGCCAACGACCAGGTGGGCGGTGCGGTCCGCTCCGAACGCCGGGTCGAGGGCTACGTCCACGACCTGTACAGCTCGTTCTACCCGCTGGCGGCCGCCTCCCCCGTGCTCGCGCGGCTCCAGCTGGGCGAGCACGGTCTGCGGTGGCGGCACGCGCCCGCCGTCGTGGCCCACCTGCTGACCCCGGACGCCGAGCAGGCGGCGGTCCTGTACCGCGACGTCGCGCAGACGGCGGCGGCCCTCGATGCTGACCACCCCGGCGACGGCGCCGCCTGGATCAGGCTCGTCGAGCACTGGCAGCGGATCCGGGATCCCATGCTCGACCTCCTCTTCTCGCCGTTCCCCCCGGTCAAGGCCGGGGCGCGGCTCGCCGCCCGGCTGGGCCCGCACGATCTGCTGTGGACGCTGCGGATGTTCGCCCTGCCGGTGCACCGACTCGGCCAGGAGCTCTTCGAGGGCCGGATGGGACCCGCCCTGCTCACCGGAAACGCGCTGCACGCCGACGTCCCGGCCGTCGCCCCGGTCAGCGGCGCCTTCGGGTGGCTGCTCGTCATGCTGGGCCAGGACGTCGGCTTCCCCGTGCCCGAGGGCGGCGCCGGCGTGCTGGCCGAGGCGCTCGCCTCACGCGCCCGATCCGCCGGCGCGAGCATCCGCACGGGATCGCGGGTGGAGCGCGTGGTCGCCCGGGGCGGGCGCGCCCTCGGCGTGGTGACCGCCGACGGGACGGCCGTGCGCGCCCGGCGCGCCGTGCTCGCGGACGTGCCGGCGCCGACTCTGCTGCGGCACCTCGTCGCCGCGGACGAACTGCCCGCCGGGGTCCTCGACGCGCTGCAGCGATTCGAGTGGGACCTGCCGACCGTCAAGGTGAACTGGGCGCTCGACGGGCCCATCCCGTGGACGGCGAACGGCGCATCGCTGGCCGGCACCGTGCATCTGGGCGCGGACGCCGACGGCCTCGCCCTCTCCTCCGCCGCGTTGACCATCGGCCGGCCCGCGTCCTCCGACTTCCTGCTGGTGGGTCAGATGGCGACGACCGATCCCACCCGTGCGCCGGCAGGCAAGGAGAGTGCCTGGTCGTACAGTCACCTTCCCCGCGGGGTGTCGGACGCCGAGACCGCGTGGGCGCTCGCGAAGCGGATCGACGAGGCCATCGAGGCGCACGCGCCCGGGTTCCACGACCGCGTGATCGAGCGGTGGGTGCAGCTGCCGGCCGACCTCGAGGCCGATGATCCCTCGCTCGTCGGCGGGACGATCAACGGCGGGACTGCGCAGCTGCACCAGCAGCTCGTCTTCCGACCGTTGCCCGGGCTCGCGCGCGCGGAGATGCCCATCGAGCGGCTCTACCTGGCTGGTTCGTCAGCGCATCCAGGGGGCGGCGTGCACGGCGCCGCCGGCTACATCGCGGCTCGGGCCGCCATCAACGGTGCACGCTTCGGCCGCGCCCCCGCCCGCGTGCTGACCGCCCTGTCCGGCCGCCTCGAGGAGACACCTCGCCGCGCCTTCCCATAGCCCGCCCCGCGCTGGCCCCGCCGGCTCGGTCGATCGTGCAAGCCGCGTCGATCGAATCGGTCACCTCTTGCCGGTCCGATGCACGCGCGACCGCTGCCAGGAGTCAGGCGATCCCGCGGCAGGCCGCCGGTTGCTCTGCGGATGCGACCGACCCTCGACGATGTAGGCGAGGCGCCGCAGCGACTCCTTGTTCCGAGGTGCGATGACGGCCTGCCGCAGCTGCTTGGGCACCAGCGCGCCCGGGCCTGCGCTGGCGTCCTCGATCATGGTGACGACCGACCGGTCACCCTGCCGCTCGATCCGCAGCTCGATCGTCGCCTCCCCTGCGGGCCATCCCTTGGCCTGCAGCCTCAACCGGAGGGGCGGCTCACTCTCCAGTGACACCGTCTGGTCGTTGGTCACCAGCGGCCAGATGCCCGCCGAGTGGTGGAGCTGGCTCCCCTGCGCCGGCCAGTTCTCCGTCACCGCGCGCATCCGTGACGCGCCGACCACCCACGAGGGGTACGACCAACCGTCCGCGAGCACGGCCCAGACCTGCTCCGCAGTGGCGTCGATCGTCCGCGTGACCTCAAGCATGTCCGGGCAGTACCCGGCTCCTTACGAGCCAATCCCGTCCACCTGTGGAGCACCACCCCGCCCACTCGGAACGGCTACTCACCGTGGGTTCGACACGACCCGCCGAGCCCACGGGGAGTAGGCTGGCCCCGATCCGGCCTGCTAGCCTCGTCTGCCGACGCGCCGTTAGCTCAATTGGCAGAGCAGCTGACTCTTAATCAGCGGGTTCGGGGTTCGAGTCCCTGACGGCGCACCCCAACACGAGGTCACAGCCCCGGCGCGGCCTCAGCAGCAAGATCAATCCATGGCCCATTGGCCTTTCATCCGGCGACTCCCGACTCGCGACGCCCTCCAGGACTCGGGCCGTCCACGTCAGCGGGCACGGCGGGAACTACGTGCTCGCGCACATTGCCCAGGAGGCCTCCATCGACGGTCTGAAGGTGACGATCTTCCCCGATCGACGGGACTGGCAGCAGCCCGCGTTCCTTCCGCTCTTGACGTCCTCGACGGCCACGAGGCCATGCACGGCGGCGAGCCAGAAACGTCACCAACCACGACCTGCGCGCCCTGGCCGCCCAACATCGATCCTGCTGCACGCCTACCCAGGGGTCGTCCGGGACAGCTATCGATCCGCCGACCATGTCGACGAGACGGGACATCCGCACTTCCTCACCACCGGACTACGCGCTACACGCCCACAGGCATCGTGGGCCGACTGTCCTTAGCGACAGCTGACAAGGGCGCCAAGGTCCTGGCCGACCTGACCGTGCGAGCCGCAGCACTCGTAGAGTTGCTGCGAAGCGACCCGAGTCAGCCCCTTCACGGTGGTTCTAGCGACGCCGCACCTGGCCAGCAGTGATCCAATCAGGGCGTCGCCCCAGGGAGGTGGCCCGCTGGACCTTGACTCGCCGCGTGACCTCCCGGCGGCCGTCGTGCCACCTCGAAGGGTAGCGGTTGCGCGCCTGAACCAAGCGCGGCGATGGTGTCTAGCCGACGGTGTCCGGCACGGTAGCCCAGATCGAATCAGCGGTCAGCCGGGGTGAAATCATGGTCGTGCTGCGGAATGGCGGTGGTAGCCCGTCGAGCCGAGGTGGTCGACGCGCTGACGCGCCCTGCGATCACCGCCATCGAGGAGGACGAATTGGCCGGCGTCCTCAGCTACGAGCTGGGGCCGATCGAGTGCGAGATCCTCACCCTGCACGTCGCCCGGCGGTGGACCGGGGTCGGGTCTGCTTTGCTCGGGGCTGTCGCAGACGTCGCGACCGCGGCAGGCTGCCGCCGCTGCTGGCTCGTCACGACGAACGACAACGTCGACGCTCTGCGGTTCTACCAACGCCGAGGCTTCCACGTCAGGACCATCAGATGCGGGGGGTGAACGAGTCGAGACGCGCCCTCAAGCCAGCGATACCCCTCGTGGGCGAGTACGGGATCCCGCTGTGCGACGAGCTCGAGCTCGTGCAGGATCTCTTGCCGTAGCCCGGTGCCCAGACATCTGTGCTCTTCCGGACTCACCGGCCCGGCGCGGTGCCGCCGGGGACTGCCGGGACACTGTCGGGACTGCCTGTCTGCCTGCCGTGTCTTGACTGCCGCTCGGGAATGGGTGGTCGCAGATCAGGGCAGGCGCGGTCCTAACAGCGCCGCTCGAGGCCACCGCGCGGTGCATGAGTCGTCGAGGAGACCGGTTGCGTCGCGACACGAAGACCAGGGGCACGATCGGAGGCCTTCGGATGACCTCGCCCGGCACGGGGAGAGCTTCGCCTTCCGGCTATGCGGGCCGCTGCTGGGCTCACGGTGCGTCCCGGGAGCGCTGGTAGAGTCCGCGGCGTCCTCGCGCCCGCGCAAGGAGCCGCATCGAGCAAGGGAGCCCGCATGGCCGGCACCGACGAGTACGCCCCGACCTTCGCTCTGATCGACACCGACCAGGACGGATTCATCAGCGCCGGTGAGTTCAAGAAGCTCCTGGACCTGCTGGGCGGCGGCAGTGTCGCCGACGAGACGGCGGCGGCCATGTTCGCGGAGATGGACGGCGACGGCGACGGCAAGGTCGACCTCGACGAGCTCAGCGCGTACCTGCAGGCGTCGCGCAGCTGACACGGCAACCCGGACGGCCCCGAATGGCAGGGGCAAACGGTGTGGCGTCGGGATCAGGCCCGACGGCTGCGCGAGCGCTAAGTGGCCGACATTGCGAGTGTGCGGGACAGCGCCGCAGAGGCAGCGCAGCGAGAGGGCGCTGCGCGCCTTTGTTCAGCGGGTTCGGGGGTTCGGGTCCCTCACGGCGCACCCCACACTAGGTGACAGCCTCGTTCGCTCACGTGAACCGCTTGACGAAGTCGAGCGCCGTCTGGGCGACCTCGCGCCAGCCATGGTCGATAGTCAGGGAGTGGCCCCGGTTCGGGATTTTCACGATCTCCGTCACGCCGGGGTTACGCCTCTGCCGCTTGTAGGCGGCGTTCGCGATGGCCCACGGCACGGTGTGGTCCTTCTCACCGTCGATGATCAACAGGGGGCCGCGGTCGGGGTTGTCAATAGCCACCGTCGCCTCCGTCCACGGGTTGAGGTTCGCGGTGCCCATCTGCACCAGAGCGATCCCGGACCCGGCGACG
>Ga0081540_1001665_pt1 | contig 18914 bp, 12 predicted proteins | sample TabmetS2T1R1_FD_71024 | JGI IMG/M metagenome (GOLD analysis project Ga0081540, IMG submission 71024) | Tabebuia heterophylla rhizosphere microbial communities from the University of Puerto Rico - S2T1R1 | ecosystem: Host-associated > Plants > Roots > Rhizosphere ... | reverse complement strand
TGCGCGACCCGGACGAGATGCGGCCCGTGCTGTACAACTCCTGGGAGGCCACCGGGTACGACATTGACGAGGCCGGCCAGATGGCGCTGGCGGCGCGCGCCGCCGGTCTCGGCGTCGAGCTGTTCGTCATCGACGACGGCTGGTTCGGCGCCCGGATCGGCGACCACGCCGGCCTCGGGGACTGGCTGCCGAACCCGGTGCACTTCCCGCGCGGGCTGGGTCCGCTGGCACAGGAGGTACGCCGGCTCGGCATGCGCTTCGGCCTGTGGGTGGAGCCGGAGATGGTCAACCCCGACAGCGACCTCTACCGGGCGCATCCGGACTGGGTGCTGCACATGGCCAACCGCGAGCGCACTCAGATGCGCCACCAGCTGGTACTCAACCTCGCCCGGCCGGACACCGCCGAGTGGACGCATGCCTGGCTCGACCGGCTCGTCTCCGACCACGACATCGACTTTCTCAAGTGGGACGCGAACCGCGCGTTCACCGAGGCCGGCTGGCCCGGACACAGCGATCCCGACCGGCTGTGGATCGAGCACACGCGGGCGGTCTACCGGATCATGGACCGGCTGCGAGCCGACCACCCGGGACTGCGCATTGAGGCGTGCGCCGGCGGCGGCGGGCGGGCCGACCTGGGCATCCTGTCCCGCACCGACCAGGTGTGGACCTCGGACAACACCGACGCGGACGACCGCATCCACATCCAGCACGGCTTCAGCCAGCTGTTCCCGGCGCAGGTCATGGGCGCCTGGGTGACCGACAGCCCGAACGAGGCCACGGCCCGGACCACCCCGCTGCGCTTCCGGTTCCACGTCGCCATGGCCGGCGTCCTCGGGATCGGCGGCGACCTCACCGCGTGGACCGAGGACGAGCTCAAGGAGGCCGCCGAGCTGGTCGCCGCGTACAAGCGCGTCCGCCCGGTCGTCCAGCACGGCGCGGCCCACCGGCTGCGGGGTGACGGCACGCTCAGCGCCGTGCAGTACGTCCTCGGGGACGAGCACGTCGTGCTCGCCTGGTGCCCCACACGCCAGTACGGCCACACTCCCCCACCGCTGCGGCTGGCTGGGCTGCGCCCGGACACGGCGTACCGGGACCACGACACCGGATCGACCTATCCGGGCGCCCTGCTGCTGAGCTCCGGCCTGCCCCTCGACCTGCCGCCAGGCGACTACGCCAGTGTGTTGGTGCATCTGGAGCCGGCGACCTGAAGGAATGACCCGTGGCGTTTGACCATGCCTACGTCGAGGAGGACCGCAGTGTTCGGCCGGCCTGCCGCAGTGGCTCTGCTGCGCGTTCCAGGCGGTGCCTAGTCGCGCCCGCCGCCGGCGTTTGCGTTGCAGTAGGCGTGCGCCGCCGTCTGGTTCTGCCGCATCCTGTCGCTGTAGACAGCCACGGTCCCGTCGTTGCGACTGTGGTTGTCGTGGTCCAGGTCGAGAACGCAACGGCGGTCCATGCCCGGTGCGGACGACAGCAGCTGACCGATCGTGCCGACATAGGGCGTGGCCCCGGCACAGGCCGTGAACGTGTCCGTCGCGGCGCGGGTGACGTACAAATAGAAGATGCCCCCGTGTTCGGCGAGCCGACAGATCGCCGTACCCGCCGGTGCCGCCGCGCCCCGGGTTGTCGACGATCGTGACGTCGGCGACGGGCGAGCCGGCCCGGAGGACGGCGACAAGGTGGCCGCCGTGGACGGGGAGTCAGCGGGTGTCGGGCCGACCGGTGCGGCCGCGGCTGACGCACTGGGCGCCCAGACGGCTGCGTCGGTCTGCGCCTTGGGTGACCCGTCGAACTGGCCCACGACGACCGTGCCGACGCTGTAGAGCGCGAGGACGCCCGCGACCGACGCGAACCCGATCAGCGGAGTTCGCCACGAAAAACGGGTGGGTGCGGCGTGTTTGCCCCCGACGCCCGATGGCACGCTCATGGCTGCCAATTCTGGCCGATGCTCCCGTCGAACGACCCGCCCGAACCGCCAAGTGTCGTGTACCCGGCAGTGACAACCGGCACGTGGTCCGGGCGAGTTTGCCGAGGACGCCACCGGTCCGACCGGAAACCTTCGCGTGTGAGTCGCTTGGTCGTGGGTACCGACGGCGGGACTTTACTTCGAGCGGAGGCGGACGGTGGCGAACAAAGAGACCGGCCAGATGACCGGAACCATGGACAAGGACTACAACATCATGTGGTTCACCGAGGCTTGCCTGAGCAACGTGCTGCGCCTGGAGACCTATGTGCACGACGCCGAACGCGCCGGTGACAAGGAACTCGCGGGCTTCTTCCGCAAGGCACAGGCGGAGAGTCGCAAGGGAGCGGAGCAGGGCAGGCAGCTGCTCGCCACTCGCCTCGGCGCGTAGTCACCCACCCAACAGCTTGCGCAGCCACCGCAGCTGGATCGGCGGCTGGAACGTCTCGCCGCCCTCGTGCCGGTTGTACGGCCAGATCTGAAGCTGCTTCGGGCCGGCGTAGTGGTTGTAGGCCGCGAACACGGTTGACGGTGGGCAGACGTCGTCCATCAGCCCGACAGAGTAGAGCGCTGGCGCCGTGGCCCGCGCCGCGAGGTTCACGCCGTCGAAGTAGCCCAGCGTGTCGAAGACCTGCTCGATCCTGTCACGGTTGCTCGCGCAGAACGCGGCGAGCTCCTGGTACGGATGCGCGTCGGTGATCTCGGTCGCCCGGCGGAAATGGGTGAGGAACGGCACGTCGATGAGCGCGGCCCGGACGTCACGGCGCAGTCCGGCCACCGCCTGCGCGATGCCGCCGCCCTGGCTGGCGCCGGCGACGATGATCCGGGTGGCGTCCACCACGGGATGGGCGGCGGCCACGTCAACCGCGCGCACCGCGTCGGTGAACAACCGGCGGTAGTAGTACTGCTCGGGATCCAGCACGCCACGGGTGAGCAGGCCCGAATGCTGTGGCGTGTCGCCGCCCGGCAGGTCTGGGGTGTCGCCGTCGCCCTGACCGCGCGAGTCCACCACGAGCACCGCGTACCCGGCCGCGGGCCACAGCAGCCACTCATGCGGTCGTCCCCGGCCACCGCCGTAGCCGATGAACTGCACGACGCACGGCAGCGGCCCGGCCACCGCCGCCGGGCTGAGGAACCAGCCGGCCACGCGTTGGCCTCCGTAGCCACTGAACCGCACGTCCTGCACCTCTACCCCGGGCAGCAGCGCGTCGTACGCGGTGAGCTCCGGCTTCAACTCGTACGCCGCGGCCTCGGACAGCGTCGCGCGCCAGAACGTATCGAAGTCATCGGGCTCGACACGGTCCGGGCGGTAGGAGTAAAGCTCAGACAGGGGCAGGTCGAACAGGGCCACGGCAGTGCCTTTCAAAACGTCACGAGGGCGGCGCGGCATGGTGGTGACGGGCCGGTGAGTGCCCGAGCGTAGGACTCGTCCCACGGACAAATCAATACTTGACGAAGGAAAGTATTGAGCCTACGTTTCCATCATGTATCCCGAGGCCGACAACGTCGCCCCGGCAGTGACGGCCGTCTTCGCGGCCGTACTGACCGAGGGTCCGCTCAGTCGTGTCAACCTCGCCCGGCGCCTCGGGCTGTCCTCCGCCGCTGTCACGAAAGCGGCGCGGCCTCTGATCGAACTGGGTTACCTGCAGGAGCTGGCCGCGACCGAGCGGACCGGCCCCGGTGCCGGTCGCCCCGCGAGCCCGCTGGCCATCCGCGCCGACCGGGAGTTCTTCGTCGGTGTGAAGATCACGGCCGATGAGTTGATCGGCGTGGTCTGCGATCTCGGCGCGCAGGTGCGCACCGCGGCCCACCGGCCGCTGCCCAACCCGGATGTCGAGCACGTCCTGACCGAACTCGGCCACCTCGTCGACGAACTGCTGGACGGCCCGGGCAACTACCGCACCCGTACCCGCCGGATGGGCCTGGCCGTCTCCGGTGACGTGGACCGCGCGACCGGCCTGGTCCGGTACTCGCCGTTCCTGCACTGGCACGACGTGCCGCTGCAGGACCGCGCCGAAAAGATCACCGGCCTGACCGTGACGGTGGAGAACGACGTGAAGGCTCTGACCACCGCGGAGCACTGGTTCGGCGAGGGCGTGGGCGCGGAGTCGTTCGCCCTCGTCACCGTCGGTACCGGTATCGGCTGTGGCCTGGTCATCGGCGGCCGGCTGGTGTCCGGCTCGCACGGCGTCGCCGGCGAGATCGGCCACCTCGGCGTGGACGTGAACGGCCCCGACTGTCACTGCGGCGGCCGCGGCTGCCTGGAGGCGATCGCCGGCACCGAGGCCATCGTCGGCCGGGCCCGGCTGCGTGCCCGCCGGCCGGAGCTCACCTTCCAGGACGCGGTGGCCTTGGCGCGCGGCGGCGACGAGCGCGTCGGTGCCGTCTTCGCCGAGGCCGGCAACGCGATCGGCTGCGGCATCGCAGCCGTGGCGAACCTCGTCGGCCCCGCCCGCATCGTCGTGTCCGGCGAGGGCTTGGCCGCGTACGACCTGTTCGAGACGCACATCCGCACCGGATTCGAGCGCCAGGCTTTCGGCGCCGCCGCCGAGTGCCCGCTGTCCATCCGGCCGCTGCCCTTCGAGGAGTGGGCGCGCGGAGCGGCCACAGTCAGCATCCAGGCGCTCGTCGCTTCCTGACACCACCTACATCAGATCAACCGGGCCGGCGCACCGCCGCCCGGCACCACCCTGTCCCCCATCAGGAGGTGTGACTGTGAGGTCACCGCTACGCACCACCGCGCAGCCCGACCAACCATTGCCCGGACGCGGGCGCCGAACCCGCATCGCGGCCGGCGTGCTGGCCACAGCGCTGCTCATGCTCCTGGGCGCGAGCGCCCACCCGGCGCAGGCCGCCGCCGGATTCAAGCGCAAGCCGAGCGCGCCGGCCGCGGCAGCGCCCGGCGCGGCGACCAAGGATCCCTCGGCCGCCGACCGGGCCACGGCACAGCAGGCCGCCGCCGCGGCGGCCGCCCAGGGCATTGCCGCCCACCCCTACCTGGGGTGGAGCAGCTGGAGCATGGAGTCCAGCAACTACCCCGGGCTCAACCCGAACGGCGGCGCCAGCTGGCTGAACGAGGCCAACCTGCTGCCGCAGGTCGACGCGATGGCCGCCAAGCTCAAGGCCTTCGGCTACCAGTACGTCAACATCGATGCCGGCTGGTCCCGGGGCACCGACTGGACGCCCCACTTCGACCAGTACGGGCGGGAGATCGCCTCGGACCGGTTCCCGGACGGCATGAAGTACGTTGCCGACTACGTCCACGCCAAGGGGCTCAAGGCCGGCATCTACCTCGCGGTCGGCCTGGCCAAGGAGGCCTACAACGGTGGCGCGACGCCGATCTGGAACGCACCCGGCTGCACCACCGCCGACATCGTGTACCCGGACCTGCGCACCACCAATGGCTGGGACAGCTCGTACAAGATTGACTTCACCCGGCCCTGCGCCCAGCCGTACATCGACTCGCAGGCACAGCTGCTGGCCGACTGGGGTTTCGACTTCCTGAAGGTCGACGGCGTCGGCCCGGGCTCGTTCCGCGGTGGCGACAACTACAACAACATCCCCGACGTCGCCGCGTGGCAGGCCGCCATCGGCAAGACCGGGCGCGCGATCCACTTCGAACTGTCGTGGTCGCTGGATCGCAACTACGCCGCGGACTGGAAGCGGTACGCGAACGGGTGGCGCATCGACACCGACGTGGAGTGCTACTGCAACACCCTGGTGACGTGGAACAACTCGGTCAAGATCAGGTGGGACGACGTGGCCGCCTGGACGCCGTGGGCCGGCCCGGGCGGTTGGAACGACCTGGACTCGCTGGACGTCGGCAACGGAGCCATGGACGGCCTGAGCCAGGATGAGCGGCAGAGCTACATGACGCTGTGGGCGATCTCGGCCGCCCCGCTCTACACCGGTGACGACCTGACGAAGCTCGACTCCTACGGCCTGTCCCTGCTGACCAACAGTGAGGTGATCGCGGTCGACCAGCAGGGCATCCCGGCGCGGCCGGTGACGCCCGGCGGCCCCGCCCAGGTCTGGGGCGCGAAGAACGCCGACGGCTCCTACACCGTTGCGCTGTTCAACATGGGCAGCCTGCCGGCGCGGGTGACCGCGCACTGGAGCAGCTTCGGATTCGGCGGGCCGGCCAGCGTGCGCGACCTCTGGCAGCACAAGGACCTCGGGGTGCTCGCGGACGAGATCTCGGCGGACCTGCCTTCGCACGGCTCGAGGCTGTTCAAGGTCACGCCGAAGCGCGCGACGTCGAAGTTCACCAGCGTCGAGGCGGAGGCCACCGGCAACACGCTGGTCAGCGGGGCGTCGGTGTCCGGATGCGGCAACTGCTCCGGCGGCGCGAAGGTCGGCAACCTCTACAACGGCGGCGCCATGCGCATCAACAACATCGTCGTGCCGAAGACCGGCATCTACCAGGTGAACATCCGCTACTGCACCGGCGACCCGCGCTCGGCGACCGTCTCGGCCAACGGCCAGAACGCGGTCACCCTGGCCTTCCCACCCAGCGGGGGCTGGGACATCCCGGCCACGCTGACCGTGCCGATGCAGCTGTTCGCGGGCAGCAACACGATCGAGATCGACAGCACCACCCCGGTCTACTCGCCCGACATCGACCGGGTCGACATCCCGCTGGACGGCTGACAGGCACGTACGCAGGGCTGGGGCGGCCGATGGCCGCCCCAGCCCTGCGCCGTTCCCGTGTGTCGGTTAGGGACGCGACCGGGTCAGAGAGCGGCTCGCGCGCTGCCGTCAGGTACGGGTTGGGTGGTGCCGTATTCGGCGAAGCCCGGCTGCGTGGCGGCGTGGACCATACCGGTGGCGTCGACGGATTCGTCGGTCCGGATGGGGTTGCCCCACACGAGGGCCTCGTAGTAGGTCGTGTTCGGGATAGCCATGCACAGGTGCTGGTTGACCACGCCCATGCCGTGCACCTCGGCGCGCAATCCGAAGCTCTCGGCCAGGTGGGCGATGCGCATGGCTCCGGTGACGCCACCCTTGAAGATCGCGGAGGTGCGCACCCCGGTTGCGGTTCCGAGGGCGATGAAGTCGGCGATGTTCATGTGCGCGCCGTCGCTGGTCTCACCCACGAGCAGCGGCACGGTGACCCGCTCCGCCAGCCATCGATGACTGGTGATGTTGAACTCGCGCATGGGCTCCTCGTACCACAGGAAGTCCAGGTCCGAGAGCACCCGCCCGAGGTAGACGGAGTCGGCCAGGTCGAAGCCGGCCGAGCCGTCGTACATCAGCGGGAAGTCGTCGCCGAGGTGCGCACGCAGCGCCCTGGCCAGCTTGGCGTCGCGGCGGGCGTCCCCCCACGCGTGCAGCTTGATGGCGCCGAAGCCCCGCTCGACGCACTGATCGGCGACGTCGAGGTACTCCTCGATGCAGTCGTAGGTCACCGTCGAGGCGTACGCCGGGATGGACGTGCGGAAGGTACCGAGCAGCTGGTGTACCGGAGCGCCCGCCATCCGTCCGGCGATGTCCCACAGGGCCACGTCCACCAGGCCCAGGAAGTACAGCGGGAACTCCTCGATGCGATCGAGTTCCCACATCCGGTGCCAGAGCCACTCCCGGCGCAGGGCGTCCTGTCCGAGCAGTTCACCGCGGATGCGGCGGTCGACCAGGTCGGCCGCGATGAGCCCGCGCGGGGTGTGGGCGCTGCCGACGACGCCATCCTCGGTGCGGATCCGAAGGATGCCGGCCTTGCGTGCCGGCTCGGCTCCAGACAGCCCGTCGCGCCAGCGGTAGCCGGGTTGGGCGGGCAGGTCCACCAGATCGACCCACACGTCCCGGATACACGGGCCTGTCATTCCCGCTCCCCCGCGCCGTCCGCGTTGACCAGCCGGTCGTGGATGCGGTGCTCGAACTGTGCCTGCGTAGTGTCGATGTGCTCGATCATGGCCGCGACGGCGGCCTCCGGCTGTCCGTCGGCGATCGCCGTCGCGATCGCGACGTGCTGCTTCCCGGCCGCCTCGAGCGAGCCGGGCAGCTCGTCGACGAACAGCAGCCTGTTGGACTGGCCGGCGTAGTCCCGGAGGTTGGTCACCGCGGCCTGGAGGAAGACGTTGTGGGCCGCGGCCGCGACGGCGTCGTGGAACAGCAGGTCATACCGGGCGAACTCACGGGGGTCGGGCTCGTCCCGGACCGCGAGCGACGCCTCGGCGGCCTCGCGGACGGCACGCACCTGAACCGGGGTGGCAAGGGTGGCGGCCCGCCAGGCGGTCTCGCCCTCGATCAGGCGCCGGTGATCGAAGAGCATCCGCACGTGCTCCAGGTCGGTCGGCTGGTAGTAGCCGACCTGCTTGTCCGCGACCGGGTTGGACGGTACCGCGACGAAGATGCCCGCGCCCTTGCGCACGCTGAGCCGGCCGACGGCGGCCAGGACCTTGACCGCCTCGCGGGTCACGGTACGACCGGCCTGCAGGATCTCGGCGAGCCCACGTTCGGTGGGAAGCCGGTCGCCCGGTGCCAACTGTTGCTCGGCGATGTACGCCAGCAGCCGCTCCGCGACGAGTTCGTAGCCCGGCTGATAGTTGGCCGGCGTCGCGCCGTCCGTCGGCGGGTTGTTCCCAGGGCCTCTTGAGTTCATCAGTCCTACCGGGCGCGAAGTTTCAGGTCTATCCGGGCGATGCGTCTATGAGCGGCGCCAGACGAGCTTAGATCCGATCTCTTTGCATGGCAACGGTCCCTTGACACGCGCGGATTCGCTTGCGAATACTGACGCACACCGTCGACCGGTCGCCGAGCAGCGCCGCCCAAATAGATCTGAGACTTTCGCCTTCTGCCAGAGAACGGAGCCCTCGTGCCGGTCGTCCAGGCCTACGACCCCGAGCCGACCTACCCCGCCGTCGGCGCGGGGGTGCTCGCCGGGTGGAACGCGGCCGCCGCGGACCTCCCCGCCAGCGGCATCCTGGCCGTGGACGGACCGCAGCACCTCGACTGGCCGGCACTGCTCGACCATCTCCGCGCAGCCCTGCACCATCGCGGCGTGCGTCACCGTAGCGTCGACACACGGGACCACATGGTCAGTTGGCCGCGAGTACTCAAACGCACCGCGTCGGTAGCCGAACTGGCCGCCGACCCGCATTTCGCCACCCTGGCCGGTGGCTCGCTGGCCGACCTGTTCGACGGTGTCCCCCAGGTGCACCGGGAGCCCGACACGCTCGTCGTCGTTTCGGGGCCAGGTGCCGGGCTCGCCGACCACGACGTGCTGTGGTACGCGGACCTGCCGAAGCGATACGCCGAGGCGGCCGTATCCGCCGGAGGCGCCACGAATCTCGGCCAGCGGCCGGGCGACGCCAAGGCGACAACGCGCCGGCTCTTCTACATCGACTGGCCTCTGCTCGACCGGCACCGGGACGCGATCGCCGCACGCATCGACCGCTGGATCGACGCTGTCGATCCGACAAACCCCACGTCGATCGCCGGCACCGACCTGCGCGCCACGCTCGCCGCCCTGACCCGCCGGCCATTCCGGACCCGCCCCACCTTCAACACCACGTCCTGGGGCGGGCACTGGGCGCAGAAGGAGCTCGGGGTCAACACGGGAGCACCCAACACCGCGCTGGGGTACGAGCTGATCGCGCCGGAAAGCGGAGTGATGCTCGGGGAGCCTGGACTGTCCACAGTGGAGGTGCCCCTGCAGCTCGCCGTCGCCCTGGCACCGTACGACGTGCTCGGTCCTGAGGTACACCAACGGTTCGGCCGCTCCTTCCCGATCCGGTTCGACTACCTCGACACGGTCGACGGCGGAAGTCTGTCGGTGCACTGCCATCCCCGCGACGACTACATGCGCCGGGTGTTCGGCTGGCCGTACACCCAGCACGAGACCTACTACCTCATGGCCGGCGGGGAGGACGCCGTGGTCTACCTCGGCCTGCGGGAGGGGGTCAACCTCGCCGAGTTCGCCCGCCACGCACACCGGGCGCAGGATCACGGCGTCGCGTTCGACATCGAACAGTTCGTGCAGACCTTCCCCGCCGACGCGCACCAGCTGTTCCTCATTCCCGCCGGTACCCCGCACGGCAGTGGCAGGGGCAACGTCGTACTGGAGGTCAGCGCCACGCCGTACCTGTACTCGCTGCGCTTCTACGACTGGCTGCGGCGTGACTCCAACGGCGCGCAGCGCCCGGTACACGTGGCGCGGGCGTTCGCCAACCTCAACCCGCACCGCACAGGTGCGGCGGTCGCCGCGGACCTGGTACCCCGGCCCCGAACCATCGCGCAGGGCGAGGGATGGCGGGAGGAGTTGCTGGGCAGCCTGCCGGAGATGTTCTACGAGGTGCGTCGGCTGTGCATCGAGCCGGATACGGGCGCCCCGCAGGATACGGACCGTAGGTTCCACGTACTGAACGTCGTCGAGGGCGAAGGGGTCGTCATCGAGACGGCCACGCACCGCCACCCGCTGCGCTACGCGGAGACGATCGTCGTCCCGGCGGCCGTCGGGCGGTACCGGGTGAGCCCGCTGGGCGGGGCGACGCGCGTGGTCAAGGCGTTGGTCCGGTGACCGGCGTGACGCCCGTGCTGGACATCGGTGGTACCCATGTCACGGCCGCCCTGGTCGACCACGCGACGTGGCGCACGCTGCCGGGCTCGCGGTACCGCCTTGACCTCGACGCGCACGGGACGGCGGAGCACGTGCTGGGTACCATCGCCTCCGCACTGTCGACCTTGGGCCCGTTGGTCGGGCAGCGGGCCGCGGTGGCCATTCCCGGCCCCTTCGACTACCCGCGTGGCGTCGGCGACTTCGCCGGCGTCGACAAGCTCGGCGCGCTGCGCGGTATCGACGTCGGCGCGGCGCTCATGCGGCGGCTCGGCTCGCCGCCGGTTGCATTCACCTTCCTCAACGACGCGGCCTCGTTCGGTCTCGGCGAGATGCGCACCGGGGCGCTGGCCGGCCGCCGACGCGGCGTCGCGCTGACCCTCGGCACCGGGATCGGCTCCGCCTTCGTCGCGGATGGCGCGGTGCTAGGCGAGGGGCCAGGGGTACCGCCGGACGGCCGGGTCGACCTCCTGCGGATCGACGGCCGGCCGCTGGAGCAGGTGGTGAGCCGGCGCGCCATCCTGGCCTTGTACCGCCGCCTGTCCGGGTACGACGGCGCAGACGTGGCGGAGGTGGCGGCGCTCGCCCGAACCGGCGATCAGGCGGCTCTGTGCGCGCTGCGCGGGCCGGTGGCCGCGCTCGGCAGGGCGCTCGGGCCCTGGCTGACCCGGTTCGAGGCGGAGGTTGTCGTGCTCGGAGGCGGGATCGCGGGCGCGTTCGACCTCATCGAGGAGCCCTTGCGGGGCGCACTTGCGCGCACGAATCCGGCGCTGCGGTCGGTGTCTGTCGTACGCTCCGCCGACCAGCAACAGTCGGTGGAGGTTGGTGCCGCCTGGTACGCGAGGGCCGACCCGTGAGACGGATCGGGCAGACGGACGTCCGCGTCAGCGAACTGGGTTTCGGCGGCGCCCCGATAGGCAACCTGTACCGGGCCATCACCGACGGGCAGGCGCGAGCGGCCGTCGACACCGCCTGGGAACACGGCGTGCGGTACTTCGACACCGCGCCACACTACGGGCTGGGGCTGTCGGAACGCCGGCTCGGGGCCGCCCTCGCCGGCCGGTCCCGCGCCGATTTCGTTCTGTCGACCAAGGTCGGTCGCCTCCTCGAAGACAATCCCACGCCGACCGGCTCCGACCTCCCTTCGGGCGGCTTCGCAGTACCGGACACCGTGCGACGCAGGTTGGATTTCAGTGCGGCCGGGGTATGCCGCAGCCTGCGGGAAAGCCTCGACCGGCTGGCCGTCGACCGCATCGACATCGTGCTGGTACACGATCCCGACGACCATCTCGAGATGATCGTCGCCGAGACCATCCCGGCGCTGCAACGGTTGCGGGACAAGGGGATGGTGTCGGCCATCGGGATCGGCATGAACGCGTGGCGTCCGCTGCTGGGCCTGGTCGACCAGGCCGGCGTCGACGTGGTCATGCTGGCCGGGCGCTGGACGCTGGTCGACCGGTCCGGCGGCCCGCTGCTGGACGCATGCCACCGCAGGGGCGTGTCGGTACTCGCCGCGGGCCCCTTCAACTCGGGCCTGCTCGCGCGGTCGCGGCCGCCGGACGACGCGACGTACGACTACGCCGACGCGCCGGCCGACGTGTTGGCGCGAGCCCGTGCCCTTGCCGCGGCGTGCCGGGCGCGGGGATTCGAACTACCGCACGCGGCACTGCTGTTCCCGCTGCGGCATCCCGCCGTGGCCTCCGTGGTCGCGGGCCTGCGGTCGGCGGCCGAGGCCGAGGCCGCTGCCGTCTGGGCCGGTGCACCGCTTTGCGACGACGTCTGGGAGGAGCTGTGAACGGACATGCCGGCGCAGCGTCGGAACTGAAGTCCTGAGACACCCATATCAGAGCGAGGAGCACCATGGCTACGCAGCCCACCGGCCGCCCACCCGCCGAACCGGACGGCGACCTCATCCTGGCGTGGCCGCAGCCGGCGTCGAGCTGGTTCGAGGCCATACCGGTCGGGAACGGCCGGCTCGCCGCGATGGTGTTCGGCGGCGTGCAGCGCGGCCGGCTGCAGGTCAACGACTCCACGCTCTGGTCGGGTACCCCCGAAGGACCCGCGGTCGGGCTGGCCGAGGTACTCGCGTCGGGAGCCGGCCCGCAGCGGCTGACCGACCTACGCCGGGCCATCATCGACGAGGACTACCGGCGGGCCGAGGCGCTGGCTATGTCGTTCGAGGGCCGGTACAGCCAGGAGTACCTGCCCTTCGTCGACCTGTGGTTGTCGCTCTCCGCGGGTTCACAGGCCAGCTACGGCGGCCGGACGTTGAACCTCGACACCGGTGTGGTCGGCGAGACGGTCGACCTGGGCGACGGGCGTACCGTACGGCGGTGCACCTGGGCCAGCCGGCCCGCGCAGGCGTTGTGTGTCTCGGTCACGGTCGAGGGCGGCGCCGCCGACCTGACCGTGGAGCTGACGTCCCCGCTACCAGTCGTCCACCGCGGAACGGACCACTCGGGACTCGACTTGGCCGTCCGGGTGCCCGTGGACGGCGCGCCACTGCACGAGCAGGACGTCGCCGAGCCGCTGCGCTACGCCGAGCCGGACACCGCCGGCTACGATCCGGCCGCCGCGGCGGCGGTCCGCATCGACACCGACGGTACCGTGGTCGTCCGGGGGGACACCTGGACGGTTCGAGGGATGACCTATGCCCTGGTGACCCTGGCGAGCTCCACCAGTTCCGGCGAGTTCTGGGCGCGGCGACCGGGGTCGGCCGCATCGGCGGGTACCTGGGAACAGCACCGGGACGCGGCGGCGCACCGCGCCGGATCAGCCCTCGCCGTCGGCACCGACGAACTGCTCCACGCACACGAGAAGGACCTGGGCTCGCTGCTGGGCGCCACACGCCTGGCGATCGGCGCCCGACGCGGCGGCACCGTCGACATCGCCGCGGACATCCTCGGCGGAATGGACGAGGAACTCGTCGCGACGGTCATCTTCCAGCTGGGGCGCTACCTGCTCGCTTCCGCCTCCCGCCCCGGCGCGGGCCCGCCTGCCAACCTGCAGGGCATCTGGAACGCCGAGCTGCGCCCACCGTGGTCGTCGAACTACACGCTCAACATCAACACCGAGATGAACTACTGGGGCGCCGAAGCCGCGGGGCTCAGCGAGTGCCACGAGCCGCTGCTCGACCTCGTCGAGCGGCTGTCGCAGACCGGGGCGCAGGTGAGCAGACAGCTCTACGGCACCAGGGGCTGGGTGGCGCACCACAACACCGACATGTGGGGCTGGGCACTGCCCGTCGGCATGGGACGGGGCAATCCTTCCTGGGCGATCTGGATGATGGGCGGCGCATGGCTGAGCCAACATGTCTGGGAGCACTTCGCCTTCACCCAAGACACGGATTTCCTGCGCAAGCGGGCCTGGCCGCTACTACGCGGCTGCGCCGAGTTCTGCCTGGACTGGCTAACTGACACCGGGGCCGGGTGGTTGGACAGCATTCCCGCCACCTCCCCGGAGAACCTGTTCATCTCCGGGCTCGGGACCGTGGAGTCGCTGTCGTACTCCCCCGCCATGGACGTCGCGTTGATCCGCGCGCTGTTCACCAACTGCCTCGACGCCGCGGACACCCTGGGCGTGGCCGACGATCCGGTCTGCCAGGAGATCCACGCCGCGCTGCCGCGGCTTCGGCCCACGGTTCTCACGAGCGACGGTCGGCTGCGCGAGTGGGTCGTGGACCACCAGGAACACGACCCCATGCACCGGCACCTGTCGCATCTGGTGGGGCTCTACCCGTTGGACCAGATCGACGTGGAGCGGACACCCGATCTGGCCGAGGCCGCGCTACGGACCCTCAACGCGAAGGGACCCGGCGCCTTCGGATGGTCCTGGGCATGGAAGATCGCGCTGCGGGCCCGGCTGGGCGACGGCGAGGCGGCAGCTGACCTCCTGCGGGAGGCGACCCGCCCGTACACCCGCGACCCGCTCAAGCCCGGACCGGTCAACCCCGATCCACTCGACAGCTCGCAGTGGGGCGGACTGGTACCCAACCTCTTCAGCGTCGGCCCACCGTTCCAGATGGACGGCAACTACGGGCTCATGGCGGCGATCCTGGAGTTGGTCGTGCAGAGCCATGGCGGGGTCATCCGGGTGCTGCCTGCCGTTCCCCGGGCCTGGCCCGACGGTTCCGCGTACGGCGTGCGTTGCCGTGGCGGGTGGAGCGTCGACCTGGTGTGGCGGGGTGGCGCGCTGGACTGGCTGGTGGTCCGCAACGTGCGTCCGGACGGTCCGGGTACGGTCAGGATCCGCTACGCCGCCGCAGCCGTCACCGTACTTCTCGATGCGGGCAAGGAGATCTGCCTCGGAGCGGACCTGGCCGTACGCGACCCTATGAGTCGCCGCTGACCGCGGCCAGTTCGTCGGCCAGCCGATCGAGTGCTGGTCAACGGAAAAGCTCGTGCGAGGTGCCCTTGGCTGACGGTACCGCCAGCCAAGGGCCCTCCTGCTGTGATCTGCCTACCGTCAGCCGTCGGAGTCCGATGGCGGGATGTAGGCGCCCGGCACCTCGTCCGGTGCGTAGATCTTGGCGTCGCCGGGGTACGGCGTCGCCCAGTCGTGCGCCTCGTACCAGGAGAAGCGGTTCATCTGCTCCGGGGGAGCCGAGTCGGCCTTCGCGTTAGGCCCGGTGAACCGCTGCTGCGACTTCCAGGTCTGCCACTTCGACGCGACTTCCTGCTTGTCCGCCGGTACCCTGCCTGTCGGCGCGGCTGCGACGAGGGGGCTCTGCGCCGCCGGAACATCGGCGCCGCAGGGCGGTAGGTTTGCCGGGCTCAGACCCGCGGTCAGCGAGGTCCGGTTGGGCAGGGCGGTGAACGGCGTGAGGTCCGCGTTCTGGGTGAACGCCTGCCGCATCGGGGTCGCCGCGCTGTCCTTCTGGTTCATCGGCTGGATGCCGAGGATCTGCTCGATGGTGCGGATAATCGTGATCTGCGAGTAGTAGCGGCTGTCGACGGCGCCGTGCTGGGCCCAGGGGCTGATGACCTGGATCGGGGCACGGTGGCCGTCGACGTGGTCAACGCCGGACTGGGAGTCGTCCTCGGCCATGAAGATCACGGACTGGCTCCAGTATGGGCTGTGCGAGATCTCGTCGACGACCTTGCCGACCGCGAGGTCACCGTCCGCGACCTGAGCGGCCCCGTTCGGCGGACCGCCGGTGTGGTCGTTGGAGAACCAGAACATGTTCAGGTTCGCCGGGCCGTTGGCCTCGAAGTCACGCTTGAAGATCTCGTACTTGTAGACGTCCGGCACGTCCGTGTCGAACAGTGGGAACCCGGGCACCGACACGGCGTTGAGCGACGGGATCGCCGAGCCCACCTGGATGGGGTAGACGGTGTTCTGCCCGGGGTTCGCCGCCATGTTCCGGTAGTCGCAGTACAGGTTCTGCCAGGACGCGCCGGCCGGCTTGCTCTCGAACGACTGGAACTCGCCGTAGTCCTTGACGGACTTCCCAGCCGCCTGCGCACCGGACCAGATGAAGCCGGTCCGCTGGTGGCCGAGAGCGTCGTTCTCGGTGTCGTAGCTGCGGATGAACTCACCAGCCGACGACTCGGTGTACTCCGGGTTGTCGGCCTGCATCATCCAGTTGTGGCCGTCGGAGGATTGGGTGCCGGTGTCATAGGCGTTGTCGTAGAGACCGAACTGCCGCGCCAACGCGTGCTGGTTCGGCGTCACGTTCTCGCCGTACGACGTCAGCGACGGGTCGCCGTTGCCCTCCGGCATGTCACCGAACTGCTGGTCGTAGGTCCGGTTCTCCTTGACGAGCAGGAACACGTACTTGATCGTCGAAGGGTCACCGAGCTTGACCGGCACCGGCACGGGCTTCACGTTCTCGTTGCCAGTGCTCCTGTCGACCGAGTTCCCGATCCAGCCGTTCTGCTTGAACACCTTGGCGGTCCAGCCGTTGATCGCGTTGTCGTTCGGCAGCGTGAACCGCGTCAGGCTCGAGGTGGTGTCGTGAGTGCCGTGCCGCACGGTCGTCGTGTTGCGGCGGGCGTCGATACCACGGGTGTTGGACACCACGACCTGGTTGCCGACGGTGGTGATCTCCGCGGGGAAGTAGTCCGTCGGGAGCAGGCCCAGGTAGCTGGCCGGCTCCAGCGGGCCGGTGTACCGGTACACCGCGATCGCGTTGGCGCGGCCGAGGGTCACCAGCAGGTGACCATCGTCGGTGAGCGTCACCCCGTCGGGCTCGTAACCCACCGAGGCCTCGGACCACGGCTGGGTGGCGATTGTCTGGACCACCTTGTCGCTGGTCGTGTCGATGACCGACACATCGTTGGTGGCCGTGTTGGTGACGAACAGCGCACCCTTCTTGGCGTACACCGCGGTCGGGTGCAGCCCGACGTTGATGCTCGCCGGCGCGGCGGCCGGGTTCGCCAGGTTGATGACGCTGACCGTGCCGGTGGTGGCGGCGCCGGTCTTCGGGTCGGCCGGCACCTGGGTGCCGTACGAGTTGATCGTGGTCTCGCCGGGATTTGCCGGGCGCCCACCCTCGTTGCTGACGTAGAGCTTGTTGCCGACCAGCGTCATGTCGCGCGGGGCGGTGCCTACGGTCCAGCTCTGCTGGATGGCGCCGGTCGCCGCGTTGATGGCGACAACGCGGTTCTGGCCGTTGACGGCGGAGTACACGGTGGCGCCGTCGGGCGAGAACACGGCCTCACCCACCAGTGCCTGCCTGTTCGAGACCCTCGGAATGGAGACGAAGGTCGGGTTGGCGAGCGAGCCGTCCGCGTTGACGGTGAACCTGCGATAGCCGTCGGCCTGACCCAGCCACAACTTCGAACCGTCCGGCGAGTACGTTGGGCCTTCCTGGCCAACGTCGTTGCCGGAGATGCGCAGGTTCGCCGAGGCGCTGTTGCCGACGAGCTGCTGAACCTTCCAGCTCTTCAGGTCCACGATTACCAGCGCCATCCCACCGTCGGTCACCGAGGCCGCGAGGTGGGTGCCGTCCGGACTGACCGAGGACGACATGAGCTTGCCGGGGTTGATGAGCAGACGCTGACCGATCGGTTGGATGACCTGGTCAGAGGAGACGACCAGGCCGTCATCGGTCATCTGGCCCACCTGGTCTTCGCCGAGCCAGGTTGTGGAAGCGCTGGCGCTCCCGGAGATGAGGCCGGCGACCGCCACAGCGGTTGCACTGGCGATCACCAGTCGGACTCGGCTGCCGTGCCCACCGAAGAGTCCACGATGGACGTTCGGCGCGCGGCGTTGGCGAGTTACTTGCATTCCCTTATCCCTTCGGCGCGGTTGCGAGCAGGTCGACGGTTCCGTCGAACTGCCATAGGGGGTTGGGAGCATCCCTGGTCGGGGTGTGTACGACGAAGTAGCCGTTCACCTCCTTAGGTCCGTCCCCGTCGGCGATGTACCGACCGTCCGCGGTGACATTGAGCTGATAGATGGCGTTCCCGACGGCATTGGTGCCGGGCAGGTGCCAGGTGATGACGCAACGCCAGTCGGGTCCTGGGCCGCTGTTGTCGACCAGGCCGCCCCCCTTCTGGCACGTGGCGGCGGTCTGCAGCTGTGCTTCGGTCACGGCGGGACGGTGCAGTTCGTCGGTCTGCAATCGGTAAAGGTGGGCGAAGGCCGTCGCGAGCGAAGCCTCCAGCTTGCTCTGCTCAACCCCGGAGCCCTTGGCAGGAGTCGCCAGCGCGATGACGGCGACACTGACGGCGAGCAGTGCGACCAGCGGAACGACGCCGACGGTGAGCAGGCGCCGCCCGGCGCCGTCGTACGTGGCGCTGGTGAAGTCACGCCGTACGAACAACCAGTACGCCAGCGCGGTCGCGACGACCGCCCAGACCAGGCTGACCACGACGCCGATCAGCAGCGGCCCGAGTTGCACCGGGCTGGTGAACAGACCGTGCCAGGCGATGAAGGCATAGCCGGGCAGGGCCAACCGGACGGCGACCGGAAGCGGCAGTATCTGGGCGACCTGCATGCCGAACGCGACGACCGCCGGCAGCAGCAGCCCCATCGGGGAGCGCCCCAAGGTGACCGACCCGAGCAGGCCGATCGCGGCCAGCGCCAGCGTCGGAGCGAGCGCACAGAGCCACGCCAGCAGCACCTTGCCGGCCGCGTCCGCCGGGGCGAGCAGGTGGCCATCCAGGCCGACCAATGGCCGGTTGCCGACGACGGCGACACCGGCCGCCGTGCTGGAGAGGGCGAGCCCGGCCACCAACACCAGTACGACGGTGAGGCTGGCCAACGCCTTGGCCACGAAGATCCGCCGTGGTGAACGGATGGCCACCAGGAGATGGCGCCAGGTGCCCAGCCGGTCCTCGGCGGCGAACACATCGCCAGCCACCACCGAGACGAGCAAAGGCAGCGCCCACATGCCGGAGAAGCCCAGCCCCACCACCGGTGCGGCCCAACCGGTGTCGTGCAGCCAGCGGCCGAAGG